>Ga0196972_1000131_pt1 | contig 61887 bp, 59 predicted proteins | sample S1v_2013CmetaG_FD_148618 | JGI IMG/M metagenome (GOLD analysis project Ga0196972, IMG submission 148618) | Soil microbial communities from Anza Borrego desert, Southern California, United States - S1+v_20-13C | ecosystem: Environmental > Terrestrial > Soil > Desert | place: USA: California...
CGGCTCGACGACTTGTGCGTGATCTCGATGCGCTCGCCGGTGCCCGCGAACAGCACCGTGTGGTCGCCGACGATGTCGCCGCCGCGGATGGTCGAAAAGCCGATCGTCGAGGGATCGCGTTCGCCGGTCACGCCTTCACGGGCATAGACGGCGCAATCCTTCAGATCGCGGCCGATCGCGCCGGCGATCACTTCGCCCATCTTGAGCGCGGTGCCCGACGGCGCATCGACCTTGTGGCGATGGTGCGCTTCGATGATCTCGATGTCGTAGCCTTCGGAAAAGCTCTTGGCGGCCAACTCCAGCAGTTTCATGGTGACATTGACGCCGACGCTCATGTTCGGCGCGAACACGATGGCGGTCTTTTGCGCGGCCGCCGCGATCGCCGCCTTGCCGGCATCGTCGAAGCCGGTCGTGCCGATGATCATCTTGATGCCGTTGGCGGCGCAGTATTCGAGATGCTTGAGCGTGCCTTCGGGGCGCGTGAAATCGATCAGGAAATCCGCGTCGGCCAGCCCTTTTCCGAGGTCCGACTCGACCGCGACGCCGGCCGGCTTGCCGAGGAAGGCGGCGGCGTCGCTGCCGATGCTGGGCGCGCCCGGCAGATCCAGCGCGCCGGCCAGCGTCGCGTCGGGCGCATTCGAGATGGCTTCGATCAGCATGCGGCCCATGCGGCCGGAAGCGCCGGCGACGGCGATTTTCAGCGGAGTCATAAATACCTTGCTAGCGCGATATGCTGCTTATTTCTTCTGCTTGGGCGATTCTTTCACGGGCGCGGATTCCGGCCTTTCGGCGGGTGAGGAACCGGCGATCAGCGAGATGTAATCCTTCTCGGTCGGCAGGTCGCCCCCTTCCACGCGCACCAGGCGGCCGTCCTTGAAGAACAGCGAGACATGGCTGGTGATGATCTCGCCGTTGCCTTTCTCGAGCCGGAACGGATAGTCCCAGCGATCCTTGTGAAAGACGTCCTGCAACAGGGGCGTGCCCATGACGAAGCGGACCTGGTCGGGCGTCATGCCGCCTTTTTCCTTCATGTTCTCCTTGATCTGCGCCACCATCTCGCGCGAGACGAAATTGCCCTGCTGAATATCGGGACGGTAGGGCGACAGAATGCCGAGAAAACGGCGCTCCTTCTTCGTCTGCACACCGCTGTTGGCGGCCGTGATCGCTTCCGGGTTCGTTGCCTGCGCGGCGCTATCGCTCCGGAACGGATTCTTCCAGGCGCAACCGGAAAGGCCGGCGGCAAGCAGCGCGGCACCGAGCAGGACGGAAGGAGCGCGGTGAAGACGGCGCGGGGCCGGTCGCAGGGTCGATCGCATAAACAGTCGCATAAGGGAGCTCAATTTGGGGAGCATTTTGGCATAAAACGCTATATGATAAGCCAGATCACCTACTCATCGCCAAGAACATGTCTAACCGTTCTACCGACCTGAAGGCCAGCGGCCTCAAGGCAACTCTCCCGCGTCTCAAGATTCTCGAGATCTTCCAGAACAGCAGCGTGCGCCACATGAGCGCCGAAGATGTCTACAAGATCCTGCTGTCCGAGAACATGGATGTCGGATTGGCAACGGTCTACCGCGTATTGACCCAGTTCGAACAAGCCGGCCTTCTGCATCGCAACCACTTCGAAACCGGCAAGGCCGTGTTCGAGCTCAACGAAGGCTCCCACCACGACCATCTGGTCTGCCTCGATTGCGGCCGCGTCGAGGAGTTTTTCGACGAGGAAATCGAGAAACGCCAGCAGAAGATCGCCAGGGAGCGCGGCTTCGACATCGCCGAGCATGCGCTCGCGCTCTACGGCCATTGCAACAAGAAGGATTGCCCGCACCGGGGCAGATAAGCGCCGGCTTTGCCGCTCAGCCGCTGTGGCTGAGCGCGTTCGATAACAGCTTGGCTGTGATGTCGACGATCGGGATCACGCGTTCATAGGCCATGCGCGTCGGGCCGATGACGCCCAGCGTGCCGACGATCCTGCCGTTGACTTCGTAGGGGGCCGTGACGATGCTCATGTCTTCCACCGGCACCAGTTGCGATTCTCCGCCGATGTAGATCTGTACGCCGCTGGCCTTGCTCGAGACATCGAGCAATTGCATCAGGCCGGTCTTCTGCTCGAACAATTCGAACAGCTTGCGCAGCGAACTCATGTTCGACGACAGGTCGCCGGAGAGGAGATTCCGTTCGCCGGAAATCACGACATCCTCGGCATGCTCGGTCATGACATCGCTGCCGGCTTCGACCGCGGTCTGCATCAGGTGCGTCATGTCGTCGCGCAATTGGCGCAGCTCGCCTTGCAGGCGCATGCGCACTTCCTCGAAGCCGAGGCCGGCGAAATGCTGGTTCAGATAGTTGGCCGCCTGGATCAGCTGCGACGGCGTGTAATCGACGTCGGTCAGCAACAGCCGGTTCTGCACGTCGCCGCCGGGCGTGACGATCACCAGCAGGATGCGCTTTTCGGAGATGCGCAGGAATTCGATCTGCTGGAATACCGATTCCCGGCGCGGGGTCATGACGACGCCGGCGAATTGCGACAGCGACGACAGGATCTGGGCGGCATTGGAAATGATCTTTTGCGGCGAATGGTTCTGCAGCCGCGGCTGGACTTCGGATTCGAGCGCGGATTCGTCGATATGCCGCACCGTCAGAAGGGAATCGACGAACATGCGGTAGCCGCGCGGCGTCGGGACGCGGCCGGCCGACGTATGCGGGCTGGCGACGAAACCCATTTCCTCGAGGTCGGCCATGATGTTGCGGATCGTGGCCGGAGACAATTCGAGGCCGGAAATCTTCGACAGCGCGCGCGAGCCGACCGGCTGGCCGTCCGCGATATAGCGTTCGACCAGGGCCTTGAGCAGGGTTTGAGCGCGAGTGTCGAGTTGCATACAAGTATTTTATGCGAGCGCAGGGGTGGATGATAGGGGTTGACGCAAATCGCGAGAGTCTCCTCTAGTCGTCTTCCGCGTTCGCGGCGCTTTCTGCGAGCCAGGCGTCGAGATCGTGCAGGGTGCGGCAGATGGCGTCCGGACGAATATGTGGCGGACAGGTGCGCACCGGATCGATCTCGGCCCGGTTGATCCATATTCCATGCAATCCGGCTTTCTGCGCCCCCTCGACATCGAGCACCGGGTCGTCGCCGACGTAGGCCGCTTCCGCCGGTTGCACGCCGAGCGCCTCGCAAGCGGCATGGAAAATCGCTGCATCCGGCTTGGCGCAGCCCAGCTTGCGGGCCGAGATCGATACGTGGAAATGCCGCGCCAGGCCGATGACTTCGAGATCGGCCACGCCGTTCGTCACCGATCCGAGCTTGAGTCGAGCGGCAAGCCGGTGAAGCGCCGGTTGCACATCGGCAAACGGTTCGACCTGGTTGCGCGCCGCGGAAAACACGGCCATCGCGTCCAGTACCTTGCCTGTGTCCTCGCCGGCGGCTGCAAATGCCTCCAGCAGGCCGGCATGGCGCAATGCCCACATGTCATACCGGTAACGCGGATCGGCAGCGGCCAGTTCCAGGCGGCGGGCGCGCAAGGAGTCGATTGTATGCAGACGAGCGACGCCGACGGCGTGTTCGCGCAACCAGTCGTACAGCACGGCTTCGGCGCGCCTGATCACGGGAACGATAGGCCATAGCGTATCGTCGAGATCGAACAACACGGCTTTGATTCTTGGAACCGCCATAAACGATAAATAGGTGGGAGGGCCGGCTCTTTCAAGAGCATCGTTGGTGTCTAGAGGCTGTTATGAACTCAAACAGGGGCCACCCTGTGCGGCGCGGCGCGCCTGGCGCTGCATCCCTTCTCGACCGAACGTGCCCCCTGTTTGAGTTCATAACAGCCCCTAGGAGTGTCACTCGCAAGAAATTATGATCTAATTTGCTGCATGTCAGCCAAGCCGATATCTCCCGTCCCTTCCGCGTTTCAGACCGTCGCCATCGTCGGCAAGCATCCGGCCGCCGGCATCGAGCATTCGCTGTCGGAAATCGCCGGCTTCCTGGTCGGCACCGGCCATACCGTCGTGTTCGAGGCGGAAACGGCATCTCATATCGCCTTCGGCGGTTTTGCCGCCATGACGCCGGCGGAAATCGGGGAGCACGCCGATGCGGCCATCGTCGTCGGCGGGGACGGCACCATGCTTGGCATTGCCCGCCAACTGGCTCCGTACGACGTGCCGCTGATCGGCATCAATCAGGGGCGGCTGGGCTTCATGACCGATATTCCGCTCGACCGCATGATGCCGGTGTTGAGCGAAATGCTAGGCGGAAAATTCGAGTCGGAGCAGCGCAGCCTGCTCGAAGGCGAAGTGTTGCGCGACGGGCAAACGATTTTCCAGGCCCAGGCATTCAACGATGTGGTGGTGTCGCGCGGCACCGGTTCCGGCATGCTCGAACTGCGGGTGCACGTCGACGGCCGTTTCATGTACAACCAGCGCTCGGATGGTTTGATCGTCGCGACGCCCACCGGCTCGACCGCCTATGCCTTGTCGGCCGGGGGGCCGCTGCTGCATCCGAGCCTTGGCGGCGTGGTGCTGGTGCCGATCGCGCCGCATGCCTTGTCGAACCGCCCGATCGTGGTGCCGCAGTCGAGCGAAATCGTGATCGAGCTGATCGGCGGGCGCGACACCAGCGTCAACTTCGACATGCAATCGCTGGCCAGCCTGCAGCATCACGACCGCGTGGTCATCCGGCGCTCCCAGCATACGATTACCTTCCTGCATCCGCAAGGCTGGAGCTATTACGATACCTTGCGCGAAAAGCTGCACTGGAACGAGTATCCGTCGGTTGAGGGTCAGTTAAAATAGCCGCCTTGCCCGCGCCGTCCGGCGCGGTTGAAATCGAAACGAATATTGTCTTGCCCGCAGCGGCGATGCTTGCGCGCGGGCACCTGAAAAGCCAATCACATGCTGCGTACACTTTCCATTCGCGATTTTGTGATCGTCGATGCCATCGAACTCGAGTTCGCGCCGGGTTTTTCCGTCTTCACCGGCGAAACCGGCGCCGGCAAGTCGATTCTCATCGATGCCTTGACGCTGGCGCTCGGCGGACGCGGCGATGCCAGCATGGTGCGCGAAGGCGCCGCCAAGACCGATATCAGCGCTGAATTCGCCACCACCGCGGAGGCCGATGCCTGGCTCGCCGTGAACGAATTCGGCAGCGACGAAGGCGGCGTCCTCCTGCGCCGCGTGATCGACAATGCCGGCCGTTCGAAGGCTTTCATCAACGGCATCGCCGCCACCGCAGGACAATTGCGCGAGATCGGCGAGATGCTGGTCGATATCCACGGCCAGCATGCGCACCAGTCGCTGCTGAAGGCCGATGCGCAGCGCATGCTGCTCGATTGCCAGGCTGGCCTGGTGGAGGAGGCCCGGGAAGTCGGCGTCGCCTACAAGGCATGGCGCGCGCTGGCGAAGCAGCGCGAGGAATTCGAAACCAACGCCAAGAACGTGCTGCTGGAACGCGAACGGCTCGAATGGCAAGTCGGCGAACTGGAAAAACTGGCCGTCAAGCCGGGCGAGTGGAGCGAGATCAGCAACGAACACAGCCGGCTGTCTCATGCGGCCAGCCTGCTCGAAGGCGCGCAGGAAGCCTTGACGATCATTTCCGAAGCGGATTCCAATCCGATCCTGTCGCAACTCTCGTCGCTGGTGCAAAAGCTGACCAAGTTGGCCGATATCGACGATGCCCTGAAACCGGTGGTCGATACGCTCGAGCCGGCGCGCATCCAGCTGCAAGAAGCGGTCTACGCGCTCAACGATTATCTCGATCGGGTGGAGCTCGATCCGCAACGCCTGCAAGCGGTCGAGGCGCGACTGGAAGCGATCCATTCGACGGCGCGCAAGTTCCGGGTCGCGCCGGAAGATCTGCCGCGGGAGTTCGAAACCCTGTCGGCGCAGTTGAGGCAATTGGCCGACGCCAGCGACCTCGATGCCTTGCGCGCGCAAGAGGAAAAGCTGAAGGCGGCCTACCTGGGCGCGGCGCAAAAGCTGTCGAAGGCGCGTGCCAAGGCGGCCAAGGCGCTCGGCGACGCGGTGACCGCCGCGATGCAAGACTTGAGCATGTCCGGCGGGCGTTTCGAAATCGCCCTGCATGCCTGCGAGCCGGCCGCCTACGGTATCGAACAAGTCGAATTCATGGTGGCCGGACACGCCGGGACCAGCTTGCGTCCGCTCGCGAAAGTCGCATCGGGCGGCGAACTGGCGCGTATTTCGCTCGCGATTTCCGTGATCACCTCGACCGCGACCGCGACCCCAACCTTGATTTTCGACGAAGTCGACAGCGGCATCGGCGGCGGCGTAGCGGAAGTCGTCGGTCGCCTGTTGAAACGCCTCGGACAGGATCGCCAGGTATTATGCGTGACTCATCTGCCGCAGGTCGCAAGCCAAGCCAACGAACACTTTCAGGTCAGCAAGAAGAGTGCCGGCGGCAAGACCGTTTCGTGCATCGACGCGCTCGATGCCAAGGCGCGCGTCGAGGAAATCGCGCGCATGCTCGGCGGCATCGAGATTACCGCGACGACGCGCAAGCATGCGCGCGAATTGCTGGCGCTCTGACCCGACCCTGACTCTTCGCTCGACAAGAACACATGTCCTTTCGCAAAGAACCGCCGCATTCGCACAAAGACATCGCCAAGACCGCCGTTGTGCTCGTCAATCTCGGCACGCCGGAGGCGCCCACCGCCGCCGCCGTGCGTCCCTACCTGCGCGAGTTCCTGTCGGACCCGCGCGTGGTCGAGATCCCGAAAGCGATCTGGTGGTTCATTCTGAACGGCGTCATCCTGCCGTTCCGCGCCGGCAAATCGGCACAGAAATACGCTTCGATCTGGACCAAGGACGGCTCCCCCCTGAAGGTCTGGACCGAGAGGCAAGCGGCCCTGTTGCGCGGCTACCTCGGCGAGCGCGGGCATCAGGTGCAGGTCGCCTATGCCATGCGCTACGGCAAGCCGGCGCTGCCGCAGGTGCTCGATCAATTGAAGGCCGACGGCTGCGATCGCATCCTGATCCTGCCGGCCTATCCGCAATATTCCGGTACGACGACGGCTTCGATCTATGACGCCGTGTTCGCCCATTACGCCCGGGTGCGCAATGTGCCTGAATTACGCTTCGTCAAGCATTATCACGACGAAGAGGCGTATGTGCTGGCGCTGAAGCGCACGGTGCTGGCCTATTGGGAAGCGAACGGCCGGCCGGACAAGCTGGTCATGAGTTTTCACGGCACACCGAAACGGACTCTTCTTCTCGGCGATCCGTATTTTTGCGAATGCCAGAAGACGGGGCGCCTGCTGGCGGCCGAGCTCGGTCTTGCCGAACATCAATATGCCGTGACTTTCCAATCGCGTTTCGGCAGGGCCGAATGGCTACAGCCTTATACCGCGCCGACCCTGCAGCAACTCGCCAAGGAGGGCGTACGAAGGGTCGATGTCGTGTGTCCCGGTTTCGTGGCCGATTGCCTGGAAACGCTCGAGGAAATCGCGTTGGAGGGGCGCCAGACATTCCTGACGGCCGGCGGCCACGACTTCCACTACATTCCTTGCTTGAACGATTCGCCGGATTGGATGCATGCCCTGGCCGAAATCGCCGAGCAACATATGATCGGTTGGCCGACCATGCTGATACCCGCGCTGCGCGAAGAGCAGAGACGTGCCGCTGAGCTTGCCGAAGCGCGCGCCAAACGACTGGGCGCGGAGCAATGAACGGTTGTCGCCGATGAAATGATCCGGGCCTCTAGCCATCGAGGGTGGAGCGTGCTTTCCGAAATACACGATCTGTGTCGGCTTCCGCATGGGCCGAAGCGGAATCGGCGAATTTGCCGTTTTTTATTGATAGAATAGCGCGCCCAATCGTTGCAGCGCGACAAGATCGGCGAAACAAAGCCACGTTGCCGTCAGCACAATATAGGCGAGAACAGTGGCGGAAATGAGCGGGAGTTTCATGATGGACTCCGAACGATCCTTTCGTGCTCCATCCAGATATATTTGACGGTTCTGTCAATTGCTAGAAAGCGATTGCCGCGTTGCCGATGCTTGCCAGGGAACAGTCCTGGCCGCGCTCGGCGCCTTGCTCTCGCTTCCGATCAACATGGCATAGCCTCCCAAATCGCCTGGGTGGGCCACCAGGACGCCGCCGCCGGCGGATTGCCTTTCGGCGCCTGTCTTTTCATCAGAGTCCATCATCATCCGATCCGTTCGCCTTGCCAATCCGCTGCGGGTAAATTCTGTGAAAAAAATGCAAGATTCGGCTGTATCGAAACCGGCCGCCGGCCGGGATAGGCGCCAGGCCATGGAAGGCGGGGATTTCCGTTGCCAATATCCCTTGAAAAAGTAAGGGATAGCCCCATGTACATGCCCATATCGCGGTTAACGATGCAAGTCATTCATAACTAAGTTATTGATAGTCGGAGACTTTTTGATGCAGGAACAGGAAAAGATGCAGGATCAGGAACGTCCGGTCCAAGACAATCCGGCCGATCAAGCCGCGCAAGCGGACAAGGCCGCCGAGAACACGGAGCAGACCGAGGCAAAGATGGCCGAACCGGCCGCCGCGTCCGCCGATGGCGAGGCTTGGGAAGTCAAGCTGGCGGCTGCGGAGGCGCGGGCCGCGGAAATGCAGGATGCCTTCTTGAGAGCCAAGGCGGAAGCGGAAAACATCCGCCGCCGCGCCCAGGAAGATATATCGAAGGCGCACAAGTTCGCGATCGAGAACTTCGCGGAATCGATGGTGCCGGTGAAGGACAGCCTGGAAATGGCGCTGAAACTGGAAACGCCGTCGGTCGAAGCGCTGAAGGAAGGCGTCGAAATGACGCTCAAGCAGCTCAATTCCGCGTTCGAGAAAAGCCGCCTGCTTGAAATCAACCCGCAGCCGGGCGAAAAGATGGATCCGATGAAGCACCAGGCGATTTCGATGGTGCCGGCCGATCAAGCGGCCAACACGATCGTCAGCGTGCTGCAGAAGGGTTACATGATTTCCGATCGCCTGCTGCGCCCCGCGCTCGTGACGGTCGCGCAATAGCCGCCGCCCGCGGGGATTTTGCAGAAAAGGCGCTTGAAAGCGATACCTTATTCCACATATTCGAGTTATCCGAGTTACTAAACCAATTATTCAAGGGGTACAAACATGGGCAAGATCATCGGCATCGACCTGGGAACCACGAATTCCTGCGTCGCCATCATGGAAGGCGGCCAACCCAAGGTCATCGAGAATTCCGAAGGCGCGCGTACTACGCCGTCCATCATCGCTTACCAGGAAGACGGGGAGATCCTGGTCGGCGCGCCGGCCAAGCGCCAGGCGGTGACCAACCCGAAGAACACGCTGTACGCCGTCAAGCGCCTGATCGGCCGCAAATTCGAAGAGAAGGAAGTCCAGAAAGACATCGGCTTGATGCCGTACCAGATCATCAAGGCCGACAACGGCGACGCCTGGATCGAAGTGCGCGGCAAGAAACTGGCGCCGCCGCAGATCTCCGCCGAAGTCCTGCGCAAGATGAAGAAGACCGCCGAAGACTATCTCGGCGAGGAAGTGACCGAAGCCGTCATCACGGTGCCGGCTTATTTCAATGACTCGCAGCGCCAGGCGACCAAGGATGCCGGCCGCATCGCCGGCTTGGACGTGAAGCGCATCATCAACGAACCGACCGCGGCCGCGCTCGCATTCGGCCTGGACAAGACCGGCAAGGGCGACCGCAAGATCGCCGTGTATGACCTCGGCGGCGGCACCTTCGACATCTCGATCATCGAGATCGCCGACGTCGACGGCGAGAAGCAATTCGAAGTCCTGTCGACCAACGGCGACACCTTCCTCGGCGGCGAAGACTTCGACCAGCGCATCATCGATTACATCATCGACGAATTCAAGAAGATCAACGGCCTCGACCTCGGCAAGGATGCGATCGCGCTGCAGCGGATCAAGGCTTCCGCCGAGCGCGCCAAGATCGAACTGTCGTCGTCGCAGCAGACCGAGATCAACGAGCCGTACATCGCCATGGCCAACGGCGTGCCGATGCACCTGAATCTGAAGATCACGCGCGCCAAGCTGGAAGCGCTGGTCGAGGACCTGATCGCCAAGACGATCGATCCGTGCAGCATCGCGATCAAGGATGCCGGCGTGAAGGTTTCCGACATCGACGACATCATCCTGGTCGGCGGCATGACCCGCATGCCGAAGGTGCAGGAAAAGGTCCGCGAATTCTTCGGCAAGGAGCCGCGCAAGGATGTCAACCCGGACGAAGCGGTGGCCGTCGGCGCCGCGATCCAGGGCTCCGTGCTGTCGGGCGACCGCAAGGATCTGCTGCTGCTCGACGTGACGCCGCTGTCGCTCGGCATCGAAACGCTGGGCGGCGTGATGACCAAGATGATCGCCAAGAACACCACGATCCCGACCAAGTTCAGCCAGGTGTTCTCGACCGCCGACGACAACCAGCCGGCCGTGACGATCAAGGTTTACCAGGGCGAGCGCGAGATGGCGGCCGGCAACAAGGCGCTCGGCGAATTCAACCTGGAAGGCATCCCGCCGGCGCCGCGCGGCGTGCCGCAGGTCGAAGTCACGTTCGACATCGACGCCAACGGCATTCTGCACGTCGGCGCGAAGGACAAGGCAACCGGCAAGGAAAACAAGATCACGATCAAGGCCAATTCCGGCCTGACCGAGGAAGAGATCCAGCGCATGGTGCGCGACGCCGAAGCCAATGCGGCCGAAGACAAGCGCCTGAAGGAGATCGCCGAAGTCCACAATCAGGGCGATGCCCTGGTGCATTCGACCAAGAAAGCCTTGACCGAATACGGCGACAAGCTGGAGGCGGGCGAGAAGGACAAGGTCGAAGCCGCCATCAAGGAGTTGGAAGAGGCGCTCAAGGGCAACGATAAGGAAGCGATCGAAGCCAAGATTGCCGCATTGTCCACGGCGGCGCAGAAGCTCGGCGAGAAGATGTACGCCGACATGCAAGCCCAGCAGGCGGCCGGCGCGGCGGCCGGCGGTGCCGCGGGCGGCGCTACGGGCGGTGCGGGTGGCGCCGGCGCGACGGAATCCAAGGCGAAAGAAGAAGACGTCGTCGACGCCGACTTCAAGGAAGTCAAGGACAAGTAAAATCATGCTTTGCCCGGCGGCCGCGTCGATTCGCGGCCGTCGGGAGTCGCCGAGCCGGGCGCCAGCCGCGCGGCTCGGCGTTTTCGCTTGGAAGACATAACCCGTAGGTGCCGACAAGATGGCGAAACGTGATTATTACGAAGTACTCGGCGTAGCGAAGAACGCCTCGGAAGACGAGATCAAGAAGGCGTATCGCAAGCTCGCTATGAAATATCATCCGGACCGCAATCCGGACAGCAAGAACGCGGAAGAAAAATTCAAGGAAGCCAAAGAGGCTTACGAGATGCTTTCCGACGCCCAGAAACGCGACGCCTATGATCGCTATGGCCATGCCGGCGTCGATCCGAACATGGGCGGCGCCGGCGGCTTCGGCGCAGGCGCGGGCGGTTTCGGCGACGCTTTCTCCGACATCTTCGGCGACATTTTCGGCGGCGCCCGCGGCCGGTCGAGCGGACCGCAAGTCTACCGCGGCGCCGATCTGCGCTATAACCTCGAGATCTCGCTGGAGCAGGCGGCGCACGGTTTCGACACCACGATCCGCGTGCCGTCGTGGGACGAATGCGATACCTGCCACGGCTCAGGAGCCAAGCCGGGCACCTCGCCGACCACCTGCACCACTTGCCACGGGCAGGGCACGGTGCGCATGCAGCAAGGCTTCTTCAGCATCCAGCAGACTTGCCACAAGTGCCATGGCACCGGCAAGATCATTCCGACGCCATGCCCGTCCTGCGGCGGTGCCGGGCGCATCAAGCGCAACAAGACGCTCGAGGTCAAGATCCCGGCCGGCATCGACGATGGCATGCGTATCCGCTCGTCCGGCAACGGCGAGCCGGGCATGAACGGCGGCCCGCCGGGCGACTTGTATGTCGAGATCCATATCAAGCAGCACGAGGTGTTCCAGCGCGACGGCGACGATCTGCATTGCGAAGTGCCGATCTCGTTCGCCAAGGCGGCGCTCGGCGGCGAAGTCGAGGTGCCGACCCTGAACGGCAAGGCAACGTTCGCGCTGCCGGAAGGAACGCAATCGGGCAAGACTTTCCGCTTGCGCGGCAAGGGCATCAAAGGCCTGCGTTCCGGTTATGCCGGCGACCTGTTCTGTCATGTGACCGTCGAAACGCCGGTCAAGCTGACCGAGAAACAAAAGGATTTGCTGCGCGAATTCGAAAAGCTGACCGTCGAGGGCGGATCGAAACATAGTCCGCAATCGAAATCATGGAAAGACAAGGTCAAGGAATTCTTCGAGTAAACGCAAAGCAAGAACATCGCAAACCGCCGTATCCTTCGGGAACGGCGGTTTTTTTTTACGTAAGTCGTTGTTATTCTGGAACTTTTTAGGCTTGCGCGGTTGCCGCGTTTTCTCTATGCTGATGAGCACATAATAAAACGCTCGTTCACTTTTCTTGAGAGCAACCCCTTATCGAATGGAGACTGTATGAAACGCTTGGCCCATGCTTTCCGTAGTTTGATGGTCGTCGTCCTGGTGACGGCTCTTCCCGCCTTCGCGGCTGTCGACGTCGGCGGTGGCGTCAAATTCGACGACACGGCGCGCGTCGCCAACCACGAGTTGAAATTGAACGGCGCCGGCATCCGGCACAAGGTCATCTTCAAGGTCTATGCCGCCGGCCTGTATTTGCAAGACAAGAAAACCACGGTGCCCGATGTGCTGGCGTTGCAAGGCCCCAAGCGCGTGAGCATCGTGATGATGCGCGATTTGTCCAGCGAAGAATTCGGCCGCGCCTTCCTGACCGCGATCAATCAGAACATCGACAAGGCCGAAAAGGCCAAGCTGGTGAACCAATTGCTGAAATTCGGCGAGTTGTTCGCGTCCGTCCCCGAGCTGAAGAAGGGAGACGTGCTCACGACCGACTGGGTGCCGAATACCGGAACAATCATGCAGATCAACGGCAAGAAGATGGGCGAGCCCTTCCCGGATGTGGCGTTTTACAATGCGCTGCTGAAGATCTGGCTCGGCGACAAGCCCGTGGATGCCACCCTGAAGCGCGCATTATTAGGTGAGAAGACGGAAGAAGGACGAAAGAACGAGAATTGATGCGCATAGGAAAATAATAAAGGAGCGGAAATCCCGCTCCTTTTTTTTGTGCTGAATTTTTTGCGATGCAGCAAGTCTTCCACGAGTGAATGGCTTTTCTATACAATCGCCACAACGAAACAAGGAAGGCAAACGACATGATGGATGAAAAGCAACAGACCCTCGAAGAACTGTTTAAAAAAAATCGCGCCTGGGCCGCCTCGATGGAGGCGAAGGACCCGGGCTTCTTCAAGAAACTCGCCGCTCAGCAGGCGCCGGAGTATCTGTGGATCGGCTGTTCGGACAGCCGCGTTCCAGCCAATGAAATCGTCAACCTGATGCCGGGCGAGTTATTCGTCCACCGCAATATCGCCAACGTCGTCGTCCATACCGACCTCAACTGCCTGGCGGTGCTGCAATTCGCGATCGACGTCCTCGGCGTCAAGCACGTGATCGTCACCGGCCATTACGGTTGCTCGGGCGTGCATGCCGCGATGACCGGACGCCGCGTCGGCCTGGCCGACAACTGGCTGCGCCATGTCCAGGACGTGCATCAGAAGCATGAACGCTATCTGGGCGACGTGCTGGCCGAACGCGAGAGATTTGACCGGCTGTGCGAACTGAACGTGATTGAACAAGTGGCCAACATCTGCCAGACGACGATCGTGCAAGATGCCTGGGAGCGCGGCCAGGAATTGACGGTCCACAGCTGGATCTACGGCTTGAAGGACGGCCTGTTGCGCGATCTCGGCGTGACCGTCTCCGCGCAGAGCGAATTGGCGCCGAAGCTCAAGGCGAGCTTCGCGCGCTATGAATCGCAAGACTGAGCGCAATTAGGGGCACGCCTTGCTCGACTTGGCGCCCCTTCCGTCCTACGAAACCATCTCGAGGATCTACAAAGCTCCCCGAACCGATCAGAAGCAGTGTTCCAGGCCGGGGAAGGATTTGTCCTTCACGGCTGCGATATAGGCGCGCACCGCGCCCTCGATGCTGCTCTGGCCTTCCATGAAATTCTTCACGAAGCGCGCCTTGCGGCCGGGGAAGACGCCGAGCATGTCGTGCATCACCAGCACTTGTCCCGAGCAATCGGGGCCGGCGCCGATGCCGATGGTTGGAATCGTCAGCATGTCGGTCACTTCCTTGCCCAGCCCGCTCGGAATCGCTTCCAGCACGATGATGGCCGCGCCGGCCGCCTGCAAGGCGATAGCGTCGTTCTTCAACTGGTCGGCGCCGGCGGTCGTCTTGCCCTGCACCTTGTAGCCGCCGAGCTGGTGCACCGATTGCGGCGTCAGGCCGACGTGGGCGCACACCGGGATGGCGCGTTCCGTCAGGAAGCGAACGGTCTCGCACAGCCATTCGCCGCCTTCTATCTTCACCATCTGGGCGCCGGCCTGCATCAGTTTCACGGCATTGTCGAACGCGGACTGCGGGGTGGCGTAGGTGCCGAACGGCATGTCCGCGATCAGAAGCGCGGTCTGGTTGCCGCGCGCCACGCTCGCCGTGTGATAGGCGACGTCGGCTAGCGTGACCGGCAGGGTCGAGTGGTGGCCCTGGCACACCATGCCGAGCGAATCGCCGACCAGCAGGACGTCGACGCCGCAGCGGTCCATCAGCGCGGCGAAGCTGGCGTCGTAGCAGGTCAGCATCGTGATTTTTTCACCGGCCTGGCGCAGCGCGGTCAGCGACGGCACGGTGACAGCCTTGCTGCGCGCGCCTTGGTCGGATTCTTGGAGGTATGCGGCCATTTTGATTCTCCACGGCTCTAAGGCCTGTCATCGATGGCCGTCGCGCGCAGGCGCTTGTGGCGCAGGCCGCGACGGGCGGAAATCTTCTGCCGGATAGCGAAGAAGCTCGTAATGATAAAAGAAACGGTCGCGCCTTGCCGGGCAGTAGAGGAAACCTTCGGTTAGAGGCTGTTTGAGTTCATAACAGCCTCTAGCTCCTGAAGATGAAATACACCGCGCCCACCAGGCACAGCGCCGCCCAGACATAATCGAGCTTGAACGGTTGGTGCATGTAGAACATGGCGAACGGCACGAATACGGTCAGCGTGATCGCTTCCTGCAGGATCTTCAGTTGGGCCAGGCTCAGTTCGGTATAGCCGATGCGGTTGGCCGGCACCTGCAGCAGGTATTCGAACAGGGCGATGGTCCAGCTGACGAGGGCGGCGATCCACCACGGTTTGGCGGCCAGGTTCTTGAGGTGGCCGTACCAGGCGACGGTCATGAACACGTTCGACAGCACAAGCAAGCCGACGGTCTGGGCAAGGACGGGTAGTTGCACGATATGGCGTCTCGATGAGGCGGGGGAAGGATGCGGGCCGCTCAACCAGCGATCTTATCGATCGCCTGCCCGGCGACGGCGGGCACGAAGGCATGGGCGGCGCCGTGCCCCGGAATCGACAGGAACGGGTCGATCTGCAGCAGCGGAATCAGGACGAATGCGCGTTGCGTCATGCGCGGATGCGGAACCGTCAGTTGCGCGCTGTCGATCCGCTGCGCGCCGTATAGCAGCAGGTCGAGATCGAGCGTGCGCGGCGCATTGCGATAGGGTCGCTCGCGGCCGGCGTCTTGCTCGAGTTTTTGCAGCTGGGCGAGCAAGTCATGCGGCGGCAACCCGGTTTCGATGCGCGCCACCGCGTTGATGTAGTCGTCGCCGCCGGCATCGACCGGCGCCGTGCGGAACAGGCTCGATTGTCCTGAAAGGCGCGTCGACGGCAGGCCGCCGATGGCACGGATCGCAGCCGTTACCGTGGCGCGAGCGTCGCCGAGATTGGCGCCGATGCCGATGTAGGCGGTGATCATGTCTGTTGCGGCGTCTCGCCGCCGGCAGTCTTCTTGCCGCGTCCGCCACGGCGGCGGCGCTTCTTCGCCGGCGCGGCGCTTTCTTCGCGCGGCTTCTTCGCCAGCAAGGCTTCGCGGCCGCCGCTGTCGGCATCGGCGAAGGAAGTCCACCAGTCGCCGACTTCCGCCTCGATCTCGCCGGACTCGCAGCGCAGCAGCAGGAAGTCGTAGCCGGCGCGCCAGCGAGGATGCTCGAGCAGCTTGTAGGGCGATTTGCCGATGCGGCGCTCGAAGCGCGGCTGCATGGCCCAGATCTCGCGCATGTCTGACGTGATCTTGCGCTGCAGGGCAAGCTTTTCGGTTTGCGCGTCGAGCACGTCGTCGGCGGCAAGATGCAGGGCCGGAATCGGATATTCGCCGGCCGCCTGGTAGGCGCGCCAGCTTTCCAGCACCTGGTGCCACAGCAGCGAGGCGAACAGGAAGCCGGGCGAGACCGGCTTGCCTTGCTGGATGCGGCGGTCGGTATTGGCCAGCGCCAGCGTGACGAAGCGCTCGCCGAGCGGCTGCTCCAGCACGACGTCGAGCAGCGGCAGCAAGCCGTGATGCAGGCCTTCCGAGCGCAGTTGCTGCAGGCAGGCCATGGCATGGCCGCTCATCAGCAGCTTGAGCATTTCGTCGAACACGCGCGCCGCCGGTACGTTGTTGATCAGCGGCGCCATGATCTTGATCGGCGCGCGGGTGGCCGGATCGATCGAAAAGCCGAGCTTGGCGGCGAAGCGCACGACGCGCAGCAGGCGCACCGGGTCTTCGCGGTAACGGGCTTCCGGCTGGCCGATGATGCGCAGCGTCTTGTTGCGGATGTCGGCGATGCCGCCGTGGTAATCGAACACGGTCTGCGTCGCCGGATCGTAGTACATCGCATTGATCGAGAAGTCGCGCCGCACGGCATCCTCGTGCTGTTCGCCGAAGGTATTGTCGCGCAGCACGCGGCCGTGTTCATCCTTCGGCGAATCATCCGCCGAGGCGCCGCGGAAGGTCGTGACTTCGATCTGTTCCTGGCCGAGCAGGACGTGCACGATCTGGAAGCGGCGTCCGATGATGAAGGCGCGCCGGAACAGGCGCTTGACCTGCTCGGGGGTCGCGTTGGTCGCGACGTCGAAATCCTTGGGCTTGTGGCCGAGCAGCAGGTCGCGCACGGCGCCGCCGACGATGAAGGCCTTGAAGCCGGCTTCCTGCAGGGTCTGGGTGACGCGTACCGCATTCGGCGACAGCAGCTTGGGATCGATGCTGTGTTCGTTCGGTCCGAGCGTCAGCGGTTCCGAGGCGTTGGTCTTGTTTTTGACGCCGAGAATGCGGCGTATGAATTTCTTAATCATCGAACAGGTTCAGGATGGGCCAGCCGCGTGCCTGCGCATGCGCGGCGAGCTTGGCGTTGGGATTGGTTGCGACCGGGTGGGTGACGAGCGACAGCAAGGGGATGTCGTTTTGCGAATCGCTATAGAAATGGCTGCGCTCGAACTCGTCGAGCGACTTGCCGAGGCCGGCCAGCCATTGTTGCGTGTTCGCGACCTTGCCGGGGCCGTAAGGCGGCGTGCAGGCAGGACGGGGCTTGCCGGTGAAGTTGTCGTCGGACGTCATTTCCGCCTCCGCGGCGATCAGATGCCCGACTCCGAACGCCGCGGCGATCGGTGCCGTGACGAAGCGGTTGGTGGCGGTGACGATCGCCACCAGGTCGCCCGCATCCTGGTGCTTTCCGACAAGCGCGCGCGCGGCCGGACGCAGCGCCGGGACGATCACTTCCGCCATGAACTGGCGATGCCATTCGTCGAGCTGGACGCGCGGGAACTGCGCAAGGATGCCGAAGGCGAATTCGAGGTACTCCACCGGATCGAGCGTGCCGGTCTGGTAGCGATGGAAGAACTCGGCGTTGCGGCGCGCGAATGCCTCGGCCTCGACGGCGCCGATGCGGACGAGGAACTGGCCCCATTCGTAGTCGGAGTCGAGCGGCAGCAGGGTATGGTCGAGATCGAAGAGTGCGAGATTCATCGGCGGCTCATTGGGTCCTGGCGTCCTCGAGTTGCAGCAGGTCGCGCAGGAGCGGCAGGGTGATCGGCCGTTGCGTTTCGAGCGAATAGCGGTCGAGGGCGTCGAGCATGGCGGACAGGGAGCGCATGTCGCGCGCGAAATGCGTGATCAGATAGGGTAGCACGCCGGCCGATAGCGCCAGCCCGCGCGCGGCCGCGGCCTGGGTCAGCGCGGCGAGCTTTTCGTCGTCGGTCAGTCCGTGCACCTGGTAGACCAGGCCCCAGCCCAGCCGGGTGCGCAAGTCTTCGCGTATCGCCATCGCGGCGGGAGGCACGGCGCCGGCGGCGACCAGGGCGCCGCCGTTTTCACGCACTTGGTTGAACAAGTCGAACGCGGCGATCTGGCATTCCGGCGAGAGGCGCTCGCAATCGTCGAGCAGGTAGAGCTGGATCTGCGGCGCATGCGCGAAGGCGCCGGGCGCGGCGTCGCTGCCGATGTAGCGGGCGCCGGGTGCGGCGGCGAGCGCGCGCAGCAGATGGCTCTTGCCGGAGCCGGCGTCACCCCAGAGGTAGATGAAGCGCTCGCTCAAGTCCGTCGCGGCGCGCGCATCGACGCGCGCGAGCAAGGCTGCCAGCTCGGCGTTTTGTCCTATCACGAAAGTATCGAGGGTCTGCGGTTCTTCCGCGCCCAAGTCGAGCAGCAACTGCCTCATTGTCGAATCTTTAAGACTGTTTGTAGAAACTGCTATTGATGTAATGCGCGCGCAGATGCTTGACGGCGACGGAAACGATCGCCGAAGCGGGCAGCGCCAGCAACACGCCGGCAAAGCCGAACAACTGGCCGAACGCCATCAAGGCGAAGATCACGGCCAGCGGATGCAGGCCGATGCGTTCGCCGACCAGGCGCGGCGTCAGGACGAAGCTCTCCAGCACCTGGCCGAGGCCATAGACGATGGCGACCGCGACCAGGCCGTACATGCCGTCGAACTGCAGCAGGGCGGCGATCAGCGCCAGCAACAGGCCCAGGCCGAAACCGAGATAGGGAATGAACACCAGGAGGCCGGTCAGGATGCCGACCGGCAGCGCGACATCGAAACCGGCGATCGCCAGCCCGACCGAATAATACACGGCCAGCGTGAGCATGACCGACAACTGGCCGCGCAGGTACTGGGCCAGCAAACCGTCGGCCTCGCGCGCCAGGCTGGCGGCGCGCGCGGCCCAGCGGCGCGGCACGATGCCCTCGAACAGTGCCAGTACGCGATGCCAGTCGAGCAGCAGATAGAACAGCACGACCGGGATCAGCAGCATGGTGCCGAACCAGCCCAGCACCGCCAGGCCGCCGGCCTTGGCGGAGGCGAATACGGCGCTCCAGATTTCATCGCCGCTCGTCGCGAATCTTTCCGAGATCATCTTGCCGAGGCCGGCGCTGTCCTGCGGCACGTCGATGCCGAACTTCAGCAGCCAGGGCGCGACCGTCTCGTTGAAGCGCGACAGGAAGCGCGGGATTTTTTCCTGCAGCAGCGGAATTTCCTTTTGCAGGATCGGCACCACGATCAGGAACACGGCGAGGATCGCGGCCACGAACAACAGCAGCACGATCGTCACCGCGACCGTGCGCGGCAGGCTGAAGCGGCCGATTCGTTTCGCATCGAGCCGGTCGACGGCGGGATTCAAGGCATAGGCCAGGATGGCGCCGGCGATGAAGGGAGCCAGTACCGGGCCCAGCAGCACCAGGAGCGCCGCCAGAGCCAATCCCACGGAAAGCCACAGCCAGGTCTGTTTTTGTTCGGACGAGAAGGAGAGCGGCATGAAATCCCGGGAAAGGTGGATGGCTTTTGATAAAATAACGGTTTTGCCGGAAATAGTACGAAAAATGCATGCATCCGGCCAGTAACCGCGTATTTTACCGCCTCTCTCGCCAATCACATCATGAGTTCCACTCCTAACGTCTCCCTTTCCTACCGCGATGCGGGCGTCGATATCGACGCCGGCGATGCCTTGGTCGAAGCCATCAAGCCGTTTGCCAAACGCACCATGCGCGACGGCGTGCTCGGCGGGATCGGCGGTTTCGGCGCGCTGTTCGAAATCGGCAAGAAATACAAGGAGCCCGTGCTGGTCTCCGGTACCGACGGCGTCGGCACCAAGCTCAAGCTCGCTTTCCATCTGAACAAGCACGACACGGTCGGCATCGACCTGGTGGCGATGAGCGTCAACGACATCCTCGTACAGGGCGCGGAACCGCTGTTCTTCCTCGATTATTTCGCCTGCGGCAAGCTCGACGTCGCCGCCGCGACCGATGTCATCAAAGGCATCGCCAAGGGCTGCGAGCAGGCGGGCTGCGCCCTGATCGGCGGCGAGACGGCCGAGATGCCGAGCATGTATCCGGACGGCGAATACGATCTGGCCGGCTTCGCCGTCGGCGCCGTCGAGAAATCCAAGATCATCGACGGCAGCAAGATCGTGCCGGGCGACGTGGTGCTCGGCTTGGCATCGTCGGGCGCGCATTCCAACGGCTATTCGCTGGTGCGCAAGATCATCGATGTCGCGCGGCCGGACCTGAACGCCGATTTCCACGGCCGCAAGCTGGCCGATGTGCTGCTGGAACCGACCCGCATCTACGTCAAGCCGCTGCTGGCACTGATGGATCAGATGGAAGTCAAGGGCATGGCGCACATCACCGGCGGCGGCCTGGTCGAAAACGTGCCGCGCGTCCTCGGCGACAGGTTGACCGCCGTCCTGCATCGCGACGCCTGGACCATGCCGCCGCTGTTCGCCTGGCTGCAGCAGCATGGCGGCGTGGCCGACGCGGAAATGCATCGCGTGTTCAACTGCGGCATCGGCATGGCCGTGATCGTGGCGCGGGAGTACGCCGATACGGCGATCGCGCAGCTGACGGCAGCCGGAGAAACCGTGATGCGGATCGGCGAGATCCGCGAACGCCAGGGCGACGAGGCGCAGACGATCGTCGTCTGATTCTCGATTCTCGCGTGGCGGAGAACAACGGCAGCCTCTCGGCTGCCGTTTTTCATGGGGCCTTACGGTTCGCGCAGGTAATCGACGAAGGCGTCGGTCTTCGGATCCGATTTGGCCGTCGCCAGCGTGACCACGACGGTCGCCAGCAGGCCGGCGGGAACGCCGAACACGCCGGCCGACATCGGCGCGATCTGGAACCATTGCCCCGCGGCGGAGCCGCCGAGCGCGGGCAGCGTATGCAGCATGTAGTACACGCACACCACGAAGCCGGCGATCATGCCCGCGATGGCGCCTTGCTGGTTGGTGCGTTTCCAGAATACGCCGAGCACGAGGGCCGGGAACAGCGTCGACGCCGCCAGGGAGAAGGCCGCGCCGACCACCGACAGGATGTCGCCCGGCTTGAGCGATGCGGCATAGGCGGCGACCAGGGCGACGACGAGCAACAGCAGCTTCGAAATGGTGACGCGCTTCTGGGTCGACGCCGTCGGATCGAGCGTCTTGTAATAGATGTCGTGCGACAAGCCGTTCGAAATCGTCAGCAACAAGCCGTCGGCGGTCGACAGCGCCGCCGCCAGGCCGCCGGCCGCTACTAGCCCGGAAATCACGTAGGGCAGGCCGGCGATTTCCGGGGTCGCGAGCACGATGATGTCGCCGTCGAGCACGATTTCGGCCAGTTGCACGATGCCGTCGCCGTTGATGTCCGAAATGCTGACCAGGGGATTGATCTTGTCGATGTTGGCCCAGTAGGCGGCCCAGGACGGCAGCTTCGAGAAATCCGTGCCGACCAGCGACGTGTAGATGTCATATTTGACCAGCACCGCCAGCGCCGGCACCGTCAGATAGACAAGCATGATGAAGAACAGCGTCCAGAACACGGAACGGCGCGTCTCGCGCACCGACGGCGTCGTGTAGTAGCGGACCAGGATATGCGGCAGCGCCGCCGTGCCCATCATCAGGCAGAACACGAGCGCCAGGAAGTTGTTGCGCTTGGCGTTCGACACTGCCTGATCCTTGCCGGGAAACGGTGCCGTATGCGCGGCGACCGGCTCGGAACGCGCCAGGTTGGCATTCTTCGCCTCTATCCATTTCCGTCGCGCCTCTTCCGGATCTTTCGGGTAGGAGGCGAGCGCCCGGCTGGCATTCCTGATCTCCAATAGCGAGGCATTGCCGGTCTTGAGATCCTCGACGCGGCGCACCGCATCGAGCCGGCCTTCCTCCCACGAATGCGGCAGGGAATTCAACCTGGCGTCGTACTCTTCGGCACGTTTCCGGTAGATGGTGCGCACCTGCTGTTCCTTCGGATCGGCGGCGAGTTGCATTTCCCGTTCGCTCAGCTTGGGAAGCACGGTGCCATAGGCGATTTGCGGCACCGGAATGCTGGTGTGCTTGGTGGCGAGCCAGGTCACCGGAATCAGGTAGGCGATCAGCAGGATGATGTATTGCGCGACCTGGGTCCAAGTGATAGCCCGCATGCCGCCCAGAAAGGAGCAGACGAGGATGCTGGCCAGCCCCAGGAAAATGCCGATGGAGAAATCGACGCCCGTGAAGCGCGAGGTGATCAGGCCGACGCCGTAGATTTGCGCGACGACATAGGTGAAGGACACCGCGATCGTCGCCATCACGGCCACGATGCGGATGGCGGAGCCGTTGTTGTTCCCCTGGTAGCGCACCGCCAGGAAATCGGGAATCGTGTACTGGCCGAACTTGCGCAGGAAGGGGGCGATCAGGAGCGCCACCAGGCAATAGCCGCCGGTCCAGCCGATGACATACGCCAGTCCGTCGAAGCCCAGCAGATAAAGGCCGCCGGCCAGGCTGATGAAACTGGCGGCTGAAATCCAGTCCGCCGCCGTCGCCATGCCGTTGAAGATCGCAGGCACCCGTCGTCCGGCCACATAATATTCGGAGACGTCCGCGGTGCGCGAAAGCACACCGATGCCGGCATAGAGAAGGATGGTCGCGAACAGGAACAGGTAGCCGATCCAGGCGCGCGGGAAGCCTTCCTTCTCCAACACGGCCAGCGCCACGAGAAACATGAGAAAGCCGATCGTGTACCAGCCATAGTAGGCCTGCAATCGGCGCCGGAAGGCCCTGTTATCGTTTGTCATTCGACGATCCGTCCAATAGGAATTTGTCGAGCCGCCGCATGCTCCAGACGTGGAAGCCGATTATCGCCAGATAGATGAGCACGATGCCTTGCGCCGCCATGTAGAACGAGAGCGGCCATCCGAACAGGATGACTTCCGCCAATTCGCGCGCAAAGAAAATCACGGAAAACGTCGCCATGAACCAGGCCAGCAGCAGGAACCTGGTGATGCGCGTGACGTTGCGCCAGTAGGCGATGCGGCGTTGTTCGAAATTCGTTGCCATGTCAGCCGATGTCGTCGATGAAAGAAGGCCGGCGCTTCGTGCGCAGCGTCACGCGGAACAGGCTGCCGGGGCACTTGGGATCGCGGCTGTGCGGGTTGTCGAAGACTTCGACGCTGGCGCCGTGCTGCTGGGCCACCTCGCGCACGATCGCCAGTCCGAGCCCGCTGCCCTCGACGTTGGTGCCGAGGATGCGATAGAAGCGCTCGAAGATATGCGCGCGCTCCGAAGGCGCGATCCCGGGGCCGGTGTCCTCGACCTCGATGCAGGCGCGCCGCAACCCATCGTCCGCGCGCACGCGAATCGTCACGCTGCCGCCTGCCGGGGTGTAGCGCAAGGCGTTGTCGATCAGATTGTTGAGCATTTCGCGCAACATGGTGGGATTGCCGTTCACCATGATCGGATAGCCGGGTTGTTCGAATCCCATGTCGATTTGCCGCGGGAACGAGGCCGGCACCCAATCGTGCACGACGCCGCGCGCCAATTCGCACAATTCGACCGGTTCGAAAGGTTTGGCTTCCGGAGTCTGGTTCTCGGCGCGCGCCAGGGCCAGCAACTGGTTCACCAGGCGGGTGGCGGATTCGGAACTCTTCGACAATTGTTCGAGCGAGCGATGGATGCCGTCCAGGCTGGTCTCGCGCAGAGCGAGTTCCGATTGCATGCGCATGCCCGCCAGCGGCGTCTTCATCTGGTGCGCGGCGTCCGCGATGAAGCGCTTCTGCATCTGTATCGACTGCGACAGGCGTTCGAGCATGTCGTTCAGCGAGCGTACCAGAGGCGCGATCTCTTCCGGCACCTGGCTGGAATCGATCGGGCTCAAGTCGTCGGGCCGGCGTTCGCGGATGCGCCGCTGCAGATCTGCCAAAGGCGATAGGCCGCGCGACAGCGCGAACCAGATCAGGGCAAGAGCGATCGGCAGGATGATGAATTCCGGCAGGATCACCCCTTTGATGATCTGGTTGGCGAGCAGCGTGCGCTTGTCCAGGGTTTCGCCGACTTGCACCAACGCCAGGCGCGGTTCCTCGGACTGCGCCGATTCGCTCGCGACCTTGCTGAGGTCGACATAGGTATAGGCGATGCGTATGTCCGTGTTGCGCATGACATCGTTGCGGAAATGCACGGTCCATGGCGGCGGCCTTTCTTCTTCCGCAGGCAACGGCATGTCGCGGTCGCCGTCGACATGGTCGCCCTGCGGTCCGCGTACCTGGAAATACACGTAGTCCACATCGTCGGCGCGCAGGAAATCGCGCGCCGAGCCGGACAGGCGCGCGATGGCCTTGCCGTCGACTTCCTTCACCTGCTGCGCCAGCACGGTGACCCGGTCGTCGAGCGCGCGATCGAAAGGGGTGTTGGCGATCGATTTCGCCACCAGGTAGGTGACAGCGATGCTCATCGGCCACAGAAGCAGGAGCGGCACCAGCATCCAATCGAGAATCTCGCCGAACAGCGAACGCTGGATGCGCTCTTCCTGGACGCCGGCGGCAGGTATCGAGAAGCTCTCGGTACCGGGAGCCTTACCCTGATGCCGAGCGTCGCTCATTTGCCCGCTCATTCTGCCTGGGCAGGAGGCGCGGCAGGAGGCATATCGGGGAATTTTTCCAGGCAGTAGCCGAGGCCGCGCACGGTGGCGATGCGGATGCCGCCGGTCTCGATCTTCTTGCGCAGGCGATGCACGTAGACTTCGATCGCGTTATTGCTCACTTCCTCGCCCCATTCGCACAGATGATCGACCAGCTGCTCCTTCGATACCAAGCGGCCGGTGCGCTGCAGCAGCACTTCGAGCAGGCCCAACTCGCGTGCCGAAAGATCCAGCATCTGTTCGTTGATATAGGCGATGCGGCCGACCTGGTCATAGGACAGCGGTCCGTGCTTGATAACGGTCGGGCCGCCGCCGGCGCCGCGGCGGGTCAGGGCGCGTACCCGGGCTTCCAGCTCGGACAAGGCGAACGGCTTGGCCATGAAGTCGTCGGCGCCGAGGTCGAGTCCCTTGACGCGTTGTTCCACCGAATCGTTGGCGGTCAGGATCAGCACCGGCAGGCGCGAATTGCGCGCGCGCAGGCGGCGCAGCACTTCGAGGCCTTGCATTTTGGGCAAACCCAGATCGAGAATCAAAAGATCGAAATCCTGGGTCGAAAGCGCGGTATCGGCTTCCATGCCGTTCTTGACGCAATCGGTGGCGTAGCCGGACTGACGCAACGAGCGCGTCAATCCGTCGGCAAGCACGCTATCGTCTTCGGCAAGCAGGATGCGCATTTCGAATGGAGCGGAGAGGGAGACGACCTAGTCTATTGCGTTTCATTAATAGCTTCAAGCGCGGGCCGTAAGTCCGGGCGACCTGCGTGGGCCGATAAGCCGGGACCGGCATTGCACGACCGATGAGCCGCGACCGCAAGCCTGCGGCCAATGCAAGCGCCAACTAGCTTGCAACATTCATCCAATTGCGAAGTAGCCAATACCAGCAAAATATGCGTAAATAAGGCTTGCGCCGATCACTGTTTTTTTATACAGTACAGTCTTCTTCGCCGATCTTACTCTTCCCGGCGGCCGTCATCACCATCTTCACGGAAAGACATTCATGGACGACAAAAAATCCACTCTGAATCTGGACAAGAGCAAGGCCCTGGCGGCCGCTCTGGCGCAAATCGAGAAGCAATTCGGCAAAGGCTCCGTGATGCGCATGGAAGACGGCGCGGTCGCGGAAGAAGTGCAAGTCGTCTCGACCGGTTCGCTCGGCCTCGACATCGCGCTCGGCGTCGGCGGCTTGCCGCGCGGTCGCATCGTCGAAATCTATGGCCCGGAATCGTCCGGTAAAACCACGCTGACGCTGCAGGCGATCGCCGAAATGCAGAAGCTCGGCGGCACGTGCGCCTTTATTGATGCGGAACATGCGCTCGACGTCGTCTATGCCCAAAAACTCGGCGTCAACCTGACCGACTTGTTGATTTCGCAACCGGATACCGGCGAGCAGGCGCTCGAGATCACCGATGCACTGGTCCGTTCGGGCGGCGTCGACCTGGTCGTCATCGACTCGGTGGCGGCGCTCACGCCGCGCGCCGAAATCGAAGGCGACATGGGCGATTCGTTGCCTGGCCTGCAGGCGCGCCTGATGTCGCAGGCGTTGCGCAAGTTGACGGCCTCGATCAACCGCACCAACACGCTGGTCATCTTCATCAACCAGATCCGCATGAAGATCGGCGTCATGTTCGGCAATCCGGAAACCACGACCGGCGGCAACGCGCTCAAGTTCTATGCCTCGGTCCGTCTCGACATTCGCCGCACCGGCTCGATCAAGTCCGGCGACGAGGTGATCGGCAACGAAACCAAGGTCAAGGTCGTCAAGAACAAGGTCGCCCCGCCGTTCAAGGAAGCGCACTTCGACATCCTGTACGGGGAAGGCACGTCGCGCGAAGGCGAAATCCTCGATCTGGGCGCCGAAGTGAAAGTCGTCGAGAAATCGGGCGCCTGGTACAGCTATAACGGCGAACGCATTGGCCAGGGCAAGGACAATGCCCGTATCTATCTGCGGGAACATCCTGAGCTCGCTCGCGAAATCGAGAACAAGGTCCGTGTCGCGCTCGGCGTGCCGGAGCTCGGCGAAGCGAAGAAGCAGGAACCCGCCCCTGTCGCCAAGAAAGGCGGCAAGGAAGCCGGCGCCAAGGCGGCAAAAGAGATCGACGCGGAGCCGGAAGTCGAATAAGCTTAGCGTTGGTTGTTCACGTGTATCAGTTCCGTCTTCGGGCGTCTCTCTCACCGGTTCACGTGTGGAAAACCCGCGCTTTTAGGTCATGGCAAAGCAGTCGCCCAGCCTGAAAGCGCGGGCCCTCAAATATCTCGCTTCGCGCGAGCACAGTCGGCTCGAACTGGGCCGCAAGCTGGCTCGTTACGCACAGGAAGGCGACGACATCGAAGCCTTGCTCGATTGGCTCGAAGCAGCGAAATTCCTTTCATCATCCCGCTTTTCCGAATCGCTCGTTCATCGGCGCGCCAAGCGCTTCGGCAACAGTCGCATCTTGTCTGAATTGCAAAATCATGGCGTCGAGGGCGAGGCACTGGAAAGTATCAAGGCCACGCTCACGGCGGATGAAGAGGCGCGTGCCATCGAGGTCTGGCGCAAGAAATTCGCATCTCCGCCGGCCGATGCCGTGGAACGGGCCAAACAGATGCGATTTCTGCAACAGCGCGGTTTTTCGCATCGCGCCATCCAAGCGGCCATGCGGGCCGCCGATCACGACGATCCTGTCGACCTCTGATTACCTCTCCAATCCGCTTCTCGCTTTTGGGCGGGGGGCGACGCGCAGCAATGCGCAAAGAATTTATATTTCAATAACATCGGGCCATCGACAGTGCATCGTGGAAACTGCGTATATGGCTGCCCGGCACTGACCTATGTTAAACTTGCCCGACTTTTGCAGCGCCGCATGAGCGGCTGTTACCGTAGAAGCTGCGGCAACGACACGCAAATGCGGCTAGTTATAGCCGCTCCACAAGGCACACCATGCCCCTGCCACAACCGAGTTCCCGCCGTGCGCTGAAGCACACTCGCGCCGTCACCGTCGAGGCTTACGCTCGCGACGATGGACTGTGGGACCTCGACGCGCACATCACCGACATCAAGACCCGTGACGCCAAGCTGGCCTCCGGGACTCGTCCGGCCGGTCAGGCCTTGCACGAGCTGTGGCTGCGCGTGACGATCGATACGAACATGACCATCGTCGATGCCCAGGCATCGTCCGACGCCGTTCCTTATCCCGGCTATTGCGACACGATAGCCCCGGCCTACCGGAAACTCGTCGGCCTGAACCTGAGGAAGGGATTTCGCCAAGCGCTGAAGGACCGGCTGTTCGGCATCGAAGGCTGCACTCACCTGACCGAACTGGCATTGGTCTTGCCGACCGCCGCCGTCCAGGCTTTCGCCGGCGATGTCTTCGATACGCGCGACGGCGATAGCGACGATACGCTTGAACACAAACCATTCCAGCTCGACCGTTGCCATGCCTTGCGCACCGACGGCGCGGCGGTCGCGAAGTATTACCCGCGTTGGGCCGTCACGAAGGCGGATGTGGCAGCCGGACAGAAATAACAACACCACAAATTACCATTTCAATCCGTATCAAAAGGAAGCTCGCATGAAAATCCATGAGTATCAGGGCAAAGAAATCCTCCGCAAGTTCGGAGTCACCGTACCGCGCGGCATTCCGTGCATGTCCGTCGACGAAGCGGTCAAGGCGGCCGAGCAGCTCGGCGGTCCGGTCTGGGTCGTCAAGGCGCAAATCCATGCGGGCGGTCGCGGCAAGGGCGGCGGCGTGAAGGTCGCGAAATCGCTCGACCAGGTGCGCGAGTACGCCAACGCGATCATGGGCATGCAGCTCGTCACGCACCAGACCGGCCCGGAAGGCCAGAAAGTGCGCCGCCTGCTGATCGAAGAAGGCGCCGACATCAAGAAGGAACTCTACGTTTCCCTGGTGACCGACCGCGCCACCCAGCGCGTCGTGCTGATGGCCTCGAGCGAAGGCGGCATGGACATCGAGGAAGTCGCCCATTCCAATCCTGAAAAGATCCACACCGTCGCGATCGATCCGGCCACCGGCCTGACCGATGCCGACGCCGATGCGATCGCCGCCAAGATCGGCGTGCCGGCCGCTTCGATCCCGGCCGCGCGCGCCAACCTGCAAGGCTTGTACAAGGCTTACTGGGAAACCGACGCCTCGCTGGCTGAGATCAACCCGATGATCCTGACCGGCGACGGCAAGGTGATCGCGCTCGACGCCAAGTTCAACTTCGATTCCAACGCGCTGTTCCGGCACCCGGAGATCGTCGCTTACCGCGACCTCGACGAAGAAGATCCGGCCGAAGTCGAGGCTTCCAAGTTCGACCTCGCCTATATCTCCCTCGACGGCAACATCGGTTGCCTGGTGAACGGGGCCGGTCTGGCCATGGCCACCATGGACACCATCAAGCTGTTCGGCGGCGAGCCGGCCAACTTCCTCGACGTCGGCGGCGGCGCCACGACCGAGAAGGTCACCGAAGCCTTCAAGCTGATGCTCAAGAACCCGGGCCTGAAAGCGATCCTGGTCAACATCTTCGGCGGCATCATGCGCTGCGACGTGATCGCCGAAGGCGTGATCACCGCGTCGAAAGCCGTGTCGCTGTCCGTGCCGCTGGTCGTGCGCATGAAGGGCACCAACGAGGATCTCGGCAAGAAAATGCTGGCCGATTCCGGCCTGCCGATCATCTCGGCCGACACCATGGAAGAAGCTGCGCAGAAGGTTGTCGCGGCCGCGAATGCAGCTTAAAGCCCTTGTGGGAAAGAGCGGGCCGCGCAGGCTTTAGCCGCAGGCGCTACTCTGTCCCCAACATGCTAGAGGAAAGAATAGAGGAAGAAACATGTCGATCCTGATCAACAAAGACACCAAAGTCATCACCCAGGGTATCACCGGCAAGACCGGCCAGTTCCACACCCGCGGCTGCCGCGATTACGCCAACGGCAAGAACTGCTTCGTCGCCGGCGTCAATCCGAAGAAGGCAGGCGAGGATTTCGAGGGCATCCCGATCTACGCCAACGTCATGGAAGCCAAGGAAGCCACCGGCGCGACCGTCTCGGTCATCTACGTGCCGCCGGCCGGCGCCGCCGACGCGATCTGGGAAGCCGTCGACGCCAACCTCGACCTGGTCATCTGCATCACCGAAGGCATCCCGGTGCGCGACATGCTGGTCGTGAAAGACCGCATGAAGAAGGCCAACAGCAAGACCCTGCTGCTCGGCCCGAACTGCCCCGGCCTCATCACGCCGGACGAAATCAAGATCGGCATCATGCCGGGCCATATTCATCGCAAGGGCCGCATCGGCGTCGTCTCCCGTTCCGGCACGCTGACCTATGAAGCGGTGGCGCAACTGACTGCGCTCGGCCTCGGCCAATCGTCGGCGGTGGGCATCGGCGGCGACCCGATCAACGGCTTGAAGCACATCGACGTCATGCAGATGTTCAACGACGATCCCGATACCGACGCGGTCATCATGATCGGCGAGATCGGCGGTCCGGACGAAGCCAATGCCGCGCGCTGGATCAAGGACAACATGAAGAAGCCGGTGGTCGGCTTCATCGCCGGCGTCACCGCGCCTCCGGGCAAGCGCATGGGCCATGCCGGCGCGCTGATCTCCGGCGGCGCCGACACCGCCGACGCCAAGCTGGAGATCATGGATGCCTGCGGCATCAAGGTCACCAAGAACCCGTCCGAGATGGGCCGCTTGCTGAAGTCGATACTTTGATGCCCTTCCGGCAGTCGCGTTAAGATCGATGGTAAGACCAACACGTTGTTGACGCACGTTGGGGAGCTTCGGCTCCCCTTCGCGTTTATGTACGCATTAAAAGGGGGCCATGGATTTCCTGCTTCAATTGAACTGGATTGCGGTTTTGCACGTCGGCCTGAAGGAGTGGATACAAGCGTATCTACCGCATCATAGCGTCGTCATGTCCGGTCTCGGCTTCGCGCTCAGCATTCCGTGTACACTCGGAGCGCTCGGCGTCGTGGCCTTGGGCCGTTGGCACACGGCCCGCAACGCAGGCGCGGCACCTGGGAACGGCGTTCGCGTCGCTCCATAACGCCGCCATATTCCGGAACCGGGAGCCATGATTCGCACCGCTAGCACGCTTGAACTTGCCTTCGCGGTGCGAACCGATACCGGCATGCTTCGTCGGCGTAACGAGGATGCCGTCGCGGTGAACCCGGAATGCGGGATCGCTGTTCTGGCCGACGGCATGGGAGGCTATAACGCCGGCGATGTCGCCAGCAGGATCGCGGTAGCGACGGTCAGGGCTTGGCTCGAAAAGCAACTGCCTGTTGTGGCGCGGGCTGGCCGGTCCGGCGCCCGGCAATGTCGGCGCGCCCTGGAGGAGGCCGTGGCGCAGGCCAATCGCGCGATTTGCGAAGCCGCGCAAGGCAATGCGCACTATAGCGGCATGGGCACGACGCTGGTGACGGCGCTGTTTCGGCATGACAAAGCCGTGATCGCCCACGTCGGCGATTCCCGGCTCTATCGTTGGCGCGACGGCGGATTGCGCTTGCTGACGCGCGATCATTCGCTGATCCAGGAACAGATCGACGCGGGCTTGATCGATCCCGAGCTGGCCCGCTATTCGCCGCGCGCCAGCCTCATCACGCGTGCGCTCGGCGTGACGCAGCGGATCGAAACGGAAATGTCCGAGCATGCGCTGGGCTCCGGCGACATCTACCTCCTGTGTTCCGATGGCTTGTCCGACATGTTGGCGGCCGATGATATCGCCGGATTGCTGGAACGGCATGGCGACGACCTGGAGGAGGCGGCCGATGCATTGGTCCGGCAAGCCAATGCCAACGGCGGCCGCGATAATATTTCGATCGTCCTGGTGCGCATCAAATCGGTGCCCGCCGCTCTTTCCGGCGGCTGGCTTGCCCGTTTGCCGCGATGGATGCGCTGAGCGCGCTGCCGGTCGGCCCTCTACTACCGTTCGCACATTTCCCAGTTGCACCGATCCCGCTTTTCATATGATGATTCGGCGTATTGCCCTGCCTCCTCCCCGTCGGAAGGGGGCGGGCGGGCCGGATTGTCGGCAAGTCAAGAGAGGTCTTGCGTATGGATGTGATTGCGGTCGTCGGATTGGGATATGTGGGATTGCCGCTGGCCGTCGCCTTCGGCCGGCTCGGCCCTACGATCGGCTACGATCTGTCGCTGCAGAAGATCGCCAACTGCCGCGCCGGAATCGACGCCAGCGGGACGGTTCCCGCGGAGGAAATGCGTTGCGCCGACCAGCTTGCATTCACCAGCGACGCGGCCGAGCTGGCGCGCGCGAATATCGCGATCGTCGCCGTGCCGACCCCGATCGATAATGCGCGCAAACCCGATTTCGGCCCGCTGGTGAGCGCCAGCGAGAGCATCGGCCGGCACATGAAGCCCGGCATGACGGTCGTGTACGAATCCACCGTCTATCCGGGCGCCACCGAGGAAGTGTGCATCCCGGTCCTGGAACGGGCATCCGGCTTGACCTGGAAGCGTGATTTCCATGTCGCCTATTCGCCGGAGCGCATCAACCCGGGCGACAAGAAGCACACGCTGGCGACCACCGTGAAAGTCGTCGCCGGCGATACGCCCGAGACGCTCGAACGCGTCGCACGGTTGTACGAGAAGGTGGTGCAGGCCGGCGTCCATCGCGTGTCGTCGATCAAGGTGGCCGAAGCCGCCAAGGTCATCGAGAACACGCAGCGCGATCTCAACATCGCGTTGATGAACGAGCTGGCGGTCATCTTCGGCATGCTGGGCCTCGACACGACGGAAGTGCTGGAAGCCGCCGGAACCAAGTGGAATTTCCTTCCGTTCCGTCCCGGCTTGGTGGGCGGCCATTGCATCGGCGTCGATCCCTACTATCTCACCTACAAGGCGGAAATGCTCGGCTATCACCCGGACGTGATTTTGGCGGGCCGGCGCATCAACGACAGCATGGGCAAGTATGTCGCCGAACAGACCGTGAAACAGATGATCCAGGCCGGCAGCCACGTGAAGGGCGCGAAAGTCAACGTGCTCGGCGTGACGTTCAAGGAAAACGTGCCGGACCTGCGCAATTCGAAAGTGTTCGACTTGATCGCCGAGTTGCGCTGCTACGGCGTCGAGGTGTTCGTGCACGATCCTGTGGCCGATCCGGCCGAAGCGCGCGAGGAGCACGGCGTCGAACTGCTGGAATGGGAGGAACTGCCGCGTGCGGATGCCGTCGTAGTCGCGGTCGCGCATCAATCGCTGGTTCTTATGCCGCTGCAGGCGTATCGTGCGAAGCTGATTGAAAACGGTTGCTTTATCGACGTAAAGGCCCAGTTCGATACAGGTGCGTTGCAGTCCGTCGGCTTGCGGCTATGGCGCTTATGAAGCGAGGAGACATGGCGTCGAAACCCTGCGACAGGACGATTCAAGATATGCGACAACCGCTGGTCATCGAGGCAGGTCGCACCGAACTTCACTATTGGCGAGACCTATGGCGATATAGCGAATTATTGTACTTCTTTGCCTGGCGGGATATCTCTGTCCGTTATCGGCAGACTTTGTTGGGAATTCTCTGGGTGCTTGTGCGTCCGCTGCTGACGATGCTCGTTTTTACCGTCGTTTTCGGCCGGATTGCAGGTTTGCCGTCGGATGACGTTCCCTATCCGATCATGGTATTTGCCGCGATGCTTCCGTGGCAACTGTTTGCAGGTATCCTGATTGATTCCGGCAACAGCATCGTCAACAACGGCGGCATGATTTCCAAAGTCTATTTTCCGCGCATGATCATTCCTTTGAGTACGGTACTCGTCAATCTCCTCGATTTCCTGATCGCCGCCGTACTAATGACTGGGCTGATGATCTGGTACGGGGTGACGCCCGGTTGGCATATTATTTCCTTGCCGCTCTTCATTGTTCTCGCACTGGCAATATCAATCGGCGCTGGCTTGTGGGTTGCGGCGTTGAACGTCAAATATCGGGATTTTCGATTCATCGTTCCCTTCGCGGTTCAGCTCGGCCTTTATGTTTCGCCGGTTGGATTTAGCGGCGCAATTGTTCCATCGGAGTGGCAAATGCTGTATGCGCTCAATCCGATGGTAGGGGTTATCGAGGGATTCCGTTGGGCCTTGTCGCCGGATGGCGCTCCGCCGAATTGGGGTGACGTCCTGCTTTCAGGGTCGATTGCGGTCGGATTGCTGGCTTCTGCCGGAATCCATTTCCGCAGAATGGAAAAGTCCTTTGCAGATGATATATAAACCTGAGCTATGACGATCGCGATACACGTCGAGAATCTTTCGAAGAGATATTTCATTAGACACCGCCGGCAGCGGGTTAATGATACTTTGCGTGATGAATTGGTCAGTCTCATACGTCACCTTGGCCGCCGCTCCGACCAATCGGAATGCGAGGAATTTTGGTCGCTCAAGGATTTGTCTTTCGAAATTCGACGTGGCGAGCGGGTCGGCATTATCGGACGCAATGGAGCAGGCAAGTCGACCTTGCTCAAACTGTTGAGCCGGATCACCGAGCCGACCGGCGGCCGCATTTCCATTCATGGACGCGTCGCCAGTCTTCTGGAGGTCGGCACAGGGTTTCATCCAGAGCTGACCGGACGCGAGAATATTTATCTCAACGGTGCCATTCTAGGAATGCGACGCGAGGAGATTCGAAAAAAATTCGATGAAATCGTCGCCTTCGCGGAAGTCGATCAATTTCTCGATACTCCGGTCAAGCGCTATTCTTCCGGGATGTATGTACGCCTTGCTTTCGCGATCGCAGCGCACTTGGAACCGGAAATCCTGATCGTCGACGAAGTGTTGGCGGTCGGCGATGTCGCATTTCAGAAGAAATGTATGGCAAAGATGAGCGTCGCCGGCGAAGAGGGTACCACCGTGCTGTTCGTTTCGCACAATATTGCAGCAATCCAGAGTTTGTGCAGTACGGCCATGTTGTTGAACGAAGGTAGCCTGATCGCACACGGTGCCGTCGCGTCGGTAGTTCAGCAATATCACGAATTGACCCAACAACTAGTGGAGATGCCGCTGGAGCAACGGATTGATCGCAGCGGCAACGGCATGATCCGTTTCATGTCGGTGACTTTGCAGGACGCGCAAGGCAACGAGATTGGTGCGCTGCATTCGGGGCAATATGTGCGCCTGCTGTTCCGTTTTACCGCAACTCCGGGCAAATCGCTCAAGAATGTCGTCGTCGCGATGGGGATCGATAATGATCAAGGTGAACGGATAACGTATCTGTGCAATGAAATGACCGATAGCGCATTTTCGATCGTCCCGGAAGCGACTGCCGGTTTCGCGCTCGAAATCGAGAGGCTGCCATTCGTACAGGGTAGGTATCGCTACACCCTTTATTGCTCTGTCGACGGAGAAGTGGCGGACTGGATACAAAATGCGGGTTCATTTTCGGTCGAGGCCGGCGATTTCTACGGAACGGGAAGATTGCCTCCAGCTGCAAGCAAGGGGCACTTCCTGATACCGCATCGTTTCAAGTTGTCTGATGCGACTTCAATGGCAGCCTAGGAGAAGTCGCATGTCGAGAATGCATGCTTTCACTCCGAGGGCGGATTCGCCGGAGCGGCGTTTACAGCTTGGGGACAAGTACCGTAACGGCGTGCCCGCCACAGGCCTCATGTTGCTGGCGGTGGTGACCGTCATCGTACAGTTTGCATGGGTGGGGCGCGCCGGCTTCAATCTTTGGGACGAGGGCTTTCTCTGGTATGGGGCGCAACGCGTAATGCTGGGCGAGGTTCCGATTCGCGACTTCATGGCCTATGATCCCGGTCGTTATTATTGGTCGGCTGTGCTGATGAGTCTCGCAGGGGACAACGGGATCCTGTCGCTCAGGGCTGCCATTGCGGTGTTCCAGGTAATGGGGATGTTTCTCGCCTTGCTGATGGTGAGCCGCGCATCTCGGAGACCCGATTTCTTGCTGATCGCGATTGCCGTGGGAGTATTTGTCCTATGGATGTATCCCCGCCATAAGCTTTTCGATATTACGCTCTCGATTGTCTTGGTTGGAGCGTTGATGTATGTGGCTGAGCGGCCAAGCGTGCGTCGTTGCTTCCTGGCTGGGGTAGTGGTCGGACTGGTGGCATTCTTTGGCCGCAACCATGGCTTCTACGGTGCGGTTGGAAGTGCGGCGGCGCTATCGTATTTTATATATGTCGAGCGCGAAATAGACAGCCCGGTCTCGACCTTCGGATGGTGGATCGTTGGTATCGGCGTCGGTTACGTGCCGCTGATATTGATGTTGGCGCTCATCCCCGGATTTGCCGAAGCGTTCATCGAGAGCGTTAGATTTCTTTTCGAAGTCAAGGCAACGAATCTTCCGTTGCCGGTGCCGTGGCCATGGTCCGCGTCATTCGACAAGCTTTCATGGCTTGAGTCCTTGCGCGGTATTCTGATCGGATCGTTCTTTATTGCCGTACTTGCGTTCGGCGTGATCGGCCTGATTTTCCTGTTCGGAGTCGGACGGCGCGGTGATCGGCCCTCGCCGATCGTGACAGCTTCGATTTTCATGGCGCTGCCATATGCACATTATGCTTTTTCGCGCGCCGATGTCGACCACCTCGCTCAAGGAATCTTTCCTTTTCTGATTGGTATGTTCGGCCTATTTTCCAAAAGCGAGGTGCGCTTTAGGAACATCTTCGCATTGGCGCTGCTTGTCGCAAGCGCGCTTGTCATGCTTCCACTGCATTCGAGCCGCCAGATGGCGGTAAAAGATTGGGTGGAAGCCACGGTCGGCAAGGATAGGCTGAAGGTCGAGCCTGCCGTTTTCAAAGATCTGGCGTTACTCGAAAGGCTTTCAAACGTTTATTCTCCAGAACGACAAACTTTCATCGCCGCGCCGTTCTGGCCGGGGGCTTATGCGGTTTTGGAACGAAAGGCACCTATGTGGGAAATCTATGCGTTGTTTCCTCGTAGCGCAGAATTTCAACTTGCCGAAATCGAACGCATTAAAAGGGCCGATCCCAAGTGGGCGATTATCATGGATATTCCCTTGGACGGTAGGGACGACTTGCGCTTCAAGAATACGCATCCGATCCTCGACAAATACATACGGGACAATTTTCTGCCTGTGAGCGGCATGTCAACAACCAATTCGCTTCGGATATATGAAAGCAGGAAATCGGTTGAATAAGCGGATCGCAATTGTGCAATCGAATTACATCCCGTGGAAAGGATATTTCGATCTAATCGCGGCCGTGGACGAGTTCATTCTCTATGACGATGCTCAGTTTACGGTCAGGGATTGGCGCAATCGAAACAAGATAAAGACACCCAAGGGTAGCGAGTGGATGACGATTCCAGTCGGGGCCGATAGAAATCGGCGTATTCGAGATGTCACGGTTCCGGCAAGCGGATGGCAAAGGAAACATTGGAAGACTCTCGAGGCAAATTATCGCCATGCGCCGTTTTTCGAAGAAATTGCAATTATTCTATGGCCGTTGTATTTGCGTGATTATGCAAATTTATCAGTCCTCAATCGTGATTTCATCGAGGCGGTGTGCAGGTATCTGGGCATCACCACAGAGATAACGAACTCGTGGGATTACAATCTTACGGGCGGCAAGACCGAACGTCTTGTCGGCCTTTGTCGACAGAGCGGCGCGACCGAATACATTTCCGGGCCGTCAGCAAAAGACTACATTGAAGAAGAACAGTTTTTGAACCAAGAAATAAGCCTGACATGGTTCGACTATGTCGGCTATCCGAAATACCCTCAGCTGTGGGGAGAATTCACTCATGAGGTGAGCATCGTCGACCTCCTTTTCAATTGTGGTAAAGCGTCTCCGAATTACATGAAATTCGTTCGTCCGAAAATTTGATTGGTGTTCATTCACTCGATACTCAAACCATGCAATATTCCATCATCGTGCCAATCTACCACGACGGTTATCTTGCTCCGGCGCTGTGCGTCGAAATGGAGCATGTATTTCGTACCTATCTGGGACAGGACGCGTTGCAAGGCGAGGTAGAGCTTATCTTTGTGAACGATGGGAGTAGGGACGAATCGCTTTCCACCTTGCTTGATCTGAAGAAGAACCATGAATTCGTCCGCGTGATCGATTTGTCACGAAATTTCGGTCAGCATGCCGCCATCGCCTGCGGCCTTCGCGAGGCGCGCGGAGAAATCGTGTTGCGGATGAATGTGGACATGCAGGATCCGCCGCATGAAATACCAAGGCTGATTGACACCATGAGGTCCGGGGATTTTGATCTTGTCGTCGGCCAGTACGCGGTTCGCAGAAGCCCGCTCGCCGACAGAATAACGGCGTACTTGTATGTACTTCTGTTCCGCTTGTTGACGGGATTCGATGCCCCGCAAAATACGTCTCCGCTACGCGCCATGAACCGAAAGTTCGTCGATGTATATAACGCTTTAACTGAGAAATCAAGGTTCCCTCAAGGTCTGGATCAATGGCTTGGCTTTAGGCACAAGTACATTGAAATCGAACATCGTGAACGGTGTGACAAGAAATCTTCTTATACGTTTTGGTCGCGTCTGAAACTGGCTCTCGAAGGCATGCTTTATTTTTCCGATCGGCCGCTGGAATTGGTGGCGTCCGGTGGATTTGTCCTGGCATTTGCCGGACTGATGCTGGCACTTTATATTGTTATCGAAAAAATGCTTGGAATGGATTATTTGCCGGGTTACGCCTCGCTTGCCTCGTTGGGATTGATCGCCTTCGGCGTTCAACTTGGTTGCATGGGGATCGTCGGCTTGTATATCGGGCGAATATTCAAGGAAGTACAAAACAGACCGCTTTATGTAATTCGGTCGAAATTCTACTAACAGTTGCGCTTGTCTTCGGAGTCCAGCAATGAGTCAGGGCCATGAATCCGCAGTAATGAGTTACTCCTCCGACCAAAGTATCGATGCGCGGATGGAGATCTTCCGGTTGATGAATTCATATCAGGCGACCGACGAGGAAAAGGAGCGATCGTTAGGGTTGTTTCTCAGAGGATCGTTGCTGGCGCGAATTTTCGCTATTGCCGACATCTATAGGAAGATCGTAGATATACCCGGCTCCATTCTTGATGTCGGAACATGGAGGGGGCAGACTGCGGTCGTGTGTGAAAACCTGCGGGCTATCTTCGAACCTTTGCATTTCAATCGTCGTATTGTTTGCTTCGATACGTTCGAAGGCTACAAGGGATTTTCCGACAAGGACAAGGCGACCGAATTGCATCGCGACGGTACTTATTCGTTGTCCGGTTCCGGTTATGCGGATTTCCTGCGGCAGTTGCTGGTTTTGCATGAGAAGAGCAATGCCATGGGCCATAATCATGGGAAGCACAAGGTCATCCCGGGGGACTGCAGGCAAACTCTACCGCAGTTCTTCGGTGAAAATCCCAATGAATATGTGGCGCTGGCTTTCTTTGACGTGAATTCCTATGTTCCCACGCTCGAAGCCTTCGAACAGATTCATGCGCGCCTCGTACCGGGCGGTATCGCCGCATTTTGGCAGTTGAGTAGAGATACGATTCCCGCCGAAGCGCGGGTCTATGCGGAAAAGATATTGCCTAAATATCGACATACACTTCATCGCAGCGCAACTTATCCGGGACTTTGTTATCTGGTAAAACTGCCGGATTGATTTTCACCGTCATTCCGGAGCAGTGCCGCGCAAGGGGCGGTCACGAGGCAATGGCGTCGGAATCGAAGGAGAGCATACATTGTGCATTCGATAATTATAGGAAATGGCATCCTCGGAATGACGATCGCCTTCCGCTTGGCGAAACGCGCCGCGGCTGGGGATCGGATCACTATTGTCGGTAAGTCGACGCGCCCCGGGTCGGCGACGCTGGCTGCCGCCGCGATGCTGAATTCGTTCGCCGAAATCGAAGCCGGCTCGCTCGAATCCGACTTCGATAAATATCGATTCGAACTCAGTCATCTTGCGACACGCATGTGGCCAAAATTCATTTCCGATATCATCGCTGTGGCGGGAAGCAGATTGCCGGCCGGTTGCGCCAAATGCGAAGGGCCGTGCGGCTGTTGTTTTGATTCCGGCACCTATATCGTCAACAATACCGCGGCGGACGATCTCGACGATGAAAATTTCGATGCCATCGTCGCGGCGCTCGAAGCATTCGACGAACCTTTTGATTATGTGCGTCCACGTGACATTCCCAACTACATGCCGGAACAACGTCATCGGGCGGCGCGCGCCCTTTATATCCCCAACGAGGGATGGCTCAATCCCCGGTTAGTGATCGAGGCGCTTGACGCCGCACTATCGACGTTTCCACAAGTGACGTTTGTCGATGCCGATGCCGATCGCCTGCTTAAGGGAAGTGCGTCCGTAGAAGCCGTGGTGCTGGCTGACGGCGAAGTCATCGAGGGCGACAAATTTGTGCTCGCCACGGGGGCGACGATTACCGACATGCTCGCCAGAAGCTCGCTTGGCATAGATGTGCAACGTGTCTTTTACGGCGTTGGAGTATCCATCGAGATCAAGAGTGCGGATTTTCCGCATCAGAAGTGCATTCGTACGCCAAATCGCGGCTTGGCATGCGGAATCTATACTGTGCCTTACTTCATGGGGCCGGGCGAGCCCAATGATCACATTCTTATCGGCGCGAGCAACTTCATCTCTCCGACTCCTTGCGATTACGGTCGATTGACCAGCATCGAGTCATTGATGCGTGGTGCGATGGAGCAAATAAACGCGAATTTCTACAGGGCCGATCTGGTGCGCGTGAATGTCGGTTGGCGGCCGACGAGCCAAGACACGCAGCCTTTGCTCGGGAAGACTTCCATCGGAAATTTGGTGATTGCAAGCGGCACCAAGCGCGACGGCTTTCATCTATCGCCGCTTATTTCCGAGAGAATTGCGGCAATGATGCATGACGAACCTGTGGACGAACGGTTTTCATGGTTTGCGCCGGAACGGGAGCCGCTCAGGCTTCTGACCCGTGAGCAGGCGATCGAGAAGGCGGTTCGGCATTTAATGAACGCTTCGTATCAACATGGCTTCATACCTCCCAAGAATCGTATGCCTGAGCAATTGAGACGAATGCACAAGGAGAATCTGGAGCGCTTGCATGATCAGGTCGGCGCGTACGATTGGGGCATTCCTCCGGAGATGCTCGACATGTACCGCTATGGGCACGCAATCATATAGTCTTTGCGAAACATGTAATCGCGAATATGAGCTATGTCTATGTAATGATCACGATTCTGCTGACGGTCTATGGACAGATGATCGTCAAGTGGCGAGTGATGCAGGCAGGGCAGTTTCCCGATACGGCGGCAGCGAAGATCAGCTTTCTGCTGTCGCTTTTATTCACGCCCTGGATTCTGAGCGTTTTCGTTGCTACTTTCGTTGCCGGACTCTGCTGGATGGCAGCGATGACCAAGCTAGGGTTAAGCCATGCCTATCCCTTTGTCAGTCTCACGTTTGTACTGGTTGCGGTCTTGAGCGCATTCTTTTTCAATGAATCACTCAGTTTTCTAAGAATTTTAGGCCTTGTGCTCATTGTGGCAGGGGTTATCGTCGGTAGTCAGGGATGAGACGCTGCATCAAATGCGGTGCTGGTTTCGAGGGGACATGGACTTGCCCGGCGTGCGGGTTTTCTCCGCCTGAAATCAAAGGGTTTCTGGCATTCGCACCGGAACTGTCGCTGCGATCGTCGTCGGGCTTTGATCAATCGGAATTCGAAGAGCTTGGTGAACTGGAGGAGCGCTATTTTTGGTTTCGGTCGAGAAGTCGGCTGATTGCGTCGGTAGTCAATGCCTATTTTTCCGATGCTCGAACCTATTTTGAAATCGGATGTGGCACAGGATATGTATTGCAGGAGGTATCTAAGGAGTGCCCCAATCTGGCACTGAACGCAAGCGAGATATCCGTGGATGGATTGCCGATCGCCGCCGGTCGAACCCCGCGCGCCGCGTTCTACCAGATGGATGCGAAACAATTGCCGTTTCAGGGCGAGTTCGATGTAATTGGCGCTTTTGATGTACTAGAGCATATTGACGACGACTGCTTGGTGTTGAGGCAGATCCACGGAGCTCTTCGCAATGGAGGCGGTATGATCTTGACGGTGCCCCAGCATGCTTTCCTGTGGACCCGAAGGGACGAGGCTGCCGGCCACTTCCGTCGTTATGGCCGGACTGAACTGGTGACGAAGGTGCGCGAAGCCGGGTTTGAAGTTGTGGCAGTGACATCCTTCGTGGCATTGTTGTTGCCGTTGCTGATCGCGTCCCGTTTGTTAGGCAAGTCGGGGGCGGATGAGGTGCGGGAATTCAAGATAGGCAGATCTGCGAATGCATTGCTTGGGGTGATCATGTGGATCGAGCGCCTGATGATACGCGCTGGCCTTAGCTTTCCTGCAGGTGGTTCGCTATTGCTGGCGGCCAGAAAGGGCTGAGTGCGTTTGTCGACCGGTTTCATAAATTCCGTACACGATACAACAGGCGAATGCGTTGAAAGAAGATCGAATAATCCCCTTCAACCGGCCTTACATGACCGGCAAGGAACTCGCTTATATTGCCGAGGCCCGCGCTTGCGGACAACTCGCCGGGGACGGTCCCTTTACCAAGCAATGCCACGCCTGGTTGGAAGCCAGGACAGGCTCGGGCAAAGCGCTTCTGACGCATTCCTGCACGGCGGCGCTGGAGATGGCCGCATTGCTCGTGAAACTCGAGCCGGGCGACGAAGTGATCATGCCGTCATACACCTTCGTATCGACCGCCAATGCCTTCGTGTTGCGGGGAGCCGTTCCCGTTTTCGTCGACATTCGTGAAGATACCTTGAATATCGACGAGCATCTGGTCGCCCAAGCGATCTCATCGCGTACGCGGGCCATTGTGCCGGTACATTATGCCGGCGTGGCATGCGAGATGGATACAATCATGGAAATCGCCAAGAGCCATCGATTGATGGTCATCGAAGATGCGGCGCAAGGTTTGACGGCAAGCTATAAAGGGCGCGCGCTGGGAGGTATTGGCCATCTGGGAGCCTATAGCTTTCATGAAACCAAGAACGTGATTTCAGGAGAGGGTGGAGCTTTGCTCGTCAATCGCTCCGATTTGGCGGAGATGGCGGAAATCCATCGGGAGAAGGGGACCGACCGCAGTCGTTTTTTTCGCGGCCAAGTCGATAAATATACCTGGCAGGAGGTTGGGTCGTCCTACCTGCCAGGAGAATTGACTGCGGCGTTTCTATGGGCGCAGTTGCAGGAGGCAGAGCGCATCACGGAAGGAAGATTGGAGTCCTGGCGATGCTATCACGACCTGCTGGAGCCGCTGGAAGAGGCCGGATTGTTGCGGAGGCCGGTCGTGCCTCGCGAGTGTCGCCACAACGCCCATATGTACTATATCCTGCTGCCGAAAGGAATAGATCGCCAACATGTGCTCGACGAATTGAAGAAGAGGCAGATTTTCGCAGTATTCCATTACGTTCCCCTGCACTCTTCTCCGGCCGGACGACGCTACGCGAAGACGCTGGGAGAATTGTCCGTCACCGATGCGATATCGGAGCGCTTGATTCGTCTTCCTCTATGGATGGGGATATCGACTGAGCAGCAGGCCCGGGTCGTTGACGCGCTGTCCGCTATCTTGAAGTAACGCCTTGCCACATCCTATGGAAACCACATCTCATTTTCCGGCCAGTAAAAAGGCATTGATCATCCTCGGGATGCATCGTAGCGGTACGTCGGCCCTCACGGGCGTGTTGAAAATATTGGGTGTGGAGCTCGGCGATGCTCTCATGGAGCCGCATGCGGAGATCAATGCGAAAGGCTATTGGGAGCATAGTGATATCGTCGCGGTTCATGAACGCCTGCTGAAAGCGCTGCACTCGAGCTGGAATGATGAACGGCCGCTTCCTGTTCGATGGTGGGTTGCCGACATGATCCGTCCCTTTCGCGAGGAAATACTTGCGATTCTAAGACGGGATTTTGGCGACGTGCCGCTATGGGGGCTGAAAGATCCCAGAGTTTGCCGCTTGATGCCGCTTTGGCTCGACATATTGCGCGAACTGGAATGCCAGCCGCTATTCATCATCATTGCACGTCACCCCGTCGAAGTCGCGGCATCGCTTGCGCGGCGTGACGGATTCCATGAGTCGCGCTCCTATTTGTTGTGGCTGCAGCATATGCTGGACGCCGAAGAATGGACAAGAGGATATCCACGAGCCGTGATTACCTATGATCAGGTGCTGAACGATTGGCGCAGTGCGATGGTCGCGGTATCATCCAATCTATCCATCCCGCTTGAGATATCCGGGACGGAACGGGTGCGCGAAGTCGAGGAATTTCTGGAGCCGGCACTACGCCACTGGGACGCATTGAGCCAGAGTCCCGCGAGCAACGAGTTTCTGGAATTGGCGCTGCAGACATACGTCGTGTGCACTAGCGCGCATGATCCGCAAGGCTTTACAGCTTCGCTGGATGAAGTGAGGAAAGCCACGCAGCGGCTGGTTCATTTGGTTGCCCCCTGGGCAGGAGAGATACAACAGCGCGGTCATCTACGAGTCGAACTCGCCGAACTCCATAAACGGATCGAAGAATTGACTGCCGACGTCGCAAGAATCAAATCAAGTTTTTCGTGGCAGATCACCAAGCCGATAAGGTTCGTTAGATTTTTGTTATCTCGCCTTGTCGAATACTGGGGACGCAAGCACGTTTGAATCTCGTTTCAGCCGTCGACGGCATGCTGGCTCGCCGGCAACTTTGGTTGAATGACGCAGACGTTTCAGGCGTAGGCAATCCAGTATCGCTCGCTTTGCTTATCGATCAGCAACATACCGTCTTGTTTCTATCATGACTTCGATATGTCCCGTATGTCTTTCTTCGGACTTGCTAAAACGGCCTGATGCCCATTGGCATGTGTGGGAAAAAACCTATTCGCTGGCACAATGCAACCAATGCGGCTCCGCCTTTACGGTTGATTTGCCGGACGATGTTACTCTCGAAAACTTCTATCGCGTTGCTTTCGACTATCGCTGGTATCAAGATCATTTGCCGGCAAAGATACGTGACAGCGAGATTCGGATTCAGGAGTATGCGAAGTTGCTGGGTCGGCGCGTACTCGATTTTGGCGGCGGATTGGGTTACTTTTCACAGACTGCACGAAAATACGGTTATGAGTCAGTCACCTACGACCCGTTCGCCGGCGGCATGGCGCCGCTGGAAAATGATTGGGATACCGTGGTCGGACTGCACATGCTGGAACATGCCAGCGATCCGGATCGTATCTGTACTCAAATCAAGAAGTTCTTAAAGGCGGGCGGACGCGTCATTTTCGCGGTTCCGAATTTTGACGGCCTCGGCTACCGCACGTTCGGTATGAGATGGGTTTGGGCGCAGCCGCCTTTGATGCACGTATTTCACTTCACTGCGAAGGGACTGAGGGCGCTTCTGACCCGTCATGGTTTCCAAGATCTCGAAGTGTCTTACCATGAGCGTTGGGATGCCAATATGTTCTGTGACGTCGAGAATGCTGCGGCGACGTCACGGTGGGATGCCGCGTGGGGACTGCGACCGTTCAACGCAATTCCGTTGTACCGAAAATGGATTGCAAGGCATAACTCGGCGCGACGTTTCGAAGGGCTTAATCATGCGTTGGCGGATTTCGACAAGACATGTGATCAGTATGCCGAACTGCAGATCACGGGGATACTGTCGGCTCAGACATGAAGATCGCATTGATCAGCGAGCGAGGGCGTCTTGCGGTAGAGGGCCTTGCCGGCACCGATTGGAAGTTATTTAATTTCCGAATTTCGACAGGACCGATTTCCTTTCTCAATATTATCGATTCCGGTTTCGGTACTCCGGCACGGTACTTGATGTCGCTGTTTAATCGGCTGCTGAAATCGGAGTTCGGCTCGACTGCCAGTCCCAAATTGCTTTTCAATCCTTTGTTCGAACTGGACCATGCCACGATCCTGATTGTATTGGAACGCGCCGGACGCAACGCAGGTCAGGCGTTGCCGACGATTTTTTGCGATGGTGACGGTTATCCGCTCGCCTATCTACTTCCCGCCTCGCTGACCTTCTCGGATGCCAAATACCTGTCTCTGCTTTCGACCGTCGATGCTGTGCTAGATCAGACGTCGTTGAATGGGTTCTTCGGATGGAAAACGAGCATCGAATGCATGCCGAAAGTCGGCGTCAACATGGCGTTCTTGCATCGTTTTCAAAGCGGCCCGTGTCTCGATATCTACAGGTGGGTCGCGCGTGCCGCCGTGGATGCGATGCGCGCTCATTCCGGTATCGGGGAACGGAAAAATTCCCGTCTGCCGTTTTCCGTCATCATGCCGCACCATGCCGGTGACCTGCTTTTCCTGTCATTGGCCTCGCAGCGCCTGGATACGCATTTTTCCACGGTCGTTGCGAACCGGGCCTATGCGGAAATCGTCAAGAATAATGCCAAGGGGTTGAATATATTGCAGCTCGAGCTGCCGCCGCTAAACAGGGATGGGGCGAGGATCCCGGAGTGGAAGTATTTCGAAGCGATTCAGAAAATGCTTCCGTGCGATCGTCTCTATTACTACGCACGGCCCACGCGCGACTATGACACTTCGTCATTTCATTTGATCGACCAATTTGCCTTCGCGCTAGGGAATGAATATTACTCTGGCGACGAGCTGTTGATCCGCTCATCGCGATCATCCGATGCCCGCATCTTGGCCGCTGGCGAAACATTCAACGTATTGCTGCATTTTGATAGCGGTTGGCCGCTGAAAATGTATCCGCCGGCGTATCAGAAGGAGCTCGTCGAACTGCTTTCCAAGCATGGCTACAGAATTACCGCCCTCGATGGCCAGCATGAACTGCCGTGCCCTAATGTCGCATTCAGAAGCTACCGCGACTTCACGGAACTGTTGCGTACGCAGCACATTTTGGTGGGCATGGACTCGTTTCCGGCACACTACGCAGCGCACGTGAGCGGCCTGCCGACCATCTGCCTATTTTCCAGCACGCGTCCCGAAAATTCGAATGCGCCTCGGGCTATGCATTATCGGCATCTTGAAAGGGGGCTGGAATGCCGGCCTTGTCGTGCCGTCGAAAAATGTCCATTGAACGGAAGGGCGGCATGCAATAATTTCGTTGCGCCGGCGGTAGTGGCGCAAGAAGTCGAAAATATGTTGAATGCGGTTTATCGAAGGTCGGACGGAATACAAAAATGAACCAGAAGATCGCATATTGCACCATCGCCAGCGCTAATTACCTGGCACGTGTAGAGGTGTTGAAGTCCTCGCTGCGAGAACATAATCCGGATGCGGAATTGCATATCCTTTTATGCGAGCGCCCGGACATCTGCCGTACTCTGGCGACGGAAGCCGGCCATGCATTTGTCTCGCCGGACCAAGTATGCCGGCATTGGCTGCATATGGCGTTCTACTACGACATTACGGAATACAACACTGCTCTGAAGCCGTTTTTGATCGAGTATTTGTTCGATCAGGGCTATTCCGCTGTAATCTATATTGATCCAGATATCGAAATATTCGGTTCGCTCCAACCGGTTGAAGGACTGCTCGAGTTGCATGCCCTTGTCCTGACTCCGCATGTTTGCCTTCCAATGGCGATGGATGGGTTAAAGCCCGGCATTGACGATATCGTACGCGCCGGCCAATTCAATCTCGGATTCATTGCGCTCGCCGATGGCGACGAGTCGCGCAGCGCGCTGAAATGGTGGCAAAACGTCTGTCTCGAGCATTGTATCTTCGATGGGCGGCATCGATTCTTCGTGGACCAGTTTTGGGCCGATATTCTTCCGTCATTCATCCAGAAGTTTCATTGTTTGCGAGATTCTGGCTACAACATGGCATATTGGAATGTTTTTCAGCGCGACCTTCAATACGTAGACGGACATTGGAGGGCGGATGGCGGAGAACTCCGCTTCTTTCATTTCAGTGGCCTTTCAAAGCAAGACCTTACCCGGGTTTCTGTGCATCAGAATCGCGTCACGGCTCCGATTGGAAGCCCGTTGCACACGCTCTTGTCCCATTACGTGGAGCGGATCGGCGCCGCAAGCTGGTCGCGTCATAATGGACATCCGTACTCATTCGGGTTCTATGCGAACGGCGAGCCTGTCTCATCCGAAGATCGAAGAAAATTTCTGCTGCTGCCGCGCGAGGAGCGCGACGAGATCGGCGATCCTTTTCAGCAAGCCTCAGCGATCCGGAACATCAAGCGAATCGATGTCGACAGCCTTGACGAGCGACGCATATTGTTCGCATACCGGCTCCGTCGATACGCCAATCAGATTGGACTGTTATGGCGTGAGTATGTGCGCTCGCTGAAAACCAAGGGAGTCGTGCTAACTCATCTTGCGGTTTGGCGCTTCCTGTCCCGTAGGGCACGAACCATTCTACACAGAGGTTGAGCGCTTGACTGCCGGACGCAAGATATCGGTCGCCATGTGCACGTATAACGGCGAATCCTTCCTGCGCGAGCAGTTGGATAGTTTGGCCCGGCAAACACAAGTGCCGTACGAATTGATCGTCTGCGATGACGGATCGAGAGATCGTACGTTCTCTGTTCTTGAGGACTTCGGACGACACAGTGAATTTCCCGTCAAGCTCATTCGTAACCGGGAGCGGTTAGGTATTGTCAGGAATTTCGAGCAGGCAATCCGCCTTTGCGAGGGAGACTTGATTGCCTTGGCGGATCAAGACGACGTATGGCATCCGGATAAACTGCATCTTGTCGGTGCAACGTTCGCGGATCCGCGTGTTGTGGCTGCGTTCAGCGATGCCGAGGTTGTGGATGAGGCCTTGAACCGCTTGCACTACACCATGTGGCAACGGACAGGATTTCATTTGAATGAGCAGGCATGTGCGGCAAATGGCGGAGCCTTGGATGTCTTCTTGAAACACTATGTCGTTACCGGAGCAACTTTGGTTTTTCATGCCGATTTGCGTCCTGCAATTTTGCCGCTTCCCCTCGATTGGCCGCACGATGCTTGGATTGCGACAGTAGCCGCCACACGTGGAAGAGTCATCCCCATCCATGCGCCGTTGGTTTTCTATCGACAGCACGCCGGCAACCAAGTTGGCGGCAGAAAAAAATCCCTGATACGTCAAGTTCGCGAAGCATTGAATGTCGAGCGTATCGGTTACTACGAGCGTGAAATCGCGCGCTGGAACATGTTGAAGGAGCGTGTCGACGGCGGCGCGGAGGGCGGTAACGATAAAATACGGGAGAAGCTCGCGCATTTGACGAGGCGCGTCCAGCTTCCGGCGACACGTTGGAAGCGGATTCCTCGCATTCTCGTCGAGATTCGAGCAGGAGGCTATCGGCGTTTTGCGCGTAATTGGGGAAGCATTGCATTCGATCTCTTTGTCAAATGACTATTCTGAGCCGATGCGACGACTCGCAAGTTTGTGAATTCGAAGATGGTCATTGCCTAAGCTTGTATGGAGGATATCGTGATATTTGGCTGGTTTGATGCTAAGGATGCTGAAGAGTTCGGCGCTCATCTGGCTCGTTTTTTCATGGAACGCGTCCCCCTTGAGCCTTCAAATAAGAGGCGCAACTCGGTGGCCAAGAAGAAGGAGGTTCTTGAGAAGATGTTCCTGCAAGTCGCACAATTTCGGCAGGCGCGTAAGTTGAACATTTACAAAAAGGCAAAGTTGGGAAATGCTTTTAAGTGGGAACTGCGAGAGGCCGGGTATGATGCCGAATTCACCGATGACCTGACCAAGCTGTTGATGCAACAGCTCTAGCAGGCTGTTGAAATTCGTCCGCATGTAACGCGGCTTGCGTGGCGATCGTTATGGATACCGGTGCGGGATCACTCGACGTTCTCCAAGAACCGCGACCGATTGCTCGAACACGAAGTCGTCGAACAATTCTTCACCGACGTCATGACGGTCACCGACAAGAATGGCTTGCTGTCGAAGGAACAGTTCTCGGTCGATGGGACACTGATCCAGGCGTGGGCCAGCCACAAGAGTTTCGTGCGCCGTGATGGCTGCGACCAGCCGCCGCAGGATGGCGGACGCAATACGCAAACCGACTGGAAAGGCAAGAAGCGCAGCAACAGACCCATGCCTCGACTACCGATCCGGATGCCCGTCTGAACAAGAAGAGCGACAACACGCCGGCGTTGCTCAGTTATCTGGGTCACGTGCTGATCAAGAACCGCTCGGGGCTGGTGGCGGGCGCGGTAGTCAGTCACGCCGATGGTACGGCCGAGCGCAGTTGTGCACTGCGCCTGCCTGATTGCGTGCCGGGCCGCCACCCGAAGACGGTCGCGGCGGACAAGGCGTACGATACGCGCGATTTCGTGGCCGATTGCCGGATACGCAACGTGACGTCGCATGCGGCGCAGCATGTCACGCGCTGCGGAGGCTGTGCGATCGATGGTCGCACCACGCGCCATGTCGGATACGACATCAGCCAGGTCATCCGCAAGCGCATCGAAGAGGACTTCGGCTGGGGCAAGACGGTGGGCCGGATTCGGCAGACGGTACACCGCGGCGTACGCCGAGTCGATCGACAATTCAAGTTGACGATGGCAGCGAGCAATCTGAGGCGCATGGCCCGAATACTGTTCGCGCAGCCGCAAGGAACGCCATCATGAGCGGCGCAGTCGCCCGGATCGCGGTGCCTGGCACCTTCCGGCACGCATGCGGCATCGCGATACCGCCGCCATTGCCAACGAAAGCTTCGATTAACCAAGCGGCAATCGACGGATTGCCGCGAATTTCAACAGCCTGCTAAAGTTTATCGAGATATTTGTGGATGCGCCTCTTGAAGTGTGCGAGCGTCGTGATCCCAAGCTGTTGTATAAGAAGGCACGAGTCGGCGAAATTCGTGATTTCACAGACATCGGGCGATGAAACCCACTAGGGAAAGGGGATTCATGCTGTCGCTGACCGGATTTCTTGCAGGGGTGTTGATAGGATTGACTGGCGTTGGAGGAGGGGCGTTGATGACGCCGATCCTTCTTTTGATATTTGGCGTGTCGCCGATAACCGCGGTGGGCACCGACCTCTGGTTTGCCGCCCTGACGAAACTTGTTGTATTGTGCAGGCGGCATACGAGTGGTTTAGTCGATTGGCAAGTGGTCAAACGCTTGTGGTGTGGAAGCTTGCCGGCGACTGCGGTCGCTATCATGCTGATGAAAACGGGCCTTCTATTCATCGATTTCCGAATTTTGAAATTGGCGATTGCGATGGCCGTGATGATCACGGCATTAGGCATGCTGGTTCAAAAGCAGTTGCACGAAATCGGGCAAAGACTACGATTGACCGATGCCAGACGTTTCAAGGCGATGCAAGGACCGTTGACGGTTTTTGCGGGCGCAATCCTTGGGCTATTGGTGTCCGTAACGTCGATTGGCGCAGGGGTGCTTGGCGCAGTGATGATGACTTATCTTTATCCGCTCCGACTGAAGCCAGCCAAATTGATAGCAACCGATATAGTACATTCAATTCCATTGGCGATATTTGCGGGATTGGGACATCTAGTCATCGGTAATGTGGATCCATTGCTTTTGTGCTGGTTGTTGGCCGGTTCTATTCCAGGCGTCTGGATCGGCACATCTCTCTCCAGTCGATTGTCGCCCGGCATTCTGCGCTGGCTACTATCGGTGGTATTGCTGATTGTGAGTGTCAAATTGATGTTGAGCTAGCGACCATTCGGATATCCCATGTCGGTCAATAGAGCTGTCAATTCCATTGTTATAGAAGAAATCACGCTGTCCCAGTCACCGAATTCGGGCTGGCGAAAGAGCTTCGCCGTCGGATACCACGGACTGTCGGATCGCTCCATGAGCCATCGCCAGTCGGGGCTGAACGGCAGTAGAAGCCATAGAGGCTTGCCAAGTGCGCCGGCTAAATGCGCAACCGAAGTATCTACCGATATCACCACGTCCATGTTGGCAATCAATGCCGCGGTATCCGCAAAATCGGCCAGTTCCTCGCCGAAGTGCACGATCTCCTGATGCTGTTCCAGTAGCGATCGATCGGCTGCACGCACTTCCTTCTGCAGACTGACGAGTTGTGCATTGCCGGAAACAAGTCGAAGAAGGTGCGCTAACGGTATTGAGCGATTACGATCATTGGTATGTGTCGCATTGCCGGACCATACCACGCCTATTCGCAAATGCTTTTTCTCGCCGAGGCGAGCACGCCACCGATCGATGCGGTCCGATGGCGCCTGCAGATAAGGAATATCTGCAGGGATCGTGTCCAGCGTGGTTTTGAAAGCCAGGGGCAAGGTCAGCAGAGGACAGTGGCAGTCGAAATTCGGCAGGATGTCGCCATCGGTAATGATTCGATGCACGCCGTCCAGGCTGGACAGCAATGGAGCAAGCGCCGGAGGTATCAGCATCAATACCTTGGCGCCCTGTCGGGCGAGCAGCGTCGCGTAGCGGCAAAACTGAATCGTATCTCCGAAGCCTTGCTCGGCATGCAGCAGAATGGTTTTTCCGGCCAAGATTTCCTTGCCGACCCACAGCGGCTGTTTGAAATCGTACTTGGACTTCTTGAGCTGTGCATTTTTCCAGCGCCACTCGTATTTTTCAAAACCGTGCTCCAGATCGCCGGCAAGCAGGCAGCAAAGGCCTTCGTTCCAGTGAGCCGCCGGGAAGTCCGGCTTATGCGTGAGCGCGAGGCTATAACATTCGACCGCTTCCGCAAGCTTGCATTGAGCCTGTAGCACGACCCCCAGATTGTTGTACGCCTCGCCATAATCGGGCGCGATCGATAGCGCCTTTCGAAGGCGTTGGACTGCGGAGTCGAGCTTGCCCTGAAGGTGGAGCGCATTTCCGAGGTTGTTCAAGGTTTCTGCGTCATCCGGCTTAATAGCTAGCGATCGTTCATAATGTTCAATCGCGACGTCCAGATTTCCCCGACTTTTGTAGGCATTTCCAAGGTTGTGGTGTATCTCGGCGGAATTGGGTTTTTGCCGCAGCGCGTGCTCGAAATGGACAATCGCCGTGTCCAGCTTCTCCTGGGCTTGCAACGCCTGTCCCAGGTTGTTGTGGATGTCGGCGTCATCAGGCCTAAGGGCAAGAGCCTGTTGGAAGCACTCTATTGCGGCATCCAGCTTTTCCTGCTTTTGAAGAGCAAGGGCGAGATTGTTATACGCAACTGCATGGCGCGGATCGATTGCAAGTATGCGCCGGTAGCTTTCGACGGCCGCGTCGAGATGACCTTGTGCGCTTTGCGCATTGCCGAGATTGAGATGTACATCGACATCGTTTGGATTGCCTAGCAACGCCTGCCGGTAGTGTTCTATCGAGTCGTCCAGCCTTCCTTGCGATTTGAGCGCGTTCGCGAGGTTGTAATGCGCCGTCGCGAAATTCGGTTGAAGCGTGAGCGCGCGGATATAGCACTCGATTGCTTCGCCGATTTTTCCTTGGCGCTGGAGCAGTAACCCTAGATTGTTGTGTACTTCCACGAAATCCGCTCGAATCGATAAGGCTCTCCGATAGCAAATCATCGCATGATCAATTTCTTGCAATGCCTCATGCAAATTGCCTAAGTGGTAGTGCAGATCGGCCGACTGTTGGTTGGATGAAATGCCTTCGAGCAGTACCTGTTTGGCCTGTTCCACTTGTCCGGATTGATGGAGGACCTGACACAGATCGCCATAGGCCGGTTCGAATTCGGGCTTCAAGGCGATCGCTTTCCTGAAGTTTTCGATCGCGCCTGAGACGTTGTCACGATCCCGGGCTATGGTGCCTAGCATGTAATAGGCGTCGACGGCATGCGAGTCGATATCCAATGCATGCCTGAGATATCGTTCTGCCTCGTCGTGACGAGCCTGTCCAGACAGTACGTATCCCAGATTGATGTAGACATCCGCATAGCCGGGAGCCACGGCAAGCGCCTTGAGGTAATGCTGCTCCGCCTCGGCCAATTTACCTTCGGATAACGATGCATTGCCGAGCGCCTTGTAATTTTTCGCCTTGCTCAAGGCATCTGTCGTCATTTGTGAGGACGCACCCGATTCCATCGAAGACGGTGGCGGGACGGTCTCGTCAGCAGGCAGGAAAATATTCTTTAACCAGTTGAACATTTGCGAGAGTGTCAAATGCGGCAAGCCGTCAGCGGGCGAATGCCGTAGGTTGCGATAACAGGCGCCGCATCTCATCGATGATCGACTGGAATACGCTATCCCAGTCGCCGATGCGGGGTTGCCGAAACAGCCGTACGGATGGATGCCATGGGCTAGTCGTACGTTCGGTCAACCAGCGCCAATCGGGCACGAACGGCGGCAGTATCCATGTCGGCTTTCCGATCGCAGCGGCCAGGTGGGCTGTCGGCGTATCTACCGATACCACCAGATCCATGTTGGCGATCAACCCGGCCGTGTCCGAGAAATCCTGGAGGTCATTGCCGAAATGCCGAAGTGACTCGTGCTCGTGCAGGAATGCCAGATCGTATGAGGGGACTTCCTTTTGGAGGCTGATAAATTCGGCTTTATGCGAAACGATGTTGAACATGTCGGCCAGTGCTAGCGAGCGGTTGCGGTCGTTTGCATGTTCGGGGTGACCGGATCTGGCCAAGCTGATTCGCCATGTTTTCTTTTGTCCTAGTTTGGCTTTCCAGAAGTCGACATGCCCGGCGTCGCATTCAAGGTAAGCCGCCTCCGCGGGTATGGAGTGCAATGTGGTATTGAATGCCAGCGGAAGACTCGGCATCGGGCAATGATAATCGAATTGGGTCAGTTGTTCTCCCTCGACGAAGATTCCGCTTACACCGGCCAGTCGGGAGCGCAAGGTCTTGAGAGCTGGTGAGACAAGCAGGATAACCGTGGCGCCTTGCGCGGAAATCGGCTTCGCGTACCGGCAGAACTGGATTGTATCGCCGTAGCCTTGTTCAGCATGAAGAATGGTTTTGCCCTGCAACGACTCCTTGCCGAACCATTGTGGCTGTCCGAGATGTCGTTTCGACTTCTTCAACTGCGGATTTTTCCAACGCCACTCATATTTTTCCCAGTCTTTTTCGAAGTCCGCGTTCAGCAGGCGGCAAAGGCTTTCGTTCCGATGCGCTTCTGCGAAATCCGGGTTGATCGACAGCGCATTTCCGTAACTCGCGATCGCTTCGTCGAGATTTCCTTCCGACAGGAACATGTTGCCGCAGCGTTCGTGGCGTTCTCGTTCATCCGCGCTCACAGGTGGCTTGCGTTTCGCCGAAGGCGGAACGATCTTCCTCAGCCAAGCAAACATGTGAAGTCCATGGTTTGATAATTTGATTAAAACTTTCGCGCGACTGTTCTGTCAATGGATATCGGGCAAGCCATGTCGGAACAACAAACGAAGCTTGTGGGGTACGACGGCGAATCCGTCGAAAAATCGGAATCGCGGAATACGCCGGGTCGCCTGCACCGACGCGCGTAGCGTGCAGAGTCGCTTCCTTTCTCGCAGTAGCGTCGACAAGGATCTCCAATAGACGTCTTTCCATAGCCGTGCATCACGCTTCGCCAGCGACAGTATGCCGCCCTCCAGCAGCAGCAGAAAGACATGCAACGGAAAAATCAGCTGAAATAGGGGCGCTGGATACGTGAGCGTCATGACGTAATTCTTGTTCCGTTCCGACAGCGCGCGGCGCTTGATCGATGTCGTCAGCCGTCTGTCGGCCGTCACTTTGCCGCCGCCCAGGCTGGCGCCGACCCAGTGCCGGAATCCGGAGTTCGGGAGCACACGTACTGGATGGCCTTGAAGCCGGGCCACGCAGCAAAGGTACGTGTCTTCTGCGAGACTGCCGAACCAGTCCGGAAATCCTCCCAATTCCATCCACAAGCTTCGCGGCAGCCACATGCAAGCGCCGATGATGACGCCTGTCGCAGGTGCCGGTTCAGCGTCGGGCATGGGATTGAGGAAAATATCGAGGCTGCTGCCGATGTCGATCAATTTGCCTGAGGCGGCATCGTATTGCGGTAGACCGAGGATCGCCGGCTCGCCGATGTCAGTCGCCGCGCGACACAGCGTACGCAGCGCATCGAGAAACAATTCGGCATCGTTGTTTAGTAGAAGGAGATATTCGCCTCTTGCCGCTTTTGCCATGCGGTTGTTGGCAACGCAAAAGCCGACGTTCTCCGCGCTGTCGATCAAGACAACTTGCGGATATCTTTCCTTGATATGGGCCGCCGAGCCATCGGATGAGGCGTCGTCGTGGACTACAATCTCGACCTCGAAGCCACAATCCTGGGCTAGTACCGAATCGATGCACGCGTCGATCAAGCCGATACCGTTGTAGTTGGCGATGCAGACTGTGCAAACCGGTTTGGGCGACGTGCTCATGTCGACATGCTCCCGACGCTATGCATTGCGTTGGCAGGATCGGCGCGGCACGGTCGGCGATTCACGATGCATAGCCAGCGAGCCCGTCGATGATGATAGCGGTGGGCGACACTTCGGGCGCCGCGCCCGGCTTGCGGCCGCTCTCCAGGCCCGCGAGGAATTCGTGCAGCGCCGTGTGATCGAAATTGCACAGAGTCGCCGTGGTACCGATGCCTTCCTGCCGCTCGGTCGCCTTGCGCATCAAAAGCGTTGGAACGCCGAGATAGGAGAGCTCCTCCTGGTTGCCGCCGCCGTCGGTGATCACGAATGTCGATTGCCGCATCAGCTTGACGAAATCGATATATCCCATGCGCGGCACGAGCCTGATGCGAGGGTGCATTTCGAGCCGCGCCAGTAGGCCGAACTTCGCGACTTTCTTGCGGGTCGCAGGATGGAGTACGAATACGATGGGATAGCGGTTCGCGGCGACTTCGATCAGGTCGATGATTTGGGTTAGCCGCCGTTTGTTGAAAATATTCTCGAAGCGGTGGATCGACGCGATGCCGAACGCGCCTTCCGGCAAAAGTGCCGGCGCCGGTTCGCCCGGTGACGCATTGAGCGCCAACGCGAGGGCCTCAATTAAAGTGTTCTGGTGCGTGTCGATGCGCAGGGCCGAGCTGCTTTCCAGGTTGTCGCATGCCCATCGGCCTGGGCAGAACGCTAGGTCGGACAAGCGCGAAACCGCGAGCCGGGTCAGCTCCTCGGGAAACGGATGGAAGATGTTTCTGGAGCGCAGACCCGCTTCAATGTGGGCGACCTTCATCCGCCGCAATTTGCCGGCGAGCGCGCCGAGCAGTGTGGACATCGTATCCCCATGCACCAGGATCGCGTCGTTGCCGCGCGGGCTGCGCGGGAGGAAACGCTCCGCCTCGCGCAGACAACGCCAAAGGCAGCGGACGAACCAGCCCGCCATTTGAACCAGCCCAGTGATTTCTTGTTCGTCGTAGAGTTGCAGCGGCACTGTGCGGATGCCGAAATCGGCCATCAGCTGCGCCATGGTTTCCTGATGCTGCCCGGTGAACACGAGATGCAGGGGCGCGCGGCGCTCCTCCAGGCGTAGGATGATCGGCGCCATCTTGATCAATTGCGCGCGCGTTCCGATGAAGCAGATGATCATGACGATTCGGTATCCCGATACGTGATGTTGGTGATCTGCTCCGACACCAAGCCCATCAGGAACACCACCACGGACGTGATCAGGAGCAGCGCCGACATGTTGGTGAAGCGGTGGATCGTGAAGAATGTGTAAAGGTAATAGCCGAGGCCGCAGGTGAAAAATCCCAGGCTCACCGGAAGAAAGATCTTGAGCGGGGAATACAGGGTGCCGATCTTGAAAATGATCAGCAGAAAACGCACGCCGTCGCGCAGCACGCGTACGTGGCTCTTGCCGATGCGTTCGGGCGCGACGATGGGCACGTAGACGATGGAATATCCGGCCCGGAAGAAGCTCATCGTGATCGTCGTCGGATAGGAAAAGCCGTTCGGCAGCAGATACAGGAACTTGCGGAAATAATGGGCCCGCACGGCGCGGAAGCCGGACGTCAGGTCCGCCACCTTGCGCCCGACCATCCAGCTCGCGAGCCGATTGTAGAATCCGTTCGCCGCCGCGCGATGCATGCCGGCTTGCGAGGCCCTGCTGCGGGCGCCGACGGCCATGTCGTAACCTTCGGCGATCTTTTCCAGGAGGCGCGGGATATCTTCCGGCTTATGCTGGCCGTCGGCATCCATGAACACCAGCACCTCGCCGGCGGCCGCGCGGGCGCCGCTCTTGATCGCCGCCCCGTTGCCTTTCGGATAAGGATGCCGCACGACCTTGACGCCGTTCGCCGCGCAGATGGCGCCGGTATCGTCTTCCGAGCCGTCGTCGACCAGGATGATTTCGGCGTCGGGGAACATGCCCCCCAGCTTGGGAAGGAGCGTGACCAGGGACGCCGCCTCGTTTCGAGAGGGAAGGATGATCGAAAGGTTCGCGCCCGTCTGTTTCATATGTCGGATGTTCCGTCGCAGGTGAATTCGAATAGTACTATCCCAGGCTAACGCATGGAACCCGCTCCCGCGATCGCCTGTTCCAAACCGTGCAGTTTGCCGCGCAATGCGGAGTTCTCCGGCCACAATGCCGCCGCTTTCGCCAGATAGCCGCGGGCCGCGCGCGGATCATGCGAGATCAGCAATTCGTAATCCGCGGCCATTTCGAAAAACGCAGCCCTGAGCGTCGGGCTGATTTTCGTATTGCCGGTGCCCGCCAGAAGAAGTCCGAGCGCCTGCTGCCGGGGCAGGCACTTCGGCAGTTCGATCAGGCGTTTCAGCAGATGGCCGGGCAGCGCGAAATCGCCGGGAGCGAAGGCCGAGCGCGCGAGCCGGTCCGACAGGGTGGATATCCACTGGCCTTCGATTTCCCGGCCGGAGGTGCAGGCCCAGAAGATCAAGTCGTGCGAAGCCAATTTGAAGGAAGGGCTGACGTTTTGCGCCTGCGACAAGTAATAGCGGATCTGCTGGGCGCCGATCCCGTCGCCGGCATCGCCATAGCCCGCGCGTATCAGCGCCAGCGCGGCTTCATGATTGGCGCGTGCCGATTGCGGATGGCGCTGGGCTTCCACCTGGGGACCGATCAAGGGGTTGCCCAATTGATTCGCGCGCAGCCAGGTCAGAAGCGCCAGGAGGACGATCGGGAGCAATGCCGCCAGCACGACGATCACCCGGCTGCCGCCGGGACGGCGCTCCAACCAGCGGGCGCCGATGAGGCCAAGGCCGGCTATCAAGCCGATCGAGGGCAGGTAATTCCGGTGTTCATGCGCGATTTCGAGCGGCAGGACGGTCGATTCCAGGAGGTGGCCGCCCAGGAACCACGCCACGGCAAAGGATGCCGCCGGATAGCGCCGGCGCAATCGATAAGCGGCGATCGCGAGCGCGATCAGGCCGAGGACCGCCGGCAGCGTCGACGGCGGCGCGAGAACTCCCGTGGAAAGCGGGAAGTCGTCGAGATACAGGCCGAATGCCGCGTGGCGCGGAACGATGATCTGGCCCAGGTAAAACCAGACGACGCGGGCCTCGGTCAGCAGGCGCTCTCCCAGCGTGAAGTCGCGCATGGCGTAGGCGCGGTCGAGCCAGTTCCAGGACAAGAGCAAGGCGACGGCCGCGACCGCGGCGAGCGCCGCGCCGGCCATCCAATATTGGCGCCGCGACCATGGCCACCAGGACGATGGCGCCAACAAGCCGAGCGCGAACGCGTAGACCGGAAACAGCACGCCGCTCTCCTTGCTGAGAACGGACAGCGGCCAGAACACTGCCCAGCCGGCGGCCAGCCAGATCCATCGGAGACGGGAGCGTGGCGCGGCCGCCATGGCTTTCAAGTGACTGATCAGCGCCAGCAGCAGGAACATGCCGGACAAGAGCGTCATCCTTTGCACGGCCAGCATGATCGGCACGACGTTGATCGGATGCAGCAGCCAGACGGCGGCGACCCAGCAGGCGATCCACGGCGCGCATGTTTGCGGCTCGCGCCCGCCGGAAGCGGCGCGCAGCAGCAAGCTGATCAGGATGGCGACGAGCGCGCCGTTGACGGCATGGAGGGCCAGATTGATCGCCTTGAATGCGAAAGGGTCGAGGCCGAAAACGTAATGCGTCAGCGCGAAGCTGAGCACGCTGACCGGCCGTCCGAGCGGGCCTGCGGCGGGGCCGTTCAGGCTTTGCCGCAGGGCGTCGAAGGTCAGCGCGTTCATGTGCACCGCCTGGTTGTCGACGATGTTGACGCTATCGTCGAACAGGAAGCCGCCGTTCAAGCCAGGCGTCAGCGCGAAAATCAACAAGATAGCAGCGAGCAGGCCGGATAGCAGGTAGGGGAAAATGACGATGGAGCGGAGCATCGGTTTTTGCACGGTGTTGGCTGACCCTAAAAACGGAAAGCCCCTGAACGCTCAGGGGCTGGTTCGCGCGTGGACTCGAATAATGGTTATTTGCAGGAGCCTGGCAGATACTTGGTATTCATGCCGGAGCCGGCGGTGCAGGCCCACGCTACCTTGCCGGTACTGGGGTCGCCGGTCGCGGTCATGATGACGGTCTTGCCGGCGGCATCGGTCGGCAGGCCGGCACTGGTCCTGGTCGTGACCGTGATGGTGCCCACCGTGTCGCTGACCTTGTCCCAGACCACGCTGGCGACATATTTCGAAGGCTGATCTTGCACGCCCATCGAGATGGGACCGGCGACCATCCTGCCGAATTGGGCGTAGGCTTCCGCCACCGAAGTCCTGCCCGAGGATGCGGCCAAGAGCACTTCGGACATCTTGGAGCGCACGACGTAATCCTGGTAGGCCGGCAGGGCAACCGCGGCCAGGATGCCGATGATCGCCACGACGATCATCAATTCGATCAAGGTAAAGCCCTTTTGCAGGGTCTTCATACTGCGTTTCGGCGGTTTCATTTCACACTCCCCATTTACATAAAAAAACGAGACATCAGTCTGTGCTGGGCTATGCATGCCGCTCGTTTATCATCGATTCTTGCGACGTCTCTGTCGTGCGGCGGAGATCCGGACCGCGGTTCTTGGCGCTTCTTGGTATGGGGCGTCCATACGCAAGCTCCATGCCATTTTCCTATGCAAGCACGGGCGCCGGTATGGGGCGTGCCGGGTCAAGGCCATGCGGACGTCCGGCGCAACTGCCTGCCGTCGTAGCGCCGGCGCAGGTATCTTTCCACGCGCTCGAAGAAGGGCATTCAGCATTTTATGCCGACCTGGGGATTCATCAACGGTTCGTTGCGATCTCCGGATCGCATGACAATTTTTGTATGTCGGTGATCGGTAATGTCAGGGATTGATAATTCTGTACCGACGACGATGTTCTGGCGCGGCGAAAAAAAGACCCCCGGAGTCCGGGGGTCTTTTCGCACGGGTATGCGGGGCAACGATTACTTGCAGGAGCCCGGCAGGTACTTGGTGCTCATGCCGGTGCCTGCTGCGCAAGTCCATTGCACCTTGCCGCTGCTGTCGCCGGTGCCGGTCAGGACGATGGTCTTGCCGGCGGCATCGGTCGGCAGGCCGGCATTGGTCTTGGTCGTGACCGTGATGGTGCCCACCGAGGCGTTGGTCCTGGCCCATTCGACCTTTTCGACGTATTTCGAGGATTGGCTTTGCACGCCCATCGAAGCGGCGCCGGTCACCATCGAGCCGAACTGAGCATAGGCTTCCGCCACGGCGGTCTTGCCGGAGGAGGCTGCCAGGATCACTTCGGACATCTTGGCGCGCACGGTGTAATCCTGGTAGGCCGGCAGGGCAACCGCGGCCAGGATGCCGATGATCGCCACGACGATCATCAATTCGATCAGGGTAAAGCCCTTTTGGACGGCTTTCATGCTGTGCTTCATTGTTTTCATTCAAACTCCGACTTGGCAATTAAAAAAAGCAATACATCAAGCTGTTGTACTGCAGTGTTATCCGCCCGGAGAACAGGGGCAGGATTTTTTATGCCATCGCTAAAATGGCGTCGCTACTAAGCAACGCCTATGCCAATCTAGAAAAAATGTCATTTCAAAATGTAAAGTATTGAGCCGACTGCAATTTTGGGACCACATAGATCAAACTGCTGGAAGAACGAGGAAGGCGGTCGTCTCTTGCAAATGCCGCAAAATGTCGAAATGTGACGTTTTTTGTCCGTTGAATGAATTGACGCCCGTGCGGTGACAATTTTTTGCTGAGTGGGAACGGGGTGGCTTTTCGCGCCCAATAACGTGCTCATGCGTGAGTGGTACAAAAAAAAAGGTTCATCGCGGAATTCCGGGGAAGGCTGCGCGGATTTTGAGGAAGAAGTATTCCGTATCGCGGTAGCCGTAAGCCCGGCGCTTGATGACCTTGATAGTGTTGTTGATACCTTCGACGATACTGGTG
>Ga0196972_1000132_pt1 | contig 61654 bp, 62 predicted proteins | sample S1v_2013CmetaG_FD_148618 | JGI IMG/M metagenome (GOLD analysis project Ga0196972, IMG submission 148618) | Soil microbial communities from Anza Borrego desert, Southern California, United States - S1+v_20-13C | ecosystem: Environmental > Terrestrial > Soil > Desert | place: USA: California...
TCTGGGTGGTAGAGAGCAAATACATACACGCATCGAGCCCGGGTGAAAGTGAAATGTTGTATGAACCGGCGGAGGATAAGGTGTACAGGCATCCGAGTTTTTATGAATTGCCGAAGGAGGTTGATCATATGTGACAGGGCGGTTGATTAGCTGACAAGCTGACTGAAGTCAGGCAGAAATTTTTGTAGCATGAGCAATCAGCCGGGAAATTTTAGCATAAAAAACGATTTACCCGTGAAAGTATCAGTGACAATTTATTTCAATCTGGTACTTTTATAAATGAGCTACCATGAGTTCTGGGACCTGAAGGTTTGGCCAAAAAGCCAGGCCTTTAAAGAATTTAATCTGGTTAACCGTGCAGGATTTCCCTCCAGACGAAAAGTACAGACTAAAAGACCAACTGATAAGATGTTCCAGATCGATAAATTCTAATATTGCTGAAGGTCACGGCCGAAGAACAATTAATGATCAAATTCGCTTTTGTATAATGGCAAAAGGATCCCTGTCAGAGTGTTTAAACCATTTAATCGATGCTTACGACTACAAATTTATCACGCGCCTAAAGCTAAATGAGTTGAAGTCTTTAATAGATGAAATTAGCAAAATGCTTAATTCTTATATACCCTCATTACAAAAAAATCACAAACCCATTTCAATAGACAATACTCTAAATGACAACCCAACAACAAAAGGATAATAGCTATGCATATCTGAGCTCATCAGCTGACCTAGTCAGCTATTTACTCCATTTAGGAGATTCCACATTAATTCTCGCCCAACAAAATGCCAAATGGTGTGGCCATGGCCCTGTTCTCGAGCAGGACATAGCGCTCACGAATATTTCACTTGATTTATTGGGGCAGGCAAGAAATTATTTGCAATACGCAGCGTTAATATTAAACTCGGCTAAGTCATCTGACACCAACTTGTCGGGTCGTCAGCTGGTCAGCTCGTCAGCTAGTCAGCTACCAACTGTGGATGAAGATACATTGGCTTACCAACGCGACGTTCTCCAATACAAAAACCTCCTACTCACGGAACAACCCAACGGTGATTGGGCGCATACGATTCTTCGACAATTTTTCTTCAGCAGCTTCCAATTCGATCTTTTAACCCAATTGCAACAGTCGAAAGACGAACAAATTGCAGCGATTGCCGTTAAATCAGGAAAAGAAGTGAGCTATCACCTGAGATGGAGCAGCGAATGGGTTGTTCGTCTTGGCGATGGAACTGATGAGAGCAGGGCCCGCATTCTTGCAGCTATTGAAAGTCTATGGCCCTTCACGGGCGAAATGTTCATGCCGGCAGATTACGAAATGAAAATGGCTGATCTGTCCATTGGCGTCAATCCGGCAGGTTTAAGAAATGCGTGGGATGCCCGGTTAAAGACAGTTTTCGAAGAAGCCCATCTCGCCATTCCCCCTGACACCTGGTACCAGCATGGGGGCAAACAAGGCAATCATTCAGAACATCTCGGTTATATTCTCGCTGAACTTCAATTTATGCAGCGCGCCTACCCGGGCAACGAGTGGTAAAAGAATGAACAGTAGAGCAACACATATCAATTTAGAAGAAGAAGCGAAACACATTCGTACCATTCTTTCGCAGGTGATGGATCCTGAAGTTCCCGTGCTTTCGGTGCTTGACCTTGGCATCATACGCTCCGTAGAATATGATGCAAAAAACCGGGAATGGAATATCGTGATCACTCCTACCTACACCGGTTGCCCCGCAATGGACATGATCAGCATGAACATCCGGATAGCGATGATCTCCCATGGGTATGATAAGGTTCGCGTAAGCCAGGTGCTATCCCCGGCATGGACCACCGACTGGATGTCAGAAGAAGGAAAACAAAAATTAAAAGAATACGGGATCGCTCCGCCTAACCCTTCGCAACAGGTTTGCAAAACTGAATTGTTCATTGCCGACGAAGCGGTACAGTGCCCTCGGTGCAACTCATACCACACACGCAGGATAAGCGAGTTTGGTTCCACCGCCTGCAAAGCATTGTTTCAATGTGAGGATTGCAAAGAACCTTTTGATTATTTCAAGTGCCACTGATAGCCTCTTCGCTAATAAGAATTAGTTTTGAATAAAGAACTGACATGGCTCCAATACACATGGAAGTAAAAGATGGTGTTGCAATAATCACATTGAACCGGCCTGATAAACTCAATTCATTTAACCGGGAAATGGCGCTGCAATTGCAGGATACACTAGACAAGTGCAAGGATGCTTCGATTCGCGCAGTTTATATAACCGGCGCAGGCAAAGGATTTTGTGCGGGGCAGGACCTGGCCGAAGTAACGCAACCGGATTCCCCCGGATTCAATGTGATCATTTCTGAACATTACAATCCGATTGTTACGAGGATAAGGAACCTGGAGAAGCCCGTAGTCGCTGCGGTGAATGGCGTAGCTGCGGGCGCAGGTGCGAACATTGCATTGTGTTGCGACATCGTGGTAGCCTCCGCCTCCGCATCGTTCATCCAGGCATTCTCCAAGATTGGCCTGGTACCTGATAGCGGCGGCACACATACTTTACCGAGGTTAATAGGCTGGCAAAAAGCTTCTGCATTGATGATGTTAGGTGAAAAGGTCTCAGCCCAGGATGCTGAACGGTTTGGAATGATCTATAAAGTTTACGCTGAAGAACAGTTTAACGCTGAATCCATGCGCATTGCAACCACCCTGGCAAAAATGCCCACGAAAGGTCTTGCCTACACAAAACGACTCTTGTCAGCCTCCTTCACCAATACTTTTGAAGAGCAATTGCAGGAAGAAGATATTTACCAGCAACGTGCTGCGCAAACGGAAGATTACCGGGAAGGAGTAAACTCATTTATGGAAAAGCGGAGTCCTGCATTTAAGGGAATTTGAAAATGGCGAATGTAAAAGCAATAATCGACGCGATGATGGAGAAAGATTACTTTTCTCAATGGTTGCAGGCGGAACGCGTGGAAGAGAGAGAAGGGTATTGCAAATTAAGAATGGTGGTTAGAAAAGAAATGTGCAATGGTTTTGAAATTGCACATGGCGGAATTACCTTTTCATTAGCTGACAGTGCTCTGGCATTTGCATCTAACAGCCATGGCCAAATGGCGGTATCTATTGAAACATCGATCTCCCATCTTAAACCGGTAAAAACGGGTGATACCCTGATCGCCGCGGCGAAAGAAAAACATTTATCCAAACGTCTCGGTATTTATGAAGTGGAAATTGTGAACCAGCATGGAGAGAAGGTTGCGTTGTTTAAGGGAACGGTATTTCGTAAGGAGGAAAGCTGGGGATTTTAAACGTTTAACGTTTAATCCAGATCATGCAATACAAATAATGGAACGTTCCAGGCAGTTGTTCGATGATCGATGTCGGAATTTGGAATCAGGAATAGGCGGTTGCTAAATTGTTGAGGTTGCCCGCTCGCAAATCAGGTCCATTTTCCTTGAATTTGGCAACTCCCTAATTCCAAATTCCCAACTCCGTATTCAAATAACGTTCGACCTTGAACCATTTTTCTATTGCATGATTTGGGTTTAACCCTGCCGGTGGCGGGGCAAGCTGTTTAAGTCGCTTACCGTTCGCCAGGCTCACGTAATCTTTGCTTTAACCATATGATTGTATTCGAAGATGTTCAGAGAGAGTCAAACCGATAAGCGCATATTAAACAACTTAAACCTTAACGTTAACCATTCTTATGTTTTACACTTTTGAAAATTACATTCCCGTTGTTGACGGGTCATCGTTCGTGCATCCACTTGCTGCGGTCACGGGGAATGTGATCATTGGAAAGAACTGCTACATTGGCCCCGGAGCCGCGCTGCGTGGAGATTTTGGAGCTATTGTGCTGGAAGATGGATGTAATGTGCAGGAAAATTGTACCATTCACATGTTTCCCGGCGTGTTGGTACTGCTAAAGGAAGGTTCGCACATTGGCCATGGCGCAATTGTGCATGGCGCCACTATTGGCAGAAACTGCCTCGTGGGAATGAATAGTGTAATTATGGACAATGTTGAGTTGGGCGATGAATGCATCATAGGCGCTCTAACGCTTATAAAAGAAGCTGAAAAAATCCCTGCGCGAAGCCTGGTTGTAGGGAATCCCGGAAAGATCATTAAGCCTGTTTCAGATGAAATGATGAACTGGAAAACAGAGGGAACACGCATTTACCAACAATTACCCGCTGCCATGCTAAGTTCCGCTAAAGAAGTAGAACCACTGAGGGAAATACCGGGTGATTGGAAAGTGCAGGAAGGGGGGTATGGAAATTGGAAAGATTAAATCGAAGAAAATGATCGTTGACCGTTGCTCGTTGACGGATGATGGGTGCCTGATGATCGTTGGCTCATGATCATTGGCGGATGTTCCATGATCATTCTCCGTTCGCAGCTATCAATGAATGATCGTTCATCTGCCATTTTCGAAACACAGATCGAAGACGAACGGTTTGAATAATTTGAAAATTTGAAAATGAACCATCGTTCCTTTTAGGCTTTATTAAGATAGCCCATTTTCAAATTTTCAAAATGAAATAGTCTATTGAAGCAGGATCTTATTCGTATAAATCATCCGGCTGTTATTATCCATCACCTTCACAATATAAATTCCCTTTGCAGATGAAGAGTTGAGTGTAACCTGGCTTAGTGTCTGTCCTTTTCCTGAAACATTCACCTGCTTTTGCGCTACCTGCAATCCGCGGGTATCTGTTACCTGCACCGTATAATTTCCTGCCTCGACTGTATTGAACTGCACATTGAACTGGTTACCGATAACAGGGTTAGGGTATAGCGCGATCCTGTCATCACGCGTAGCCTCAGTGAACGCCATCAATTCAGGAACTTCTACTGGCTTTCTGGTTTGAAGAATGTTGCTATTGGCAAGATCTGAACAACGCCATGCCGGTTGCTCGCCCGCCTGTTTCGCCACCAGGCTATTGACGTCAAGCGTATAGACAGGCGAGGAGGTAGTAGCGCTGGTAATTACCACCTGGTTCTTATCATCAACGGCAGCGCCATTGATGGTAAAGTTTGAAGGTAAGCCGGTAACGCTACCGAGGTGTGTGGCGACTTTTGATTCAATATTTATTCTAAAAACATGATTACGCGTTGATAAAATGTACAGGTTGCCATCATTATCAGCGATCATATCACCACCATAGCTGGTGCATGAATTATGAACCGATACGCTTTTGTTTTCAGGTGCGTCAATAAGGCGACCAAGATTGGTAACAGTAAGCTTTTTCCCAGTAGTGAATTGAATAAGATTAGTACCATCATTTGTGAGAGCATATCCATTGCCGTCATCTCCAATCGTCATGCGGGTAATGATATTACTCTGATCGGGGGCCTTTTTGCTCATGCCGGTAAAATCGCTGCCGGTCACATAATACACTTTCATTGTGCTGAGGTCAATATATCTCAACTGATCAATGAACATGGGCGTATAGTAAAGACGATTATGACGTTTGTCAAGCGCTACTGCGGCTACGCCTGTACCGAATGCAGCGTTAATTACATTGCCATAACGCGCATCCTTGATGGGCGCCGTAAATTGCTTCTTAGATGAGGCATCATGAGCAAGGTTCGTTACATCATTACCTGCAAGCAACACATCACTGAAATTGCCCGTAGAGAGGTCAACTTTACGCAGATAGCTCCAATTGATCCCTTCCTTAGTGAGGTCAGTAACCGCATAAGCGAACTTATCATTTTGAGCCTGTAAAATACCGGTAACTAAAATACTTCCTAAAGCGAAGTAAGCGAAGCGTAAATTTTTTCCCATATACACGTGTTTTAGATAATTTAATCGGAGGATTAAGTTACAACTATTCTGCATTTCAAATATAAAAAATCTATGAGCAGGAAAGAACCATGTTCAACCCCCTATTTCAACAGGATTTTTCGCACTCAGGGTCTATCATCGCCCATCGGCCAATGAACAACGGAATCTCATCGGCATGGTTTTTTATTCAGATAATATGAATCAAAAACCTTTATTATGGCAGACAATCCGAACAAGAAGAAAGCTGATGGAAAGCGTGTGAGCAAACAGCCTCATGAGCAGGCTTACCAGGCCAGGAAGAGAAAAACAGCTTCCTCCAGGAAAGGAACCGCTAAGGGAAAGGCCTAAATATTATTATTAATCTACTCTAATTCCCCATCTATGGATGGGGAATTTCTGCCTCTAACCACTCGTTATGCAAAAATCCAACAACTCAACTGTTTATCCCGGCAGTCCATTTCCACTTGGAGCTACATGGAACGGGGAGGGAGTAAACTTTGCCTTATATGCAGAAAATGCCACCGGCGTGGAGTTATGCTTTTTCGACTCCGCTGATCCCAAAAAAGAAACGCACAAAATTGAGGTAACGGAACGGTCACACCAGGTATGGCATGTTTTTGTTCCCGGGATAAAGCCCGGCCAGCTTTATGGTTACAGGGTCCATGGTCCATATGAACCCTGCGAAGGCCACAGGTATAATCCTAATAAATTACTCATTGACCCTTACGCCCGCGCTATTGCTGGTACCATTACGTGGAATGACGCATTGTTTGGATACGAAATAGGCAACCCAAAAGAGGATCTCAGTTTTAGCACAACTGACAGCGCTCCATTTGTTCCTAAATCAGTGGTTGTAGCGCCCACATTCGATTGGGACGGTGATGTTTCCCCCAAAATCCCCTACCATCAGTCAATCATTTACGAAGCACACGTGAAAGGTTTCACCAAATTGTTTCCTGAAATTCCTGAGGAGATCAGGGGCACTTATGAAGCGATTGGTCATCCGGCCACCATTGAATATCTCACAGACCTTGGCATCACAGCCATTGAACTTATGCCAGTGCACCACTTCGTTGCTGATCGGCACCTGGTAGAACGGGGTCTTACCAACTATTGGGGCTATAATACCATTGGTTTCTTTGCCCCGGATGCTCGTTATTCATCAGGTGGGGTGATGGGTGAGCAGGTTACTGAATTCAAGAAGATGGTGAGAGAACTTCACAAGGCGGGTATTGAAGTGATACTTGACGTAGTGTATAATCACACTGCGGAAGGCAATCACATGGGGCCAACACTTTCTTTCAGGGGTATTGACAATTCAACTTATTATCGGCTTACAGCTGACAATCTTAGGTACTGCAATGATTACACAGGCACAGGAAATACGTTAAACGCCAATATGCCCGGCGTGCTTCGCCTGATGATGGACAGCTTGCGCTATTGGATTCTGGAGATGCACGTTGACGGTTTCCGCTTTGACCTGGCAGCCACGCTGGCGCGTGAGCTGCATGAAGTGGATCAGCTTAGCGCCTTCTTTGATATCATTTACCAGGACCCCGTCATTTCACAGGTAAAATTAATTGCGGAGCCATGGGACGTAGGTGAAGGCGGCTACCAGGTAGGCAACTTTCCTCCCGGCTGGGCAGAATGGAACGGTATGTACAGGGATTGCATTCGTGACTACTGGCGAGGCTCCGAGCGCATGCTACCTGAATTTGGCAAGCGGCTGACGGGAAGTTCTGATCTCTACCAGGGAGGAAATCGAACGCCCACCGCCAGCATCAATTTCGTTACTGCACACGACGGTTTCACCCTGCACGACCTCGTTTCATATAATGAAAAGCACAATGAAGCAAATGGCGAGAATAACAAGGATGGAGAATCAGAGAACCGCTCATTTAACTGGGGAGTGGAAGGGCCAACTGATGATGAAAACATAAACAGGTTAAGGCAGCAGCATAAACGAAACTTACTTACTACTCTATTCCTTTCACAGGGCGTACCAATGCTATTGTCAGGAGATGAGATAGGCAGAACACAAAAAGGAAACAATAACGCCTATTGCCAGGATAACGAAATCTCCTGGACCAATTGGGAAACGGCTGACCATGAGTTACTGGAATTTACACAACAATTAATTCACATAAGAAAAAACCATCCCGCATTTTGCCGCAGGCACTGGTTCCAGGGACAGTCAATCAAAGGCAAAGGAACAGAAGATATCGCCTGGTTCCTTCCTGATGGCAATGAAATGTCAGATGAACATTGGGACCATACCTATGCCAAGTCACTCGCTGTCTATTTGAATGGAAAAGGACTTCATTGGGCGGGACCAAAGGGAGAAAAACTGGTGGATGATAGCTTCTACGTGATCTTTAATGCGCATAGTGAGCAAATGAAATATACCTTCCCGGCGGCTACCTATGGCAACAAGTGGAAAAAGGTTTTACATACACATGCATCAGAAGTTGAAGAAGGCCGGGAAGAGGAATATGAACCCGGCCAGACCATCGATGTGCCCGCCCATTGCATTATATTACTGGCATGCCCGCAGGCTGAGGCCGGGAAAAAGGCGAGGAAAATAAAGAATAGAAAAAACCAGGAATTGGCAAACGAAAAGATCATTGGCTAATTTTCATACCCGGTTTACAACACCGAAACTAAAAACGCCGCTGACAACCGGCAACAGTCAACTGTCAGCCATCGTTTAGTGCTTATGATAAAAACTCGGTACATCCAACCGCATAGCTATTCTATACGCAGCATTCATTAGGCCCACATGGCTGTATGCCTGTGGAAAATTACCCCATTGGCTTCCGGTTGATTCATCCACGTCTTCACTGAACAGAAGTAAATGATTGGAATACTGAATAAGGTTTTCGAATTCACGTATTGCATCATCAATTCTTCCAACGCAGGCGAGGGCTTCAACATACCAGAATGCGCAAATAAGAAATGTGGTTTTAGGTTTTCCGAAGTCATCTGAATGCAGGTAGCGGAAGAAAAGTCCGCCCGGGGTTCTCAATTCTTTTTCCAGAGCTATCAGGTGATCTTTCGCCCGCTGCGATGAAGGATCAAGATAGTGCATCATGATCAGTTGCAGTGTGCTGGCGTCAAGGTCCTTGCTACCCGCGGCATTGGTGTACACCTTTCTCACGGGATCATAACAGCTTTCAATATGTGCGGCTGCGCGCTTCTTCAAGTCCACAGCTTTTGCGGCCAGCGATTCATCACCAATCGTAACCGCCATCTTTTCTGCTGCGTTACACCCGGCCCACTGAAACAGGTTGCTGTAACAATGAATGTTTGCAAAGTTGCGGAACTCCCAGATTCCAGCATCTTTTTCGTCAATCGTCCGCTGGATCTTGGTAAGAATGGAATCAATCCATTTTGATGAATCCTTACGTTCCTTGAAAATGAATCGATGATCAGTATATAACGGCAGGAAGGAGATCAATACCTGCCCATAGATATCATTTTGAATATGCTCGTAGGCCTGGTTTCCTATTCGTACCGGTTTATTTCCCTTATATCCGTCAAGATGATCGAGAATTGTCTCCACCAGGTGTTTCTTACCAGTAATTCCATAGAGTGGCTGGTACCTGAAATCTTCAGCAATGGTGATGTCAGCAATGTAATTGAAATACCGCTCCATTTCCTCGAAGTGACCAATGTGATTCAGGGCGGTCAATACGTAATAGGTATCCCGCAACCAGCAATACCGGTAATCCCAATTTCGCCCACTGCCTTCATATTCAGGCAGACTGGTTGTGCTGGCGGCAATGATGGCCCCCGTGTCTTCAAACTGGTGAATCTTTAGTACCAATGCTGACCTGATCACATGAGGCTGGTTAAACTGGGCGATGGAAGTATGCTTGATCCATTTGCGCCAATAAAGTATTGTTTCGTTTAGAAACTTTTCTGCAGTGCTAATCAATGGAGCCTCCAGCGGTTCTCCGTAGGTGAGCACGAGATAACGGGTATCATTTAACGCAAAGTATTGTTCATCGAAGATGTAGCTGATGGGAATGTTGGTAGTAAGTCGGAGCTTTTCATCGCAACCCATGTAATCAATGTGGTTGCTGCCCCTGAACGCTCTTTGTTTACTAAGACCATACTCGCAAACGGGCTCGCATTTTACCCTGATCCTCGGTGTGCCTCCCAAAGGTTCAATCTTTCGAATCACCATCAACGGCTTAAAATTTCGATCATATTGATTGAAACGAGGTGCGAAATCAGTCACTCGGTATGAGCCATTCTCACAAGTGATCTCGGTACAAAGAACGTTAGTGTTTTCCCGGTAATACTGATTTGAGGAATATTCTCCTTCCGGAAGGATAGTGAATTCCCCTCCTTTGCGCTCATCCAACAACCCTCCAAATACAAATGTGCTGTCAAACCTGGGCCAGCAAAGCCAAAGTATGTTGGTGTTTTTATGAATATGCGCCAAATATGCGCAATTCCCGATTAATCCGCTCTCGTAAAGGTGTTTTGCCATGTCATATTAAAGATACTATACTAATCAAATTATGTTCCAAGAGAATGCAGTTTTAATTAGTCAATTAGTTGATTGGCCAATTATGCAATAAGGTTACCAAAAACAATGACGTTTTCCATTGACTCATTGATTAATTGACTAATTAAATTGGCATGAATTTTTTTTAAGAATAAATATATGCATCGCCACTATCCTCCAGTCGGAGTATTTCGCCAGGGTGACGGTTCCCATACTTTCAGAGTTTGGGCACCGGGAAAAAAGAGCATGGAACTGGTGATATTAGCAGCTGGTAATCCTTCTTATCAAGAACTTCAACACGATGGCTACGGCTATTGGACGGCAATCGTTCAAAATGTCAACTATGGCACCAGATATCGCTATAGGGTAGATGGTGAAAATGAATTTGCTGATCCTGCCTCCCTTTCTCAACCTGAAGGCGTACACGGCCCTTCGGAAGTAATAGATCTGCAGTTCACGTGGCATGATGAGGATTGGAGGGGAGTATCCAGGGGTGACATGATCATGTATGAAGTGCACACGGGTACCTTTTCAAATGAAGGAAACTTTGAAGGCATCATTAAAAGGCTCGATCATTTAAAACAACTGGGGATTAATGCCATCGAATTAATGCCTATTGCACAGTTTCCCGGCTCAAGAAACTGGGGCTATGACGGGGCATTTCCTTTTGCGGTGCAAAATACTTATGGCGGAGCCATCCAATTAAAAAAGCTTGTAAATGCCGCGCACCTGGCAGGCATTGCCATCATACTGGATGTGGTTTATAATCATACAGGCCCTGAAGGAAGCTGCTTCCATGCATATGGACCCTACTTTATCAAAAAATATAAATCACCCTGGGGACCCGTAGTGAATCTTGATGATGAATGGAGTTTTGGCGTAAGAAGCTATTTCATTCAAAATGCACTACTGTGGCTCGATGAGTTTCATATCGACGGCTTGCGAATGGATGCCGTTCATGCAATGTTTGACAATAGTGCACTTCATTTTATGGAAGAACTAAAGCTTGGGGTGAAAGAAATAGAACAGCGAACAGGAAAAAGGAAAATACTCATCGCTGAACTTGACTTAAATAATCCAAGGTATATTAATGCACCCGGCAAAGGAGGGTTTGGCCTTGATGCACAATGGGTGGATGAATTCCATCATGCCTTACATGCTGTTCTCACGGGTGAAACGAGCGGGTATTATTCTGACTTTGGTGATATAAAGCACCTGCATAAAGCGTTCAGGGATACCTATGTTTACACGGGTGAGTACTCGCAACATAGAAGACGAAATTTTGGTGTGCCTGTAAATAACGACTTTGACCAGTTCGTGGTCTTTTCTCAAAACCATGATCACACCGGAAATCGAATGCTGGGCGAACGACTTTCTGCTTTGATAAGTTTTGATGGATTAAAAATGGCAGCGGCGGCAACTATCCTGTCACCATATATACCACTGCTGTTTATGGGAGAAGAATATGGAGAAAAGAATCCTTTTCTGTATTTCATTAGTCATGAAGATGAGGAATTGGTGGCGGCTGTCCGCAAAGGCAGGAAAGAAGAATTCAGCTATTTCAACTGGGAGGCGGATCCGCCGGATCCTTTTGCAAGGGAAACTTTTCAAAAAAGTTTCCCTTGCTGGAATTGCGAGGAGAACCAAGAGGCAACATTACTTTCGTTTTACCGCAAATTGATAGCCCTTAGAAAGGAACTTCCTGCGTTTCGTGCAACAAGCCGTGAATCGCTCCTGCTGCATCCACTTCAACATAATACTATCGCTTATGACCGTTATCATGCGAGTGGTAATGTATTAGTGGTCATGAATTTTGGCAAGGAAATAGATGAATTTACTCTACCACTGTCAACGGGAAGGAAGATCCTCGATTCTTCAGCCATTGAATGGAGTGGTTCGGGAGAATGCTCTATGAAGGAATATCCCGGGAAAAAAGTTCTGGTATTAAATCCACTAACGGTTACGGTTTTTGAAAAATAAAGATGCGCATTCCATCCTCCACATACCGCGTACAATTACACAAAGATTTTGGCCTTGATAAGCTGGAGGCAATCATTGATTACCTTAGCGAATTAGGCATTACCACTATCTATGCCTCCCCCATCACCACTGCCATGCCCGGCAGCCTGCATGGATATGATGTAATTGACCCGCACAGCATAAATCCGGAAATTGGTACCATCGAGCAATTAAAGAGAATTTCCGGCAAACTGAAGGCGAAAAAAATGTCGTGGATACAGGATATTGTTCCTAACCACATGGCATTTTCAACATACAACCTCCGGCTGATGGATGTGCTCGAAAGGGGGCCATCATCAGAATTCTTCCATTACTTTGACATCAACTGGAATCATCCCGATCCACAGTTACGCGGAAAGTTAATGGTACCCATACTTGAGTCAAGTATTGACGATTGTATTGAAAAGGACAAAATCAAACTATCATATTCAGACGAAACCGGATTTACCATTGACTACGAGGGTAACCAGTTTCCTTTATCTGCCTGCGCTTATAACTTTCTCACCGAAACCTGCAAAGTAAAAAACCCTGCCTTTCTAACCGAGCTCGTGATGGCGCGGCAACACTCATGGAGAAATTCGAATTATAATGAATGGACGGAAACAAAAGCAGCCTGCCTTTCGGGGTTTGATGAAAACCATGAACTGCTGGGAGAATGCCTTGATCTGATCAATGATGACAAATCATTACTAAAGCAATTGCTGGATAAACAATATTTCACTCTTGCAGGGTGGCAGGAAACGAATGAGAAAATAAACTACCGGCGTTTCTTTACGGTGAACAATCTCATTTGTCTTTCCATGGAATACGAGGAGACGTTCTATGACTATCACTCATTCCTCCTGCAGCTTTATAAAGACGGATTGATACAGGGTTTGCGTATTGATCATATTGACGGGCTAAATGATCCGGGTGAATACCTGCGCAGGCTAAGGAAATTATTTGGAGACGATTGTTACATCGTGGCCGAAAAAATTCTCGAAACCAATGAAAGCCTTCCATCAAATTGGAAATTACAGGGAACAAGTGGATATGAATTCCTTTCTCGTGTAAGCCAGGTACTAACTGACAAATCAGGTGGTGCCAGGATGAAAAAACTCTACGCGGAGGTATTAAAGGAACCCTGCCAGTATAATGACATAGTCTTCAACAAAAAAAGGCTCATCCTGCTTGAATACATGCAGGGCGAACTGAGCAACCTGGTAAACTTTTTCCTGGAACTTGGACTTAACACTTCAAACCTGCCTGTAAACAGGTTAAAAGATGCCATCGCTCTCTTTATGATCTGCCTTCCAGTTTACAGGCTGTACCCGGAGAATTTTCCGTTAAGCAAAGAAGAGTTAAAGATGGTAGATACCACCATAAATAAGGCGCTCCTGCATGATAATTCGCTCGCAAATGAACTGCACCAATTACGGAACATATTTGAAGAAAAAGCGTCAGAGAACTCAAGAAGCCAATACAAGATATTATTCCTTAAAAGACTTATGCAGTTTACAGGACCACTTACTGCGAAAGGCGTAGAGGACACCAGTTTTTACATTTACAATCCCTTAATATCACACTGTGAAGTAGGCGATACGCCTTCATTTCTTGGCGCCGATATAGAAGAATTCCACGAACAAATGAGAAAGCGCCTGCAACACAATCCAACCTCCATGAACTGTACTGCAACCCATGATACAAAAAGAGGGGAAGATGCCAGGATGAGGATTAACATATTGAGTGAGCTTCCTGAGGAATGGAACAGCAACCTACAGGAATGGATGAAAATAAATCATCGATTCATTAAAATGCTACCGGGTGGAGAATCACCTACTGTCAATGACCAGTATTTTTTATATCAATCTCTGCTGGGAGGCTTTCCCGGTAATTACCAGGCAGATGATCAGTATGTAGAACGGCTTAGTAACTATTTTATCAAGGTAATCCGCGAAGCGAAGGTTCGGACTAATTGGAACCAGCCTGACGCTGATTACGAAAACGCATGCATTTCTTTCATTCAATCGATCCTTGACGCAAAGCATTCATTTCTCAAAACCTTTATTCCTTTTGTAAAAAAAATAAATGAGTACGCTTCCCTGTACTCACTTAACCAGGCGCTCATCAAGATAACAGCACCTGGAATTCCGGATATTTACCAGGGTTGCGAGTTGTGGGATCTTAGCTATGTAGACCCTGACAATCGCCGTCCCGTTGATTACACCATACGCCAGGAACTTCTTGCCGGCTTGTTGACGAAAGATCCGGAACTGGACAAGGAAATTCTTCCGGAGGCTTCGAGACACCGCCTTGACTACCTGGCACAACACCGGGAGCAGGGTTTGGAAAAATTATACGTAACCTATCATGCATTACATGCAAGAAAGTCAAATCCTGATTTATTTATTAAAGGAGAATACATCCCGATAGATGCTACAGAGCCCAAATCCGTGCTTGCATTTGCAAGGGCGTATCAAAAAAACTGGCTCATCACCATCGCTCCACTCAATACAGTTAAATACAACCTTGATTGGTCAAAAATAGAATTGATACTTCCCCATGATGCTCCGGGCAGTTTTATGAACCTTCTTACCGGTACAAGAGTTGAGGCAAAGAACGGGCGTATAAGGTTGGAAAATTTTGTAGGATTGCTTAAAAATATATAACGTTTTCCGTTTTTCGTTTCCGATTTCCGTTTGACCACAACCTGATGACAAATAGGCTCTCAGTCATTTGTAAAGTGAGTTACAGTAGAAAGTACGACCTCTTTATGATACTAAAAGAATCTATTTTCTATTATGGTCTGAAGAACGGAAAACCGAAAACGAAAAACGGAAAACGTTGCCCGTCGCAGGCAGGGAAAACGAAGACTTATTCTTCCTCCTGTTCAGCTTCCCAATTAATATTATTTTCGGCTATTTCCGTGAGAAGCGCATCCGTTTCCTTTTCTTCTTCAAGAGTTTGGTTAAGAAGGTCAGCCACCTCATCAAGACCCATGGTTTGAGCGAGTGTGGCCATTCCTCCGTATGCGCAGATCTCGTAGTGTTCGATCTTTTGAGCTGAAATGATTATACCGGCATCGCGGGTCATGCTTCCATCTTCAGTTTCTTCCACCACTGTTTCTCCTTCCTTGATCAAGCCTTCCATACCCTCACATTTTTTTGCCTGGGGCTTTTTACCCATTATTTCAAATATTTGATCGAGACGGCCTACCTGTTCTTCAGTTACAGCAATGTGCTCTTCAATTGCCTGTTGAAGTTGCTCAGTGGTGGCTGCCTTTTGCATCTTTGGTAGCGCTTTCAACAGATGCTTTTCCGCCCAGTAAATGTCTTTTAGCTGGTCAACAAAAAATTTTTCTAATTGAGAACCTGGCCCGGAAGCAGTTGCCGTTCCATTGGAGCTTCTTGTACCCGCTTTCTTTGTTTTTGTAGTAGGCATAAAATCAGTTTTTAGGTGAAATAATTAATTCTTTTTTTAAAAATGATCATTACAAAACGGGCAAACGATATGCCATCCGGTAAGGTGTTTTAATTCATAATTCTCATTGGTTATTGTAGATTTTATTGCTCAAATAAAGGTGGGTTATCTGATATGTCCGATGCATGCAAATTTTATATTATGAGTATGGTACAGCTTTTGCCTCTATCGTTACAAACCATATAAATGGGCAGGTTCTTTAAAAATAATGGTCTCTCGATAGTATTTTTTTTGCTGTTTATTCTTGCCCTCGGTGGACAGGCTTACACTGGATATAAGGAACATAACAAGGAACGCCAGGAAGAAGGCATGCAGCCATTGCAGCCAGGACAATATTTGAGTTCCGGTCATTTTTTACAGGCAACTTTTGAAAACTGGGAAAGTGAATTTTTACAAATGGCGCTATTTGTGGTACTTACCATTTCTCTTTATCAAAAAGGTTCGTCTGAATCAAAAGCATTTGAAGAAGAAGAGGTAGACAAAGAACCTGATCCAAACAAAAAGGATGCACCCTGGCCTGTGAGAGCAGGTGGATTTTTTCTTACTCTCTATAAGAATTCACTTACCATTGCCCTGGGCATTTTATTCATTCTTTCATTCCTGGTACACCTGCATGGTAGTTTCATTGATGAAAATGAATTACTCGCACACAAGGGTCTACCTCCTGAACCACTGGGGGAATTCATAACAAGTGCAAGATTCTGGTTTGAATCATTCCAGAACTGGCAAAGCGAGTTTCTTTCCGTATTTACAATTGTAGTGCTCTCCATCTTCCTACGGCAAAAAGGTTCGCCACAGTCAAAACCGGTTGATGCATCAAATGAGGAAACCGGGGAATAAAGCGAAGCCTGCGGCCGGTAGCCCTTGGCCAATCTCAGCGGCAGGAAGAAGGCTTATTTCTTGTATTTGAAGGTGAACAAAATAACCAGCGAATTCACCAAAAAAGAAAAAGAGTTAGTAATAATGATCGGATAGTCATTTTTCAAAATTCCATAGTACACCCAGGCTGCCAACCCTGTGAGAAGGATAAACAGCATAACATAGGAAATATCGTTGGCCTTTTTTTCTTTGATGATCTTGACCAACTGTGGCAACAATGATATGGCCGTGCACACACCGGCGAATATTCCGATATAGTTGGTGAGTGCATTCATGGTTTATGCTGCGGCCATGCTGCTGCATTCCTCCGCACAACGCCGACAGGTTTCCGCGCATTCGCGACAATGGTCCATGTCATGTTTTTCGCATTCTGCGGCGCAGGCATTACAAACGTCAGCACACACCTGGCAAATGGCATTAGCGTGATCACTACCCAGGCTCATCATTTGAGCGGCTGTACGGCATATTGCGGCACACTCGAGGTCAAGCCGTATGCACTTTGTGAGCATTTCCACATGCCCTTGCTCTGAAAGGCATGACGCGGCGCAATAATCGCAAACTGCTGCGCATTCGAGGCATGCATCAATGCATGACTTATATCCGGTATTCATAAATGTGGTTTAGGTTACTTTTTACCCTAAGGAGGGTAAAGAATGGAACATAAATTATGCCATCGAGGGCTAATCTATCTGGCATGAAAATTTCCCCCCATATATGTAAACCAACATTTTTCCATTTAAAATTTATCTGTATGAAAAAAGGAATCCCGTTTTTGCTAATCCTAGCCGCTTTGTTTGTTGGCTGCAACAATGAAGCGAGTGATAGTGTGGATAAAGCTGATTCGGCAAATGAAGCTAATGCAAACAATCAAACCACTCCAGGTGCAGACCAGGCCTCCGCTGATTTTTTGGTCAAAGCTGCGGACGGTGGAATGGCAGAAGTTGAAACAGGACAATTGGCGCAGGAAAAAGCAAGCAATTCAAAAGTAAAAGCATTCGCGAGCATGATGGTGAATGACCATACAAATGCGAATAGCCAGGTAAAATCACTTGCCGCAGCACGAAACGTCACGTTACCCACCATGGTATCTGATGAACATAAACAAAAGAAAGATGAACTTTCTAAAAAATCAGGAGCTGACTTTGATAAGGCATACATGGACCTTATGGTAGATGATCATCAGAAAACCATCAACCTGTTTGAAAATGCCTCAGGAGATGTAAAAGATTCAGAAGTTAAAACATTTGCTGATAATACGCTTCCGAAATTGAGAATGCACCTTGATTCAGCGAGGGCGATAAGGAGTGGATTGGACAAACGATAACCTTGTTTATGGTTGTCAGTTGTCGGTTGCCATGTCAGTTTTCGGTTGCCGGTTGTCAGCGGCGTCTGTAGTGGGAAAAAACCCTTTCAGTTGGCAGACGCGTTAAAAAATTTTTGGTACTAACTCCAGCACTCAGCAAGTTGTATTTATTTTCAAACGCTTCTGACAACCGACAATTGACAACTTAGGAGGGAGTGTCAATGTTCAGGTTGTACTAACAAATGGCAGCCGGCAACTGACAACTATTCTGACAACTGGCAACTATTTTAAGAAAGGCTCGAGTTGGTAATCAACAACACCGCCTCCGTAGTCGCTTTGATCGAATGCGTGGTATTAGGATGAAATCCGACCATTTCCTTTTCTTTTAAATCCACATCTCCTTCCGTTGTACTGATCCTGATCTTTCCCTCCAATACCTGCACGGTGACTATTCCATCCACCGTAGTATCCAATACTTCAGCGCCTTCGTGTAATGCAGAGAGCACCACGGTCACGTTTCCCGTTTTAAAGACCGTAATCCCATTCCTGTCGTTCTTAGTCCATGCATCTTCTTTTTTTAATTGTAGAATGAATGCCGGCAACCCTGCGAATACGAATGGCGCATCTATCACGCGGTCGCCTTCAGGGCGGTTCACGGTTGCTTCGTTTCTTTTAATATCCATATATAATAATTAGTCGATTAGTCAATTGGTTCATCGCTTGTATGAAACCCGCCAGATCACATTTGCATCATCGTCCGTTACCAGGAGTGAGCCATCTGCCAACACGGCGGTACAAACCGGCCGCCCATGCACTCTTTTTTCATCTATGATAAATCCTGTGAGAAAATCTTCAGGCGGACCAGCAGGTTTGCCATTATCAAATGGAACAAACACCACTTTGTAACCTGAGAGCTCTGAACGATTCCATGAACCATGCTGCCCGATAAATGCGCCATTTCGATACTTTGCCGGGAATTTATCGTCCTTATAAAACACGAGACCAAGTGAAGCAGTATGTGAGCCTAACGGTACTTCTGGCACAATGGCCTTTGCTACGAGGTCCTCGCGCATTTCATCCTTTAATCGCGGATCCTTGTTTTGACCGAAATAGGAATAGGGCCATCCATAAAATCCGCCTTCCCTGACGCTCGTCATGTAATCAGGTACCAGGTCATCGCCCAATCCGTCACGTTCGTTTACCGCCGTCCATAGCACGTTTGTTGCAGGTGCCCAATCCATTCCCACCGGGTTTCTTAAACCAGATGCATAAATTTTTTCTCCAGAACCATCCGGGTTCACTTCCAGTATTCCCGCGCGCCGGTGTTCCTTATCAATACCATGCTCAGCAACATTGCTACCTGAGCCAACGGATATATAAATCTTATTTTTTGCCGCATTGGTAATGATGTTGCGCGTCCAGTGGTTATTATACCCCCCGGCGGGTAGCGAAACAAGCTTTTTGCCTTTTGCGGTTATGGCGTTCGCTTTCGGGTCATAAGGAAACTCAAGCAATGCATCTGTGTTGGCCACATAAAACTTATTGCCAATGATCAGCATGCCGAAGGGACGGTTTTGACCCGTCAGGTAGGTATGTTTGCTTTCGGCAGTGCCGTCTTTATTACTGTCACGAAATAAAGTAATCCTTCCTTCTTTCGACTCAGATACAAACACATCCCCGTTATCTGCCACGTAGGCCCATCTTGGTTCATCAAGATCAGTAGCAAAAGCAGTTACCACAAAACCTTCCGGAGCTGTTGGGGCAGTACCTTCATCCCAGCCCACTACGCGGGGAGAATTCCTTACGCTTTTAGTAGCAAAAGGAGGGGGGAGGGTATCAGCTGAGTATAGCAGGCTGTCAGGTAAAGGTTCATTCTTTACGTTAGATGATTGGTTGGCACAGGCTATTAATATTACCAGCGCCGCGAGAAAATGGAAGGAATAGAATCTCATACTTTAGGTTTCAGTTTATCTGATTAAAAACTATGCCACCATGATGGTTCGGAAATTGCAACCCAGCATTAAACTGAATTAATGCCGGAAGGTCCATCGCTTGTGATATTAAAGGAAGAAGTACAGCCTTTTAAAGGTAAAAAACTTATTTCAGTGGGTGGCAACACGCGTCTTGATATTTCCGGCTTTGATAAAAAGCAGGTAGTTGACTTCAAAACCTGGGGAAAGCATTTTCTTATTTGCTTTAAAAGAAGGACGATTCGCATACACTTCCTGCTTTTCGGAAGTTATCGTATTAATGAAACTAAGATCACCCCGCCACGCCTCATTCTTCAATTTCGCAATGGGATATTGAATTTTTATGCCTGTTCCGTACAAATAATAGAAGAAGACCCTGATGAAGTGTATGATTGGTCAGCTGACGTTATGAGTGATAGCTGGTCGCCACGAAAAGCGGCGAAAAAGTTAAAAAGTTTTCCTAAGATGCTGGTATGTGATGCCTTGCTTGACCAGAATATTTTTGCCGGAGTAGGGAATATCATTCGAAACGAAGTGCTGTACAGGATAAGAGTACACCCTGAAACCCGCTTAGGGGACCTGCCTGTGAAAAAATTGAATGAGCTGATCAGGGAAGCGAGAAAATATAGCTTTGAGTTCCTCGAATGGAAGAAGGCCTATGTACTTAAGAAGCATTGGCTTGCCCATACAAAACAAATTTGCCTGCGATGCAATTTACCTTTTACCAAAACCTACCCGGGTAGAACCAAACGAAGGAGTTTCTTTTGCACGAATTGCCAGGTTCATTATTGACGCTCGGTTTTCCCTTCTGCCTGCCGGTGGCGGGGAAGCTGCTTTCCAAAGCCGCTGATTTTTCGGAATATGCGGGAAACCCGGCTTTAGAAGGCTACTAATTGATTGGAACGCCTGAACGGTCTGGATGGCTTCGAACGCCATTGAACCACGTTGTGTGACATAGAGCGATCCTGCGCAACGTTGAATGACATGGTTTCATCCGAATCAAAAACCTCATAAGTAGTGCCGTTCTCGAAAACTATCATCTTACGATTATTCTCTCTGAAAGTGACGAGGTAGACTGCCTGGTCAAAATATTTGAACTTATCCACTTCATACCTGGCCGTAGATTCCGGTTTTGTGGCGACGTCCTTTTGTGCGTTTTGTCCAGGTGTATTAAGGGCGTTTTCGTTTTTGTGAACCTGGTTAATGATAAGAGCGTAAATAGCCATTAATAAGATTCCTTGTTTCATCAGTGTACTTTTATGCGCTTGATATCGGCGTGAGAAATGGTACCGGCGATTAGAGCCGCGGGTATCAGAGGCATAAATGAGGCCATATTTATTTCTGAAGAAAAAATTTTCCCCGCCAGGTTTGACAGGTCAAAGTTTAGCACGAAAAAAAGGCGGGGATTGTCAAAAATCAATGATTAAACGTCGTTCTTCTTCTGATTGGGTTTCTATTACTTCTTCAGTACCTTATGTAATTCCTCCAATACGCGGTTGCAGAAAATTTTCTGAACCTCCAGGGGTGCATTATTTTCCACATCTATCCTGCCGGAAGCAACTTCCTGGTCTTTATGGTGTATGGAGTAAAAGGCAAACAACTCATGAATTGACTTTTCGGGAACCGGTGCTGCGTAGCCGGTAATCCCTATGCCCCAATCAGTCATAAAAAGCTTAACCACGTTCATTGACATTTCGCAGGCAACAATTTCAGAAACACAATTACAGGCCAGGGCATGCACGGGATCTACATTCAGGTGTTTGGTCTTTTGAGAAATGGAATAGGTAGTGATCCCGCCTTCAAAAAACCTTCTTGCGTTTTCTGCCTGGCTAAATTCCAGTTGCAAAGCACCGGCAGTCACGCTTTCGGCCACGCAAATGGTTTGCTGTCTTGACAAAAGAATCTTACCGATACGATTGATCAGTGCAGGTTCCTTCCCATTATTTCTTGTGGGCATTATGGATTATTTTCTAGTGGATTTTTTTCGTGCGGATTTCTTTGTTGATGTGCGTTTTCCTGCTGTTTTACGCCCCTTTGTTGCAGTTCTTTTCTTAGGAGCACCTTTCTTCGCTGATTTTTTTCGCGCCGTTTTTTTCTTTGGGGCCGATTTCTTCTTAGGCACCCTGGCCCCGGCTTTTCGCGCCTCACTCAGGCCAATTGCAATAGCCTGCTTTCTACTTGTTACCTTTTTGCCGCTCCTGCCACTCTTGAGCTTGCCTTTCTTCTTCTCTCTCATTACTTTCTCTACTTTCTTCTGGGCGCCTTTTGAATACTTTGCCATTTTTGAAAGGTTTATGATATGCAATAAATATCTATGCCAATGATGGCTAGATGACTACTTGTGACCCTGCTGAAATTGGAAAATGTGAATTTGGCAAAATCCCGGAAAGCTACGTGGCGATGAATGTAATCCGCCGGCTACCGTCAACCTTCAACTGACAACCTTAATGATCCTGGTCCTGATAGTTCTTGATCTTATTATACAGCGTCTTTCTGTCAATATTCAGAACCTCCGCAGCTTTTTTCTTATTGAAGTTTACCTGTTGCAGCACGCTCATGATTGTTTCATATTCGGCTTTGCTTGCTGCGTCCTTCAGGTCAAGCTCCTTCCTGGGAGGCTTGGCTGCACCGGGTGCCACATCAGGCTTCGCACTTCCCGGCTGTACGGTCAATGGATTGCTGCTCGTGATTTCCCAGGGAAGTACAGCGGTTGAAATATTTTCACCAGGCTTCGTGAGCAAAACGGCGCGCCGTACCACGTTCCTGAACTCACGCAGGTTTCCCGGCCATGAATAGGAAAGAAAGGTTTGCAGCACTTCATCTTCAAAACCTTTTACGTCCTTATCAAGCTCATTATTTGTTTTAGCGAGAAAGAATTCAGCGAATGGCAATATGTCTTCCCTTCGTGATCTTAATGGTGGTAGATTAATTGAAAACTCGTTGAAACGATGGTACAGATCTTCCCTGAATTTGCCCTTGCGGTAGGCTTCCTGCAGATTTTCATTGGAAGCTACAATCAGGCGTACGTCCACGTTCATTTCTTTATTTCCCCCCACTCGTTTGAACTTGCGTTCCTGGATTACGCGTAACAAAGTTGCCTGCACCTCCAACGAAAGATTGCCCACCTCATCAAGGAACAAAGTACCGCCATCAGCGAGTTCAAAATGGCCTTCCTTATCCTGCAGCGCTCCGGTAAAGGCGCCCTTTACGTGGCCAAAAAGTTCACTTCCGGCCAGTTCTTTTGAAAGGGTACCACAATCCATGGCAATAAATGGCTTTGACTTTCTGTTGCTTAGATCATGTATGGTCTTGGCAATTACTTCTTTACCGGTGCCGCTTTCCCCATACAGGATAATACTGTAGTTAGTAGCGGCCACGATGTTTATCTGGTCATACAAAGCCTTGGTAGCGGGTGCCTGGCCTACCAGGAATTCGTCATTCTTGTATAATTTGTCGCTTGGTTTACCTTTCGCGGCTCCTGCTGAAGCTTTTTCCCGCAGCGAAATGCTGGTTTCTCCAGGGTTTTGAAGTGCTTTGTTTAAAACAGTAAGCACTTCGTCAGGAATCAGCGGTTTGGTAATATAATCAAAGGCGCCCAGCTTTATCACCTCAACGGCAGTCTTGATATCAGAATAGCCGGTGATCATAAGCACAACTACTGAGGGATTGGTGGATTTGAGCGATGTGAGTACATCCTTTCCTTCCATATCGCCAAGGCGATAATCGCAGATCACAACATCGTATTTGCCTTCGGAGAATTTCGTAATGCCTTTAGCACCTGAGTGAGCCATGTCAGTCTCATATCCATGCCTGGAAAGGAACTTACCCAGCAAGGTGCACAAATCCATATCATCGTCAATGATCAGGATCTTTCTACTCATAAGTGGCGTATTAAAAGGATAATGAAGATACCTAAATTTTTCCGTTTTTTCATCCGCCCATATGGGATTAAAATCGTGCCGGATTTCTGGTAATTATCCGTGTAAGATTAACGTATTCGACTATATTATTGGCAACAAAATTGAACCTCATTAAACAGTACCCGATTAAACAATCTTAATGAACGGATGAATACCACTGAAGCAAATTCTAAAGTTAAAGCACTCATAATAGATGACGAAGTGGATGTTTGTTTTCTTTTGAGCGGACTTTTAAGGCAGAAAAACCTTGATGCTGGCTACGCAAACAGCCTTTCTGAAGCTGAAAAGATTTTACAATCTGAAACTCCGAGTCTTATTTTCCTTGATAACCATCTGCCTGATGGCTTTGGTTTGGATTATATTTCCAACATCAAAGCAGTGCACCCGGGATCAAAAGTAATCATGATCACAGCGCATGATACGAGTACTGACAGGGAAAAAGCCTATAAATTAGGAGCAGATTTTTTTATTGGAAAGCCTTTTACAAGAGACGCCATTTATCAAACCCTGGAGCAATTGTCAGCCTGATGGGGAAATTTTTCTACACGATGCTTTCTTCTGCTCGTGCAATGTTTAAGGTGATGGTGAATACCGTACCAACACCCGGCTTGCTGGCAACACGAATATTACCCTTGTGATTTAGAATGGTATTTTGAGTATTGGTTAATCCCAGCCCATTCCCTTTGTTCTTACCCGTGAAATAGGGATCAAATATCTTCTGGAGGGTATCCTCATTCATGCCTACGCCGTTGTCCTTTATTTCCAGAAAACATTTGTCATCCTTTTTCCATGTCCTTACCTGCAATACCCCCTTCTCCGGTTCCATGGCCTCCAGGGCATTGACGACAATATTTAGTAATGCCACCTTCATCTTTTCCTTATCAGCCATTATCACGCATGAATCAGTCATATAGTGTTTCTCAACCCTGATGTGCTTAAGTTCCACCCTGTCAATCGCCAAATCCAACGTTTCTTCCATCAGTGAGTTGAAATCAGCTTTCTCAAAATTGAGTTGGGCAAAGCGGGTAGCACTTAACAGGTCTGACACCAATTGATTTATTCTGTTTGCATTCCTGGTGATCATGGCCAGCAGGCTTTCTGATTCTTCATGATTCGCGGTTATTTCCTTTAGTTGCTCAGTTGCAAGTGAAATATTCGTAAGGGGATTCCTGACCTCGTGCGCCATGGTTCGCGCTATTCTACCTGTTGCTGCAAACTTTTCAATGCTGCGTAACTCCTGCAGTTCTGCATTCATTTCATTCAACTCTTTCACCTTTGCCTCCAGTTCTTCCCTGAACCTCGCGGCTTTTTTGTCAGCACTCTCCCTTGCTTTATTTTCCCGGTTGTATACGGTAACTGAGAAAAATATAGTTATTAATGTGACTATTAAAGACGCTATGGTGATGATCTGCGTACCCTTAAAAAAGCTCTTCAGCCTGTTTTGGCGTTCCTCCACTAACTGATGTTCGGCTGTCTCCATTTGAGTAATGAGCAGGCGGATGCTGTCCATTACCTGTTTGCTGCCTTCTCTTCTCAACCTCATTTCTTTTGTGGCAAACCCGGCTGAATCATAACCAATAATAGATGACTTAAGCACATTAAGTCGTATCACGAGAAGCTCCTTCAATAATTTCAGACGGTCCTGGTGAGCATGGTTATCAGTCGTCAACTGAGATACTTCATCTAACACCGGAAGCACGGAATTCGCGCTGCTGAAGTAAGGCCCCAGAAATGAACTGTCACGGGTAATGGCATAACCCCTTACACCCGTTTCTGCACTTATTATTTCAGTTTTGATCGTTTCGAGATTATTGATGACCCTGTAGGAGCCAGTTACAGAATCAGTAGCATCATTCAGTTGCCGGATAGCATAAAAAATGAGCGTATAGGAAATGAGCAATAAAAGAAATGCAATAAGGTATCCGGATCTGATCTTTCGTGTAAGTGGTAATGGCATTTTTCAAAAATTCCGCTCCAGGCAGTTATCACTAAAGATACTGCTTTTAACGTCGATATAACCAACGGGCATGGCAGGATAATTGACTGCATTATTAATGCCATTTTTCAACTATAAATCAGTTTTATATGATTAAGAGAGACGGAAATTGTACCAGCCTGTGGCAGGACCACGCAGCGCCTTATTCTACCAGCCGGATGGCAGACCAGGGATTAGTATATGATGTGATAATAGCAGGAGGAGGAATTACGGGCATTACCACTGCATTATTATTACAGGAAGCCGGAAGGAACTGCCTGGTAATTGAAGCTGCGAACCTGTGCTATGGCACCACGGGAGGTACAACTGCGCATCTTAATACACTTGTTGACACGCAATACTCTACCATCAGTAAAAATTTCAATAAACAGACTGCTGCACTTGTTGCGCAAGCTACGGGTGATGCCATTGCATTAGTAAGGAACAACGTGGAACGGTTCAGTATTGATTGTGGTTTCGAGGATGCTGATGGTTACCTTTTCTCACAGGATGAAAAACAGTCGAAAGAACTTAATACTATCTATAATTCAACAGTTGATGCGGGCCTGAAAGCCACTATGGAAAACCAACTGGAGATTAAAGTTCCATTTTTAAGCGTAATGAAAATTTCAGGCCAGGCAAAATTCAACCCTGTTCAATACGTGATGGCACTGGCACGAGCATTTGAAAATGCGGGTGGCACCATCATACAAAACTGTCGTGTTAACGGAGTGGAAGAAAAAGATCCGTTGGAGATCACCACTTCAAAAGACGTTTATTTAGGAAGAGATTTTATTTATGCCACACATATTCCGGCAGGTATTAATCTCCTGCACCTTCGTTGTGCACCATGGCGCAGTTATGCAATGGCGGCAAGATTGAAAAATTCAGAATATCCGCGCCACTTGTATTATGATATGAATGATCCTTATAATTATTATAGAACCCAGATCATAGATGGCAAGCCGTACCTGGTAGTGGGCGGATTTGATCACAAGACCGGTCACGAGGTGAATACGGAACAAAGTTTCCGTGAGCTGGAAAGCCTTATTCGCCGGCATTTTGATGTACAGGAAATCACTCACAAATGGTCATCCCAATATTATGAATCTGCTGATGGCATTCCTTACATTGGCCATTTACCCGGCCACCCTGAGCACGTATATGTTGCAACCGGTTACGGTGGAAATGGAATCACTTATAGCCAGGTTGCAGCATTAGTATTAAAATCAATGTTGCTGAACCAGGAGGGGCCGTACACATCCCTATTCAATCCAAACAGGATAAAGCCGGTAGCAGGTTTTAAAAGCTTTATTTCTCACAACGCTGACGTGGTAAAACAATTTGTAGGTAAATGGCTGTCTGTTGACAAAATGCAGGAACTCGCTGACCTGGCCCCTGGCGATGGCAAGGTGGTCACATTTAATGACCAGAAGATCGCACTTTATAAAGAAGCAAATGGTTCGCTCCATGCCATCAACCCCGCCTGTACGCACATGAAGTGCTCCGTTGCCTGGAACCTGGCAGAAAGAACCTGGGACTGCCCGTGCCATGGTGCACGGTATTCAATTGATGGTACGGTGCTAAATGGTCCGGCAGTGAAAAACCTGGAATCAATAGAAGTAAGATCACTCGTAGAGAAATAGGAAAAGGGAGTATGAACAAGCCTGAAAAAATAGTGCCTGCACACAAAAAGGGAGGCAGGTCATCCACCAGTCATTCCGCCAGGTTAGGTAATTCAACTCTCGCCAAACGAAAATTTGAGCAGGCCCGGTCTAATCTTCTGAACGTAAATAAATGGCATGACCTGGCGGGGCCGTTAAGTGCCGTATTTCAATTGACAGACAGCAGGGGAAGACCGGTTTATGGTCCCGTTAGAAAAGGAAATTATTTTCGAATTGGAATGCCGGCGGTACCCGGAAATCCGGAAGGAAAAGGATTTGACTGGGTAGTGGTAGAAAAAATTGAAGAAGAACGCGCTGATGATTTTGAATGGACTGCCATCCGGGTCAGGCCCGCTTCATCACCCATCAAGGATGATATGTCACCTACGGCGCATTTCTTCACCAGCGAAGCAAGCAGTACATTTTGTGTGCAGCGGAAATCAAATATCGTGACGGCATCTGTATTTGGCAGAAATGAGAAGCCTAACACCGGGCGAATGAAACTATTCGCACGAATTAGAAATTTTTTTATTGCCCTGGCTGCCATCCTAGGAATGAGCAAAACGCAATGGAAGAATCTTGTAAAAGGAATCATTTCCAAAACCGATAGCCGGCGGTAGGAGGTAGCGAGGAACCTGCAGCCGGCCACAGGAGCCGGGGCTATCGACTGTAGCCGGCAGACTACCAAAGTGGCACACAATTGGAATTAAAATAAACAGATGGGCTGGTTAAAGGCTACGGGCTTCTGGCAACGGCTAGCGGCTATGGTTACCCCGGCATTGCTCCTTTTCTGTCGCTGAACAATCAAATCAAAAATCTACACACATGAAATCAACCAAATGGGGAATCATTGGGCCGGGCAGGATCGCTCATGATTTTGTAAAAGACCTCAACCACGTAAATGACCACCAACAGGTTCTTGCCGTGTTAGGACGCACTGAAGATTCAGCTGTGCAATTTGCCAGGGAATACAACATTCCTAAATGGTACACTGATTTGGATACCTTTCTTTCCACCTCTGGCGTAGATGCGGTTTACATCGCCACGCCTCACACGCTGCACTATGAACAGGCCAAAGCATGTTTGGGAAAAGGCATACCGGTGCTTTGTGAAAAGCCAATGACCATAAATGCTGAACAGGCAACTGATTTATTTGAAACGGCAAAAGAAAATAACACCTTTCTCATGGAGGGAATGTGGATCAGGTTCGTTCCCAGTATTTGCATGGTACTTGACTTAATTAAGAAAGGAACCATTGGGAAACTCATCTGCCTCAAAGCATCCATGAGCTACAAAGCTCCATATGATGCATCAAGCCGGTACTTCAATCCTGAGTTGGGTGGAGGTTCCCTGCTGGACCTCGGCATTTACCCCGTTTATCTCGCGCTCCAGCTATTGGGAAAACCACATGCAATCAAGGCAGTTGGTAAATTATCAGACGAAGATATTGATGAAGCTTGTTCCGTACTGTTACACTATAGAAATGGCCAGTATGCGATACTTGAATCTTCACTCGTTGCGCAAACTGAACTCGTTGCCGAGATATTTGGTGAAAAAGGTACCATCAAGATACTCAGTCCCTGGAACGAGAAACCCGCTGGTATTCAACTTGACCTGGTTGACTCCGGCAAAATAATTTACCCCTGCAAGTGGGAAGGTTACGGATTTCAATATGAAGTGGAAGAAATGCTTTCATGCCTTGCGAAAAACAAGATTGAAAGCGAACTCCTACCCCATCAATTCAGTCTCGACATGGTCAGGACCATGGATGAGATCAGGCAACAGATACATGTGAAGTATGATATGTTTGAGTGAAGGGCAAGTTCGATGGTGGTTGATCGATGGTAGTTGTTCGATGATCGATGCTCGTTGTTCGCGGGTCACAGTAAAACAGAGCTCCGAATAGCTAGATCTCAAAATCTTCTTCTACCCAGATCGAAACTGACCGTTCGTTTACTTTAAATTCACCTTTACCTTCTTCATCCATTGTTATTTTTTCCTTTCGCTTCCCGTAAATATCTACAAAAATTTTTCCTGCATTTCGTTTCCCCAGTTCCATTGTCTTGTGGCCCTCAGCGCCATTTGTTAGCAGTACTGCACAACCTGAGTGAGGCATTTCATCAATTCCTTCCCTTGTCCAGCCCACCGTGTTGGGATGATCAAAATAATCGCGCTGGTTTCCATAAGCGAGTTCTCTTCTTACCCGCAGCATGCGGTAGAGTTCGGGCACGCCAATGATTTCAATTTGTATTTCCTCGCCTTTTTCATTTATTCCCCCGTATTTTGCTCCATACAGGGAAGGAAAGAAAATACAGGGTATTCCCGCCTCCCTGAGCAAGGTGATGGCATATGCATGCGGCTTGAACCAGTATTCTACCGGTGATTCAAGCGTCTGCATTGGCTGGGTATCATGATTATCAATAAAGGTGATGGCCCTTTCGGGATTTTTGGAAAGCAGCGTGTTATCAAATATCCTTCTCAGGTCATACTTCTCATGCTCAAGCGAGGCATCCACAAAATTGAAATGCAAGGGCACATCCAGCAAATGAATTTGTCCGTGGGTTGACTCTATGCATTGATTGAGTTCATCCGCGTCATTTTGCCAGTACTCGCCAATAGAAAAAAAATCCTTTTTAAAATGATCCTTCAGGTGTTGTAGCCATTCATTTATGAAGGCGGGATCAATATGTTTCAATGCATCGAATCGAAAACCATCAATGCCCGTTGTCTCTATGTACCATCTGCCCCACCATTTCAGCTCCTCCTTCACGTGAGGATTCCTGAATTCAATATCACTACCCATCAGGTAGTCAAAGTTCTCCTTTTCATCTCCCGGAACATTCTTCCATTCATTGCCATATTCATTAAGAATGAGATAAACTTTATGAAGGCCGTTTTCTCCACCATCCACGCCGGTAAAGCTGTGGAAGTTCCAGATAAAATCAGAGTACTTACCCTTTCTGCCTGGAAAAGTGAAGCGTGTGTAAGCTTCTATTTCCGTGGGCTCGCCAATCATCTTATTCCTGTTCTCAAAGTCCACCTGCTGCACAGGTACTTTCTCCTTTTCGTCACCACCTTGTTTATGATTGAGCACTATGTCAGCTAAAACCCTGATGCCATTGTTGTGTAATGCACGAATACATTCGAGGTATTCTTCCTTTGTACCATATCTCGTTCTTACGGTTCCTTTTTGATCAAATTCTCCCAGGTCAAACAAATCATAAACCGCATAACCGGGCTCATTCACTCCGTCAGCTGACTTATAAGCGGGTGGTAACCACGCGTGGGTGATGCCCAGCTCTGAAAGATGTGCTGCTTCACTTGTTGTGAATTTCCAAAGATTTTCTTCAGGAGAAATATGCCAATGAAAGTATTGAACGAGGGTGGGGTTTGACATCTTATTTGTCAATTCGTCGATTTTGAATTTGAAAATAAGGTAGCATCTATAGACTGCGTACCTTTTGTATACGTCGATCGATCTTGAACACCTTGAACCTTGATCTCCTTGAACGCCTTTAACGACTCGTGAACGCCTACGCCGCCTAAACGTTAAACGTCGTAACCTTTTCTTTCTTCGGACAGATAATTATCCCATGAATCCATGAAATTGCTGCTGCAAGTAAAAGGATATGAATAACACCTCCGGTCTTGAAGAACAACCAGGCTACCAGCCAAACGATCGTCAGTACTATTGCCATGATATAACACGCGCCTTTCATAAAATCACATTTATACCTGTATTAAGGAAAAAATAATGCCGATATTCATCGGCATTATTGAAACTTTAAAATAAATTCTCCCCTATTTGAAAACGAATATCTTGCTTTGAGAATCGCTATGAAGCAACAGGCATGTCATAATTCTCATAGATATACTTTTCCTGCAACCAGGAAACGCCGCCACGGCTCTTGCGAACGAACCAGCAGGCTTTGAGAATACGTATAGAGAGGATCTTACTCTTTCGATTTACTTCTTCATCAACGGTACCCGTAATGTATAAATAGTCGTCACGGTACTTCTGGATCAGGTTCACATTTTTATTGACCAGCCTTCTGCGCGGAAATTCATCAGTAATGATGCAATTGAGTGAATTATCCTCGTTGGTTGTAGTCTTTACCTGCCAGGTATTGCTGCTATCATCATCACGAAGTCTTAAAAGTCCAAACTGGATTGAATCAATCTTTTGTTGGATGTGGTGTAATTTATTTGTCATGTGGTGTTTTTAGTATTACGTATTATGCGCGGTTCATGGATTGCAACTTGGCCAGAATAGGCCTGCTGTCATGAGAAATGGCAACGGTTTTCAATAACCATTTATATCCCTGCTCCATGATCAGCTCCATCCTGTTCTTTTTCTTTTCCTGGGGTTCGGTGTACTCAATTGTGTTCATTGACATCCTGATCAATAAAGGTTTGCGCTTCGATTGGGTAGTGGAAATGAACGGTGCACCCGGCTCATCATTCACAATGGTGGCCTTTCCACTCACTTCAATATGAAAGATGGCTCCTTTGCGGTAAAAATGAAGTCTCACGGGAAAGCTCTTTTCACATTGGTCAACGTACTCAGCCGGGCGGCTGCATGAAAACCACAGATTACCCTCGTTATCCACCTTAAGGGCGGTGACAATATTATTAGGCAGTTTTACCACATCATTGCTCATACTGTACATGATGGCGCTGCGTATGTCATAGATCTTTTCTCTTATGAATTGTAGATTCGGGTCGGTGCGCATATACTTGTGTTTATACTGTTATTTGCCAAAATTGATACCAAGTGTTTTTGGGATAAGAGTTTCGTATTTCTACTCGGTTTTTTGTGCAACAATTTCCACATTGCACCACTTAAACCCGCCCGCAGCGGGCATTTTCGCTTCTTCAAGTATGGCACTCGTTTTTCCATTCACCTACAAACATTCGCATGAAGGAGCCCACCGTTTTATCACACCGGCAGCTACTATTAATTGATCGGGATTATAAAAAGGCAGCAAAAGCTGCGAATCTCACCCATGTGTGCGATGACGTGCCTGGAATTTCAAGGCTAAAAAAGGGTAAGGGATATATCTACCTGAAAGGGAACAAACATGTAAGGGATAAACAAACTCTTGAGCGGATAAGAAGACTGGCCATCCCGCCCTCCTGGTCATCAGTCTGGATTTGCCCTATTGACAATGGCCACATCCAGGCCACGGGGCTTGACCTGAATAAACGCAAACAATACCGTTATCACCCTGACTGGAACCAGGTGAGAAATGAAACAAAGTTTCACCGGCTTTTTGAATTTGGAAAAACCCTTCCATTGATGCGAAAGAGAATGAAAAAGGACCTGGCTGAGAAGGAGTTGAGTGAAAAAAAAGTTTTAGCCGCGGTTATCAGCCTGATGGAACAAACATACATAAGAGTTGGCAACTCAGGTTATGAGAAACTCTACGGCTCTTTTGGACTTACCACCCTTAAGGACAAGCACGTTTCAATTAAGCATGACCAGGTGAATTTTTGTTTTATGGGAAAAAAGGGCGTTGAACATAAGATAAGCCTGAAGGATAGGCGGATGGCCGGGATCATTAAACGATGCAAGGATATCCCGGGAAAAGAGTTATTCCAGTTTTATACGGAAAATGGCGAAAAACGGAGTATTGATTCAGGCAAGGTAAACTCATATATAAAGGAAATTTCCGGCTCCGATTTTTCCGCCAAAGATTTCAGAACGTGGGCGGGTACGTTGCAGGCATTAGAATGTTTTAGTAAGCTTTCTCCCGCCGGCAATGAAACAGAAAAAAAGAGAAACATTGTTTCAGTGGTGGAGGCCGTCAGCCTCAAACTGGGTAACACAAAGGCCATTTGCAGAAAATATTATATCCATCCCGGGCTCATAAATCTGTATGAAGCGGATAAGCTGAAGCCAATTATTGACGGTGCCAAAGGAGCGGCACCCGGTAATATGGAAAGCACCCTGTTAAAAGTGTTGAAAAAATGCCAGTAGACCTATATTGAATTGGGAAGAGTTGGTATGGTTTTTCTATCCCTTACATGAAAAAACCCCATGAAAAATATAAATAATCAGACGAAGGGAAACATCCAGTTTACAAACAACAAACCGAGGCCGGAGAACAAGGATAACCTGGATAGCCGAATGAATGAGGAACAGGACTTTAAGGGAAATGACACTACCCATAACAGGAAAGAACATCACAATCAGCCAAAAGCGAAAAACAGGAAATAACAGGAAGGAAATAAGCTGGCTTGGGGAAGTGTGGAAAATATTACTCCCATTTACAATGAATTTGTTCTAAACCCGATTGCTAAAATAATAAACGAAAAAATTATGATGAACGTGAATGAAAAAACCGCTGAAATATTGAACGACCTGATCCGGATCAATAATGACAGAATTGAGGGATATGAACGTGCTGCGAAAGAGACTTCTGATAAGGATGCGGATCTCCGTTCATTATTCACATCCATGGCAGCAGAAAGCCGCCAGTATCTAAGTGAACTGACGCCCTATGTTGCGCGCAGTGGCGAAGATCCTGCAGACGGCACCACCGTTAGCGGAAAAATCTACCGCGCATGGATGGACGTAAAAGCTGCGTTTACCGGAAAAGATCGCAAATCAATTCTCGCTTCATGTGAATTTGGTGAAGATGCAGCTCAAAAGGCCTACAATACGGCCCTTGAATCAGATGCTGACCTTTCTCCGGAAGTTCGCCAGGTGATTATGAACCAGAAAACAAAATTGAAAAAATCTCATGACCAGATAAAGGCAATGCGCGATGCACAGCCTGCATAAATGAAGTGCACGGCCAGGTTAATATCTGGCCGTGCACCTTATTACAAGCAACCCTTATCGAACAAAACAGACACTATGCAAAAGATATCAACCACCGAGGACATGAAATCACTCGCTTCCTGTCTTAACAAATTGGTTCTTGACGGATATGAGGGTGATTTTAAAGCTTCAGACCGCGGACTTCTCTGTCTCCACAACGAAAAAACTTATAGCCCTGATGAAGTACATGTTGTCAATTTCTTTCGATTTGAAGGAGCGAGCGATCCTGCCGATAATGCTATTTTATACGTAATTGAAACCAACGATGGGATTAAGGGAACACTCGTTGATGCCTATGGGCCTTACGCGGATATCAAGGTGAATAAATTCATGCAACAGGTAGAAGATATAAGTAAAAAAACTGAAAAGAATGATCCGTCAACAAACTGACATTTATATAAAGGCCTGCATGAAGACCTGGCTTATTTGCGAGTCATGCGTGCACATGGAGAGCTCAAGCCTCACGCCACGTGAGGATGTATTGCGCGAATGCCGCGACTGCGCCCAATCATGCTTCGCACTCGTGTGCAAACTCATCAGCAAATCAGATGATATTGGTGAAAACGTTCTTACTTCACTCCTTCATTGCCGCCAATGCATGGCGGAATGCGAAAAATACAGCGATGTAGAAGACCTTGAATATTGCCACAATGTGTGCGCGGTGTGCGCGGATACGCTCAAGGATTTGGCAGTGTTCTACCTTAATTAATTTGAAAATTTGGAAATGAGGTTCCTCATTTCCAGAGTTAAGCCATTTCTGGTAAGGTAATTTAGATTAGTACACCCTATTTTCAAATCTTCAAATTTTTAATAGGAACAGATCTCTCCGTCTCTACCTGCACCATCTTGCTGGTTTTTTCCGGCCTCAATCCTTTAAATACCGGGTGCCTGAGCATTCCCTCCCTGGTTACCTCAGAGTAACTTACCTCGCATACCAGTTCGGGCTTTATCCAGGTGACGGGGCTATTGACCTTAATGTTTTTATCAAATGGTGAGCGATCGGTTTTCAGCGGCTTCATTTTGTCCATTAATTCTTTCAGCGATTTTTCCGTGAACCCTGTACCTGCATGACCAATATAGCAAAGCTTCTCCCTGCGGTATTGAGCCAGCAGTATGGAGCCAAAATACTTTCGGCTACCCTTGGGAGCGGTATAGCCGGCGATGATGGCCTCCTGGGATTTATGAAACTTTATCTTTAGCCATTCCCTGGTGCGAACGCCGGGAGTATACAAACTTTCCTTACGTTTTGCAATCATTCCCTCCAGGTCATCAGCAATTATTACCTTAAAAAAATCTTTTCCATTTTCTTCCACGTGATCACAATACCTAAGCACCGGTGATTTCTTAATCAATTTCTTCACGATCTTTTTTCGTTCCACCAACGGAAGGTCCATCACGCTTTCTCCATTTAGAAAAAGAATATCAAAAATGTAATAGATTAATGGATAGTTATTGTTATTGCCAAAATTCTGTAGCTTTTGAAAATCTGGTTTATTCTCCTCATTGAATAAGACAATTTCACCATCGAGCACCGCATCCAGTTTTAGTTTTCTTAGTGCATCGGCAATTGTGGGAAACCTTTCTTTCAAAGAAAGACCGTTCCTGGAATAAAGCAGCAGGTCATTCCTGCTGAGTTCTGCAATGGCCCGAAAGCCATCTAGCTTTAATTCAAATAGCCAGCTCCTGTCACTAAAAGGCTTATCGACAGCCGTTGCCAGCATGGGCGTAATGTATTTTGATATTTTCCTTTCAACCGGCATGTTTCTTTACTCTCCTTTTCAAAGGCTTCAATTTCTCAGCGTCGTAAATATTGTTCACTGCCCATTCATCCCGATGCTTGATCATCAACCAGCTTCTGCCATCTTTCAATCTCACCAGTACAAACTCCCCCTCCAGTTTTCCTCCCTTTAAAAGCATCTTTAATTCGCCTGATTCCAGGTTTTTGAGGGCCTGCCGTTCACTGATCTTCTCATGCTCCTTATTCACCGGCAGGTATACCCCGGTATCCCAAATATGCATTATGCCCGCCCCATAGTTTCCTTCCGGGATTTTTCCTTCAAAATCGATGTATTCAACAGGATGGTCTTCCGTTTGCACGGCAAGGCGCCTGTCTTTTGGATTCATGGAAGGGCCTTTTGGGATAGCCCAACTCTTTAATACCTTGCCCAGTTCAATGCGAAAATCATAATGCAGCCTTGTGGCTTCATGACGCTGGACCACGAATCGAAATTGAGTTTTGGCGGCGAGTTTTCCTTTAGGCTCCGGCGTCTCCTCAAAATTCCTTTTCTTTTTATAGGTCTCCAATCCCATCAGGATGCCTTACGTTTTGAAGGTTGCAGACTGGCCTTTAACTGTTCCATCAGGTCGCGGTTGGTGGAGTGTACCACGCGCAAAGGTGAAGCAGTGATCTTCTTTCCTTTCGATTTAGCTTTTATGAGCTTGAGCAGGTTATCAGAATACGTGTCTTTATATTTGCTGATATCAAATTTTTCAGTGAGCTGATTGATCAGTTGAACGGCCATCTTTATTTCATTGGCCTTGCTCTCAGCCTTGGGTACATTCAATTCGCTATGATCACGGATTTCCTGCTCGAAACGTATTTTATTCAATAAAAGAATATCGTCAAGAGGCTTGATGGTGACGAGGCTTTCCCGGTTTCTTAGCACATAGCTACCGATCCCTACCTTGCCGGTTTTTTTCAACGCGTCACGCAACAGGGCGTATGCTTTCACCCCTGATTTATCAGGCTGCAGGTAGTAGGGTGTTTCATAATAAATGCTGTCGATCTCTGACTCATCCACAAACTCCGTGATCTCGATGATCTTTGTTTTTTCAGGGCTGGCTTTCTTAAAATCCTCGTCTGACAACACTACATATTTGTCATCAATTTTGTAGCCCCGAACGATGTTTTCATAGGCCACCTCTTTGCCAGTATTGGCATTCACGCGCTTGAACTTTATGTTTGAATGGTCCTTTTTATCAAGCATGTCAAGGTCAAGCTCGCTGGCCTGGATGGCGCTGTACAGCTTAACCGGAATGTTTACGAGACCAAATCCAATGGCCCCTGACCAAATAGCTCTCATATCAATGCTTTTTAATACCTATGAAATTCTTATGCCAAGGCAGCATGGAATCAAGGCGGATTAAAAAAGCCGGCTACAAAGTAACCGGCCCGAACATGTTCCTTATTTTATATAGTGCCTCTCCCATTCTAAACGCCCGTCCTGGTAGACGAACGACCGAATATGAGAGAAACAAGGAATAAAACAAGAAATATGAAAAACAGAATTTTTGCGATGGACGCAGCTCCCGCTGCAACACCACCAAATCCGAAAATTGCGGCAATAATCGCAACTATCAGGAATATCACTGTCCAACGTAACATAACTTTTAATTTTAAGGTTAAATAATTTCTCTGTCCAAAAAATTTTTACAAGCAATCGTGTTTTCTACTCTTAATATAACCGGATGGCTGTTCAGGCATAATCCATCTTTTTTCAGCTTTTTCTTTTTCTTTCGTTCCTTCTTCCTTGGAAGAGTTAATACGGGCCAGGTTCCTGACTACAGTAAGTTTTGGCCGGCCATAGGGTATTAAAGGTTTTTTTGTTGATGTGTGCATACGGCAATCTTTTATACTTAGGATGATGAAAAATCCGTGCCGCAGTATGAACTGCATAAAATCATTTTTTTCAGCGTGTTATTGGGGAAATTTTTCTTCAAAGAAAAATAGTGTGGAACTAAAAAGTTGGCCGATGATCACTGGTGGGTGTGTGATCGCGATACCCAACGAAAACCCGGTTCACTTTGCCGGCAGGGCGGGCGAAAACGAACAACGGGCATCGAAATCGAAAAGGGTTCTAGCGTGAGCTAAAACCCCTTGGGTCTCTTTTTTTTGTTCCCTTCGCTGGCATTACCCAGATCAGGTTACTATGGGTATGTTCTCAGATTACTTTGAATCACCCCAAAAAGAGATTTGATTAATAAAGTGAAAAGACTATGCCAGCTGCTGCAATTGTGAATAACCAAGGTGCCATTTTTATCCACTGTCATTTGTAACATGGCTCTTATGAATCCATATTACTTTATATGTGTTCCCCACCATTCCCTTCATAGTTCACAATCTGAACAACCGTAAGACCGCGAAAAACCTGATAAGTCAACATGGATCATCGAACATATCGAACAACCATCATTGATCAGCGAACATCGAACAACGAATAACGATCATCGCTCCTGACCGCTAAATACCTGATATTTGCATCACTAAACTCACCATTTGGAAAAGAGCAATTTCGTTGACCAGATCAGGATATTTTGTAAAAGCGGGCATGGCGGGGCCGGCAGCCGCCATTTTATGCGCAATAAATTTACCGCGCTGGGTGGCCCTGATGGAGGCGACGGCGGAAGAGGAGGCCATATCATTCTGAAGGGCAACAGTAATCTTTGGACGCTCCTGCATCTTCGCTATTTCAAGAACGTAATTGCGGAAAATGGGGAAGGCGGAAGCGGAAACAATAAAACCGGCCGGTTTGGCAAAGACATAATAATTGAAGTACCGCTCGGCACCATTGCCCGGGATGAAGAAACGGGCGCCCAGGAAGTCGAAATAATGGAGGATGGCCAGGAGGTGATCTGGATCCCGGGAGGGAAAGGCGGATTAGGAAATAGTCATTTTGCTACTCCCACAAACCAGGCGCCTGAATATGCCCAGCCTGGACTTCCTGGTACAGAGGCGTGGAAAATTCTCGAATTAAAAGTATTGGCGGATGTAGGATTGGTCGGATTTCCCAATGCGGGCAAGTCTACGCTTTTATCCGTGATCACGGCTGCCAAACCCAAGATCGCGGATTATGCATTCACTACCATTACCCCTAACCTTGGAATGGTGGAATACCGTGATGGAAAAAGTTTTTGCATTGCTGATCTGCCGGGTATAATTGAAGGTGCGGCCGAAGGAAAAGGTTTGGGTCATCGATTTCTAAGGCATATTGAAAGAAATTCTATTCTTTTATTTCTTATCCCTGCAGATAGTGACGGGCACGCTAAGGAATTCAAAATACTGGTGAGTGAATTGGAAAAATACAATCCCGAACTTTTACATAAACAATTCATCATTGCCATCAGCAAATCAGATATGCTGGATGATGAATTACGTACGGCGATTGCCGCTGAACTACCGCAAGAGATTCCTCACGTTTTTATTTCATCCATCACAAACAAAGGGTTGACGGAATTGAAAGACTTATTATGGAAAGTATTGAATGAACCCGTTGAATGATTCATTACTTGTTTAATACTTTTTTAATTATTAGTTTAGCCCTTCACAAACCATCCACCCAATGAATGACTCCCTTCCATTTTACCTTTCCTCCTATCTTATTTACGATAGCAATAATTAAGTATTCAACAGGATCGTTTTTTGGGTAAAGGATATTCGCATTATTAATTCTATAATAGTACCACCAATGAAAAAACTTTTTCTATTCTCAGCAATTACAATTTTGGGAACCTCCATCACTACTATTGCGCAGGACCGTAGCCTTAAAAAGAACTTCGAACTTAAAATTCCTTCGGCGGCAACCGGGGGCTCAAATGGTGCCGCTGTAGCCTGGCATCCTGAACAAAAAAAATACTATGCTGCAATGGCCGGAAACTCCAGCTTTTGCCTGGCTGTATTTGATGCAAAAGGTAAATGTGTTTCAGAAAATAATCTGATCACCGGGTTTGATATTCGCGGATTGTGGTATAATCCCAACACTGAAACCATTCAAATGAATGGGTATGATACTTACGGATGGGCCGAATATATTTTGTCAAACACAGGCATACCAAAAGACGTCAGGCAATTGGTAAAAGGCTATTTTCAGCCCACACAAAATTCAGCAGGCGCCTATGACCCTTCAGAAAAACTCGTTTACTTTCTTGATGCCGTGGGTAACATTGACGCTCATAGCACACTGAATGGTGAATATGAAGGAGGAATTGATTTACACCTGGGCGCACGAAGCAATGAAGAATATGATGGTGATAACCTTGATGAACTCGAATCATATAATTATACTTCCATTGCCTATACCAATGATGGCTTTATAGCATTGCTTAATGCAGAAAAAAAGCAGATAGAATTATATTCCGGCAAATTTGGATACCTGCGCCATACCCTGAAACTTCCTTCAAATGCACCAACGGAATACGCGCTTAATTTCTCTTATTCCAACGGCATATTCTGGCTGTTTGATAAAGAGCAAAGAACCTGGTATGGGTATAACTAAGTCGAATTCCCGTGATCGATGCTGAATCATGATCATCGATCACTCATCCATTACTTTAGTAGTAACTTGAACTTTTGAAGTAATTTCAGGTTCATTTGCGGTACGGAGTACGAAAACCACGTACTCCGTTTCTGTTAGGCGGGGTATGTTCAGTTTTCTTTCAAAATCTCTTGTATTCCTGTAAACTTCCTGGAACCACACTTCTCCACTCTCGTTTAATGCGAATAATCGAAAAGATGTTAAACTCTTGCTTTCATACTTCACGCTAAAGGATAATGATTCATTATCGCCACCGAGAAATTTCACCTTCATGGGAGTAAACGCAAGCACATCATCCTGCCCAAATGAAGCAGTATGAAGGACGATCATGCACCAAAATAAACATCCAAAACGCAACATGGTTAATTAGTCAATTTGAGGATTTGTCAATTAGTCAATTGTACACTCAATGCGCAGGTTCTTCCCATTCACGCAATTGGATAACTGAGTGATTGAATAATTGTATAATGGATAAATATAGGGAAATTTGTTTTTCATTTTATTGTAGGTTTGCTATCCTAAAAACAATTTCACATGAAAAGAATTCTGCTAACGATTTTCCTTTCCGTTACATTCCTGTTCAGGGCCATTGCCGATGAAGGTATGTGGCTGCCTCTTCTGCTGGGCCAACAGGTGTATAATGACATGGTTAAGAAGGGTCTGAAACTTACCAAGGACCAACTTTACCATATTAACAAACCATCCCTCAAGGATGCAATCATCATTTTTGGAGGAGGATGTACGGGTGAAATTGTAAGCCCACACGGGTTGATCTTTACTAATCACCATTGTGGATATGGAGCTATCGCTAATGCGAGCACCATGGATCATAATTACCTGCGTGATGGGTTTTATGCCAAAACAAGGGGGGAAGAAATCCCGACTACTCTTTCGGTGCAGTTCCTGCTTAGAATCGAGGATGTGACCAAAGAAGTGCTCGACTCGCTGAAAGGCCTCTCCGGCACTGAAAGGACTCAACGCCAGGCGGCTATTTTAAGCTCCATAAATAAGAGAATGAGCGATGCAGGCCAGAATATAGAAACACGTGTAAGCTCACTGTTCAAAGGAAACCAGTTCCTGGCTTTCGTTTACCAACGCTATACTGACGTGCGCCTTGTGGGAACACCACCTGAAAGCGTAGGAAAATTTGGCGGTGACACTGATAATTGGGAATGGCCGCGCCATACGGGTGATTTCTCCGTTTTTCGTGTATACACTGATGCAAGTGGCAAGCCCGCTAAATATGATGCAGCAAACGTGCCTTTAAAGCCAAAGTGGTTCCTTCCCATTTCTTTAAAAGGTGTAAATGATGGAGACTATGCCATGATCTATGGCTACCCGGGAAGCACCAACCGTTATGAAACTTCATATGGCGTAAAGCTGGCAACAGAAGTTAACAATCCATCCCTGGTAAAATTGCGGGATGTAAGACTAAAATACATGTTTGCCGAGATGAAGAAGGATCCTGCGACCAAATTGCAACTCGCATCTTCCTATGCAGGAATAGCCAACTACTGGAAATTTTATGATGGCGAAACCAAGCAGCTGCTGAAGTATGATATTTATGGCAAGAAAAAGAAAGATGAAGAAAAATTCATTAAATGGTCAGATGGAAAACCTGAATACCAGTCATTATTTGCTGAATGGGCTGACGCCTATGACACCTGGAGAAAATTTGCAAAACAACGCGTTTATCTAAATGAAGGCATCCTGGGATCACCACTCATCACCTTTACCGCAGCCTACCTTATACCATTAGAGAACGCACTGGTAAAAACAGGCACATCTCGTGAAGAATTGCAGAAAGCAATCAAGACGGCTGATGAACAACGCAAAGCTTTCCTGGAAAATGAGAACAAACCTTCTGATCAAAACATTCTTGCCGCAACTACCATGTTGTTTTACCAGGACGTTGACAAAGATCAGCACCCTGTAGGTTTTTATGGCAACATAAAGAACAAGTATGGAGCATTGGAGGAAGAAGCTACCTATCAAAAATATGCCGCGGATATTTTCGCTAACACCATGGTATTTGATGATGCAAAGTGGAAGTCATTCCTGGCAAATCCCAATGCTGCGGTACTTCAGAATGATCCCGCGTTCGCACATATGAGTTCCTTCTACACAAACAACTACATCAGTAAATATTCCGCCTATTACCAGGACTTTAATGCGAAGAACACTGAATTTGGCCGGTTATACCTGAAAGGCATCATGGAAATGGACCCGGTGAAGGCAAAGATGATGTACCCGGATGCAACATTTACCATGCGAGTAAGCTATGGTGCCGTAAAACCTTATCGTCCTCGTGACGCTGTAGCATATGACTACGTAACTACCTCAAAAGGTTTGATGGAAAAATATAGGCCGGGCGATTATGAATTCGATCTTCCTGAAAAACAGATTGAGTTAATTAAAAAGAAAGATTTTGGTCAATACATTGATAAAAAGAGAAATGACCTTGTGATAGGGTTTATTTCATCTAATGATATTACCGGTGGAAACTCGGGCTCACCTGTAATTAACGGCAATGGCGAATTGATTGGCCTCGCCTTTGATGGTAACTATGAAGCATTGAGCCATAAAATAGCCTTTGACAAGGACCTCAACCGCACCATAAATGTTGATATCAGGTATGTGCTTTGGTGTATTGATAAATTAGGAGGGGCTGCTAATATTATTAATGAACTCAAGCTGGTTAAATAATCATTTTCTCAAATAGTTTTTATATTTAAGCGCCGGGTTAACCCGGCGCTAATTTTTTATCGCCATGTTCTCAAAGCTCACCTGCATTTATACCTGTATCCTAATACTCGGGTGCGGGCAACCACGCTACCGCGCATCATCAGGCTCCATGATGAATACTATTTTGCCTGAGCAGGAGTTTACCGTCACGCGAACCGATGATTTCAATCGAAATGACATCATCGTTTTCCAGCATGAATTCCCTTCATGGGAGGCTGATGATAACGGGGAGCGCCCTATCATCTCCGGTAAAAAGCTGCTTCGCCTGGTAGGCTTGCCTGGTGATACATTAGAGATCAGGGATGATCAAGTGTACATCAATGGTGATATGCTGTCATTCCCCGCCAAGGGTCTTCTTCCTTATGAAATTGGCGCGCTTGAACCCATTCATGCTTTGGATAAGGTTGCCGATGTTGAGATATATCGCTCCGGTGACACATTCTTTTACAAAGCGCAAATGATGCCTGATCAATTAAAAGAAATCCAGGATTTACCTGGTGTTGTTGCCATTGGAAAAGCCAATATGTCAAATCCTGTACCGGCATTGGCAAGCGCAAACGATAAAGGCAACTGGACGAGTGCCAACTATGGCCCGGTAATTATTCCTTTACCTGGTGAATCAATTGAAATAAATGAAATCAATCGCCTCATGTATGCGAGTGTGCCTTTTATGAATGTTGGTGTTCAGGTTGTAAAGGAAAAATTATATTTCCTCTTGGGCGATAACCGTCACTTCTCGGAAGATTCTCGGTATATTGGCCTCATCCCTCATTCAAAAATGTACGGCATTGTTAAATAATGAGATAAATTCGTTGTTCTAATGCTGCTAAAGGGAAAGATACTCGTCTTATTAATTGTTCTTGTTGCTACAACCTCTGTTTTCGCTCAAAGAACGAGGGTGAGCCTGGCAACCGACTTTAGCGTGTTACGAAATTTCAAAGAAGAACAGCGCTTTTGGTCAGTGGGCCAGACCGTGCAATTTCATTTTCATTTTTCACCGAAAGATGGCGCTTATGCCTGGTTATCGTATTACACCAGGGGTAAGTTTACGAATCGCTTAACTGCAGTCGCGGAGTCACCACTCACTTCTCCACAGCAAATCAATTTCGAGAATAAGGCTGAAATGCGTTTCAAGCACATTTCACTTGGATGGAAACACTACCTGAGTGGTTCCTCGGATGCTGAAGTAGGGTTGAATGTTTATCATTACCTGGGCTTTGGATTAATGCTGGGCCTGGTCGAAAATGTACATACCATTGGCATTGATACCAGCACTTACATAATGCCCGTGTTTAGTGGCAAGGCAAACTTCAAAAGACTCACGCTCGATCTTGGTCTGGGGGTTGAACTACCAGTGGGTGCTGATGTATTTTTATACCTGGAAGCACGCGCTCACATTCCCACTACTGATTATCCCAGTCAACATATCTTCATCAACAGGAATGCACCATTAGCCGGAGCTGCAAACCTTGGGATTCGCATACTTTTTTGAAATTAAATAATCATGCCTGAAAAAAGACTGACCATCTCCACGATTGAACTGTACAAACTCTTCATTCCGCTACATGTGCCCTTTGTCATTTCACTAGGGCCGATACATAACGCAGAGAATCTAATTGTAGTGATCAGAACGAAGGAGGGAATCAGCGGCTTTGGTGAGTGCAGCCCGTTCATGAGTATTAATGGAGAAAGCGTTGACACCTGCTTCGTTGTGGGTCAATACTTCGGTCAACTGCTAAAAGGAAAGAACGCGCTTGACATTGAAGGTTGCATTACTGGAATGGATAAACTTATTTATGGAAATACAAGCATAAAAAGTGCATTTGATATTGCACTTTATGACATTGCTTCGCAGCATGCCGGCGTTCCCTTGTTTGAATTTTTGGGAGGAAAGAATGATAAAGAAATAATTACTGACTATACTGTGAGCATTGGAGAGCCTGAACAGATGGCTCTTGATGCTTTAAAGATAAAAAGTGAAGGATACCCAGCTATTAAAATCAAGTTAGGAAAAGGCGGTAAAAAAGATGTGGAGAGAATAAGGGCGATAAGGGAAAAAGTGGGCAATGACATACCCTTAAGGATAGATGCCAACCAGGGATGGGAATTTAATGAAGCGATAGAAACACTCCAGGCCCTGGGTGAGTTTGGCATCCAGCATTGCGAAGAACCGATTCCGCGCTGGCAATTCATGGAGCTTCCCGCTTTGCGAAAGCAAAGTCCCATAAAAATCATGAGCGATGAAAGTTGTGGTGATGAGCATGACGCGGAAAGACTCATTAAATTAGGAGCCTGCGACTACCTGAACATCAAGCTGGGTAAATCAGGAGGAATTTTCAAGGCGCTGAAAATGGCAAGGATGGCGGAGAAACATAATCTACACTTACAGGTAGGCGCGTTCATGGAATCAAGGCTGGCAATGACCGCATTCGCGCATTTTTCCCTTTGCAGCCCGATGATTGAACACTACGATTTTGATACGGCTCTAATGTTCCGCGAAGACCCTGTGGAAGGCGGAATTGTGTACGAGCAGCATGGGCGAATCAAGATCACTCAAACACCTGGTTTGGGAGCAACCATCAAACCTTCCGTATTATCCAAATTTGTCAATACGGTCATTGACTGATCACGGCTTACGGGCTCTCATCATTTCGCGTTTGCCACTGGGGCCTGGTAATTTATCAACAATAAAGCCTGATGACTGCATGGCTCTTCTCACTTCTCCTTTTGCGCAATAAGTGACTAACACAGCTTTCTGGTTCATGTTTTCATACATCATTCTAAATACCTGGCGGGTCCAAAGCTCTGGCTGAGCAGCCGGGGCGAATGCATCAAAATACACAAGGTCAAATTTGCCAGGTGGCATATCCGGCAATGATACATTCAACTTCTGCAAGGTGAAGTATGGCGAAATATTCACCTCTCTGCCCCAGTCACAATTATGGAGAGCCATGAATGGAGTCTTCAGCTCTTCATTACCCAACAATGAAGGATAATTTAGCTGACTCGCAATTGATGAATGAATGGGAAACAATTCAACTGCCGTGTAGTGAACTTGCTTTTTATTTTCAACTGCCGCAATCAAACTAAGCAAGGCATTCAGGCCCGTGCCAAAACCCATTTCAAGAATGGCGAGGTTGTTTCGATCTCTGAGTTGAAAATGAAGTCCTGCTTCAATAAAAACATGCATTGACTCCTGCAGGGCGCCATGAAGTGAATGGTAGGTGACATTCATTGAAGAAACGTGGATAGTGTGGCTTCCGTCTTTTGTAATTTGAAGGCGCATTGTTTTTTATCTAATCCGGAGTTGGAAATTTGAAATTTCGTCGCAAACCTTCAGGTATAGAACCTGGCGGTGCATTAATACTCATTCCAAATTCCCATTTCACCTTTGTACTCTTTCCACATTTTTAACCTCTAAAATAAAAGCTATCTTGTAACAATGTACCACCGTCATCTGTCAAAAGATAAAAAACTGAAAAAACTACTGGAAAATTCAGTTGCATTTAAGTTGAAAAAGAGGAAGAATATCTGCAATTATCTCTGTGCTTCTATCATGAGCCAGCAGCTTTCAACGAAGGTGGCTACGGTGATCCACAATCGATTCCTCGCATTATTTGGAGGTAAGGAACCGACGGCGCAACAAATCCTGGATATACCGTTTGAAAAATTGCGAGCTATTGGTCTTTCCAATGCCAAGACGAATTATGTAAGGAACGTAGCACAATTTCATCTCGACCAGGGCATGGATGCAAAGACGCTTGGAAAGATGACTAACGAGGAAGTGATCGAATACCTCACGCAAATAAAAGGCGTAGGCAGATGGACTGTTGAAATGCTGTTGATGTTTGCATTGGGAAGGGAAGATGTTTTTGCCATCGATGACCTGGGAATACAAAACGCGATGATCAAATTGTATAAGCTGGATAACAGTGATAAGAAGAAACTGAAACAAGAGCTCATTCGCATTTCAACGAAGTGGAGCCCCTATCGAACCTATGCGTGCAGATTGCTTTGGGATTGGAAAGACAACACTCCTGTAAATTAGGCAAGGAGTCGATTAGTCAATTAGTCAATGATTGGTATCGCAGTTTGATAAGTGCCATTGCTAATTGACGAATTGGCTAATTAAATAAACGTCCAGGTGATATCGCCATTCTTTTCATCCTTCACTACCACTCCCAGCCTGGATAATTGATTGCGGATTTTATCAGAAGTTGCAAAGTCTTTGCGTGATTTGGCTTCCTTCCGAATTTCGACCAGCAGATTCATTACTTCTGAAAATTTTGCATGGTCTGCTTCGGTTATACTTTGCAGACCCAGGATATCTTCCATGTAGATCTTAAATTTATCCTGGAGTTCCTGGAAAGTTTCTTTACTGATGGAAGAAACCGGAACCGTCATATCCCTCATGGAGTTAATTACATGGGCAAGTTCAAAAAGATTAGCAAGCACTTTTGCCGTACTAAAGTCATCGTTCATGAATGAGTCAAGTTCTTTCAACAGCTTGTTCACCTTTGCATCAACGTCAAGATCACTGTCAATAGTTATACCATTCGCATCTGGCGAATAAACCAGTTTTTTCAGGTTCTCATATGATTCCCACAAGCGCTTCAGCCCTTTTTCTGCAGCCAGTAAAGCATCATTGCTGAAGTCGAGGGTGCTTCTATAGTGAGTTTGTAACACGAAAAACCTAATGACCATGGGATGGTACGCTTTACCGAGTAATGGATGATTGCCGGAGAAAAGCTCGGTGAGCTTGATCACATTATTATAGCTCTTCCCCATCTTCCTGCCATTAATGGTGATCATATTGTTGTGCAACCAATACCTGACAGGTGATACTTTATTGCAGATAGTACTTTGTGCGATCTCACTTTCATGATGAGGAAAAAGTAAATCCATGCCGCCACCATGAATATCGAATTGCCCGCCGAGATACTTGGTTGCCATTGCTGAGCATTCAATGTGCCAGCCTGGAAATCCTACGCCCCAGGGACTTTTCCAACGCATGATGTGCTCGGGTGCAGCTGATTTCCATAAGGCAAAATCCGCGCGGTCGCGTTTTTCTTCCTGTCCTTCCAGTTCCCGCGTGGTTTCGAGCAGGTCGTCAATTACGCGTCCACTTAATTTTCCATAGTCATATTCTGAAGCATACTTTTTTACATCAAAATATACTGAACCATTTACCACGTAAGCATAGCCGGCCTTAATAATGTCTTCAATCATTCCAATTTGCTCAACGATATGTCCTGTAGCCGTCGGTTCAATAGTTGGACGCAGGGTATTGAACTTATCCATAGCCCAATGAAAGAGGTTCGTGTATTTCTGAACCAGCTCCATGGGCTCGAGCTTCTCCAATACTGCCTTCTTAGATATTTTATCTTCTGCTTCCCTGCCTTCTTCCTCAAAATGGCCGGCGTCAGTAATGTTTCGAACATAACGGACCTTGTACCCCAAATAATTGAGATAGCGGAATACCACATCAAAAGTAATATAGGGTCTCGCGTGGCCCAGGTGACTTTCCCCGCTTACTGTAGGGCCGCACACATACATACCCACGTAGCCAGGCGTTAGGGGAGTAAAGACTTCCTTTATTCTCGTCAATGAATTAAAAACTTTCAGTTCAGACATTTTGCGGGCTTATGGGAGCAAAAATACACCTTTCAACGTTTAACGTTTGCGGATGTTCAAGGTCGTTCAGCACCGTTCAAGGCGTTCAACGCCGTTCAAGGTAGTTTGATTAATAGCCTTGAATGTGGAATTGGGAATTGTGTATGGGGAATGTAATGGGAAATTAATATTAGAAACCCTGTCTCTTACCATGAACCAGGGTTGTATTTGTTGAAATACGCCCGACAAATTCCAAATTCACATTCCCAATTCCTATTTAAACCCGGCTTTCGCTTACCGTTTCTCCAAATCCGCCACAATCATATAATGGTCAGAATAATTCCTCACTAATCGGTTGAATTGGTTCACCTTGAATTGGCGGTCGGCAAAAATGTAATCGATGCGGAGTGTGGGGGATAATGCGGAAAATGTACGTCCAACACCAAAGCCTTTGCGGAGGAATGCATCCTGCATGTCGCCTTTGATGGTAAAATAAGTATATGAATTAGGAACATCATTCAGGTCACCCATAAACAATACCGGGTAAGGGCTGTCATCCATTACCTGCCTCACGATATTTGTCTGGATCTTGCGATTATAAATTCCCCGCCGAAGTTTGGAAAAAATTGTACGGGAATTGGAAACGATTCCTTCTTCAGCATCCTTGATCTGGTCTATTCTTTCATAGTCGCTTTTTTGAAATTGTACGGATTGCAAATGGGTGGTGAATACCCGAATGGTGTCATCATTCACCTTTATGTCAGCATGCATCAGGGATTCGGGCAGGGTTGGTCGGGGATACCTGATCATTCCACTGTCAATGATGGGGTAGCGGGAAAAGATCACGTTTCCTATAAAATGGTTGTCGCCATCATTATCATGGGAATAATAGTAGTAGGGATAATTGAATTTTTTACTGATAAAATCCAGGTTGGGATACCAGGCGGAATCAACGGAATGGAAGAATTCCTGCATGCAAAAAATATCCGCGTCCTGGTCGCGGATGAGATCAAGCATCCTGAGCCTTGTCTGGCTTCCTTTGTTATTGTTTCGTTTCATCTCTATGAATCGCGCAACGTTCCAGGTTGCGACTCTGAGATTTCCAGGCGCTTTCTCTTGTTTAAACTTTGAAGGTTTGTGAAACGAAATGAAAACGTTGATGCTTTGGATGCCAAATAAAAGTGCAATGGCAGGGAGGAGTGCAAATCTGGGTTTTATGAACAACCACCAGATCATGGAAACGAAAACCATAAACAAAAGGAAGGGGAAGCCCAGTCCGAGAAAAGAAATGAACCACCATTTTTGAGGATCAAGGTGGGGAGCCAGGCAAGCCAGGAGGAATAGCACCACCACGATGATATTACAAATGATGAAGAATCGCTTCGCAAAAGTCCGTAACCTGGTGGACATAACACGAATTTCATCAATTAAGGTGAATATGCAAATTTGTGGAGGTGGGTGAGTTTAAAAATTGGCAACGAAATAAAAAAAATGGGCAGGAAATAAAATAAAAATTGACGGTAGAATGTGAATGTTCATTTTGGGCTTCAACTTTCCCGCCCGCGGGGCCCTCCCTCCCCCGCCTTCCAACCTTCCGTTTTTTTTGCCCTGGCAATGACCGTCCTGGACGCTTCCAGCGTCATTTTTAACCTGTCAAAACCCTCCCTTTGCCTGGCAACCGGCTGTTCAGCTATAATTTCTCTCTCTCAACATGCGGATCCTGATGATTGATCGAAACACAAATCTCCTTTAACCACCAGCCAAAACCATGAGAAAAAAACAATATTTACCGCTTTTTTCCCCGCGCATTCGTGATGAAAACACCGTAGGAAATTTAGAATTATCCCCGGTTCTCTTTCCTTTTCATGCAGTTTGCATGTCACTAATAGTAACCTGAACCAAAAAATAGAAAAGCAAACTGGTTTTAGAAAAGAATGCAGAAGACTAAATATCCTCCTGGCTTGCCCGCTTCAATAATTCTTTTTCTTCTTCAGTTAGTGAGTTATAGCCCCGCTGGTTTATTTTATCCAATATTTCGTCAATTCGTTGCTCCGTGACGTTAGGCGTTTTCTTATAGGGGCGAGTGTTTGTCTTATAAAATAATTCATCCTTGAATTGATGCGGTTTCCTCCCTTTATCTGGATCGAAGAGATTATCAAACCAATCCCACACATTATTCATCCATTCACTCCAATCATATCCACGCTTGAAAAACACCATGAACAGGAATCCCGTAAAAGCCCCCGCCAGGTGGGCTATATGACCACCCGGATTATTTCCAGGAATAGTTGCCAGATCAATGATCACATAAATAGTTGTGATCAGCCAGAGTGGAATACCCCCATTCAGCATGGGAAAGATCCTGTAATTAGGAGCTACCATTGTTGTTGCTACGGCCACGGCCATCACGCCTGCAGATGCTCCCAACGCAGTTGCAGTGGGTAACTGACCAACTAGTGCGGGAAGAAAATTGAATGCAATAATGAATGCCATCGCTCCTGCGAGTGCTCCGTACAAATACACAGGTATGATCTTTCTATTGCCCGTAAGGTCCTGCATTATGTAGCCAAAGCACCAGAGCCAGATCATATTTGCAAAAATGTGCCATACGCCAATGTGCGTAAACATGTGGGTGATAACCGTCCAGGGACGTGAACCCAACGTTCCCAGATCAGCAGGGAGAGTGAACCATCTCAACACGTTATTATCGAATGCGAGCAAGGCTGCATTAGCATCATCATATCGAAGAAAATGAACTACCCTGAAGAAAGTAAGAATGACGAATATGATAAGATTGATTGCAATCAGCGTAATTAACGCACTGTTACCCTGAACAGGCAGCAACCGGCGCTTATATTCCTTTTCATAAAAAGCCATAAAATCTTTCCCTCTATAAAATTACTGATGATGAGCTGAATGAAATTTTATGTTTGGCAGCAATCCGCTCATCACCACCCCTTAATACAACGTTTTTCGATTGGTTTTGTTCCAGATATATACAATTATTAACCCGGTTATTGCTCCGCCCAAATGCGCGAAATGCGCTACGTTGTCACCCGCCGAATTTCGGAATCCAAGCCACAATTCCAATGCCCCATAAATGATGACAAACCATTTCGCTTTCATAGGTATCAGGAAGTAGACGTAGATCAAACTGTTAGGAAACAAATATCCAAAAGCCGCAAGACATCCGAATACTGCTCCTGAAGCTCCCACCGTTGGTACATTTATCTTAAATTGAGGATCCCGCAATAATTCAATTTGCATATTGCCAGACAAGCGCCTGAATTGCTCCATCACTGGTTCCATTTCCAGGTATAGCACTCCCAGGTGACAAAGTGCAGCACCTAATCCCGTTATGAGATAAAATTGAAGAAACCTCTTTGCCCCCCAGTAATTCTCCAGCAGTGCACCAAACATCCAAAGCGCAAACATATTAAAGAATAAATGCTCAAGACCGCCGTGCATGAACATATGCGTTATAAGCTGGTGTGGCTGAAAAAACACCGAATGCACGTCATGCAAAGCAAAAAGATTATTTATCGTGTGATCCTTTTCGCCGCCCAGTGTCATTTGCGCCACAAACACCAGGGCATTTATAATGATTAAATTTTTTACAACGGGAGGAAACCTGTTAGGACGGTAATATTGAAAATTACTCATTTTGCAAAAATATGGAACGAAAAACGTTTTCCGTTTGCCGTTTGCGGTTTGCCGTTCTGTTGACCGTTTGCCGTTTGCCGTTCTGTTGACCGTTTGCCGTTTCATAGACCAAAACAGGATAAGATATCCCTGGCTTTGCAGGAAGTAGGATTATTTTGAATTAAGAAAGCCAAACGGAAAGGGAAACCGAAAACGGCTAACCAACCGAAGGCTGGACAAACGGTTTATTTTTTTAGTCTAAGTTGAACCACATTTTCAATATGGAACGTGTGCGGAAACATATCTACCGGCTGAACCCTCGTCACCTCATATTTTTCATCCAGCCAATTCAAATCCCTGGCTTGCGTCGCGGGATTACAACTCACATAAACTATCAATGGCGCTTCCATCTCAAGGATCTTGTTCACGAGCTTTTCATGCATCCCCGCCCTGGGCGGGTCAGTTATGATCACATCAGGCCTTCCATGCGCGGCAAAAAATTCATCATTACAGATTTCTACCACATCGCCGGTATAAAATTCCGCGCTTGCTAATCCATTCATTTCCGCGTTTTCCCTCGCATCGTTCACCGCGGCTTCAATTAATTCCACCCCTATTACTTTGCCCGCATTCTTACTCACAAAAATTCCTATGCTGCCGGTTCCGCAATAAAGATCGTATACCGTTTCTTTGCCTTTTAATTCCGCAAACTCCCTTGTGATCCTGTAAAGCTCCGTTCCCTGCCTGCTATTCGTCTGGAAAAATGATTTTGGCCCGATCTTAAAACTGAAGTCTTCCAACTTTTCGATTACGAATCCTTTCCCGAAATAACTAACAGGCTCCAGGTCATGCAGGCTATCATTTTTCTTCCTGTTAATGGTATACAACAAAGTAGTAATGGAAGGAAATGTCTCCAACAGGAAATTCAACAACATTTCACGCTTCTGCTTCTCATCCTCTCCAAATACGATATTCACCATTACTTCCCCGGTAGTACAAATTCTTAACTGCATGGTGCGAAGCAAGCCAGTATGATTGCGGATATCATAAAAACTAAAGCCGTGTTGCTTTGCAAATTCACGAACCGCCAGTCGTATATCGTTTGTTGGCTCCGGTTGCAACCAGCATTTCTCAATGTTCACAATCTTATCAAACATGCCGCGCGCATGAAAACCCAATACGGCTGATTCTTCCAGCGGCACCTGGCGAAAGTCACCGGTCTCCTCCTTGATTTTCTCCCAGGAATGACGCAGCCTGGAAAATTCATTTCCCGGGAGAAATTCCCTCGTTCCGAAAGTATATTCCAGTTTGTTCCTGTAAAACCGGGTTTCCACTGCTCCCCTGATGGGTTGGATTTCAGGAAGGATGATCTTCCCAATACGCTGAAGGTTATCTCTAACCTGCCTGTGTTTATATTCCAATTGTTTTTCATATGGCAACATTTGCCATTGACAACCTCCGCATACCCCAAAATGCTGGCAGAAAGGAATGGCGCGGTCGGGGGAGAATTCATGAAATTTTACCGCACGACCTTCAGCCCAGTCTTTTTTCGATTTTCCCAATTGCACATCCACCACATCTCCGGGCACCACTCCCTCGATGAATATCACTTTGCCGTCTACTCTCGAAATACATTTGCCTTCGGCCGCATAGTCGCTCACCTTCACCAGTGGCAGGATAATATTTTTCTTCTTTTTTCTCACGGCGCAAAGCTAACCCGTTTGCGCTAACCTTCTCGCTAATGAGGGACGTTGTTCCCTAAAGGCCAATAAGCCTCTATAATTGTTTCTCCGCGGTTAAGTTTACACGAGGCATGCATATGGAACGCTGGTTAGAACCTGCCATCACCAGGCAATCTATCAATTGCTCCATTCAACACATATAAGGTTTTTAATATTGAAAAAAGTTGAGACAGAGGGACGCTACTGCAACCAAATCTCCAACCAAACCATCTCCTTGGGTAATTAACCGTTGCCGATAGGCTTAAGCCGATAGCTTTTAGCAGTTACTAACAACCGAGGTCCAGCGGCTTTGGCTACTGAGTATCCCCTGGCAGCTACCGGCTACCAACTATCGCCTTATCTTTGCGTTCCAATGAAAAAACTCGTTTTTCTACCAATTCTATTTCTCGTTTCCGCGCTTGCGGCGCAGGAGGGATATGAGATCAGGGTAACCCTCAAACCTTTTAAGAACCAGTATATCTACCTGGGTCATTATTCAGGGAAGACCTATCCTGTGGTCGATTCAGTAAAACTCAATGAAAAGAGCGAAGGCGTATTCAAAGGGTCGAAAAAATTAGGCGGCGGGGTCTACATTATTGTTTACCCGGCAAAGAATAATTTCTTCGAAATCCTGGTTGACAAGCAACAAAAGTTCACGGTGATTGCTGATACGGCTAATTTAAGAATGGAAAAGAAATTCATTAATTCGCCCGACAACGAACGTTTTGCGGAATACCAGACGTACATGGCGCAAAAGGGTAGAGAGCTGGAGCAGGCAAGAACGGGGTTGATACAATCGAAAACGAAAGATGACTCGCTGAAATGGAACAGGGAACTACGATCGGTGGATTCTACCATTGCCGCACACCGTAAAGAGATAAGGCAAAGCAATCCGAATACGCTACTAAGCGTATTATTACAACTCATGGAAGAACCAAAGATCCCGCCCGCGGAAGAGCATCCCGGAGGCAAGTATGATTCTTTGTTCGCATATCGCTATTTCAAGGATAATTATTGGAACGGCATCAATTTCTGGGATGACAGGATTGCCCGTACACCAGCTTCGCTTTTCGAAGAACGGTTGGATAAATATTTCAATACCCTGGTAGTTCCGAATCCGGATTCAGTGATCAGGGAAATTGATTGGATGATGGGTTATGCAAGCATCAGCGAGGAAATGACCCGTTTTTTGCTGGTAAAATTCATCAATCGCTATCTGAACCAGAAATATATGTGGGAAGATGCAGTGTTCGTGCACCTGTACCAGAAATTCTTTGCCCAGAATGAATACCCCTGGTTAACGCCGCAGGGAAAAAAAATAATTACCGATCGCGCTTATAGCCTCATGGCGAACATAATGGGTAGGCCCGCGGAAAATATTGCACTCCCTGACTCTACAGGCCAGATCATTAATTTGTACAATACTAACACGGCCCCATACACCGTTGTAACTTTCTGGGACCCCGTATGCAGCCATTGTCATGAATTACTTCCCAAGCTGGACTCATTGTACCGGTCAAAATGGAAAAAAGCAGGTGTAAGAATGTATGCCGTTGCTAAGGAAACAACCGGTAGCAAGGCTGACTGGTTGAAATTCATCAAGGATAACCACCTCGAGAATTGGGACCACGTGTACTATTCAAAAGAGGAAGAAAAATCAAGAGTAGACGCCAACATTCCCGGCTACTCGCAACTATACGATGTACAAACGCTGCCTACGGTATATTTGCTGGATAAAGACAAGCGAATTGTAGCCAAGAAATTGAGTTTGCAACAAACTGATGATATATTGCAATTGAAGATTTCCAGTCAGAAGGGTATTACACCAGGCTGGGATCAGTAAAAGATAACCACCGGAAAAATTCAAGTACTATGAACAAGAAATGGCTATCAGCAGTCATTGCCCTTTTTTTCTATGCCAATGCTTCCTCTCAAACTTTGTTCACCTTTGGCGACCAGGCCGTTGATTCAAAGGAATTTCTCAGGGCTTATAATAAGAACAACGCTCCGGCGGTGAACGATAAGGCGAAAGCGATCAACGAATACCTTAAGTTATACATTAACTCACGACTGAAAATTAAAGAAGCTTATGCGCGCGGCTACGATAGCCTGCCACAGATACGCGCTGAGGTTGCGAACCTTCGAGGCCAGATAATTGAGAACTACCTGAGCGATCCCGAGGCCATCAATCGGCTCACAAAAGAAGCATTTGACAGGAGCCAAAAAGATATTCACGTTGCGCATCTATTCATTTCATTCAAAAATGCATCAGGTATAATTGACACTGTTGAAGCCAATAAAAAATTGACTGAGGTAAGAAAGAAGATCGCAGCCGGTAAGGACTTTAGTGAAATTGTAAAAAAACATTCTGACGAACCGGGTGCGAAGACGACGGGTGGCGAGATGGGATACATCACCGTCTTCACTCTTCCATATGAGTTTGAAAACGTCATCTACTCTACTCCCGTCGGTAAAACCTCGGTCGCTCATCGATCTAAAATTGGCTACCATATTTTCAAAAACCTGGGTGAAAGAAAAGCCTTAGGTAAGGTAAAAGCCGGGCAGATCCTGCTTGCGTTTCCTCCCGGAGCTGACGATACGCAGAAAAAAAGGATAGCTACGCTGGCTGATTCTCTGTACAAACGCCTGCAGGCAGGAGATGATTTCGCCAAACTGGCCGCCCAGTTCAGCAATGATTACATCTCTGCAGGAAATGGGGGAATAGTTCCCGATATTTCTGTTGGCCAATACGAACCCGGTTTTGAAAACCTGGTATGGTCACTTTCCCGCGATGGAGCATTCAGCAAGCCGTATCTCTCCGCACACGGATACCACATCATCAAACGAATTGGCGTGAAGCCAATCGTTACGGATCCTAAAAACGCCGGGAACCTCGAGCAATTAAGGCAACGCATCCAGGCTGATGACAGGTGGAAGACGGCAAGGGATTTCATTTATGAAAAGGTGAAAAAGGAAGCGGGATTCAAGTGGGAGCCATTTAACCGTGAGGCATTATGGGCGTATTCTGACAGCGTCATGAACTTCAAACCAGGCGGTGCGCTGGCAAGAACAATTCGTCAACAGACCCCGTTGTTTACTATCGGCGATACTACCATCCCGGTAATGCATTGGGTAGCCTACGCACAGGCATTTAGATATAAGCCAGACAGGAGTGGGTATAAACCCTGGCCTGAAGTAATGGATGAGTTTTCAAAAGCGGCAATGTTTGAATACTACCGGAACAACCTGGAAAAATTCAATCCCGAGTTTGCCATACAAATGGCGGAGTTCAGGGATGGTAACCTGTTTTTCGAGATCATGCAGACGGAAGTTTGGAATAAAGCGCAGTCAGACACGCTTGCACTGCGGCAAATGTTTGAAAAGAATTCATCTAAATACGATTGGCCACCCAGCGCGGATGCAATCATTTTCTTTGCTTCCGATGAGGCTACCGCGAAAGCCATCCAGGCTGAACTAAGAAAGAAACCCAATGAATGGCGCCGGATTTCTGAATCGTACAGCGACAAAGTAGTGACTGACTCATCACGCTATGAGTGGACGCAGATTCCTGGCCTAAAAGGCACGCCTAAAGTATCTGCCATTACTTCACAAGTAACGAATGCCGGAGATAACAGTATTTCTTTTGCTTACATCGTAAAAGTATATCCCGCTCCAACTCCAAGAACGTTCAATGAAGCAAAGGGACTAGTGATGAATGATTACCAGAATTGGTTAGAAGAAGAATGGATCAGGGAATTGAAAAAGAAGTACCCGGTTAAAATCGAACAAAAGGTTCTGGCCAATCTTATTAAATAGCGTTTTCGGTTTTCCCCGTTTGCCGACCGCAAACGGGGAAAACGTTTAAAGATTTTTCACAACGTTGGCTACAACGTGTGGCTTTCCTAAAGTATAATAATGCAATACAGGAACGCCGTTCTTTTTAAGATCAACCGATTGAGCGAGTAGCCATTCGGTTCCTACCTTCTCCACATCTTCATCACTTCTGCATTTGAGTATTTCGTTGGAAAGCTCAGCAGGCAGATCAATGTGAAATGTTTTTGGTAAAACGGTAAGTTGTTTTTTGGAGTAAATGGGTTTTAATCCCGGTATGATTGGAGCGGTAATACCAATTTCACGGCAGGCTTTCACAAATGCATAGAATTTTGAATTATCAAAAAACATCTGCGTGATAATATAATCCGCACCACATTCCAGCTTTGACTTTAAATATTTCAAGTCAGTCTCCATGTTGGGAGCTTCAAAATGCTTTTCAGGGTACCCGGCCACACCGATGCAAAATCGTGTTTTGTGGGTATCCTTAAGGTCATCTTCCAGGTAAACTCCGGCGTTCAGATTTACCACCTGCTTCAATAAGTCGCTGGCGTAACGGTGCCCACCCGGCTCAGGTTCAAAGGTGGTTTCATTCTTAGCTGCATCGCCACGCAAAACGAGTACGTTGTCGATGCCAAGATAATGGAGATTGATAAGGGCATCCTCGGTTTCATTCACACTAAACCCTCCGCAGATAAGGTGGGGAACGGTATCGACATTATATTTATTCATGATGGCAGCACAGATGCTTTCTGTACCAGGCCTTTTGCGCACTATGACTTTTGTAAAGCTTCCATCCGCATTTTTCTTAAACACGTGTTCACTGCGATGATAAGTCACGTTTATGAACGAGGGTTTATATTCCATTAACGGGTCAAGGTGGCGATATAACGCTTCTATGCCCTTACCTTTTAAAGGAGGCAGAACCTCAAAAGAAATGAGTGTGTCTTTGGCCTGCTTAATATGATCAATCACTTTCATGAAAACCTTGAAGGAGGATCAGTGGTTTTATACCCTCTTAAAGTGGTGCAAAGCTAACACTGCTGACTCATTAGTCAAAGCCGTGTTAAATGAAAATATTAAACTGCCTGATTAGGCGCATGCCTTATTTTTGCAATCCATGTCACTCGTGATTCATACTAACAACCTGGTAAAAACATATGGCGGCCGCACGGTCGTTAATAAGGTCAGCATCGAGGTAAAACAGGGTGAAATCGTGGGCCTTCTCGGGCCCAATGGAGCGGGCAAGACCACAACGTTTTACATGGTGGTTGGCCTCATCAAGCCTGACTCAGGAGAAGTGTTTCTGGGTGATCAGAATATTACAAGCCTGCCGATGTATAAGCGTGCGCAAATGGGCATTGGTTACCTTCCGCAGGAAGCCTCAGTTTTCCGCAAGCTAAGTGTTGAGGATAATATCAAGGCAATTCTTGAGATGACTAAGCTTTCAAAACAGGCACAGAAGGATAAGCTGGAATCATTGTTGACGGAATTCAGGCTTCACCATGTTCGTAAAAGCAATGGCGATGTATTGAGTGGAGGGGAAAGACGAAGAACGGAAATTGCACGGGCCCTGGCAGTAGATCCTAAGTTTATCCTTCTCGATGAGCCATTTGCCGGTATCGACCCGATTGCCGTGGAAGACATCCAGGCCATCGTAGCAAAACTAAAATACAAGAACATTGGAATTCTCATTACTGACCATAATGTGACGGAAACCCTTTCCATTTGTGACAGGGCCTACCTGCTGATTGAAGGAAAAATATTTAAACACGGTACTGCAGAGGAACTTTCAAATGATGAACAGGTTAGAAAACTTTACCTCGGAAGAAACTTTGAACTACGAAGAAAGGATTACCTGCATGAGGAGGCAATCAAAGCTTCACAAATTACCGGAACTGAATAATACCCCCATTCTCTTTCATTCCTTAAATCTTTTTAATTTGCTGAAATATGAGCCTTCTCAGCCCTGCCATATCATCCCTTGCCCGAATGAGGCTCTGGCGTATCGAAGGATGGAAAAACCATCCTGAAAGCTCACAGCGGGAAGTGCTTCAGGATTTGGTGACATCAGCCCAATACACAGAATTTGGCCGCAAATACCGCTTCCATGAATTGTTTAACCTCAAATCATTCAAGCAGGCCGTGCCGGTGCATGAATATGAAGATCTCAAACCCTATATAGAGCGTATCAAGAATGGCGAGCAAAACCTACTCTGGAATACGCCCATTTACTGGTTTGCAAAGAGTAGTGGCACCACCAGCGATAAGAGCAAGTTCATTCCCATTAGTGATGAATCACTCGAAGATGGCCATTTCAAAGCAGCCAAGGATGTACTCACCATGTATTACAATTTTAACCCTGAATCAGATTTACTGGCAGGCAAAGGATTGATCATTGGTGGTAGTCATAACATTAATCCTATGAATAGCGAAGCACAATTCGGAGACCTGAGTGCAGTACTGCTGCAAAACACTCCTTTTTGGGGCCATTGGCTTCGAACGCCTGACCTGAGCATCGCCTTAATGGATGAATGGGAGTCAAAGATTGAAAAGCTGGCAGAAAACACGATAAAGGAAAATGTGACTTCCATTTCAGGTGTGCCTACCTGGACGCTTGTGTTGTTTAAACGCATACTTCAAATCACGGGTAAGTCAACAATAGCGGAAGTGTGGCCAGGCCTCGAGCTTTATATGCACGGAGGCGTATCGTTCACACCTTATCGCGACCAATTTGAAAAGATTATTGGCAAAAAGGTAAACTACCTGGAAATGTACAATGCCAGTGAAGGATTTTTTGCAGCTCAGGAGAGACCTGGCGATGACGGCATGTTACTCTTTACTGATCACGGCATATTCATGGAATTCATGCCTGTGAGTGAGTATGGAAAAAAATTCCCGCAGACCATCGGTTTACAGGATGTGGTTACCGGCCGTAACTATGCACTGGTTATATCTACCAATGGGGGTCTTTGGAGATATATGCTTGGTGATACCATCCAGTTTACGAGCGTAAAACCTTTTCGGATAAAAGTAACTGGCAGGTTAAAGCATTATATGAATGCATTTGGCGAGGAAGTTATTGTTGACAATACTGATAAAGCCATTGCAATGGCTTCACAAAAAACCGGAGCGATCGTTAATGACTATACAGCCGCTCCGGTATATTTTTCTGACAACGCAAATGGTGCCCATGAATGGCTGATTGAGTTTGAAAAGGAACCCGCTGATATCAATACATTCACCATTGAATTAGATGCAGCGCTAAAGGAAGTTAATAGCGACTATGAAGCGAAGCGATACAAAGATATCGCCCTTCGCATTCCCCTGGTACACGCGGTAGCAAGAGGCACTTTTGCAGAATGGTTAAAGAAAAATGGGAAGCTTGGAGGGCAACATAAAGTTCCCAGGCTGAGTAATGAACGAAAATTCCTGGATGATATACTGGGAACCTGCCGATGATTTATAGTATTTCTCCC
>Ga0196972_1000133_pt1 | contig 61206 bp, 50 predicted proteins | sample S1v_2013CmetaG_FD_148618 | JGI IMG/M metagenome (GOLD analysis project Ga0196972, IMG submission 148618) | Soil microbial communities from Anza Borrego desert, Southern California, United States - S1+v_20-13C | ecosystem: Environmental > Terrestrial > Soil > Desert | place: USA: California...
AATGACTGTCCTGGACGCTTAAAGCATCATTTTTTTTAGTCAACACCCTCCCTCTGCCCGGCTACCGGTTGTTCAGCTAATTTCTCTCTCTCTCATCAATGGAGCTCCGATGATCGATCAAAACACAAATTTCCTTTAACAGGAAAGCAAAACCATGAGAAAAAAACGAATTGTCGCGCTTTTTTCCTCCTTTATTTTCGTGTAAAACACGGCAGCATCCCAAAACTTCTCCGCGAATCAAATTTAACCACAGGTTTTAGCACCGCTTTTTAAACTCTTCCAAATATGGTGTGATTAATCTTACCGGGTAATATCTTTATCAGCGCAAAGTTTACCCATGCGTCGGCAGAATACAACAAATCCATGTAAGGACGCAATACATAGATTTTAAAGACCATTTCTCTATTAAAAAGTTGCTTGCCGGGCCAACCGCACTGGTTATGAATACCAGAAGTTATTCCGAAAATCTTTACCCGGCTCTCCTTTTATCTGCAAAACAAAAAAGGTTCCCGAAAGAACCTTTTGTACCGGGGAGCAGACTTGAACTGCCGACCTCAGGGTTATGAATCCTGTGCTCTAACCAGCTGAGCTACCCCGGCAAATGGGCAGCAAAGATAAGGCTTTCGAAAAAAAATTGGGAGTAAAATCCTGAAAGTTCAGGACTGAAATCAATAAAATAGAAGTTAGCCAAGCAATGAGACGAACCTTCACAATAACCAGCTATGCCGCGAGCGCATATGCTAATAATTAGCGGCCCGTTGGGCATCACTTAAACTGCATACGATCAACCTGGCTATTTAACCTCCAGCATAAACATGCTGTCATCCTCGATAAATCCTTCCAGCTCGTCACCCACCACCGCCTCTCCCACCCCGGCCGGGGTGCCGGTGAAGATCACGTCACCAATGTTCACGGAGAAAAAATTAGAGATATATGAAACGATCATATCGAAGTCATGGATCATGTCTTTTGAGTTGCCCTGCTGCACCAGTTCCTTGTTCTTATACATGCAGAAATTGATCTCCTTCCTGTTTTTGATATTAGCCAGGGGCACCCATTTACCTATCACGGCGGAGTTATCCCAGGCCTTTGCTTTTTCCCAGGGCAATCCCTTTTCCTTTAATTCATTTTGTATGTCGCGGGCGGTAAAATCAATGCCTGCGGTGATGGCATCATAATACTTGCTGGCGAATTTTTCCTGGATATACTTGCCATTCTTTGAAATGCGGAGCACCAGCTCGCATTCATAATGCAGTTCATTCGTAAACTCGGGGTAATAAAACGGGGTATGCGGCTGAAGCATGGCGCTTTTCGGCTTCATGAAAATGATGGGCTCATCAGGTACGGCATGACCCAGTTCCTTGGCATGTGCTGAGTAATTACGGCCTACACAAAAGATCTTCATAACAGAGGATGGTTATTTGTTTTAAATACATCGGATACAAAAATTACAGGAATGTTCATCCCATATATTCAGGTAATCAATATGTCAATTGGATTTTTTCGAGGAGGTGGGTTAGGGCTGCTAAAGTAAGTAATCAAACTCATTTCTCATAAATAAAATCCTTATTATTTACTTCGTTCATAGCCGTGCTTATACCCTGAGTTGCAAAGGTTTCAATCACTTCCACGCACTTGGTGATCTTGAGCGAAACGAGCGGTTCCTCTTCTTTTCTCCACCTGCCTAATACGAAATCAGCCTGCATTCCTTTGGGAAAATCATTGCCAATACCAAACCTGAGGCGGGGGTATTCAATGGTGGCCAGTGATTCCTGTACGCTCTTTAAACCATTGTGCCCGGCTGCGCTGCCCCCGGGCCGCAGCCTGATCTTTGTAATCGGCAGGGCCACCTCATCCACCACCACCAGCAATTGTTCGGGTGTAAGCTTTTCTTTGTCGAGCCAGTATTTCACCGCCTTCCCGCTAAGGTTCATGTAAGTGGTGGGGCAGATGCAGACAATGGTCCTGCCCTTCCATTTTACTTCTGATACGTAGGCAAGCCGGTCAGACCGAAAACTTCCCTTATGTTTCATTACAAATGCATTCACAACGTCAAAACCGATGTTGTGCCGCGTATGCGCATATTCATTGCCAATATTGCCGAGGCCGGCGATAAGGAATTTCATTGTCCAGCTTATATAAAAAAATCCGCCTTGAATAAACAGACGGATTTTTTATTACAAAGTTGATTAATTACTTCTTTGCCTTGTCTGCTGCGGGTGCGGCGGCAGTAGCCGCTGCAGGTGCAGCTGCACCGGTGGCAGGGGCGGCCGCTTCTTCCTGTTTCAATTGCCTTGTGAGTACAACTGAAGCAATAGGAATACGCGGTGAGTTCAGGATCTCATAATTTTCTTCCTTCACGTCTTCTACCCTGATGTTTCCATTCAGCTCCAGGTCATCAATTGAAACTTCAATTTGCTCCTTAAGAAACTTTGGATAAGTTTTCACCTTCAAAGCCTTCATCTTGGTAACCAGCTTACCGCCTTCCTTTACGCCTTTTGAAGCTCCCACGAACTTCAAAGGAATAGTAGCTACCACTTTCTTGTCTTCAACAAGCTCAAGCAAATCCACATGGATCAATGATTCATCAATCTTGTCAAATTGAAGATCCTTAAGAATTGTTCTGTAAGTTTTGTCTCCCAGTTTTACTTCAGCAAACTGAAAGCTTGGCGTGTAGACTAACGTCCTGAATGCAGGAGCAGGAGCGTAGAAATTGATCTCCTGGGCACCCCCATAAATTACACCAGGCACAAAACCCTGAGAGCGGAGTTGACGGGTGGCTCCTTTGCCAAAACCGGTCCTCAGTTGTCCTTCGATGGTAATTGTTTTCATTTTTATGTATGTTTAAAATTTATACGTTTAACGCGCCCTTCTGCGGTTGTCGCAACAAATGAGCTTTTAAAAATCTAATTCTCACCCACTTCCCAAAAAACTTTTCAGCTCGTCAGCTTCGGTCAAGATAATCATGGTCCCGCCCAAATTCCTAAACACACTACTTATCCCTGCGTTGCGAATGAATAAACAAGCTCGTGATACTTTTATTCTCAAACGCGTTCCTGATAGCAACGGCGAATAATTCTGCTACTGAAATAAGTTTAATCTTCGGGCTTTCCTGGCGTAAGGGTATGGTATCACACACCACCAGTTCTTCCAGTACACTGTTCTCGATATTTTCGAAAGCCTTTCCGCTCAGCACCGGGTGCGTAATGAGTGCTCTTACGCTTCGGGCGCCTTTTTCTTTTAAAAGAGCTGCACTTTTTGCCAGCGTGCCGCCGGTATCGCAGATGTCATCAATGATCACGATATCCTTGTTGGTCACATCTCCAATCACTACCATGCTTGCTATCTCATTTGCCCGCTTCCTGTGCTTGTCACAAATCACCATTTCAGCGCTGAAATAACTGGCAATTTCCCTGATTCGGTTGGTAGCTCCCACGTCAGGGGCGGCAAAGGTAAGGTTTTCCAGCCTCAAATTCTCAATGTAGGGGATAAAAACCGCGTGGCTGTCAAGGTGATCCACGGGTATGTCAAAATACCCCTGGATCTGGGGTGCGTGCAGGTCCATGGTGATCACGCGGTCAGCGCCGGCCGCAACCAGCATATTGGCTACCAGCTTACTGCCTATGGCAACGCGGGGGCGGTCTTTACGGTCCTGGCGGGCATAACCATAATAAGGAATGACGGCCACTACTTTATTGGCTGAAGCGCGGCGGGCTGCATCGATCATCAGGAGCAGCTCCATTAAGTTTTCTGCGGGGGAATGGGTGCTTTGAATGAGGAAGACGTAGTCTCCACGCACACTTTCAAGAAATATGGGGGAAATCTCCCCATCACTAAAACGCTGAATATTAACCTTTCCGGGGCGGGTGCCGTAACGTTTGCAGATTTGTTCGGTAAGCTTTTGTGAACCGGTCCCGGAGAAAATCTTGGCTGATTGCATAGCAGGGAAAATGAGCGGCGAAGATATTACTATCAAGCCAATCATCCCTGCCTGGCCATCTTTTACGATAGAAAATTTATTAACGAAGTACTACCGCTGTAGAAACCTGTACGGGCATGGTTTGCTTTTGAGCCGGCGCAGATTTCTTTGCTACTCGCTCTGAGCTTGACTTACAGCTATAAAACAGGGAAGAACAAATAAAGATGGAAAACAACAATACGACGATGTACATGAATGCGAAAAACAGTATGGGATGCAAAGCTCCCGCGGTTGTAAAGGTTTTGGTTTTCATAAAATCCCAGATTTTTTTGGTTTTTCAATCAGGTTTGGATCGTCTTGCGCTCGTTTGAAAACGATTAAAATCACATTGACGGGATAAAAATATTGGATAATTTAACTTTATGCAAGAGCACAAGTACTCAATAAAACAGTGGGCAAAAGACGATAGACCGAGGGAAAAATTACTAATGAAAGGTGCAGAAAACCTCAGTGATTCGGAGCTTCTCGCCATCCTCATTCGGAATGGCACTCATGAACGTACCGCCATTGACCTGGCCCGTGATATCCTCAAGCTGGGAAAAGACAACCTGAATGAAGTGGGAAAGCTAAGTCACCGCGAATTAATGAAGGTGAAAGGCATTGGCCAGGCCAAGGCCATCTGCCTGGCCGCCGCACTCGAATTAGGAAGGCGAAGGCAGGGTACTCCCGGAATACAGCGTACCGTAATTGGCTCCAGCCATCAAATTGCGGAATACCTGATGAATAAATTAAAGGATTACCGGCATGAAGTATTTGCGGTGGTGTTTCTGAACAGGGCGAATAAGATCAAGCATTTCCAGATCATCAGCGAGGGAGGTATTACCGGCACGGTGGCTGATCCCCGCATCATTTTGCGCCTGGCCCTTGACCATGATGCAGTCAATATCATTCTCTCCCACAATCATCCCTCCGGCAGCTTACGCCCCAGCCAGGCTGACCAAAACCTTACTGCAAAGATCAGGGAAGCTGCAAAGTATTTTGACATCAAAGTGTTGGACCATGTGATCGTGAGCGAGAGCGGGTATTTTAGCTTTGCGGATGAAGGACTGATCTAGAAATTTGAGAATTTGAAAATTTGAAAATTTGAAAATGAAGAGTTTGTATGAGTCAATAATTTTTTAACCTGAGCCGGTTAAATTTTTCTGATACAGGCATTTTCAAATTTTCAAATTAACTACGCCTGCGCTGTTGGCCCACCAAAATTCAATGGCAACTGTATCTCCTCTATATCCTTGATAGCTCCATTTACCGCTTCAAATTTACCAATGTTTTCAGTGAGGGCTTTCATGAGTCGCTTGGCGTGTTGGGGTGTGAGGATTACCCTTGATTTGACCTTGCTTTTGGGCGTTCCGGGCATTACGTTTACGAAATCGATCACGAATTCAGCGTGTGAGTGAGTGATGATTGCAAGGTTTGCATAGGACCCTTCTGCTACTTCTTCCGAGATTTCAATATTCAATTGATTGGGGGGTTGGGGTTGATCGGCCATCTGTAATTATTTAAAGCTAAAATTACGACAAAGATGGTGCCCGCAATGGATGAAGTGAATTACGTGCCGAATAAAAAAAGGGCTGCCGAAGCAGCCCTTATAAACAGAGAGAATTTAATTATTAATCGCGTGGACCGAGATACGTCCAATGCTCGACCATTTCACTACGTATGGTGTTACCTGGTTGTAGCAGGTAATATGAAATGTCAATGTCATGAGTAGCATTATCAAACGCATTGATACCTGCCGGATTTAAGCCTGCGGAACGACCATTCGCCGATGGCTGACCATAGTAATTGGTCACAGCGGTGATCTTATCTGTAGCCGGATCAAAGGTCAGGATAAGCCCGAAGGAACCATAATACGTAGGCGTGGCACCGTTCATGAACAGCAGACCGTAAGTTCCAAGCGTCTCGTTGAAGACAGCATTTTGCGTTGCATTCAACGTGATCAAATGCAATTCCTGGGCTCCAAAATAACCGAACAAAGGATTGGTATGATCAACGAAAGTTCCATTTGATTCATATTTGCCATCCCATTTGTTCTTGGCAACCACAGCATAGATCACAGTACCAAAGTTGCTGCTTATGATCCCTGAAGAAGCGGATGCAATCTTTACGGGCATTGCATATGATTCAGCAAGGTCAAACTGGTCAGTAAACAATTGAACGACCATTTGAGCTTTTTTCTGGCCGGCAGGAATGGTAACTGTCCATGAATCTACAGAGAACACATTGTTTGGAATAAGAGAGTAATGCGTGCCCTGCTCATCATTGTAATCAAGCAGTGCCTGCTCATCCAATTCAAGGTTCACCGTAATGTCCTGTGGCGCTGTTTCATCACCTGCATAGTTCACTTCAACAATGAATTCTGCTGCCGGCATGATGTCAAAACTGGCTCCGTATAACGGGTATGACGCATTAGCAGGAGAAAGCGTTGGTGTTGGAACGGGCTCATAGATTTCGAGCACGTTGTTTGACTCTTCCGGGTTCAATGCCGGATCCTGCTTGAGGCAGGAACTGAGCCCCACGACCGCGAAACCTAATAATAATCCAAAATATTTTTTCATAAACTGTAATTATTGAATTAATAAACTTTTTTAATTTCTGCGATCCCAGAATACATAAGATCCAAAAACAGTAACTCCACCTGGTACGTTTTCAGCATTCAGCTGGAACTCAGTGGAAGGATACAGTATGCGACCTGGCAGCCTGTCAACCGTTGTAGCTTCAGAAAGAATCGAAACAAATGTAGCGTACTGGCCAAGAGGCGTGGTATTATTAATAGCCGGATAACCGGTTCTCCTGTATTCAGCCCAGGCTTCATGCCCATGAATCATATTCAAAGCGATATATTTCTGTGTGATGATAGCCTCCAGACGCTGTGCATCAGTGGTAGCCTCAGTTATATCGGTCAAATAGGGTTTAGGGTTGCTGGGATTGTTTGCATTCACACTCATGTATGCAAGTGCATCAGCTTCGTAGTCAGTGAGACCAAGAGGGTTTGGAGCAATCACATTCAGTGAATTTTTATACAGGTACCTGAATGATGCGATCACACCATCAGTAAAGAACTCTGTTACATCACCGGTAGAAATGATACCTCTCATTCTTGCTTCTGCCTGGAGGAATAATGCTTCTGACAATAACATAAGCGGCTGACCCATGTTACGGCCCTTCAAAACACCAATGGCGCTCTTATCAGGAGAACTTCCATCGGGATTATCAGCAAAAGCATAAGTAGAACCATTACCGCTGAACCAAACTGGCCCGTTGGCAGGAGCAGGAGGATTGTTCACCTGCTCACCTGTCTGGTTTCTGGCAGGGTTAACACCACCGCGATATACTGCAGCGGCGCGATCAGGGTCAGTGAGCTTGTTAGCGTTATAGAAACCAACTACGTAATGCGTAGTGATGATTGACCTTGAATTACCTGCAGTTGGCGCAAAGCTACTGTGGTACGTCTGCCAGGCCGGGTTTTGCTTGCCGGCAGCATTTGAGTACCCCGGGTTAATGATCACATCATCCTGGATGAAGCCCGCAGGATCAAACGTTGGAGTAACGCCATTGAATACATCAGTACCAGAAGCACGAACGAGCAATTTAAGCTTGAGCGTGTTGGCCAGGCGGATCCACCTTGTCATATCACCATTGAACATCACATCAGCAGTACCGATGGAGTTTGCCAATGGTCTTGGAAACTGTGCGTCATGGATGGTAGCGATAGCCATATCCAGTTGATCATACAGGTCGCGATAGATGTCTTCTGCATTATCATACGCCGGAGTGGTGTTACCCAGTCCCTGCAATGCTTCAGTATAAGGAACATCATTGTACTGGTCAACCAGCATTTGGAAAACAAGGGCCTTCATGATCCTTGCTGCTGCATTGAAGTATGACCACTCATCCTTTCCATCAGTCTCATTGAGGATGTACTGGTAATCTTCAAGGTTGTTGTAGCTGGCAGACCATACGCCGGTATAGCTGGTGGCGTCATAATTATAAGTGAGCTGAGAACCGAATCCACCAAAACCGCCGGCGTTGGAAGTATATCCAACCTGCCACGCACCGTAAGTATTATAGGTAACGGTGAGCGCCGCGGTTCCAGTTAATGCCTGTGGGATCACAAAACCCACTTCACTGGATGTAGGATCATTAGGGTTCTCATTGATATCGAGAAACTTTTTGCACGAAGTAAGACCGAGTATCGCCGATGCAGCGACCAGGGTTATATATTTCAATTTCTTCATTTTCAGTTCAATTAAAAGGTTAAGGAGATGGTTGCACCGTAATACCTTGAGGGTGGCGACTGTGACAATGTGGTTACACCGATAGCATTACCATCAGAGAAGTTATACTCCGGATCAGTGTATATGTTTGATTTCGGAGTCCACAGGAACAGGTTACGACCCTGGAGGCTGATTGTTGCTCCCTTGATATACTTTGTCTTTGCAAGCAAAGAGCGAGGCAGATCATAAGAAAGTGAAATCTCACGGATCTTCCAGAAATCACCGGAAACAACGTAGTTGCTACCCACGTTCATATTGTAAGCTCCATCACCATTAGCCCAGAAACCTGAACCACCATCTCTTACCTGTACGGTAGTGTTGGCAATGTAAGTACCGGGACGGCTGGGATCTTCGTAAGCAGAATTAGGGAACACGAAACGCTCACGGTTAAATTGAACCGTACGGATAGAAGAACCAGAGAAGTCCATTGTTGAACCCATGTCATGATAAACTGAATAATCACCACGGTATTCAGCAAGCGCCCAAAGTCTGAATGATTTGAATTTTACTTCAAGGTCAAGACCGAGGCGATGCCTTGGGTTAGTATTACCCAACACTACGTTTTCAGTAACGCCAATTGGATAACCAGTGATGCGGTCAACAATCACCCTACCCTCATCGTCTCTTTGATAATCAGTACCAATCAACACAGGGAACAGCATGCCGGGAACAGCATACACCTGGGCAGCGCCACCTGTTGATAATTGCAGTCTTGGAACGTCAGAGCTGATGGAAACAACCTTGTTATCATTAAAGGTATAGTTACCACCAACTGTCACCGTCCAGTCTTTACCTCTTATCGGAGTATAGTGCAACAATGCTTCGATACCCTTGTTGCTAACTTCACCGGTATTCCTCAGGTAGCTGGAGAAACCACTCGCGATTGAAACTCCTGTTGGAACAGTCTGGTCAACTGTGCTTGTTGAATAGTAAGTGAAACCGGCATTGATCCTCTTGTCATAAAGGTCAACATCAAAACCAGCTTCCCAGCCTGTAGTCATTTCAGGAGCGATTTCAGATGCTACCAGGCGATCGCCGATTGTGTAACCCGGACCCGCAGATGAGTAAGGGAAACCAAAAGCAGGACCGAAAGTTGGGATCAACTGGTAAGGGCCGATGTTTACGTTACCCACTTTTGACCAGCCACCACGAATCTTCAGGTTATCGATGAATTTGCTGTTGCGCAGCGCTTCAATGGCGTCAGTTGCAATGAATGATACATTCGCAGCTGGATAATTAAATGACCAGTGTGAAGGATCGAGCTCAGAGCGCCAGTCATTACGTGTAGTAAGATCGAGGAACAGGTAGTTCCTGAAACCAACTTTCAACTGACCAAAGACACCCACCTGGCGAGCGCGGCTATTGCTTTCACTTGCATTGGGGAACTCTGAAATCCTGTTGTCAAGGTTAAACAGGTCTGGAACAACCAACCCGGTTACGTTAGCATTTACTGATTTTGAGTGGTTGTTTCTTACACTGTGTCCTAAGGTAAGGTCAAATTTGAAATCGCTGACAGTCTTCTTGAAGGTGATCAGGAAGTCAGAAAGCAGCTGAGTGGAATAAAACATTCCATCAGATACGCTACCAGAAACGTTAGCCTTGCTACCGGTGATATAATCCTGGTTGAAGAAGATGTAACGGCCAACAGTAGCCTTGCTGCTGTTGTTACGGGTAGAAAGACCCATACGGTAAGTGATGTCAACCCAGGTTTTAGGTGACCAGTTCAATTGCACGGTACCTGTCAAATAATCATTCCTTGTTTTTTGACGATAGTTGTCAGCGCTGAAATAGGGGTTAGCATAATAGTCATTATAATAACCTTCGGGGCTTGACCAGAAATCGTTTCTCCAATCCTTGAAACGGGTAAGAGGTACCCAGGCCGGAGTATTCAGGAGGTGCTGGTAAATAGCACCGGTATTAGTTGTGATATCATACCTGTTTTGAATGTAGTTGGCAGTGTAAGAAAGTTTAAGGCCTTTAACTACATTGCGTGAGCCATTGAAACGGAGCTGAGCTCTACCGAACTCATCGCCGGGGGTGGTACCATCAACGCTAAGGTATTGGGCGGAGAGGTAATAAGTTGACCTTTCATCGCCTGAAGAGATAGAAAAGTCAGTCTGGTTCTGGATACCAGTTTCCCAGAATTCCTTTCTTGAGTTATTGGGTGAGTAGGGATACATCTGCACTTCACCAGTCTCACGGTTAGGGCGGCCGAGTTGACGAAGTTGTCCGTCAAAACGGGGACCGTACTGTTGGTTCTCGTAAGGCACGAAAGAACCGGTTTGCCAGCCGGAGCCGAATTCATTTTGCAATTTCGGATAGAAACTTACCTGCTCGATAGTAGTAGTGTGAGAGAGTCTTACTGTGTTCACCCCAGCTTTACCTCTCTTAGTGGTGATGATGATAGCACCGTTAGAGGCATCAGATCCATAGAGGGCGGATGCGCCAGCTCCGTTAAGAACGTTGATGTCCTCGATATCTTCCGGGTTAATGTTACCAATCAGATCGTTAGGTACGATCACATTATCAACAACCAGGAGGGCGTTGTTGTTACCCAGGAGAGAGCGGTTACCTCTAAGTACCAGGCGAACGGTAGGATTCACACCACCGTTGATGGCGTTTACCTGCAAGCCGGCAACTTTAGCGGAAAGACCGGCGGCAAGGTTTGTTGCTTTGGCCTGGGTGAGTTGTTGACCGGAAACGTGGGTGGCGTTGTAGCCTTCCTCGCGTTTTTTCCTCATGATACCACCGGCAGTTACCACCACCTCATCCATTACGTTTTCTTTGGTCTCGAGAGCAATATTGCCCAATGCCGAGCCGGAGCCGACACGAGTGCTGATCGAACCAAAGTTTACCGCTGAAATTTCAAGCACATCACCTGTTTTGGCGGTGATGGTGAAAGAACCATCGGAACTGGCAGTAGTACCGGAATTGGTTCCCTTGATCTGGATAGTGGCGCCGCTGATGGGCTGGCCGGCCTTATCCGTAATTTTTCCTGTGATTTGCCTTTGTTGCGCTACAACCAGAGTCGAGCATAGCAGCAGCAACGAAAACATCGTCAGAAGTTTTCTCATGTGACCGTTAATTTTAGTGTTAATGAATGTGAACGAAAACCGTCATTCCAAGAGGTAAGGATTCCATCCGATGACACCTTAACCTGTGTGGATGCTGCGCCAAGATATAGAAAAATTTAACAAAAAAATTTTTTCAGCGGCAATTTCAGCGCAAAATCGCGCCCCTCAAAACACAAATATGTTAAATATTATAACTTTTTAATAAGAAAAAAGGCCACATGAAGCGGCCTTTTTTGATAATTGTTAAACGAATCGCTTTTACATGGTATCCCACCATAGTTTGGTAGTTACATCATCGCCACCAATGGCATTGGAAGCATTTTCCCAGTTTGCCGTGTTCACGTTTTGCTCATTTACAGGATAGGGAAACCGTACAGGTATATCTGACAACGCATCATGTGCGGGTTCCAACTGGGGATAATCATATTTCCTCCAGGCAATCCATGCATCCCATCCCCTGTTGAAATAGGCTATCCACAATTGCGTTCCTATGCTCATTCTCCAGTTTGCTGCGTTATATGCCACGCCTGACTGAGCCAGGTAAGCAGAGGCTTCTCCTGCCGTTCCGCCCCAGTATTCAATGGAAGCGGTCACACCATTTTCATAATGCTCTTCCGCTGTCCCGCCCACGTTATAACCCCGTTGTGCTGCTTCCGCCAGGTATAATTCCACTTCCGCATAATCAAGCAGTAAGCCGGGGAAGGTAGGTTCTGTAATATCCGGGTGTACATGTGAGTATTGTACGTATGCTGACTGTACCCCGGGATCTGCACCTGAATAGCTCGTTACTGGATTGTCGCGTCCAGCCTGGTCTTCAGTGAAGAAATTATCGATGCGGGGATCATTAAGTTCTTCCAACTCATCAATTAAAGTACTGGCAGCGACAAAATCATCTCTGCCGCTTTGCACGAGATCAACCCAAATGGGGTTGGTATTAGGTGGAGCAGCCACATATTGCAACTCTGCGTTATCAGCATTAGATGTAAATACTCCTGCTGCTGCCGCTTCTTCCGCAGCCTGGCGCGCACGTGCATCATTTACATCAGCTATCAGCATACCCATTTTCAACTTGAGCGAATTGGCAAACTTCTGCCATTGACCTACATCTCCACTATAAATGAGATCAGCGCTACCGAAGCTTTCCTCTGCCGGGTCAAGATCAGCAATGGCGGCATCAAGCCTGTCAAGCAAATCAAGGTATATCGTATTTGCATCATCATATACAGGGAAAGGATTCTCAATATCTAATGCTTCTGAATAGGGGATGTCACCGTATGTTGTAACCAGGTAGTACCAGGTATATATTTCCATGATCTCCGCAATGGCCAGTTGATTTTGCTGGCGGGGAACATCAGGGGTAATAAGGTCAGGCTCTAACACATCAGTAGGAATAAGTGCCTTTGACTCACGAATGTCACGTATCACATCACGGTACAATGCGTTCCATGTATTATCATTGATTTCGCGTGTACCGAGGTCATACTGGCTTTCTTCAGGGTATTGTGTTTCCTGCCAGTGCTGCACGATCAATCGAAAAATATTGAGATTGACATTCGATGATGCCAGTGTATTGCTCAGGGTTCGCTGCGCGTTCGTGAAAAACGCATACGAAGGCGCAGTAGATGGATTCTTTGGATCAATATTCAGATCCGAAAGATCCCGGGTGCAGGCTGCTGTAACTACAGCAACGCTTGCAAGTATATATATGTACTTCTTCATAGTTTAATTATTAAAGTCTGAGTCTTGCATTTAAAGTAAACGTCCGGGTAGTTGGATAAGCACCACTTTGATATCCCTGCAGATTGCCTGCGCTTATTGATTCTTCGGGATCAGCATAAGGAATATTCTTATCGATTATCCAAAGATTTCTACCCACCAGTGATATATCTATTCCTTTGAAGTATTTCAACTTGTTTACGAATGAGGTAGGCAGTGAATAACTGATTGCCACTTCTCTCAATTTTATATAGCTGGCATCATAAATAAATCCTGCTGTGGGTTGGCGATATCCCAGCGTACCTTCTGAGTTTGCACGACGGATATCGTTTGGCGTACCATCTGCTTTTACGCCAGGAAGTATAATACCACCACCATCTGCCAACGGACTGCGTGATGGATTTCCCAGGTCATTTAGCTGAACCGTTTCAGGGTACAGACCTGTTCCCATTCCATAATACAGGTCAAGAGAGAAAATATCGCCGCCCTGCCTTGTATCAATCAGGAAACTCAGGGTAAGATCCTTGTAGCGAAGTGAATTACTGATACCACCTGTCCAGTCAGGATTGGCATTACCAATCACTTCATTGGAATTTGGTGAAAGCAGGTATCTTCCATTTGCACCAACAGTCCGTTGCATTCCACCTTTTCCATCATCAGTATAAACGAAATTGCTTCCTCGAATTGTGCCATACGGTTGTCCTAAAGTAGCATTCAGTGAAACCCCGGCCTGGAAATCTGCCAACACAAGGTTTTGTGCTCCTTCAAAAAGCTCGAGCACTTTATTGCGATTGCGGGCAAAATTTATATTGATATTCCAGGAAAAATCTTTTGTTTGAACCGGTGTACCAAATGCGGATATTTCAATACCCTTATTTTGAATGGTTCCGGCGTTCAGGAAACGTGAAGTGTACCCTGTGGATGTTGAAACAATAACTGGTACGATCTGGTCAATTGATTTAGCTGTATAATAGGTAAAATCAAATCCTATGCGGTTTCTAAGCATCGCCATTTCCAATCCAACTTCAGCGCTCTTTGTGATCTCCGGAACAAGGTTAATATTGTTTTTTGTTCCCGGTACTGAAAATTGAGGATTGGGACCGAATACAGGAATAGCAAGGTACGCATCATGTACACTAAATATTGGCGCATCATTACCTACCTGCGCATAGTTTGCCCGCAATTTTCCATATGATAACCAGGTAGCAGTCGGTAACAGTCTAGAAAAGGTAAACCCGGCTGATACAGAAGGATAATAATAAACATTGTTTTCTTCAGGCAATGTTGATGATTTATCTCTTCTTATTGTGGCATCAAGGGTAACCATTTCACGCCAGGTGAAGGTAGCGCCGGCAAACACGCCTTGTACTTCCCTCCTTGGGGCGGATTCAACCGGTGCATTGGGTGTGTTGGCTGAATTAGCAATTGCATACCAGTTGGGGATGATCAGACCCCCATTTGTAATTGCGCGTATACTTTCAGTGCGTTGTTTGCGAATGTTGGTTCCTAATAACGCTTTAAAGTTGATGTCTTCTGAAAGGTCTTTATCCATTGTTGCCAACAGGTCATAATTTGTTTCCCTGTAAGCGCGGTTGAACCGTGAATAAGAAGATGTGGTAACACTTCCTACCGCCTGCCTTTCTTCCTGCAATTCATCATATGAATCGAGTGAAATTCGGCCAAGTATGTTTAACCAGTCAGTGATCTTATAATTCAGGTATACATTTCCAAAATACCTGTTGCGGGAATCATTCTGATAATTCTCATACCGGGTGAAATAAGGATTATCCCAGAAATTGGGCACAAGGTTGTCAGGGTCCTTCCAGTTCCATGTCACGTTTCTTCTCTGTCGGAAATAGGCATCCTTTTGATCCTCGATATCCACGTTCACCTGCCACCATTGGCGGAAGTTTGTCATCAGGTTCTTATCATCATAACCGGTACCAAATCTTCCTCTTCCTTCAATGTTGGAAAAATTAATTACTGCCCCGGCGGTAAGTGCGGATGTGACATTATAAGCCCCGCTAAAGTTGACCAGATTTTTCTTGATCTTACTATTTGGCAAAATACCCTTGTCATCATTACGGGTATAACCCAGTTTAAACATTCCTTTATCATTTGCGCCATCAATGAAAATGCTTTGGTTGGAGGATACAGCGGTCTCAAAAAAATCAACAGGAGTATGTTCGGCTGCTACCCAGGGTCTGGCAATTCCGAAGTTGGGCGACAATGGATCAAAAGCATCCCATTGATAAACCAGGAGATTAGGGTCAAATGGTCCTCCGTAAGATGCATCTTCTAAAACAGGGGCAACCAGGTCAGGAGTGCCATCTCCGTCAATATCTCTTTCTAAAAAATAACCGGTCGCATCTTCATAAAAAGCGCCGTAGCCTGCACCGTATTGAGTTTGGTATTCAGCAAATGTTGACTTATCTATTCTGCCAATTGTTATTCCCGAGTTCACTGTAACACCAAGTCCTTTAGTGCCTTTTTTTGTTGTAATAAGGATCACCCCATTTGCTCCCTGTGATCCATATAGTGCGCTTGCCGCTGCTCCCTTTAATACTGTGATTGAAGCAATATCATCAGGATTGATGTCAGCTGCTGCATTACCATAATCGTATCCACCCCTTCCTGTTCGTTGATTGGCTGTATTAGTAATAGCATTATTGTAAGGAACTCCATCAATAACAAACAGTGCCTGGTTATCTCCGGTAATGGATTTCGTTCCACGCAATACTACATTGGTGGAACCTCCCAAAGTGTTCGTTTGTTTGATATCAAGGCCGGCTACCTTGCCTGAAAGATTCTGAACAAAATTGTTTGTCCTCGCCCTGTTCACTTCATCACCCGGCAACTGTTGGGCAGCATAAGGTACCTGGTTCCTGGTTCTTCTTATACCGAGGGCTGTCACCACCACCTCCTGCAGGTTACCCTGGGATTGAAGTGTGACGTTTACCGTGTTACCAGTTCCAATAGCAACCTCCTGTTCCGCAAAACTTGTGGAACTTACCACCAGTGTTTGCCCTTCCGCCACCTCGATACTAAAATTACCATTTACATCAGCCGATACCCCCGTGTTAGTGCCTTTAATGGTAACGTTTGCAAAAGGAACGGGATCCCCTTTGCTGTCCCTGACCGTTCCAGTAATGGTCCGGGTTTGGCCATACACCAATGCGGTGAACAGCATCAGTACTGCCAGCAGTAATGCGTGTTTTCTCATGTGATTTCAATTTTGAGTTACTTAATCGGACAATCGTGAGCCTCTCCCGGCATTCAACCGGGAAACTGGTTCTCAGAAGCACATAAGTTTTGGAGTAGCTGTAGTGGTTGCAGCTTTAAGTGGCCCGTAAAATGGTGTTGTAACTTTTCCCCTCTTCTTTACCAGCTTCAGGTGGGACGCCGGCGGGGTAAAACTCGAACGTTGGTAATGAGGACAACCGCAGTTTTCTAATTGCTGCGCCAAATTCCAGAATTTTTGACAAATAACCTAAAACTTTTAAATATTCCTCTTAAAATAATACGCGCGCCTGCACCTTCCACTCCGTTTTTTTGTTTCCCCGGATCTCATCTTCACCTGTACCAATATTACTTTGGCCCGGGAAAACTGACTTCGCATATCGAAACCACATTGTTATTTTTTTATTTACATCATAACTGATATTAAGGTAATACCGCAGCCCACGTCCCGAAGAAACCGGGACCGAATAGCTGTACATCACATCGTTTTCATAGGCATATAAACGGGAATTGTAGCCTTCCGTTTCAAAATACTGAAGGCGAACTGAACCATTGTAGGGTTTCATCATCGGTTTATACAATACATCAACCAGCCATAAAAATCCTTTTTCAGCCGGTGCAATATATGCCTTGTACCATGACAATTCCACACGACTCCTCACCACAAAATCCTGGTTCAGCTTACAGTTAAAATGGGTGCGCCAACTCCTCCTTGTTACCGGTATGACATGATGTGTGATATCCGTTTCTTCCGGCCTGTTCTGCTGTTTCCATTCCGTTTTATAACGCGTATACCAGTCAAAATGCCGTGAAGGCGCGAAATTGAATTGAATGAGAAAGTCCTTGCCACCTGACGGAGCATCAACCCGGTAGCGCAACCACGCAAAAGTGTATACATCCGCGTACACATTAATTTTTACTGACGCATTTGGCCTGATGGTCAATCCGGCGAATAACCCCTGCTCATTGTTCGGCACAGATACTTCCGTGAATGCATTACCATACATTGCTTGGTATTCTTTTGCAATTGCGCGATGAACAAGAGAAAAATCAATTCGCTGATCAATACTCATAAGCATGCCATTGACCATCGCCCGGTTTAATTTCTTATCTACTGCAAACTCGCCAAAAAAATGAATGTTCCTGGCATTAAAACTATAATCCATACTGAGGTTATACCATTTATTCCCCTTGATTGAATATAAATTGTATGGCCAGTCGCGCTTACTGAGGGGTGATGAAAGTTTATAGAAAACCGCATTGAAAGCTAACTGAAGGCCTTCTAAAAATCCGTTGGTTTTCTTCCATCGTACATTGCCACCAGCGGTAAACTGTTCAAGCGCATGCCTGTCATTGATCTCCTGCACCGTTCTGTTATTGCCTGAAGTTAACAGCGAGGAAACAGGGCTCTGCCCCGGACCTTCTTCTTCGGAAAGGTTTGCGTTCAACTTTCGAAATGAGCAAAACGCTGAGGCTTCCGTATTATTTTTCTTCATGGTGATCCCAATTCCCCTGTGAAATAAAAACTCGCCTGCGGAACTATAGGGTTTTAATACGGCCGCCTGTCTCTTTATGTTCGTCACCTCCGCCCCTTTTTTAAATGCCATTCCCTGCCAATGAATTAACCCCTGGCCAAGATTAACCGTGAAGTCACCAAGCGCCAATGCCTCCACCAGACCCAGTTTGCCGGCAAAAAAGTGGAAGGAATAGAAATCAAACCCTGCCCGCTGCACTCCTTTGAAGAATTGTTCGCCCGCATCTTTGTCGCCCGTCATTCCAAACCGGAGTAAATTTTTATAGGCGTAGCGATAGCGAAAGAAAATCCGCTGGGGTGAACCTAAATATTTACTACCCGAAGAGTCATGAATAAAACCTTTTGAGGGCTCCATGGTCTGTGAAATCCGCAATAACAACTGGTGCTCCCCGCCTTTTATCCGTGTCATCAAACTTTCTTTTAAATTAGTTTGAAAACCCACTTTCACAAATGGGAGTACTTTCCTGATGGTTGGTATATCCCATGCGGGTATTGCCTGCAATTCATAAATATGAACGAGGTTGCCAAAAAGCCGCCGGTATCTGAGGAGGCTCTCAATCTGCAAATCACTAAGTAGTTTTAATTCCTGCAATTCGTTTGCTTCAGCTTCATTCAGGTTGAGTGGATGTTTGCGATAGTGCTCGATATTTTGAAGAAACGAATCATCTTCTGTTTCCGTTTCCATTACATCCGTTATGGCCTCTATTTGCTGCTCCGCGGAAGAGGGTAGTTCCTGTGCAAACGTTGTGTTTATTAAAAAATAAAATCCAAACATCAACCGCTTCATTACTTACTCCTTTTCTTTTTTTGATTTGATAAACGCATACCTGATAGCCAGGCCTGGCGTAATCCCCAGCTGCATATGCCATGAAGCAACCGCAGTAAGTTGGAGATGGATCAATGAGAAGCCGGCGGCAAGCCAAAAAGCAGGATTCATTGTAGCGCAGCCAATGCTTGCCACCACCCGGGAGTGCAACTTGTATTTGATACTGGCGTTAACTTTCACTGGCCTTTGTTCATCCTTGATGATCTCGCCGGTGAATAATACTCCCTTCGAGGGCTCATAACCGAAGCCAAATGAAAAGACAGCAGGAAATTTTTCACTATTTTCATCTCCCCACCTTCCTCCTACGGGATTCCTGATTTGTATCCCTCCGCGAAATTTTTCGGTAAAATGAATGATGGTGCCCAGGTCTGCAGTTACAGCAGAAGCACCGCCATAGCCGGATATGCGGAGCGTATTGTAATTAAATTGAATCCCCAGGTCGAGTTTTGTACCTAAACTTCTTGCGCATGCAAGTGAAATGGTATTCTCACCATAATCCATATCCCCAAATATTTTTGCGCTAAGGCCTATGCTTCCAAATTTTGCAGGAACCGCTCCCGCGGCCAGCATATTTTTTAAGCCTTGTTGCAGATAGGGCGTTTCGCCATACACGGCTGCCTGCGCATTCTTTACGCGCGCATGTGCTGCGGTATTACCGGTAAATGAAAAGGCATCAATAAAACCGCTGCTGTAGCAGGAGGAAGAAGGATAGAATAATTCCGGCCCCGATTGGGAAAGCGCCCTGAATGAAAGTAGGCTTAACGCATTGAGCAAAAGATATTTTCTCACCATTCCTGATTTGAAAATGAAACTATGGCCTCTCACAAAAAATAAAATGGGTTTTTGAACGCTTGCCGCCGTGTTTTACCTTCGCGCCATGCAATTATTAGATGGTAAGGTCGCGTCACGCGCAATTCTTGATGAATTGAAGATAGAAGTAGCACAACGGGCCATTGAAGGAAAAAAGGTACCGCACCTGGCGGCCATACTGGTGGGAGAAAATGGCGCCAGCCAAACCTATGTAAACGCAAAGGTGAAAGCCTGCGAAGAAACAGGGTTCAGATCCACGCTCATAAAGTTTGAAGAATCAATTTCAGAAGTGAAATTGCTCGAAAAAGTCGAGGAATTAAACAATGACCTCGATGTGCACGGCATATTGGTGCAACTGCCACTGCCAAAACACATTTCTGAACAAAAACTCATTAACGCCATCCATCCTGATAAGGATGTGGACGGCTTCCATCCCGTGAGCGTGGGTAAAATGGTTCAGGGACTGCCCAGCTTCGTGGCCGCCACGCCCTGTGGCATCATGCTGCTGCTTGACCATTATGGCATTGAAACGCAAGGCAAACATGCCGTGGTGATTGGCCGCAGCCATATCGTTGGCCGGCCCATGAGCATCCTGCTGAGCAGTAATGCAAAGCGGGGCAATTGCACGGTTACGATCTGCCATTCGCATACAAAAAATTTAAAGGACCTTTGCCTGCAGGCTGATATAATTGTTGCGGCACTGGGCAAACCTGAATTCTTAAAAGAAGATATGGTAAAGGAGGGGGTGATAGTAGTGGATGTGGGAATCACACGAGTGGCTGACCCCGGCAAAAAATCAGGTTTCAGCCTTAAAGGCGATGTGGATTTTAAAAACGTATCAAAAAAATGTTCATTCATCAGTCCTGTGCCCGGAGGTGTGGGGCCCATGACCATCGCCGCTCTCATGAAGAACACCTACCAGGCTTGTCTCATCAAGAATTAATGAATACAATGGAAACAGTGAACAGGGTTTTGGGGAATGAAGAAAAAATTTCACCTGCTTCAGGGATGTTGCCGGTGATGGAACATTTTTATACACTCCAGGGAGAAGGTTATCACCAGGGCAAGGCTGCTTATTTTATCCGCCTTGGAGGATGTGATGTGGGCTGCGTGTGGTGTGATGTAAAGGACAGTTGGGACGGAGGAAAACACCCGTTGCGCAGCGTGGAAGAACTGGTTAAGATTGTGAGTGCTACGCCGGCCAGGCTCGTTGTCATCACCGGCGGTGAACCGTTAATGCACGACCTTACGGAGTTGACAACACGGTTGAAAAACGAGGGATTGACGACTAACATTGAAACTTCAGGTGCACACCCGGTAAGTGGCAAGTGGGACTGGATCTGTCTTTCTCCAAAAAAATTCAAAGCACCCCTTCCGGAAATCTTACCGCTCGCACACGAGTTAAAGGTGGTAGTCTTTAATAAATCAGATTTCAAATGGGCGGAAGATTACGCGGGCCGCGTGTCCCCAACGTGTAAACTCTATCTTCAACCGGAATGGGATAAAGCGGCGCAAATGACACCCTTGATTATTGAATATATAAAAAACAACCCCCGATGGGAGTTGAGTTTGCAGATTCACAAATACATTAATATTAATTAGTCAATTAATCAATTAGTCAATGATGAGGTTCTTTAAATGGAAAGCTTTATCATTGACTAATTGACTACTTGACTAATTTTTTACGATTTTCTGCGTTGCGATAACCTCGTTATCATTCATCACCTGCAACAGGTAGATTCCTTTTGAAAGTTCTGCTACTCCGGTAACTGAAATGCTATTGAATCCCTTTGTAATAGTTGCCATCTTTGAAGCTTGCAACTGACCGCTCATGTTAAACAACCTGATGCTGATCTTACAGCTTTTTGAAGACTGGTATTGAATGGAAAACTGGCTTGTAAAAGGATTGGGTGCTACCTGGATAGTTACACCTTGCTGGCTTGAAAATTTGATCATTCTTACTTCAGTTACCGTCTGCATCCCGGTCAATTCAACACCCATGATGCGGTAATAAACAACTGACGCTTCAGTATTCACACTCTTATCTTCATACTTGTAAGCATCCTTATTCTCAGCGCCTTCAACTGTTTCAATCGTGGTGAAGCTTCTTCCATCATAACTGCGTTGAATTTGAAACATCGTTCCCGCAGTTTGTTGTGAAGCCCAGTTAAGCACAGGTGTATTGTCAGAAAGATTGACGAAGAATGCGGTGTATTTAATGGGTAAAGGAGTAGTTGATTTGAAAATGTTTGAACAGGTTCCGAGAATCGCTGTTGTATCAGCGTCAGCAAACACACGATAAGCAACGTTAGGACGAACTGAACCATATTGCACATCAAAGATCCTTGTAGGGCTTGTCCTGCTTACATCATAAACCTTGATTGAATCCGCTGTGGAACCTGTCACCCCAATGGTACCGTAGTTAATAGTATGACCCATGAAGTACATTTTTCCTGCGCCTGAAATAGACCCATTGTTAGTAAAACGAACGCTTCTCACGTAACCATTAGGACCATTTATGAACGTACCGTTATTGATAAAATGATCACTTGCAGTACCAGTGGTACCCACCCACAATAAACCAAGGTTAGTAAAAGAATAAGAATTGTTAGTAAACCCGCCATCAGTGATCATGCGGCAATTGTTCGTGAAACTTGAACCAAATTGAAAGGTGAGCATGCCCTCCGTGTTTGTTTCACCTTCATTTACAAATTCGGCAAGATAGTTTACGGTATAGCTGCCTTCAGTGCTGATCAGGTTTTTGTTTGTAAGGCTGGAGAAAAGATTCAGGTCAACGTTTCCTTCTACATTTAATGTTCCCTCATTGATCATGATGGAAAACATGTTCATTTCAAGGTCACCATTGATCTCCATAGTTGCGCCAAATTTGTTTGTCCAGGTCTGCAATCCATTCAGTTGAACATCTCCGTTTATCTGCATCCTGCTGAAATTCGTAACTGAAAAACCGGTAGTTGGAGCCATACCTGAACTAAAAGTCATGGTACCATTGTTGATCAACGTTCCTTTTGAATTGGGAAATGCAATGGGTTTGAAGATAGCCATCGGCTCAACAATGATCACGGCGTTAGCATTGAACACAGTGATATTCCCGGTATATGTGCCTGATTTTATCCTCAGTGTATCGCCAGCATATAACTGGTAGGTAGTGTTAGTGCCTGTATTGTTATAGTTAGTTGCACTGGCAGTGGTGACGGAAAGGATGGCAACAAGAACAAACAGAGTAAAGTTTTTCATCATAGCTTTCATTTTGGCGGGAGCTCGTGGTAGAGAGTTCCCTGGGTTTAGATTTTTCGGTTTTCCTGGTATCGGATTTTCGGGGTTCGGCTGGTTCGTCTTTCGAAGTAATCTTCCTAGTCCCGTTCGTATTCTGACGCAAACTTATTTCAGTATTTACTGCATCCCAATAGTAGAATTACTCGCCAAGTTTAAGGAAATACTGAACTAATATGTATTGCGTGTGCTAATCAACGGATAAGGAGCAGGAATTGAAAAATTCAGCAAAAAACCTTTGATAAAAATCAACGGTTTAAGGAGCAAAAATGGCTTTAAAAACCTGCCACCATTGCCATATCGGGTCAGGGAAAATTTACTTTTCTATGTTAAGTGGTGATCATATCAATAAAAAAATCCCGGCTGACCGGGATTTAGAAATTAGAAATTTCTCAACGAGTTATTTAGTGAAAGTACTAAGCGTCTTTTCCGTGGCAATGCTTGTATTTCTTGCCGCTACCACATGGGCAGGGGTCATTTCTGCCAATCTTTGGAGCAACCTTTACGGGCTCTTGTTTCACTGCTGCTCCTCCTGAAGGATCAAGCCTGTCGCGCTCATTGGCCGCATAATCTTCCCCGGCGGCATCCACTTCTTCCTTATTAGCCCGCATCTTGCTATAGTCAGTTTTCTGTTGCCTTCCTTCTTTCAACTGAGCGTTCTCCTGCTGAATGGGAATGGAAGAGTGGCAAAGGAAGGATACGATATCCTTATTCACCTCAGCATCCATGTTCTTGAACTGTTGAAAGGCTTCAACTTTATATATCACAAGCGGGTCCTTCTGCTCCAGGTAAGCGGTCTGTACACTTTGTTTAAGATCATCCATCGCGCGCAGGTGTTCTTTCCATGCATCATCTATTACCACCAGGGTGATGGTCTTTTCAAGCGCGGCGGCCACTTCTTCTCCGCTTGAATTGAGTGTCTTCTCCAGTGAGGCCAGTACATTCAGGCCTTTTTTACCATCTGTAAATGGTACGATCACATTTTCAATATGGCTTCCCTGCGTGCTGCGAATGTTTTTAAAGACCGGGATCACCTGCTTTTTCAGTTCCTCTTTATGCCTGTTATATCGTTCAGTTGCCTCCTGGTATAATTTGTCAACTACAGAATTGAATTCACCTTTCTTGAATTCTTCCTCTGCAATAGTGGTATCAAGGCCAAAGTTCACAATGCATCCCATTTTGAATCCTTCATAATCTTCCTGCTCGCGGAAACCGCTCACGAGACCTTCCGCAACTACAGAGAATGCATTGTCAATATCGAGTGCGAGTCGCTCACCAAACAAGGCATGCTGGCGCTTACCATACACCACGTTGCGCTGCTTGTTCATAACGTCATCATACTCCAGCAATCGCTTTCTTATACCGAAGTTATTTTCTTCTACCTTCTTTTGGGCGCGCTGAATACTATTGCTGATCATGCTATGCTGTATCACATCGCCTTCTTTATAGCCTAACCTGTCCATCAATCCGGCTATGCGGTCACTACCAAACATGCGCATCAGATCATCTTCCAATGAAACATAGAACTGCGAGGTTCCCGGGTCGCCCTGCCTTCCGGCGCGGCCACGCAGCTGCCTGTCAACTCGTCTGCTCTCGTGACGCTCCGTACCTATAATGGCAAGCCCGCCCGCTTCTTTTACGCCAGGTCCTAGCTTGATATCTGTACCCCGACCCGCCATGTTAGTGGCGATGGTTACTGCTCCCGGTAAACCGGCTTCGGCTACAATTTGGGCTTCCCGGGCGTGTTGCTTTGCATTAAGTACGTTATGAGGAATTTTCTTTTGCTGCAACATGCGGCTTAGCAATTCGCTTATTTCGACGGATGTGGTACCTACCAGCACCGGTCTGCCTGCATTTCTTAATGCTTCTATCTCATCAATGGCAGCCTTGAATTTTTCACGCTTAGTCTTGTAGACAAGGTCCTGCTTATCATCCCTGATCATGGGAAGATTGGTGGGAATGGTTACCACATCCAGTTTGTAAATGCTCCAAAGTTCGGCGGCTTCTGTTTCAGCTGTACCCGTCATACCCGCAAGTTTGTGGTACATCCTGAAATAATTTTGCAGGGTAATGGTAGCGTAGGTTTGTGTGGCGGCTTCGATCTTTACATTCTCCTTTGCTTCGAGTGCCTGGTGAAGTCCATCGCTATACCGACGTCCTTCCATGATGCGCCCGGTTTGTTCATCCACGATCTTGATGGCCCCGTCAATCACCACGTATTCTACGTCTTTTTCGAACAATGTATAAGCTTTGAGCAATTGCTGCACCGTATGAATGCGATCAGCTTTCTGCGAATATTCATTCAGCAACGCTTCTTTTTGCTGCAGTTTTTCTTCCGGGGAAGCCGTACTTTTTTCTACTTCGGCCAGCTTGACGCCAATATCGGGCAATACGAAGAAGTCAGGATCTTCGCCGGAACGGGTGATCATGTTCAACCCTTTCTCCGTGAGCTCAACTGAATTTTGTTTTTCATCAATGTGAAAAAGCAATTCTTCATCCACCACTTTCATATTGCGTTGCTGATCCTGCAGGTAATAATTTTCCGTCTTCTGCATCTTTACTTTGATGCCAGGTTCACTGAGGAATTTAATTACCGGACCATACTTGGGAAGGCCGCGATGTGCTCTATATAAATACAGTCCTCCTGATTTAGGATCATCATCACCTTTCTCGAATAATTTACGTGCCTCATTCAAGGAGTTTCTAACAATGCGTTCCTGTTCCTGCACCAGCTGTTGTATCCTCGGCTTGTGTACATGAAACTGTTGATCATCGCCCTTGGGTACAGGCCCGGAAATGATCAAAGGAGTTCTGGCATCGTCAATCAATACCGAGTCAACTTCATCTACCATGGCGAAATGATGTTTGCGCTGTACCATTTCCTCGGGTGTGTGCACCATGTTATCACGCAGGTAATCGAAACCAAATTCGTTGTTCGTTCCATAAGTGATGTCAGCCAGGTAGGCTTTGCGGCGATCATCGGTATTGGGCTGGTGTTTATCAATGCAATCGACCTTCAGGCCGAGCCATTCGAAAATGGTGCCATTCCATTCCTGGTCGCGACGTGCGAGGTAATCATTCACGGTTACGATGTGGACACCCAGGCCCGGTAATGCATTGAGATAAGCGGGCAATGTAGAAACGAGGGTTTTACCTTCACCTGTGGCCATTTCTGCGATCTTACCTGAATGCAGTACGGCACCACCGATCAATTGCACATCATAGTGCACCATGTTCCAGGTGACCTGGGTTCCGCCTGCTGTCCATGTATTTTTATAAATCGCCTGATCACCTTCGATGGTAATGTAATTTCTTTTCACGCTAAGATCACGGTCAAGGTCGGTTGCGGTAGAAATGATCTCGGTGTTTTCCTTAAAACGTCTTGCAGTTTCCTTTACCACTGCGAATGCTTCCGGTAATATCTGGTTGAGAATTTCTTCTACTTTCTTGTCTCTATCTTTTTTCAGCTTATCTACTTGCTGGTAGATGGTATCCTTGCCCTGGAGATCGTTGAAGGGTAGCGTATCGGCTTCCTTGTTTTTTTGTTCTATTTCTTCATTGATATCTTTCAGATGCTCGGCAATACGCTGGCGGAATTCCCGGGTTTTGTTCCTTAATTCATCATTGGTCAATGAAGCATAACTGGTGAAAAATTGTTTTACCTTATCAACCACAGGGAGGATCTTCTTTACGTCTTTTTCCGATTTATTACCGCCGAAGACCTTTGAAATGAAACCGAGCATGATAGATTATTGTATTGAGAAACTGGTTAAAGGGTTATTCTGGTCAAAAAAGGTGCTACAACTAATTGTAAGCCATTTTGACAGGGCGACAAAGATACAAATGTTTAGCGTTTTTAATTATGAGTGTTATCGTTCAAGATAGCTCAATAACGCTCGATCATAATCGACCTTGAACGGGGTTGATTGGTCTTGAACGAACCTTGCAGGATTTTTATCTTGCAGGATTAAGGGTCAAAGATCATTGCCTCCCGGAAAGAAAAGGAATCAGCTGCGAATTTGAGCGTTTAATACCTTGTTCTTCGGGAAATTCAGCGGTGAAAAAAACGGCAACAATTGTTTTTTTCCCTTGGTTTTGGGTTGGAGTTAAAGGAAATTTGTCTTTTGATCAATCATCAGGATCCATGTTGAGAGAGAGAAATTTTAGCTGAACAGCCGGTTTCCGGGCAGGGGGAGGGTGGTGAACTGAAAAAAATGACGCTGAAAGCGTCCAGGACGGTCATTGCCATGGCAGAAAAAACGGAAGGTTGGAAGGCGGGGGAGGGAGGGCCCCGCGGGCGGGAAAAATTGAACCTTCATCCCCCCAGGTCCCAAATTCTAAGCGCTTATTAAAAATCCACCCTCCACCTTTTTCAAATTCCCTGCATGCATTCATTTCACTCCCCAGCACCACCTCCCTTCTCCATTACCAATACAAACCAAAAGAACATTTTTCCATCATCCTGTGTGTCTGCATCACCTAACGGCGATATACTACTGATACTGCTCATATTTTATATCAACCGTTGACTTTGCCCCATTGATTTTGTATCTGCAGATTCAAACGTACCTTCATTACGCCTATTTTTCAGCTGAATCGAATTTTATGAAAGCAAGCTTTTTAGTATTGTTTCTCCTGTGTTTGTTCCATATCTCCTGTAAAGAGGAGGATAGTGAAAATGAAAAGCTTTTAGACTCCAGCAGGATCTGGTTTGATTATCGGGTTTGGGGGGATGAAGAAGGCGGATATATGACGATTAAAGCGCAATATAGATTGGGAGGACCAAATGGTAAAGCCATTTCTCTGGCCCCTCCAGCCAATGTGATGCTGGATGGAAGCAAACTTTTGCCCGATAGTTCAAGGATGACCGGTGTATATTATGAAATTTCCCGCCCCACTCATGAGTTCGAAGGACCACACGAGATTGTGTTTACAGATTATTCTAACAAGCAATACAAACAACCATTCCGGTTTCAGCCGCTTACACTACTCACGGAGATTCCCGAAATTTTCTCCGTTAATCGCCTGCAATTGGAATTGGAGGGGGTGTCACAAAATGAACGGGTGCGCCTCATCATGATGGATACGGCCTCCTTTAGCGAAGGCATTGACAGGTTAGACAGCGTGAAACACGGTACATTGATAGTCGACAGCTTGGAATTCGCTACCCTGGCTCCAGGCCCTATCTTCCTGGAAGTCACAAGGGAAAAAGAACAGAAAATCCTGAATGGCAATAAGCAGCGCGGAAGGTTTTCAATGTCATATGGAATAAAACGGCAATTTGAGAAAGCTGCCCGTAGCCAGTAGCCGGTAGTTGCATCGCTTGAACCATATTAAACGCCTGACCGACAATGAACGACCTTGAACCCCTAGAACGAACGACCCGACCACAACCAACAAAACAACGATTTTGAACTGGCAAAACCTTACACGTTTTTTCCTACCTTCGCGCCCACAAAAGTTGTAACCCCATGGCTGGTCAGTTAAAGGAAGTCCGTAACCGCATCAAATCAGTTCAAAGCACCCAGCAGATCACCAAGGCGATGAAAATGGTGAGCGCAGCTAAACTTCGCCGGGCACAGGAATCGATCGTGCAAATGCGCCCTTATGCGCGCAAATTGCAGGAAATGCTGAGCAATATCGTGAGCAGCAGCGAAGGTGAAGTAAGCATGCCCCTGGCCATTGACAGGCCCGTAGAAAATGTTCTTATAATAGTAATTACCAGCGATCGTGGACTGGCAGGCGCGTTTAACGCTAACATCATCAAACTGGCAAAAGTTGCTATAGCTGAAAAATATGCGGCGCAGCAAAAGAAAGGTAATGTAACCATCTGGACCATCGGCAAGAAAGGCTACGAACATTTTCTGAAAAATAACTACAAGGTTGACGCCACCTATAAAGATGTGTTCCTGAATCTCAATTTTGAGACCGTGCAACAAGCTGCCCAGGCTGCCATGAAGGCATTTGAAGAAAAGAAATTTGACGTGGTGGAATTGGTGTATAGCCAGTTCAGGAATGCGGCCACACAGGTTTTCCAGGTAGAGCGTTTTTTGCCCATTCCAAAAGTGGAAAAAAAGGAAGGAAACGCGAAGGCTGATTTTATCTACGATCCTGGCCAGGCTGAACTGGTGGCAGAACTGATGCCCAAAATTCTCAATACCCAATTATACAAGGCCGTGCTTGATTCCAATGCTTCTGAACACGGAGCCCGTATGACGGCCATGGATAAAGCAAGTGAAAATGCCAATGAAATGCTTCGCACACTCAAAATTTCCTACAACCGTGCAAGGCAGGCGGCCATTACAACGGAATTGACGGAGATTGTTTCAGGTGCAGCCGCGCTCCAGGGATAGGCGTTCAATATCATTAAAGAACGACAAAGTACGACCTTGAACGACTTTGAACGACTTTGAACGACCTTGAACCACTTCTGCGATTAACTTGTGGATAATTAACCCTCCCCTTCTTACCACTCCCACCAATTAGATTTTAGTTTTGATGAAACTTAAAAAAAACCCTTAAGGAATAGGTACAATATGGAAATTACAAACCTGATACCGCATATCGAAGCATTGATCTTTGCCAGTGAAAAGCCTCTGACGTCATTAGAAATTACTGAACTGGTAAATAATGCGTTTGGATTTATGGAAGATAAGATTTCACTTGACCAGGTTGAATCCGCTCTTGAAGGCATCACTGAAAAATACGATTCAGAATTTTACCCATTTGAAGTAAGGCAAAGCGGAGGCGGATGGCAGTTTCTTACCAAAAAGGATTTCCACAAGACCATCGCTCAATTGAACGGTGAAAAATTCCTGAAAAGACTTTCAGCCGCAGCTCTGGAAACGCTGGCCATCATCGCTTACAAACAGCCCGTCACCAAGGGTGAGATAGAATCCATTCGCGGTGTGAGTTCTGACTATGCCGTTCAAAAGCTGCTTGAAAAAGAACTCATTATCATCAGCGGCCGCAATGAAAAATTACCAGGTCATCCATTGGTATATTCTACTTCCAAGAACTTCATGGATTACTTCGGCATCAATTCAGCTGATGAATTACCAAAGATCAAGGAGGTGCTGGCTGAACAAATGGTAGAACCCACCCTCATCAAGCATACCGGGGACGAGCAAAAAGCCGAAGGTGCTGAAGAGGATACAAATGCGATGCTTTCGGTAACGGAGGAAGGTGAACTAATCGAAAAAGAAGACAATGACAATTGACGCTTTCTGTTTTCCGCATTCCCTGCCTGAGCCGAACAGGTATTGGCGTTAAGGTTCTGCATTTCGAGGCTACCTGACCCTAGATGCAAGCCAGGAAATTAAATTGTAAAACCCCAACGGAAACCTTTCTTCGGCTTCAATTTGTTGAATCCGGATGTTGAGTGACCGCTGTTTACGGACCGTCAGCAATCCACAATTGAGGAAGCCCAACAGAAAACTGAAAACGTAAAAATTTTGTAATTACTTCGCCTTCATGTTTCCTACAATTCCAAGTGACCAACTAACCGACCTGGCAAAGAAATATGGTACTCCCCTATACGTTTATCATGCCGAAAAAATAAAATCTCAATTTGAAAAGCTTCGTCATGCATTCAGGGAAAGTAACGTTGTTTTCTTTTATGCCAGCAAAGCATTGACGAATGTATCAGTACTTCGATACATACGCAGCATAGGCGCGAATGTTGACTGTAGTTCCATTAATGAAGTAAGACTCGCCACGCATGCAGGCTTTCAACCAGCGCAAATACTTTATACTTCCAATGGAATTGACTTTGGTGAAATTGTGGAAGCGGCCGACCTGGGTGTTAACATAAACATTGACAGCATTTCCAATCTTGAGAAGTTTGGTAAAAAATACGGCCATTCTTATCCTGTTGGCATCCGCCTCCGTCCCAACATCATGGCAGGTGGAAATATTAAGATCTCGACCGGCCATGATAGAAGCAAATTCGGGATTCCAGTAGAACAGTTGGATACAGTATTGCAAATAGTAAAGGAAAATTCCATTCATATCAACAACCTGCACATTCATACAGGAAGTGATATCAAGGATGCGGATGTTTTCATCAAAGGCATCGCCGTATTGTTCGATATCATCCCTCATTTTCGTGAATTAAAATCTGTTGATCTGGGAGGTGGTTTCAAAGTGCCTTACCGTGACCAGGATGAGGAAATCGATATCGAGCTGTTGGGTAAACGCGTACGGGAAGAATTTGCTAACCACCCGCAGGCAGGCAAGTTGCAAATATGGTTCGAACCGGGGAAATTCCTGGTTAGCGAATGCGGCTTTTTTATTACGCAGGTAAACGTGCTGAAGGAAACACCCACTACCCATTTCGTGAGCGTGAACAGTGGCTTTAACCACCTCATCCGGCCCATGTTTTATGATTCATACCACCACATCAGCAATCTATCTAACCCCGAAGGTCCATTGAAAGAATATGCTGTTGTGGGAAATATCTGCGAGACTGACACCTTTGCGTGGAATCGGCAATTGAACGAAGTGCGCGAAGGAGATTTCCTGCTATTCCATAATGCCGGCGCATACGGCTTCGAAATGTCAAGCAATTTTAACTCAAGACTAAAACCAGCGGAAGTGTTGATGGAAGGCGGGCGCGATACGTTGATAAGACGAAGGGAAGGGTTTGATGACCTTTTACGCAATCAACTTTAAGACCTTTTTCATTCAACAATGACATCCGTTCTTGATTTCGATGTCACCGGTAAAACGCCACCCATCACTTCCGTTACTCCATTCGATTCGCTAATGGTTGTCTTTTGCCGCATGACGCCTGTTGCTTTATCCACGATGATGGTCCCGGTGAAATGATCATTCATCTTCGTCACCGTTTCCATTCCCATCATTTCCGCCTTTGTAGTGCTGTTTGCCGTTCCTTTGAAATCAATGATGTAGGTAGTGTCTGTAATGGCCGTAAGCGTAAAAGAAGTACTCGTGGTATCCTCACCAATGATCTTCGATTCCACCCAACCCTCATTCAGGCCTACTTCCGTTTCAGGAAGAATCTTAAAAAAACTCGGTTCATTTTTTCTGGGAGGAAATACAAGACTCGCCTGTTCGCGAAGCAAGCCGGAAATGAGCGCAGATCCGTCATTACCTTTCGACAACTCAATGGTCTCAGGTTTCGCCATCAATACCTTTCCTGATGGATCGATGATCATGTCATAACTCTTGCCAAGCATTTCTTTGATCGGGGCCGCCAGTTGACTATTCAAATCTTTAGGGTTGTCTGAATCAAATTTCTGCGACTGCCCCATACCTTCAAAATCATAAGTGATCCGCTGCAGGTCATGGTGAAGTGTAGTATTATCTTCAGTGGAGTTAGTCACCCTGAAGCGATGTTGAACATTCGCATTCACACTAAAGTCTATCGCCTGCCCCATGGCCTCCTGCGAAACAGTAGAGGTGGAACTTACGTTTACAGTAAACACTTTTCCCTGCTCGAATACCAATTTTACGGCAGCTTTTTGCGCGAATAAATCAGCGGAAAAAGAAATAACCCCGGCAAGTAATAGTAGTTTTTTCATCATGCAAGAATGTTATTTCAAAGGTGACGAAAGTTTTGGAGAAAATAGGGTTAAATTTAGAATTGGGAAATAGGAATTTGGAATTGGGAGAAAGACCATAATCATGCGAAAGTGATGGGTAATTGATAAAACAATAATTCGAAATCAGGAAGGAAACTTAGACTCCCGGGTTCCTGACAACCGACAACCGACAACTGAATTAACAACCGACAACTATCAAATATGCAAAAAACCCTGGTCTCCATCTTCATCCTCATCCTCGCATTATCAGCGAATGCGCAGGACATGAAAAAGTTTAGCCTTTACCAACCGGCCGAGGATGCTGAAGCGAAAATCAACGAGGCAATTGCGAAAGCTTCGAAAGAAGGCAAGCACGTATTTATACAGGTTGGCGGCAACTGGTGCATCTGGTGCGCGAGATTCCATGAGTTCATCACAAAAGACAAAGTATTAGACTCCCTGGTTCAAGCCAATTATGTTGTATACCATTTGAACTATAGTCCAGAAAATGAAAATAAAAAGATACTGGAGAAATATGGCTTCCCACAGCGTTTCGGATTCCCCGTTTTCCTCGTGTTGGATGCAAAAGGAAAACTCCTGCACACCCAGAATTCCGTTTACCTCGAAGATGGAAAAAATAGTTACGTGCGTGACGTGGTGATGGGATTTTTTAAGGATTGGACACCGGAGGCGTTGAACGGGAGGAACTATTAAGGAGTTCGAGTCGATCTTTGGAAGTTGGAATTGGGAATTGGAATTGGGAGGAAGACCATGATTAGAAAGAGTTGGGTAATTGATAAAAACGAAAATTGAAATCAGGAAAGCAACTTTAACTCCCTGGTTCTTCTGACAACCGACAACTGACTACCGACAACTGACCTGACAATTGACAACCACATAAAATGCATTCACAAACCTGCCTTGGCCTGCTTCTTCATCCCATTAAATTCCGATTGTTCCTGCTCACTAAACTACCAAGTGCATACTTTTCCGGAGTAAGGGTCAGGAGTGCGGATGAAAACAGTTGTACTGTAAGTGTTCCGTATAAATGGTTTTCAAAAAACCCGTTTCGATCCACTTACTTCGCCTGCCTGGCAATGGCGGGTGAAATGAGTACCGGCTCCCTCGCCATGATGCACCTCTACAAAAGAACACCCAGGGTTTCTTTATTGGTTGTAAAAATAGAAGGTGAATATTTTAAGAAAGCTACTGGCAGAACGCACTTTACCTGCAACGATGGAGCACTCATCAAACAAACTATCCAGGAAGCGATCGACACAAAAGAAGCAAGATCCGTTCGAGCACGGTCAGAAGGAAAAAATGAAAACGGCGAGGTTGTCGCCGTTTTTTATATTACATGGTCCTTTAAAATCAATTTGAAAATTTGAAAATGAGGTTGCTTTAGTCAATCAACCAATTCCCCAATAAAAGAAACACGAGGCTTAGAAGTAAAATTTAAAAACAGGTAAGCGTCATTTTCAAATTTTCAAACCTTCAAATTTTCAAATTATCACCATATTTTCTCAAACTCCTTCTTCCCCATCTCCTTATTCACCTCAATAAAATACGTCTGGTATTTCTTTGAAAGCATGAGTGGGTCCTTGGTGAATAAACGCTGAATTACCGCCATCGGGAAAAGAAAAACAAAAAATACTACACTCAGCAAAATATTGGGCACGATATAGCCCAACACCTTTGCCAGTTTCATCCATGCCCATTCTATCTTCTGGCTGATGAAGCTACTCATTGCTCCCAGTACGCCCACTCCCAGCGACACATACAGCGCCCATTCAAACTTGAATATCAAATAAATGATCAGGAAACCCATGGAAATGACCAGGATCGTCGATTTTGACGTATCTGCTTTCATACTCTGTATATTCAAAATGTTTAAAACAATGTGTAAATGAATGGAGCAATAGCGCTACCACCACCAAATACAATTACCAATCCTAATAAAAGAAGAATGATAATGATCGGGGCTAACCAGAATTTTTTGCGTTCGCGCATGAACTGCCACAAGTCTCTTAAGAAAGTCATGATATTAATTTTTAAGGTTTATTCTTGAAATAATTATACAAAACACCCGCCACAAACTCGTGGCCATACTCGGCCCAATGACCATCATAGTCAGTCTCGAAACGGGTTTTGTTCTTTTGATAATCCGAGGCCATCGGTTCCGTCAGGTCAATGAACGGCAATCCCATCTTCTGGCATTCGTCAGCCACCATTTGATTCAACCATGATACCTTTGAATTCTCCAGGTCACCACTGTAGATGTTCCACCTGGGCGCATCCATAATGAAGATGATCTCTTTTCCTGCCAATTCACTTTTAATCTTATTCAACAGGTAGTGAGTCACAGCCGTTATGGAATCTTTCTGGTTCACCACATCACTAACTGCCACGTTCATCTCCACTTCCTTTGCGCCAGCTTTTTTCGACCTGAATTTATCCATCAGGTTGAGGTTGTAATAAAGGTAACGGAACAATGAAGACTTTCTCAGAATCTCGCCTCCGGGTACTTTATTATGCGTGCGCTCGGGCTTCACCGGCTGCACCTCGGTGAAAGTGCTATCCGTATCAAACTTAATGGTGAGGTACATGGGAATGTATGACAAGCCGTGTATCGACTCATGAAAATCGTTATGAATGAGATTGAAGATGTAAATGTCAGGCGAATATTTTTTCTCTACATACCTCGACATGTGGAGGTACTGTGAGAGAGGGGAAGCAGACACACCGAAACTATACACTTCATATTTATCACCCAGTGAATCATCCAACAGGCTTGGATATTTTTCCTCAGCACTCACCTGCCATGCTTCGATGTATGAATCACCTATTACGGCGATTCGCTTCACACCCGGTTTTTTTGCCGGTTCATAATCTATGGGGCTATTCCATCCATCATTATTTATTCTCCAGCGGCCGCGCTGTTGCGAAAAATTTCCCGTAGTCCACAAGCCGCGGGTTCCATAGTCGCGACTGTACTTCACCAGTTTATCCTGTTCATCATAAATGCTCTTGGGCCGGTCGCTGCCCGGGAAGAATATGCGGGATATGACCTCCAGCAAAATGAAGAAGATGATCAGCATGGGAACTGTAACGAAGAGAATATTTTTTAGCGTTTTTTTCATTGTTGCAATTAGTCAAGTTTGAATTTCTCCATCCACTTCTCGCGGTTCTGCCAGTCAGGCTGTTCCGTTTTCCTTAGCACATAATCATTCACCACCAGGTAATCCATTTCAGTGCGCATAAAACATTTGTATGCATCTTCAGGTGTGCAAACGATGGGTTCACCTCTCACGTTGAAACTGGTATTTACAACAAGGCCATATCCCGTTTTTTGCTTAAATGTGTTGATGAACTGCCAATACCTGGGATTGGTTTCTTTGTGCACGGTCTGTACCCTTGCCGAGAAATCAAGGTGAGTGATTGACTGCACATCGCTGCGCTCGTGGTACAGGCGCTCCCATAGGTCAAGCTCATGATAATTCTCGGGAAGCTGCTTCCTTCGTTCTTCCTTTACATCAGCAATGAGTAGCATATAGGGCGAAACCACGGGCAGGTCAAAGAAGTCCTGTGCATTTTCCGCCAACACTGAAGGAGCGAACGGCCTGAAGCCTTCACGGTATTTGATCTTGAGGTTTAGTTTCTTTTGCATTTCTGCGTTTCGTGCATCACCGAGGATGCTGCGATTGCCCAGTGAGCGGGGACCGTATTCCATTCTTCCCTGGAACCATCCTACCACGTTGCCTTTATCGAGATAATCGGCCACCTCATTGCAGAGCTCCTGGAAATCTTCTTTCTTATGGTAAACAGCTTTGTGTTTTTTGAATGCGGAGAGGGTTTCCTTCTCCGAGAAATCGGGACCCAGGTAGAAGCCATGGCGCGCAACCGGCTCACCCGTAATTTCTCTTGGCTGATCAAAATACATGTAGTGCGCCATTTGCGCCGCACCTAATGAGCCTCCCGCATCACCGGATGCCGGTTGAATAAAAATGTCTTTAAATATTTTTTCTTTCAGCAATTTTCCATTCGCCACACAATTGAGTGCTACCCCACCTGACATACAGAGATAATCGGAGCCGGTGAGGCGTTTCGCTTCGCGTGCCATCTTGAGAACGATCTCTTCGGTCACTTGTTGAATGGCGAGTGCCATGTTGCAATGCTTTTGCTCGATCTTTCCATCAGGCGGAACCACTGCAATGCCGAATAATTTTTCCCATTTGCGACCATGAATCATTCTAAGCCCGGTGGCATAATTAAAATAATCCTGGTTGAGCCAGATGGAGCCATCGTCCTTAATGTGCACAATGTGCTCTTTAATTAGTTTGACGAAATCTTTTGTTTGCTGCGCGTTAGGATTACCATACGGAGCAAGTCCCATGAGTTTGTATTCTCCTGAGTTAACGCGGAAGCCAAGGTAATAAGTGAATGCAGAATACAATAGCCCTACTGAATGCGGAAAACGCATTTCTTTCATCAATGTGATCCTGTTTCCTTTTCCATGGCAAATGGAGGCAGTAGCCCATTCCCCCACTCCATCAATACTAAGTATGGCCGCCTCTTCGAAAGGAGAAGGATAAAAAGCGCTCGCGGCATGCGAGAGATGGTGTTCAGAGAAGAGAAGCTTTAATTTCTTCTTGTCATACTTTCCTGCTTCAGCCAGGCCTTCGTGTAAAAGCTTTTTAAGAAACATTTTTTCCTTGATCCATACCGGGATGGAGGTCAGGAACGAAATCAGGCCTTTGGGAGAAAAAGCGTAATATGTTTCGAGCAGGCGTTCGAATTTGAGAAGTGGTTTATCGTAAAACACAACCGCGTCGAGTTCATCGATGGTAAGACCGGCATATTCCAGGCAGTATTTCACGGCATTGACCGGGAAATCGGGGGTATGTTTTTTTCGGGTGAAACGTTCTTCCTGTGCGGCGGCTACTATCTGGCCATCAACGAGTAAGGCAGCAGCAGAGTCATGGTAGAAGGCGGAAATTCCTAAAACTGTTTTCATATTCATTTTTTATGATGGCGATGGTACGGTTCGGTCGCCATGGAACAAGCTTTAAATATAAAACGGATTGTTGAATTCCGCAATAAGGCTCAAGGTTCTTACGCGGAAAACTACGATTTGGAGGTAATTCCAGGAGAATTGGGGCTTAAAACGGGCGGATTAATTCAGAGGATTGATGCGGATGAGGGTATTTGAATTGGCGGGTGATTCCCGAATTCGGGGCCAAACTACAAATTAGGTTTCAGATTTTCAAGGATTTTTTTCCATCTCCTACAGACAAGGCAGCCTCGTCTACACAAGCCTGCCTCGTTCCTGCAAGGAAACACCAACCTTCATTAAGATTACTTAAATTCGGAAAAATAATATCTGCAATGAGAAAAAGCCTTTCCGCGGCCAAACTGGCCCTGCTTACCATGCTCTTGCTCTTCGCAATGACCGGGTATTCACAAATCACCTTCCCCGAAAATGGCGTGGCTGATAACCGAGAAGGTTGTTATGCCTTCACAAACGCCACCATCGTAAAAGATGCCAGCACCACCCTTCAAAAAGCCACCCTGGTGATCCGCAAAGGAAAGATAGTGGCCGTTGGTACTGACATAACCATTCCCAAAGATGCCGTGGTGATAGATTGCAGCGGCAAATACCTCTATCCCTCCTTCATCGATATCTATGCTGATTATGGCATCACTATCACTCCTTCTTCTGCTCCCGGGGGGGGTCAATTTAACCCCGGCACCCAGCCCCAGCTTGAATCAGGTACTAAAGGAGCGTATGGCTGGAACCAGGCACTTAAGGTAGATGCAGAAGCATATAAGGTTTTTACCGTTGATGACGCTAAAGCAAAACCTTTCCGTGATGTGGGCTTTGGTACCGTACTTACTCACGTGCGTGATGGCATTGCACGTGGCACTGGATCAGTTGTTACGCTCGCCAATGAAAATGAAAACCTCGTCATTCTAAAAGAACGCGCCTCCGCGCACTACTCTTTTAACAAAGGAACCTCCCGTCAAAGCTATCCTGGCTCCATGATGGGCATGATCGCCCTCCTTCGTCAATCATACCTCGATGCCCAATGGTACAAAAACAAACCAGCCGACGAAGGGCTCAACCTTACCCTAAAAGCATGGAATGATGTGCAGGGACTTCCGCAAATCTTCGAAGCCAATGATAAATGGAATGACCTGCGTGCTGACAGGATTGGAGACGAGTTTGGCGTACAATACATCATCAAAGGCGGTCAAAACGAATACCAGCGCCTGCAAGAAATGAAAGCCACCCATGCGAGCTTCATTTTACCGCTTAATTTTCCACAGGCACAGGATGTGGAAGATCCCAATGACGCAAGGTTCGTTTCTCTCAATGACCTCCGCCACTGGGAACTGGCTCCCACAAATATCGCCGCCTTCGAGAAAGCCGGCATTCCATTCTGTCTCACAACCGCCGACCTGCGTGATGTGAAATCATTCCCCACACAACTCAGAACGGCCATCAATTATGGACTTACTGAAACCGCTGCACTCAACGCACTCACTAAAACTCCTGCTACCCTGCTGGGAGTCTACGACCAGGTGGGCAGCCTCGAAGCCGGCAAATGGGCGAACTTCCTCATCACTTCCGGCCCAATATTTAATGAGAAAACGAATATTCACCAGAATTGGATACAGGGAAAGAAATACAAAGTAAAGGACGATACCTGGAAAGACCGGCGGGGCAGCTATAACCTCGTATTAAATACCAGCACGGGCCCGGTAAAATACACGCTCGATTTCAAATCAAACACCGCTGCCAGCATCATTGGCAAAGACACTGTTACTTCCAAGTTCTATTACGATGGGCGCCAGGTGCGCATCAACTTCGCGCCTGAGAGAAGAGGTGAAAATAGTTATCGCCTCAGTGGCATCATCAATGATGATGTATGGTCAGGTGCAGGAGTTGATACCGCCGGCAACCAGCTCACGTGGACCGCAACCTATGGCAAAGCAGGTGAACAAAAATCAGACAGCGCAAGAAAGAAACCCGTTGGGAAACTCGCGGATGTAGTGTATCCCTGGGAACCATTTGGATGGAAGGAAAGCGATGCGCCCAAACAGGAAACCATTCTTGTCAAGAACGCAACCGTGTGGACCAATGAAGCCGAAGGAATTTTGCAAAATGCCGACGTACTCATTAAAAATGGAAAGATCGCAGGAGTAGGAAAAAATCTTTCGGCAGAAAATGCACGAATAATTGATGGCACGGGCAAACACGTTACTGCAGGCCTGATAGATGAGCACTCCCATATTGCGGCGGCATCAATCAATGAAGGCGGCCAAAGTGTAACATCTGAGGTAAGGATCGCTGACAATCTTAACCCTGACGATGTAAACATCTATCGACAGCTCAGCGGTGGCATCACCACTACACACATTCTTCATGGGTCTGCCAACGTGATTGGCGGGCAAACACAATTGATCAAAACAAGATGGGGAGCAAATGATGAAGATTTAAAGTTCAAAGGCTGGACCGGGCAAATAAAGTTCGCTCTTGGTGAAAACGTAAAACGCTCGCCCTTCGCCATCGGCAACGGCTCAAACAACAACCGCTACCCTGATACCCGAATGGGTGTTGAACAGGTGCTCGTTGATGCCTTTACCAGAGCAAAAGACTATGAACGTGCATGGAAAGAATATGAAGGTGCAAAAAATAAAAAAGGATTGTCAGCACCACGCAGGGATCTCGAACTCGAAGCGCTGGTAGAGATCATGAACAAACAGCGCTTCATCACCTGCCACTCATATGTGCAAAGCGAGATTCATAGCGCTATGGAAGTGGCGAATCGCATGGGATATACAGTAAACACATTTACCCACATACTCGAAGGGTATAAAGTTGCCGATAAAATGAAAGCTCACGGTGCGAATGCTTCCACCTTTTCTGACTGGTGGGCCTATAAAATGGAAGTGCAGGATGCAATACCCTACAACGCCGCGATTATGCACCGAATGGGCCTTAATGTTGCCATCAATTCAGATGACGCGGAAATGGCAAGAAGATTGAACCAGGAATGTGCAAAGATTGTAAAGTACGGGGGCGTGAGCGAAGAAGATGCGCTAAAGATGGTCACACTCAACCCTGCAAAAATGCTTCACGTGGATGACAAAGTCGGAAGCATTAAAGTTGGCAAAGATGGTGACATTGCTATCTGGAGCGATCATCCTCTTAGTATTTACGCTAAATGCATGTATACGATTGTTGACGGCACTGTGTACTTTGACAGGCAAAAAGATGAGCAAACGCAACACATCGTTGACTTGGAACGCAACAGGATCATAAAAAAGATGAATGGTGAAAAACGTTCCGGTGCACCCGTGATACCTGCCCAGCCGAGTTACCAGGTGTTGCATACCTGCAGCGACCACTCTCATAGTAATGGCATCTTAACCATTGAAACAGATGATATAAACCAATAAACAAGCAATCATGAAAAAGATACTATTCAATATAATTGCCGTTTCACTGGTATTCGTTGCGAATGCCCAGGAAACTGTTTATCCTGCTCCTAAACAAACCGGCTCAACCGTCATAGTGAATGCAATCGTGCATGTGGGCAATGGAGAAGTAATCGAAAACGCCTCAATTGTAATAACTGATGGAAAGATAGCCGCCGTGGGAAAAAACGTATCCATTCCTGCCAATGCAACCACGGTTGATGCAAAAGGAAAACATGTTTACCCGGGATTGATACTTCCCATTTCCAATCTTGGACTGGTTGATATTGGAAGCGTGCGAGCCACGACTGACGTTCGCGAAATCGGAGAACTCAATCCTAATGTGCGCTCCATTGTTGCTTACAATACTGATTCAAAGGTCATCAACACGCTTCGCTCAAATGGCATATTACTGGCCAACATAGTTCCACAGGGAGGTTTGATTAGTGGCAGTTCATCAGTGGTGCAACTGGACGCCTGGAACTGGGAAGATGCGGCCTATAAAACTGATGCGGGCATTCATTTCAACATGCCTTCATTAATGCCTCGGCGGCAGGGATTCGGTGGTTTTGGCGGAGGCGGCGGCCCAAACCAGCCACCTTCTGACCCCGTGAAAGAGGGGCTTGACAAAGTGGATGAACTAAAAAGTTTTTTTCATGAAGCAAAAGCATACGCAGCCGTTCCCGAACACCAGCAAACCAATCTCAAGCTTGCAGCCGTAAAAGGTCTTTTTGATAAATCGCAGAAACTATACATCCACGCCAATACAGTGAAGCAAATGCTGGTGGCCCTAGATTTTGTAAAAGAGTTTGGGTTTGACGTGGTGATAGTGGGCGGAAGTGATAGCTGGCAAATCGCTGACCTGCTAAAACAAAATAACGTATCCGTCATCCTCGGACAGGCACACCAATTGCCAACCATGGAAGATGATGATATCGATCAGCCTTTTAAAACAGCAGCAGCCTTACAAAAAGCGGGAGTGGTATTCTCTTTTATGGATGATGATGGCCAGACACGCGGTAGGAACCTTGCATTCAATGCAGGCACCGCTGCAGCGTATGGTTTGACTAAAGAACAGGCCTTGCAGGCGATCACGCTCAATGCCGCGAAGATATTGGGGGTAGCTGATAAAACCGGAAGTATAGAAGTAGGGAAAGATGCAAACGTGGTGATCAGCGAAGGTGACATTCTCGACATGCGCACCAGCATAGTAACCGATGCATTCATACAGGGAAGAAAGATCAACCTGATGGATAAGCATAAGTTGTTGTATGAGAGATACCAGCATAAGTATGAACGTAAAGCTTTTTAGGATAGTGTTTAGTGAGGGGGTTAGCTGTCCAGCTAACTAGCTGACATGCTAACTAGCTAACTAGCTGATAAGCTAACTAGATAGACATAAAATATAACTAAGAAAATCATTATTCATTTGAAGATCTAAGAAGTTTGTCAGCTGGTCAGCCAGTCAGCTATCGCCCTATATCTTTTTAAAATTAAACCAATGAAAATAGCCTTCCACGGCGCCGCCCGTACCGTCACCGGCTCCAAGCACCTCATCACGCTAAAGAATGGCAAGCGCTTGTTGCTTGATTGTGGTTTGTTCCAGGGTATGGGTAAGGAAACGGATAGTCTCAATCGCGACCTGGGATTTGATGCTACATCGGTGGATGCAATGATCTTATCGCATGCGCACATTGATCATAGTGGCCTCATCCCAAAATTGGTGAAGGATGGTTTTAACGGAAAAATATATTGCACTCCTGCTACACGTGAACTGGGAAACATCCTGCTGGAAGATTCAGCAGAGATCCAGGAAGATGAGGTGAAATATGCCAACAAGCGCCTCGCCATGCAGGGCAAGACGTACCTTCAACCCTTATATACCCGCGAGGATGCCTTTAAATGCCGCGATCAGTTCGTGGAGCGGCCATATGGCAACTGGTTTGACGTAATTGACGGAGTGCAGGCTTTGTTCACTGATGCGGGTCATATCATCGGCAGCGCGTGTGTGCATTTGATAGTAAATGAGGGTGGTAAGCTGACGCGCCTGAGTTTTAGCGCAGATGTAGGTCGCTATCGCGATGTGATCCTCAAATCGCCCGAGGTATTTCCGCAGGCTGATTACATTTTGCTTGAATCAACTTACGGTAATAGTTTGCATGATCCCGCGGTCACCACACCTGATCTATTGCTCGAATGGATCAGGAAAGCATGCATAGAAAAACAGGGAAAACTCATTCTCCCGGCATTTAGCGTGGGAAGAACGCAGGAATTGCTCTTTGCACTGAACCAGTTGGAAATTGAAAACCTCTTGCCTGACCTGGATTATTTTGTAGATAGCCCACTCAGTATTGAAGCAACGGAGGTTGTAAAAAACTATCCCTCCTATTTTAATAAGAACATTCAGCGCATCATGCAATCAGACAAAGATCCATTTTCATTCAGGGGATTGAAGTTTGTGAGAAACGTGGAGCAATCGAAGCTGTTGAATTTTCAAAATGGACCCATGGTGATCATTTCAGCAAGTGGAATGGCTGATGCGGGAAGAGTAAAACACCACATTAGTAACAACATCGAGAACAGCCAGAACACAATTGTATTCACGGGTTATTGCGAACCGCGCTCTCTTGGCGGCAGATTACTCGATGGAGCAAAGCGGGTGAGCATATTTGGAGTAGAGCATGAAGTGCATGCGGAGATTGGCTCTATAAGAAGCATGAGTGCCCATGGCGACTATGAGGATCTCTCACAATGGTTAGCCTGCCAGGACCCCCAACAGGTAAAACAATTATTTCTTGTACATGGCGAATATGATGTGCAGGAAGAATTCAAGAGAAGGTTGGTGAAGAAAGGATTCCTCGATGTGATGATACCGGAGCAGCATTTTGAGATAGGATTGAACATTTAACGTGGGAGAAACCTGAATCGATGTAGGCTTCCTGGGATCAAGGTTTGAAATGAATCAATTTCTGGATACCCTTTTGGTTAGTGTAAATTCCCAATTCCAAATTCACATTTCCCCATTCCTAATCAACTTCCCCTCCTTGTACCCTATTAAACCTATGATTCATCAGCCGCGGATCAGCCACCGTAAAGTGTGTAATCATTCCCAAAGTATCTCTATGAAATTTCACAAAAACCTCGAAAGGGGTGGACTGCGGATACTTTTCTACCATCAAGGTAAAAACATCTTTTGTTTCCGGCACCAGTTCCACATTCGCTATTGTTGGGCGCTTGACGATCAGTTTACCATCATTATTAACAACCAGCGTCCAGTAAAAATCAAGATGTGGGCTGTAATATTTACCTGTTAAAGTCACCAATTCTTCCTTTGAAGGAGTCCACAACGCAGTCGTATCTTTTACGTGGTGAAACACTTTCATGTAGGGATACACATGAGTAATAATTCTGACAGGATGAGTTTCATCATCCGGCAATATAAACTCAAGATATGCCTCATAGTCTGCATCCTTAAAAACATAGGGAGAAACCTTCTCCAACGGAATAAGCGTAGTACTGTTGAGTTGCCATTTCAAAGAATCATTGTGCACTACCAATTGCAATAAATTCTTGCGATCCCTGGTAAAACTTTCATACCCTATTGTATCCACATCAAAATATCGACCAGCCAATTGTTTTAGTTGCGCCTGGGAATATGTTGACGGCGATTTGGCGAATCTTTTATTTACGAAAGGAGGTTTTTGAATCTTCAACAACCAGTTCATGATGGATTGATGAAACAACAGGTAATTCGCATCTGTATTTCCAATTATAATTATTGAAAGATCCCTTGAAGGAACACGAGAAATATAGGGTCGGTTGTTTACTCCCTGGTGAGTAATTAAAGTGTACCCATCCTCAAAGCTTTCCTTGATTCCAAATACATAGTTTCTCCCTTTACCCGGCATCAGCATTGCATCCTTTACCAGGTATTGAATGGCTTTGGATGCAAAGGAATTGGTGTCAGCATGCACCCTCGCCCATTTCTCCATATCAGCGGCGGTGGTCGCAATGAAATAATTACCGCCAGGCGAGGTCTTGTCACTTGTCCACCGTATGTACCTACCTCCCCCTTCAGAGTAATATTCATGTGCAAAGCCAGGTATTACTTCATCCTTATTATCGTGAAGAAAGGTTGATTTCATCTCCAGCGGTTCAAATATCCTTTTCTTCATCCAGTCAGCCAGGTTTTCACCTGATGCTTTTTCCAATATCAGCCTTAACAAACCGAAATCAGAGTTGCAATACATATAGCCCCTGCCGGGTACAATCCCCGGTCCTGGCTGATTGTACAATAAGTCAAGGAATTGCGAAACATCAAATCGGTTGCCCATGCTGGCCTGTGTGAGCAGCAACACGGCCCATTCGTCATCAAAACCGCTGCTATGCTTTAAGAGATGTCGAATGGTTACCGGCTCGCTCCATTCCGGTAGTTTTGGAAAATACTTCCTCACTTTATCAGTTAAGCTCAACAAACCTTCTTTCTCCATCATTGTGGCGGCTATTGAAATGAATTCCCTGCCTTCTGCATATGGCAATCGGGCAATTGTATTGTGGCTGAAGGGTACACTGAATTCGAGGCTGGCCATACCATATGCCTTTTTGGTAACAACCCTGCCTTTTTCCATTATTGTTACGGCTATCCCGGGAGTATTCATGGCAAAAGCAGAAAAAACGCTATCCAGTTTTTTATCAAGAGCATCCACATCTATGGATTCAAGGCGTGAGATACGGCCAGCAAAGGATTGTCCACCCGATTCAATCCCTGTCCCTACAAAAAGGAAGTAAAAAATGAAGAACCTGAAAATCATAAACAGCATTTTACGTAAGCAACAACAACGCTGGTAACCCGGCGGTTTCTGTTGAGCGAATATAAAGTAAACAGAATTTAAGACGCCTACCCTGATGATGCTACCTACTTTTAAATTCACCGCCCACAGCAGAGTAATCTGAAAAACAGCCTGCCTGCTCAATTCATGCTCCCTGCCCATTTTCCCTTCCTAATGATAAACTGTTTCACCAAATCATCAATCGTCCAAATATTTTCAAATGAAATAAAGGAGAAAATATGATTTATCAAAGGCCTGCATCTATCTATGAACTTGTCCACCTGCAGGCAACTGGTGCAAACATTCGTGTTTACCAAAATCAGGTTACCCGCGATTATAAGGTCCCCACCCTGTTGCGGCGGCATGCAACTTGACCTGGAATGGGTAAGCCTTGAAAGGATAAAGCTGTGTGTTGAATCCTTTAAATAGAAAACACGAAATGAAATGAAAGGTATCCAGTCATCCCAATAAATACTATCCTGGATGCTATCTTTTATCGGTGCGGTACGAAAGAAAATGATCCGGGCAATTGACCTGGCGGAATCAGTTGGGAGTCCGTGGTATGATGTATCAATGTCATAATTCCATAAACTGACAGTATCTAATAAATCAAAATCCGTTCCCGAATAAAAATCCCGAATTTCACGGCCATCCAGAAGTTTGGGTATCTGGAATACAATTTCTCCAGGTGTTTGTGAAAATGAATGGGCGGAGATAAATAATGCAATACTTAATAGAAAAGTTCTCATTTACTTTTTTAACAGTATCATTAAATATACTAAATAAAGTACAGGCGCAGCAACCGCATACAACCGGCAATTATGGCACCATGCTATAATCTTTTACTCCCAGTTTTGGTAAACTCCCGCAACTAAAGGGCCCACTTCCTCCATCAACATAGATAAGAATTCTTCATCACTTAGTTTCCCCTGGTGTTTCTTAAGCGCTTCCCATAATTTCTTCAATACATCCTTCCCACCTTTATTATAAATTTCTTTAGCTGCTGAATGGAATCTACACTGGTACCATCCATAATTTTTCGGCCCCATGCCCATAGTAGAATACAATCGTTCAAAATCATTTAGACTGGTGTATTGAAAATCATCCGTACCATTACCAACAACCATATTGGGAAACGCTTCAAGCGCCGGCAACAATTCAGGTTTCATTTCCGCAACGTAAGTGTGTAGCATGATATTTACAAACAATTCACCCATCCAGTTACGATGCATTTTAAGCCCCGCCTGCGCCGTGTAAGAATGGCCCAGTTCATGCAGAGCGAGTAAATCAAAGAATGGCATCATGCTGTAAGAACTATCTGGCCTCCTGTATGCGATTTTGATTTGCTCCGCAAGCGGAGCTGGCAATTTGTCAACAGGTGGAAGAAAGCTTTGCCAGAATTCATTGTCGTCTGCCGCTATGGCAAGTTGAACCTGGTCAAGATTATGGGGAAAGCCATACACATCCCTCAGAGGCGGAGCTGCAATGCCTCTCCAATGCTGCGGTGACAGAATATAAATTTTTGTCAAAGGCGTAAACCCAACCTGTTCATGAAAAAACCTAACAGCCTTCTCCACCAATTCCGCGATTTCAATGGCTCTTTCTTCCCGGCCAGGGCTATAAAAATAGAGTTGGGTAGCTCCTCCCAACTGCTCAAGCAGTAGCGTATCTTTTGTATTCGCCAAGCTATCCTGTGCGGTTGCAGGGCTGCGATTGAGTAATGCAAATATTGACAGTAAAACAATGATCTTTACAACGGGAAAGGCTAATTGAATTGTCATGGCACTTTTTGAGCAAATCTACTTGCGGTGCCTGCCCAATAAATAGTAAAAAACAGACAAACTAATAACTTAGGTGCTGTTGCATGCGTAATGGTGTAGCGTGCAGTTCCTTTTCAATCACCGTAGGATTAACGCCGGCAAAAACCCTGAAATCCTTAATCATGTGCATCTGGTCATAATAGCCGGCCTCATGGGCGATGTTCGTCCAACTAAGCCCTGGCATGGTTTCATGAAGCCGGTATGCTTTGGAGAACCGTAAGATGCGTGAATACATTTTAGGGTTCATTCCAATCCTTTCTTTGCACACTCTTTCAAATTGCTTCAGGCTCTGGCAGGATAGGGCAGCCAGTTTTTCAATACTCAAATTTCCGTGTTGGCTCAACATGAGCTTCATGGCTACATCAAATGGCAATAAAGGCTTAAGGTTTTTAATTTTTGATAAAAGAAAATCTTCTACAATTTGTTTACCTGTCTCCAAAGCATCAACATTCTGTAACCGGCTATTGATCTGCAGCATTTGGGCTCCGAAAAAATCATAGGCGTCAAACCCTTTGTCAAACAGTTCATGCATGGAAATTCCAAGCAACCGATGCAATCCGCCGGGAAAGAAATCAACACGAATAGCCCTGAGCCTATTATGAACCATGATATTCACCCGCGAGTATTGCGGGCCAATAAGCACAGCCGGGGGTTGTTCATGGTAAGCGCCATCTGCCCTTCCCATGCAAACAACATCATTACAATAGAATAAGATGGATTGAAAAGGCGTGGGTGGATAAGGCGTAATTACTTCGGTAATTCCAGGGGGAAGAGTAGCATTAACCGTTGAAATGCCAATCACATGCTCCTGCAATGCCGGATGAGGTATATAGGAATTTACCTCCAAAATCTTACCATTTTACAAACAATGTACACTAACCTGGCAAATCTTCAAAGTATTAATAGGCAGGGTTCGCCATATTACTAACTTCAAATACCTTGACTTTAAGTAAACTCATTGGTCAGCTCCCGGAAACCATGAAATGCGCAGAAGATATTCTTTCAGCAAATTCCTCATCCTTCGATTCAAAATAGAAAAACCCTTCTTCCAGACCAATTGAATTTGATTTAATCCAACTCACGATCTTGCATAGGTCATGCTCCTTCAATTGGCGAAAAAATCGCTTCTGCACCGTTAAATCATAATAATATTCATAAACAAAGTCCACAAAATTAGTAAAACCCGCACCCTCAATACTTAGATCCCAACGGCTAAGCAAATGTTCTGGCGCTCCTACCAAATCATTAATTCCCAGGAACACATAAAGAGGAAAACCAGGCCGCTCATTAATTCTCTCTCTCCACCAGGCGAATAAAAACTCTTTGATTACACGTTGTTCCTTCTCCTGCCAGGTCCTCCATTTCCCATATTCAAGTTTGCCCAGTACAATAGAGTTGTCAATGATACAATTGCCTGTTGACAATAGTTCAAGTATCCTGGGAAGGTAATGCTTGAAATCCTCGGTATTACCCCAGGTTGTCATGGCCTTATATGAATACCTGGAAAGATCATCGCAGGTTAACTCCTTTAATTCCTTTGAATGGATTTTTTGTTTATCACCGCTTGATACGCAGCACGGGCATCCGTGCATTGCATGGTTCAGGTGGTAACCCGAAAAAGCAGCATACATTCTTTCAATTGAGGCTTTCAGCTCTTCCAACGCTTAAGATTTTGCCGGAATCACTGGTAATAATGACAGTTATCCCGGAAACTGTATTAAAACATCGCGCTTCCAATTCCAGCGCTATCAAATCGGCATAAGAAGCCGGACGCAACATCAGTTTTGCCTTGAAAAAATTCTAACACCAACTTTGTTACCAGTGCCTTGCTATCCTTTCTGACGGAATCATTATCCAGCCTCTCTTTAAAACTCCCACCATAACTAAACTCCTCACCCCGAACAGCACAAACCAGGATTAGGCCATTTGTAAACTTTCTCCGTTTTACTTTCAAGTTTTCAAGCTGTTTTTGCCTGACATACTTTTTACAGGCAGCTATTATTCCATCCATTATACCGTCAACCAGCGACCCCCCAAGCGAAGTATGCACGTCATTTGCAAAACTGGTGACAGAAGCATGGGGAAACCAATCGGTACGGTAGGCAAGCCCAATCTGGTAATACCTGTCATTTAATTTCCCATCATACTTTACCAGAACTCCTGGCTTACCCAATGCTGCATTTACAGTTCTTTCAAAGAAATAGAAAATACCCTCAGGCAAATGAAAATAATTCTGGCTTAGGAAATGTTGACGCTTATCGATGGTGAGTATTTTGCAATTACGATTGAGCATGGCTACCAGCAACATTGATTCCAGCAACTGCATATAATCAATGACTACCTCATTGAGTACTTCTGTATCGAATGAGAAGTCCAATTGATTCTCGCCATCTTCCAACCGTTTATACTCGAACTTTGAAGAAAGAGCTTTTACCATTCTTAGCGCAGAAACCGGGTTTTCCTGCTCACCATGATCAAAACTATTCCAGAACTTAGTCAGGTCATGAATGGATTGAGTGCGTAAAACAAATTCATTTTGCCCTTGCAGTAAGATCTCAAACGAGATTTTATCGGTCCTTGAAAATGCAATACAGTTAGTTACAAGCATACCCAATAATCCCAGAGTTCCATCATTACCGATGTACATCGCGGGCCTTTTACGAATACTTTCTTCAATTGTCATTGCCACAGTATGTTATACTAAATATCACTTATTCAATTTTTATTTCCCTTCACAATTAGATTTTTAGTTTTTAACTAAAACTGTTTTGGCTTCAATTGTTTTCCCGCCTGCCCGGCAATTTCCTCGATTCTTTTTTTCCTGGTCTCAGGCCGCCGGGCCAAAACAACCCACTGCAGCATGGCCTTTCTTACAGATTTGCTTAAGCCAAGGAAGAATTTCTTTGAGCCCCCCACCTTCCTGAAAGCTTTTTCAAGGTCATTGGGAATGGTTAATGTTTCAACTTCATCCAACACTGACCATGAACCGTTTTGTTTAGCCATCTCAATCGCTTCCAATCCCGCTTTTGTCATCTTTCCCTCTGCCATCAACCGCTCCACTTTGTCTTTGTTAATTTTCGACCAGGTGCTTTTCGGTTTTCTGCGGCTAAAGAATTGATGAGCCGTTTCCCCGTCAATTTTGACCTTCTTGCTGTCTATCCATCCATACGCAAGTGCCACATCTACTGCCTCGCTCCATGTGATGGTCTTCCGGCCTGAACTTTTATTATAGAACACAAGCCAGACTGATTGTTTGGAGAGATGATTTTTTTCTAACCACTTTCTCCATGACCGGATATTATTGGGATAAAAGACTTCAGTATCGTTTTGAGTTTTCATGAAAAAAAGTTCAAGGCTTTCAGGTGGTAGCCGGATGTGCAATGCCCGGTGCATATTCTGTTACAAAAGCGGCTATCGGAAGTTCAGGGCCAATCGTTCTGATAGAACAGCCGGAGCCCCTTCAACGGGTTCCAAATCTATCTTCCCGACTTTTTTCTATTACTTTCTCTACATATTCAATGAACTCAAGCTTCTCTTCAACCGGAACCTCCTCTGCATACCTGGAAATCAGGTAAAAATCAGTAATGGTTTCAGCATCCATTCTGCCCATGTAGTAGAGGTATTCAATCTGCTTGATGAAAACATCATATTGGGAGTCATTATAGGCTGCCCGTTCCAAAACCTCTTCTTCACCATTCAAGAGGCGTTGCCTTTCATCCTTTTCCAGATCAGTAGTCAGGTAGGTGATGCCTGGATTCACCCTTGAAATCATTTGAGCTTTTACTTTTCCCTTTCCACCGCAATAAGCGCACGGACCGGGCAGCCATTTCAACTCTTTTCCTAATCTGGTTATGTCACCCATATCCACATGTCCCTTTCCAAGGCATCGGGGGCATTCAGCTTTTGGTTTGAAAATGGAGAACATCCTGGTGGTTTAAGATTTAGCCATGAAATATAAACCAGTTTTGCGAATTCCTTTACAACCTGTCAAAAACTATGACGACTTATTCTCCTTTCCACTCAAATTCGCCACTATGGTGTGCTTCTGCCCTCTCATTTAAATTCGTGATTCCCCTACCCTCCTGTCCCAACACTTTTATTGAAACTAAGCCAAGTTCAGCTGGTAACCTATTGAGTATTGGTTCCTAATTTGAAGAGTTTGCCGCAGCTTCATGCGTCAAAAGATGAAAAAACCGGAAACTCACATGGTCATTATCCATCAGGAAAAATGACAACACCGGTTGATCTGAATTTCCCTTAAACAGGCTGACGGTCTTCAGCACATTCCCGCTCCGCACCTCTTCCTTATTATTATTTATACTGACCTTGTACCCTTTCAGATTATTTAATACTCGGGTGATCTTGTTCAACAGTTCCGGGCTCTCTCTTGAATAATAGGCTCCGCGCAAATTGAAAACTCCCATAAACTCATCTACAACGCTTTCAAAGGTATAGAACGGAAGCTTGCTTTGAAAAAATGAAAAAGCAATCTGGGGCATTCCGTCAGGGAGCGTAATTTCTTTGTCAATCGCATCCCCTACCATTTCTTTAGCCTCCTTTAATTTCAATATCCCAAGTAAATCTGACTTGAAGCGCTCTTCATCGAAGAACCTGACATTAATATCGTCAGTATTCAACAAGTCTTTCAATTCATCCATTTTCTTTATAAGTGCACGGGCTTCTGCCGGCACAGCACATTCATCGCAGTCGCCCAGTTTCATAAATGGAATGTCAACTTCAGCAACTTTTGAATCATTCGAACTCAACTGGGTTTTTGTTCCGTTGTTCACTTCGAATGTGGTTTTATATACACGAATCAGGGGCTTACTGCCAGTTGAAAATCTAAGACTCGCGTACTTTCGTTGACTGGCAACATCTCTACCGGGTTTGTAAATGGTTGCGACCGCTTCCACATTCTCAAGCGAAGAAATTTTTATCCAGGCCTCGTACCGGGTCAGCTGCAAATCACCTGTAGTTTCGGCGCCAAGCGTTTCCTCCCACTGCAGAAAAAAATCACCGTAATGATCAAGTGTAACGGTTTTATAATTTGCTTTATAGTACGCATTGAAGTAAAACCCATTAGGGTGGAGGGCATTTGAAGTAAGGGTGAAATAATTATCTTCCAGCGCACTCACCACATCCTTCTTCACAGGATTGAAACTCTTCATGAAAAGCTGGATCTGGCCGGAAACAACAGCGTTAAGGAACAATAGTGGGAGAAATAAAGGTAGCTTCTTCATTGTACGGATAAATATCCCACAAAATAATATTAATTAGTCAATGAGTCAATTAGTCGATTAGTCAATGGAGAGAACCTGAGGGTTTGAGAAGCCTAATGACTAATTCACAAATTATCAAATTGACTAATTAAACGCAGGTTGTTGTTGCGTTCCGCAATGCAACCCTCCCCCCTGCCAGTTAAGGGGCAAGGCATCCATAAAAACCAGTTTTCTTCCTGGAAAGGCTTCCTCGAACAATTTCCTGACCCTCTCTTCTTTTTGTGGTGAAGTGCCGTTATTCACATAGGTAGGAAGGAGTACCGCTCCATTTGTGATATAGAAATTCAAATAACTTGCAGAAGCCACGCGATAAGCCGTGTCTCCCACCTTCCAGCCATCTGATTTTTTAAAAACGTTGGCAGGAATATTATACAAACTATCCCATTGCCCGGCTTCTACCATCCTGATTTGTTTAGTGATCAGGTCAGGCAAAGGCACTTTCACGATCCGGAACGGTTTCCCTTCTTCATTTCGAGCCTTTTCAAGAATCTCCAGGTTGATATTCATCCGCTCATAATTCATCCTGTTCAGCGGATTCAAATCTTTCTCATTTTCATCAACCCATGCCAGCAGAATGGTATTAGCGTCAGCAAACCTCACGTACTCATCCGTATGTCCTCCCGTGCCCAATCCCACATATTTATCAAAAATGGTTTGCCAGATGTGTGGATCCTCCGCAAGGCCGTGTTGCAACCAAATGATGTTGGTCACACCCAACACTCTTTTGAATTCCTGTTCTATCTTTTCCTTTGGCACTCCCGTGTTCCGGCTAAGCGTCAACGGCTCGTTTAACAAGAGTGTTCCTTTTCCATTCACCTCAATGGCGCCGCCTTCGATCTTTATCCATGAATCAATTATCGGCCATCCTTCGGCCACCGCCATGAGGCTATCCACCTTTCCTCTCTTACTGGCCGCCGACAGATTGAAAACGCTATCCGCCATTTTTACATCGTTCTCAAACTTATCAAGCAACCACTGCCGGTATCCATATGTCACCCATTCAAAATCGACGACCTTCATTTCGCCATTCCCGTTCGTTACAAAGGTTGCCCCGTGGTCCCGCATCCAGAACTCGTTATCGGGCATCACGTAAAATTTAATGTTGCTGGTATCAATTCCTGCCATGGTTAAATATGACTTGCAAACTCCCAATACGCTATCTGATTCACATACTACTTTCAATTTTATAAACGGAGAAAGCAATTCAATCATCCTGGCACTGGTAGGATATGATTCTTCAAAACCCTGCCAGCCAAGCCATACTGCATCCTGCGACTCGAATTGACCGGGCATGATAAATGTTTCTTCGCTATCCTGGTCAGTACATGAACAAAGACAGAACAATAAAGCGTACGCCAATATTTTCATACTATTCATCAGCTTAAAATAAAACGTAATTGAAATTCGGTCATGGTACGCACATGTCAGTACGTGCCAATTGATTAATTGAATAATTAACTAATCAAAACAAGTTTTTTAATAACCACAACCTGACCCAGGTGATAATGTGTGTGCTCAATCAACCCATGCAGATTACGGTAGTAAGTGCCATACTTTTCATCAACAAACGTATCGCCCCATCTATCCTCCGGAAATTCCTCCACTCGTTGAATCAGTTCGTTTACTGAGCTAAAGATCGTCCTGACCATTTTCTCCCAATCTTCCTGGCAACTAATTACAGGATGGTCAAAGCTAAATTTATCTTTTGCATCAAGCGGTCCTCCATTATAGACTTTGAGAATGGCACTCACATAATAGCCCATATGGTAAACAAGGGCGACAATTGTGTTAAGCGAAGACAGCTTCTGCAAGGCTTGCTGCCAGGGAATATCGGAAATCGTGTCTTTTACATTCACGGAGGTCCAGTTTCCCCCATAAAACACATCCTTCAGATGTTTGGCAATTTGAGATGATAAATGCATAGATACTAAAATACGACCTTTCAAAGAAGAAGGTATCACATGATTGGAGGATTAATTAGAGAATTAGGCAAATCGACAATTAGGCGATTAGTCAATTTGACAATTTGTCAATGGGTCACTTTAATCGATGATAGTGATTCATTGAATAATCCAACTAATTTCCCCATTGGTCAACCACAAAGACAATTTTCAATGTTTTTGCGGGAATTTTTACGTGCTAAGAAAACCGGGAGTAATTCTTAATTCTCCCTCAATCTATTTCCAGGGAGTGGTCGACCATCTGGTGATGAAGTCGAATGAACTCGCGCTGTTTTAGAATTTGCTTGTCACTGGCAAAATAGTCAGGGGAAAAATCAGGGATGAATGTTGATCCTGACTGTGTGGAATGAAGGACAAAAATTTGAAATTTTATAATAAGGCCCGTGAAACTGCAGTGAACAGCTAACACCATTACTCCCGATACGGATCCATTATCCCACCTGGAAGATATTCACGTTTATTCCAGAACTGGCCCGGGTTCACGAAGCCATCAATTTCATTGCTGTAGGCTACAACCTGGTCAGCCTGGTTACTCTTATCCATTTTGTAATAAAGCTGTGCCCGGAGCCTTGTCTTATACTCGCCTTGAAAAACAGGTGTTGAAAATTCCCAATATTCGTTAGGTGCCAGGAATAAAGTGTGGTAACTATTACCGCACCAGCTATTGGGTATATACTCAATGTCTTTCCAATTTCCATTTCTGTCTTTTGCCTGCAGTTTCAAATAAAGGCGGCTATCCTGGGCGTCGAAATAAATTGTATCCGTGAGGGTATTGGCCACCCATAATTTCATTCCATCAAATTCGCCAGCCCACCTCGTTTTCTTTTCCGGGTCAATTAAAACCTGTAAACTCCCTGGTGAAAAATAATTACCCGGTGCAATGTTTTTGGAGGCATTGTTAGAACTGGCCCAGCCACCGTATCCTGCCAACGCTGCCTGGTACTTTGAGGAAGCGTAATAATGGCCCCTATTCATAAAGTCAATATTCAATTTTCCAGCTTTATTAATTCCGCCATTCCACGCTTGCTTTCCACTATGGTCTATATAGCCCATTTGCCCGTCCTGCATCACATACACAAGTTCCTTATCAAATCCATCCATGTCAATATAATGGTACCGTGGCTTAATGATCGCGTTGTTCTTCGTATCCCAAAACCCATAACGATAGGCATAGTCATCACTTTCAATACTAATATCTTCCATGATTATCACCACATCGCCCTTCCTTATCAGCCTATCGTAATCAAACTCATCCAACTGTATTGGGCTGATCACGAATTTTCCAGAGGTATCAATTGCGCCCCAACCCTTATCTGTCTCCACAAAAGCTTTACCATTTTCAAAGAGCGTTGTGGGATCATCACCATAAGAATCAAACATTATATCCTCAAAGGGAATCCTATTGATCTTTTCTCCATTCGAATTAATAAGATACCAGCTGTTGCTACTGGTTTTTGCGAATGCCCTGTTGTGGTGAAACGGGGTAATAACTTCATATTCAGGGTTGCTAAAAAGGACCTGGCCTTTTAAATTTATCGCACCATTGATACTGGATCGGCTACCGCTATTCCCGGCTTTGATAGTCTCCGGATCAGAAACGTAAATATTGACAATGGCAATACTCTCATAAAAATTACCCGGATGCGCCAGGCTCCATTTCTCTTGGGGAATAGTAAACAGGTATTTCCCATTCGCATCGATTATTCCTTCTACGTCATTAAACTTTTCAACGAGTGCAACACCATTAAAAAAATTATCAATACTCTTGTACTTCCCAAATTTTACCAGCCACTTCCCGGTTGTATCGATCAATCCTGTTTCGTGAACTTCAGCTACGCCAGGGTCTCTCGAATAGGGGTTGTGCCTCAAACCGGTGACTACCGCCATACCTGAAGAAAAATCGCGCAAGTTTGAAAAAATAGTGTCCGCTAACAATTTACCCGTCCTGCTAATCACGCCATGTTTACCCGTCTCTGTTACCACCGCGGCATAAGTGTGGTGTCGAAATTCATTAATGGTCCTGTATGTATGCTGGAACAGAATTTTTCCCGATTTATCTATGAAATAAGGCCGGCCATCAATGAATACTTTTGCCATTCCGCTGTAAAAAGGCAATGCAAGATCATATTGGGGAGAAATAACAATTCCTCCATTTTTATCGATGTAGCCATAGGTGCCATTGACTCGAACGGGCGCAAGACCCTCCAAAAATTGGCCGCCATTGAGAAACTGCGGTTTTACAATGATTTTACCATTCTTCTCAATATACCCATATAGGTTATCTTCCCTGATGGGGAAAAGAAAAGTATTATCCTGTGCCAAACCATGCAAGTAAAGGAAGGATAACAATACCATCGTTTGAACACGTTTCATAATTCAACATTTTGAAGTAGAGGTTGGCCTGTCACTACGAAAGTTTCAGCGAACATGAGGACCAACTTTGAAATAAGATGCAAAAAATGGAGAATTACATTAAGGAGAATGTGCTCATTTTTATTCTACATCTTCCTGTCTGCCCCGGTCAACCTGGTTTTTTCTTTGTAGGAGGATAGGCTGATTAAAATATAGCTTCGGCTATCATCCTTCTTTTAACCAGGGTAAATGAAATGCTTTTAAATTAATTGTATTAAGGCTTACAATTGGCAGTTAAAGAAAGATTTCATTCAAATAACCCTCCACTTCATATTTCTCACCAGGAAACGGTAAATGGGCTTAGGCAATGAAGGCTGCCATCCTTTAAAAAATACATGGGCAAATGCCGGAAACCCTGGCACCAGTATTTGCCTTGGTTATTTATGGATAAAGTTTAGCCTGGTTGTCTATTTCATGGAATGCAAATACACATAATTGCCTTCCGTATCCTCAAACCCGCCATAAAAACCATACTCCGGGCTTATCTCTGTTTTTTGCATGATCACTTTTCCACCTGCGTTAGTCACCCGGTTTAGTACAACGTCCAGGTCAGAACCTCCGTTGAGGTAAACACGCGGACCTGTTTTAGATGGAGCGTTTGACTCATCGCCATGAACAATCGCTCCGCCAATACCCCCATTCTGCTGGTCATGCAGGAGAAAACCCATTCGAACGGGACCCATTGGTATTTCCGGCATGTCATAGTCAAAGATGCTGCTGTAAAATTTTTTCGCCCGATCAAAGTCTGAAACAGGAATTTCAATCCAACTGACCGCGTTTTGGAACATTTCCATAATGATTTTGAAAATTTGTCCGCCTGTGGCGGGATGAAAATGTCTGGTACCTGTAAAATCAATCTGCCAGTACCGGGGCCTGAGCCCAACACGCTAACTTACAAATTTTTTCCCTCCCAACCACAACAGAAGAACAGAACCCGGGAATTTAATATTTCCAACCAATGGCAGGTGAATAAAATTATTTTGCCTGTACCCGTATAGTGCTAAATTTATTTATGCTTCAAACTCAGCTCAAACAGCGGGAAAATAACACGATGCAAAAACCAGTTACCAGGGGGAAGAAGCCGAAACAGGTGTTGCTTACCCGCGATCAAAAGAATTTCAACAGGCTATTTAAACAGATAAAAGATTTTGATGCCTGGATGAACAAGGAGGAAGAGAAACTCGAAAGTTTCCTTACTGAATACAATAATAACATTGCGCCTTTGGCGGGAGAAACAAGGGATGAGGAAATTAAACTTTGTCACCTCCTCGATAAAAAGCGTAACACTGTTAAGGTTTCCAACAGCCTGAATACGAAACTTGACCAGGTGATCAGGGAGATGCTTTATGAGGCGCTGCAATTAGAGAATTTAGATGAAGCGACTGATGAATTATTCAGCAAATACCATGGGAATTCGGTGGCAGCTTACAGGGAGGATGAAAAGAAAATGGCCAACATGCACTTGGCGGAAATGTTAAAGCTGGAATATGGAGTAGAATTCGAACCTGCAAGGTTGCAGGAATTGATGGAAAATGGCACCATTGGGGAGAAGTTCGAGGAGCAAGTCGCCGTGCAGATGGGAATTACTCCCGAAAGAAAAAAACAGCGAGAGGAAGAATTGGCCGAAGGGCAAAAATTAAAACTGGAACTGGTTAAAAATATTAATCAATCTTTAATCGATAGCGTGAACATCCATGCAGGGAATAATAGAATGCCTCAAAAGGCTTATGATGATCTTATTAGAGAGGCCAACAACTATTACCAAAACGGTGATTTACCTAGTCTTCTGTCGCTTGAAATGAATTGGGTGCGATTTAAGGGGGAAAGCGTTTCTCCAGCGGCCACTGCAGCATTGCCTCTCACGTTAAAATTGCTGAAGGAACAGCTAGAAGAAACTAAAGTAAGGCGGCAAATATTTGTGACCAAGCCCAAATACATGTATATATCTGGAATTTGCGATTTCTCACTCGCAGATGGATTGGGAACACTAGAGGAGGAACGCCAGGGATTGGAGGATGATCTATCGAATTTGAGGAAGAATATTTCCCTATTGCAAAAAGGCAACCGGGATTACGCGGTGATCAGGGATTGTATTGAACAATATTGGCGAGATCCTTTGGAAGGGCTGGGTTGGCGGGGGTAATTTCCGGGTGGCGTAACGCTAAAAGCAATTAGATCCCTCGTCCCTAATTGACTAATTGTCTAATTGGCCCGATCAATGACCCGGAAATATTCTTTATTGAAGACTCCAAAATAATCAGTGGCATTGAATTCCTCGAAGTAGGGAATGAATTTTCTAAGATTCTTCCGTACATCTTCATCATAGGCGCGGAGGTAACGCATCTTTGCATCAGCGGCAATGGTAATGTCCACCTCTTCAGTAGGTTGCGGCATGCCGGTAATGCCATAGAGTTCATTGGCCATTATGCTGGCATCAGGATAACCCCATTTCTTCATTCTCGCACCCAGCCATTTATCTACGATTTCTTTTTCCATGTGGTCTGTATAGACTGACTGGTAGATCCTCTTTGCATGAATGTGGCCGTCTTCAAACAGGTCTTTTACCAGTTGGCTAATGAAGATGTGGTCAGGGTGACCATAACCTCCTTTTACATCATCCAGGGTGAAGATCACGGAAGGCTGGAAGTCATTGACCAGGCCTACCAGTGCTCCCGCCACTTTATCGCCGAGAAACTGGGTGGCCATCTGCTCATAAGGAATAGGAAGGTAGGGATACCTGGTCGTATCAAGCCCGAGGCGGTAATGGCCGTCATTAAGAATGAGCTGGTTTCCGGTGCAAATGAGAGTCGCGGGATTAGAACCGGCGCCGCCCATGGTGTGACGCTGAAGGCTGAGTTGCCGGATGGTCCATCCTTGGGAAGTGAGCTTGGCGATCGTGCCAGCCATGGCGCAATCATCATCATCATGCGCAACAACCACCAGGGCTCGTTTCGCGGCAATGGTATCGAGAAAAACAGCTTCCGGAAAGCTTTCTGTAGCGGCAAATTTATTCAGCTCATGAAGGTTGATCTTTTGGCCGCAATGAAGGGTGATGAGTACAATAAGTAGGAAATACAGGAATCTAAGATTCGGCATAGAGGATGGTTGAAATGAAGAAGTTCTTATCGTGGCATTCGCTCCTATTTTTGATGCATAAGGGTGCGATCAAAGGAAAGGTAGGAAAACCTGGCTTGATCAGGCATAGCGCTTAGTGAATGGTACGATATGGTGATTGGCTGGATGAAAAACAGGTAGAGGAGTGAAAGGGATGATACAGGCGAAGGAAATGAGGACGCACTATAATCATTGCACCAATTGACTAATTGACTAATAATTGAATTATCGAATTAAATCAGGCGCAAAAAAAAGTCCTTCGTTTTTAACGAAGGTCTTTTTAAAAAATATGGCAGCTACCTACTCTCCCGCCGTGGCGGATGCAGTACCATTGTCCGCCGAAGGCGGATTAACTTCTCTGTTCCATCACTTTCAAAAAAAAAGCCTCGTAGTAAAAACTACGGGGCTTAAATAAATATGGCAGCTACCTACTCTCCCGCCGTGGCGGATGCAGTACCACTGTCCGCCGAAGGCGGATTAACTTCTCTGTTCCATCACTTTCAAAAAAAGCCTCGTAGTAAAAACTACGAGGTTTAAATAAATATGGCAGCTACCTACTCTCCCGCCGTGGCGGATGCAGTACCACTGTCCGCCGAAGGCGGATTAACTTCTCTGTTCCATCACTTTCAAAAAAAGCCTCGTAGTAAAAACTACGAGGTTTAAATAAATATGGCAGCTACCTACTCTCCCGCCGTGGCGGATGCAGTACCATTGTCCGCCGAAGGCGGATTAACTTCTCTGTTCCATCACTTTCAAAAAAAAGCCTCGTAGTAAAAACTACGGGGCTTAAATAAATATGGCAGCTACCTACTCTCTCCGCCGTGGCGGATGCAGTACCACTGTCCGCCGAAGGCGGATTAACTTCTCTGTTCCATCACTTTCAAAAAAAAACCTCGTAGTAAAAACTACGAGGCTTAAATAAATATGGCAGCTACCTACTCTCTCCGCCGTGGCGGATGCAGTACCATTGTCCGCCGAAGGCGGATTAACTTCTCTGTTCCATCACTTTCAAAAAAAA
>Ga0196972_1000134_pt1 | contig 60531 bp, 59 predicted proteins | sample S1v_2013CmetaG_FD_148618 | JGI IMG/M metagenome (GOLD analysis project Ga0196972, IMG submission 148618) | Soil microbial communities from Anza Borrego desert, Southern California, United States - S1+v_20-13C | ecosystem: Environmental > Terrestrial > Soil > Desert | place: USA: California...
ACTGGCTCCTTACTGGCGCGGCATCCTTGCCCGCATGCGCTGGCCGATGCATACCGGCCAGCTCGAAGGTATCAATAACCGCATCAAGGTCATGAAACGCATGGCTTACGGCTACCGGGACAGCAGCTACTTCTTCCTTAAGATCAAGGCCGCATTTCCCGGAAATCCGTGAAGAACCTAAAAAAAGCGCCCCGAAGGGCGCTTTGCTTTGTTATTCCGGCAAACTCAGGCAGACAGCGCCTTTTCGAGCAGCTGATGCAAGGCGGCAAAATCCGGCTCGCCCACATAACGCTTGATGATGTTGCCCTCCTTATCGATGACATAGGTCGTCGGAGTGAGCTTTACGTCATCGAATGACTTGGCGACATCACCTTGCGTGTCGAGCGCAACCTTGAATGGCAGGTTGCGCGTCTGCGCATAATTGAGCACGTAATTCGGTGGGTCGTAGCTCATCGCGACCGCAACGAAGTCTAGGCCGCGATCCTTGTACTTGTTGTACGTCTGGACCATCTGCGGCATTTCCTTGATGCAAGTCGTGCAACTCGTCGCCCAGAAATTCACCATCACGACCTTGCCGCGCAGGCTTTGCATGCTGACCTTTTCGCCCGTGATGCTGGCGAAAGTGACGTTGGGGGCGGGCTTGACGGCGGACAGCGAAGAATAGCCGAGTGCGCCAATGGCGACGGCAGCTACCGCGGCCAGCGCTTTCAGCAGATTGCGCTTGCCGGTCGAGGAGAGGGTTTCGGGTTGCATGGGCGCTGCGGGATTTCAGTTCAGGATATGCGCCAATTATATGCGCGCCCCGGGCACCCTGCAGATCAGGGACGGAGATAGACGTAGCCTTCCCTGGCTTGCAGGCGGGCGACTTCGACGACGCCGGACGTCACCAGCTTTACGCCCGGCAACACGGTCGACTCCGGGACATCGTGCGCCGTCAATGTATTGCGGCACAGGCGGAAATCGACGCCTTGGGCAGCGAGCGCCTCGACTTGGGTATCGAACGGCTTGCCGTTGCGTTCCTTTGCGCCTGCGAGAAGGAACTTGATGCCGTCGCCGTTGGCGACGACTACGATCTTCGTATCCGGCTCGGCGCGCAGATGGTTGCGGATATTGGCCATCGCGCGTGCGGCTTGGTCGAGACCGTCGGCGAGGTGATAGACGACCTTGACCGGCTCCGCTGCGGAGGCGGTGGCAAGCATCATGGCCGGCAATGCGGCGGCGAGGAATTTAAGTACGGTTCTACGCATAAAGTTGTTCCGAAGGATCGCTCCAGTGATAAGCGGTGTAAGTCGCGGCGACGGCGGCAGGAACAGGCACCTCCAAGCCAGCGCATACGGCGCGCAGCAAGTCGGCACTTGCCGCCGGCATCGGCTCGACGTCACCTGCGGCAGCGAGCAGTGCCTTGACCAGCATCGGCTTGGCCAGCGGCGCCATCTGGCGGGCACGGTCCAGCGCCTCCCTCACGCTGTCGTAATTGATCGACGATACCGGCAGCATGTCCCTGGATGATATGCCGGTTCCGGTGCAGCGTGCAGCGCCCTGAGCAAACAGGCTGGCTGCGTCTGCTTGCACGGCAGATGCGGAGACGTGGGCAACCAGCGACAACAGCAGGACGCACTCGCGTTTCAGCATGGACAGGCCGGCGAAGCGGACCGGTGTCGGCCGTGCGGCGTGCGCGTCGAGACGGCGCGCGAGGACGGTTTGCAGCACGAACTCCGCCAGGGTCAGCTTGCTGTCCGCCGCAACGAGCCGATCTACCGTTTGCAGCAATGCATTGCGCTCCTGCTGCGGCAACTGCTTCAACGCCGGTGTCGCCAGATCGAGCAAGGGCAGGCGTGCGCTTCTCGGCAATTTCGAAATCGCTGCAGCGAGGAACAGGATGTAATCGGGGTTGCCCGCGCCTGCGTGTTTCAGCGCGGCGATCTGGGCATCCCGCCCTTGGGTGCAATCGACGAGGAGCGCATGCACGACTGCGGCCGCTCCCTGCATGTCGCGCAGTGCATGGTCGAGGTCCGGCGGCAAGACATCCTGCTTCGGTTCGTCGACCTGGGTGATCCAGTGCCCCGGAGCATTTCCTGCGGCGAAACCCGAATCGACATAGGGAATGTCCGGCAAGTCCGGTGAGTCTCCAGCATACCCGCCCTGCTCCGCCTGCGCCTCCAGCGGCTCGACCTGCCTGCCATAGATGCGGAACAGGCGCTCCTCGATGGTCGGATGGGTCGCCAGCAAGCCGCGCACGAGGCTGGGCTTGGGCGCACCGAGAAACAGGTGTGACAGCTGTTCCGCATTCGGATGCTCGATGCGCGTCCCCAGGCCGTTGCTGCGCGTGAGCCCGCCGATCTTGCGCAACGCGCCGCCGATACCGTCCGCATTGCGGGTGAACTGCACCGCGCTGGCATCGGCCAGGAACTCGCGCTGGCGCGATACGGCGGCCTTGATGAGGCGGCCGAAGAACACGCCGATATAGCCGATGACGAGCAGCGCCAGCCCGGTCAGGAACAGCATCAGCCGCAGCGACGGCCCCTTTTCGCTGCGCTCGCGCGCGCTCCACGAATGCGAGCCGAAGTCGATCAGGTGCTGGCCGAAACCGGCAATCATCTGGATGCCGAACAGCAGGCCGATCAGGCGGATGTTCAGGCGCATGTCGCCATTGAGGATGTGGCTGAACTCGTGTGCGACAACGCCCTGCAATTCGTCCCGGTTGAGCCGCGTGAGCGCTCCTTTCGTTACGGCGACCACCGCCTCGTCCTGGTTGTAGCCGGCCGCGAAGGCGTTGATCGCCTCTTCCTTGTCGAGCAGGTAGACACGGGGACAGGCGATGCCGGACGCCAGCGCCATTTCTTCCACCACGTTCAGCAGGCGGCGCTCCTGCAAGTCGGTCGTCGAGGACGATACCGGCCGTCCGCCGGCCATTCTTGCGACCGCATCGCCACCATCGCGCAGGTTGAACATCTCGATCAGTGTGCCGCCTGCGATCAGCGCAAGCGAGATGAGGGTATTGGTTGCGAAGAATCCGCGCGGGTAGTCGTGCATGCCGAGCACGTATCCGGTTTTGGTCCAGCTCCATACGAGGGCTGTGGCGAGGTTGACCGCCACAACAATCGCGACAACGGCGAGCGCGAACAGAATTACCAGCGTGCGGGACTGGCGGCGGGCGTGCTCCTGGTGCTGGAAGAAGTTCATGGGCATCCCTCACTCACTCCCCTTGAAGGAGAGGATGAGAACGGATGCGCTATGCGCATACGTTTAAAAGGAAACCTTCACCGGCTTACGCTCTTCCGGCGACTCCGTCGACTGCAGCAGTTCGACCGGCTTGAACGCGAACATGCCCGCAATGATCGAGCCCGGGAACTGCTCGCGCGAGGTGTTGTACTGCATCACCCCATCGTTGTAGGCCTGACGCGCGAATGCGATGCGGTTCTCGGTGCTGGTCAGCTCTTCCGTGAGCTGCATCATGTTTTCGTTTGCCTTCAGCTCGGGATAGGACTCCGACAGCGCGAACATTTTTCCGAGCGAGGAAGACAAAAGTCCTTCGGCGGCGGCCATCTCGCGCATGGCGCCCGTGTCGGAGGGCGCAGCCTTGGCATTGGCGCTCACCGCCTGGTTGCGGGCGGCAATGACGGCTTCGAGGGTTTCGCGCTCGTGTTTCATGTAGCCCTTGGCTGTTTCCACCAGGTTGGGAATCAGGTCGTAGCGGCGTTTCAGCTGCACGTCGATCTGGGAAAACGCGTTCTTAACCTGGTTTTGCAAGCTAACCAGCCGGTTGTACGCGCCGACGCCCCAGAACAGGGTCACCAGGATTATCGCGAGCAGGATGATCAATCCGGTCATGCTTTCTCCCCAAATAAAAAAGGCCGCAAATACAAATCGATTTGCGGCCTACTATAGCATTCGGAGCTATCCCGAAATCATTTTCTGGTGGTGTCGTCCGACGCTTTCGCCATCTGGCGCAGGTCGTCTTCGGTGATGTATTCGAAGACCTTGACCACTTTCTTCACCCCGCCGATGCCGCGCGCGACCTCGGCCGCGAGCTGGCCTTCGCGCTGTGTCACGCGGCCCATCAGGTACACCGTGCCACGCTCGGTCACGACCTTGATGGAGTTCGCATACAGGTCCTTGGCATCGACGAAGGAAGCCTTGACCTTGCCAGTAATCAGCGAATCATTGGAGCGTGAGCTGAAGCTGGAAAGCGGTGCAACTTCGAGATCGTTGACGATCGATTGCACGCCTTCGATCGCGGCGACTTCACGCTCCACGGCGGCCTTCATCGCTTCGTCGCGTACTTCGCCGGTCAGCAGGACCTTGCGGTTGAAGCTCGCGACGTTGACATGGCCTGCGCTGCCGACGAGGTTCGGGATGCGCGTTTCGCCCTTGAACACGATCGTCTTGTCTTCGGTCTGCGCGCCGAAGGTGCGGCGGTCGGTGGCGGCCAGCGTGCCGACGACCGCGGTGCCAACCGCCATTTCGACGCAACCCTGCAAGGCAGTGATGGCGGCGCCGCAGAGAATCACGGCGGCCAGAGGACGTTTCAGTCGCGTCCATTTATTCATTCAGCTTCCTCCCCAAACAACGCGACGTCGATGCCGTCGCACAAACAGTGAATAGTCAACAAGTGCACTTCCTGGATCCTCGCGGTGCGGTCGTGCGGCACGCAGATGTGCACGTCGGCATCGGTCAGCATCTTGCCGATCTTGCCGCCGCCCTTGCCGGTCAGCGCCACGACGCGCATGTCGCGCTCGAGCGCTGCTTCGACCGCCGCCAGCACATTGGGCGAATTGCCCGACGTGGACAGCGCCAGCAGGATGTCGCCGGCCTGGCCGAACGCCTGCACCTGCTTGGAGAACACGTCCTGGAAGCTGTAGTCGTTGCCGACCGCGGTCAGGATCGAGGTATCGGTGGTCAACGCCAGAGCCGGCAGCGGGAGCCGTTCGCGTTCAAAGCGACCAACCAGTTCCGCGGCGAAATGCTGGCAATCGGCAGCCGAACCGCCATTCCCGCAAGCAAGGATCTTGTTGCCGTTAGACAAAGCTGTAAACATAAGTTCCACAGCTTGTTCAATGGGATGCGCCAAAAGGGAGGCGGACTTGATTTTCAGTTCGGCACTTTCCTGGAAGTGCGCCTGGATGCGTTGGTTTGTCATAGTGTGGCGATTATAGTGCACACGCACGGCTGGCACGCCGCACGGCAACAAAAGCTCCGCAGAAACATTGTGGAATGGAAATAATAGAAATACTTAGATTGTCAGGACTCGATCGCGTTCCGCAACCAGTCCATTTCTCCCGCATCGATCGCAATCACGTCGAAGCGGCAAGCGGGCGGCATGCGGTAGCGTTGCAGGAAAGTTTGGGCGGCGATCACCAGGCGGGCCTGTTTGCGTGCGGTGACGCTGGCGGCGGCACCGCCAAAAGCGGTTCCCGCACGCTTTCGGACTTCGATGAACACCAGGGTAGCGCCGTCCTGCATGATGAGGTCGATTTCGCCGCCCTTGCAGCGGAAATTGCGTTCGACCAGTTTCAAGCCCTGTTTCTCGAGGTAGCGCAAGGCGCGCTCCTCGCCCGCATCGCCCTCCACCTGCTTCGGCGTTCTGCGGGATGCAATCTTGTCAAGAATGCCCATCAGCGCCGTCAGCGAGGTTCGGCGACGCTGACCACGCTGCCTTCGCGATACACCGCCTGCTGTGTGATCCTTTCGAATTGTGCATGCGCGGGATCCATGCGCACTTTCAGCTTGCCCGTCACGCCGTCGATCTCGAAGTTCGTGTGCCGCTCTGCGATTTCGCGGGCGATGCGGTAAGCATCGATTCCGAGCGCATACAAACGTTCATGGTCGGCATTGCGCTTGCGGTCGGCATCGACGACGAGCCGGGGGTAGGTCATGACGGCGGGATGATCTGCCTGCAATTGCCATGGAATGTCGAGCAGGCGCGTGCCGTCCATCTCTGCGGCCCGTTCGGCAACCGCGCGGTCTTCCAGCGCAACCGGGTTAAGCTGCGAGGTGCCGTACAACGCGATGTCCTTGCCGATGATCGCCCTTACCTGCCGCGCCTGGCGCGCGTCGAGCGCAAGGAAGAGCACGGCCGGCTTGTCCGTCTCGAGCTGCTTCTTCAGCTGCAGCAGGCTCCTGCCGTTAAGGAAACCGTCGTTGGCCGGCACTTCAACTACCTCAACCTCGCGTCCGCGCTGCTGCCACTGCGTTTCAAAGGCCTTGGCGGCACGGCGCTGCCATGCGGTCGGCGTGAACAGGACCAGCGCCTTGCCCTTCTTGCCGTCGTGGACCGCCCACTCGGCGACCTGCCTCGCCTCTTCCTCGATGGACAGGCCGATGACCAGCATTTGCGGCGGCAACTTGACATCCCCGCTTTCGGCAGTGTCGGGCGGCGTGAGCGCCAGGGTGGGTCGGGCAACTGCATCGCTCTGCACCACCGCTGTCACGCCGGTGCGCGACAGCGGCCCGACCACCACATCGTTGAGTGCACTGGCGGCTTTGTAGCCAGACAGGATGTCCTGCGGCGAATCGCCCGTCTCGACGACATTGACGGTGATGCCGTCACGCTCGCGTTCGTAGGCGGCCTGGAAGCCCGCGCGCAGCACTTCCGCAGGTTCGCGCAGGATGTCCGAACGCAAGGGAAGCACGAGCGCGATGCTCACCGTCTTCTCCGTCGTCGACAAGTCCACCGGGGAAGTGACCACCCCGGTGTCCGGCGCGACGGCCGGTCCGGTTGTATTTGCCCGCACAGGCAGGCACAATCCGCTCAGCACGGTGCCCAGCACCATCAGTTTCGCCCATTGGCCCGACATCCACCTCTCCTCATGCCACAATCAACGTCCAGCGCCGTTTCCGTCGACCAGATCATGGAAGACGTCGCGCACCAGGTTTATCCTTCGGCCACATTATATGTGGTGGCCACCCCCATCGGAAATGCGGGGGATATCACGTTGCGGGCCGTCAATGTGCTGGCACTTGCGGATGCCGTGGCCTGCGAAGACACTCGCAATACCGCGCAGCTGCTGCAGCGCTATGGTCTGCACAAGGAATTGATTGCCGCTCACGAACACAACGAGCGCGAGGCTGCGAGCAAGCTCATCGCGCGGCTACAGGCTGGCCAGCGCATCGCCCTCGTCTCCGATGCGGGCACGCCGGCCGTATCCGATCCCGGCGCCAGGATCGTCGACGCCGTGCATCAAGCCGGCCTGCGCGTAATGCCGCTGCCCGGCCCCTCCGCCGCCGTAAGCGCGCTGGCGGCAAGCGGACTGGTCAATGACCGCTTTTTCTTCGTGGGCTTCCTGCCAACAAAGAACAAGCAGCGCGAAAGTGCGCTGGCGGAGCTGAAAGGCGTCGCTGCGGCCCTGGTGTTCTACGAAGCGCCGCATCGCATCCTCGAGACGGTTGATTCGCTGGCGGCGACCTTCGAAGCCGAGCGCCAAGTCGTCTTCGCGCGTGAACTGACGAAGCTGTTCGAAGAAATCCACCGCTGTCGCCTTAGTGATGCACGGGCGTGGCTGGAAGCGGATGCGAACCGGCAGAAAGGCGAGTTCGTCATCCTCGTCGAAGGCGCATCATCTTCCGGGGAGGAAGACGACGCCGAAACAGACCGCATCCTGTCCATCCTGCTGGCGGAATGCCCTGTGAAGCAGGCCGCGACGCTGGCGGCGCAGATCACCGGAAAAAAGAAGAACGCGCTGTACGAACGTGCGTTGCAGATGAAAGGCTAGCGCTGCACGATCATCGGCTTCGCCACACCGACTTCCTGCAGCTGCCGCGCGGCGGCATCTGCTTCCGCCCTCGACGCAAAGGGACCGCTATAGATACGGTGAAACATGCCGTATTCCACCACTTCCATCGGCGGCAGGCTTGCCGGCGCGTTCTTCTGCAGCCGCTCACGCGCCGCCAGCGCATTGGCGGCTTGCGAATAGGCGCCAAGTTGCAGGTAGTAGCCTTGGCCGGAGACGGCTTGCGGTGACGGTACGACGACCGGAGCGGCGGGCTGCGCGTCTTCAAGCGTGCGCGGCGCTTCCGGACTGCCGAGATTGACCGCGACGGCGACGACTGCCGGCTCAGGCTTCGGTGTCTTGTCCGACTGCGCCTGCTGCCCGGGCTTACCATTTGCCATGCGCACGATCTCTTCCGGCAGGATACGCTCGACTTCCAGCTCGCTGCTCCCCTTGCCGAGATACCCGAGCTTGAGCGCGGCCGTATACGACAGGTCGATGATGCGGCCGGAATGGAAAGGGCCGCGGTCGTTCACACGCACGACGACCTGCTTGCCGTTCGAAAGATTGGTCACCCGCACATAGGACGGGATCGGTAGCGTGGGATGCGCTGCGGTCATCTTGTACATGTCATATGGCTCGCCGGAGGACGTCTTCTGGCCGTGGAATTTCTTTCCGTACCAGCTACCGATACCGCGTTGCTTGAACGGTTTTTCATCCGTGACCGGGGTGTAGCTCTTGCCGAATACGTTATAAGGCCTGTTGGCGCGCGTCGAATACTGCTCCACCTTCGGCTCGGCATCCGGCACATCGAGCAGGCCTTCGGGCGGCGCGTCGCCCGGCCCGTCGTCCATGTAGTACCCGCCCCGGCCGGATCCGGCCGGGGGTAAGGCAAGCGGGCTGGAAGGCGATTTCGCCGCCGGTCGAGTAGCAGGTTCGGACGAAGACGACATAGGCACGCTGCCGCAACCCGCCAGGATCAGCGAAAGCGCGCAAAGCGCAAGCAATTGCGCAGCGTGATGGTGCAAGCCGTCGTGAATGTGCAATGACATCTCGTTGCCCTTCTTTGTTCTTGTCGAGACACCAGGCGCCGGCGCGCCTGCGCCCTACCCTTTGGCATGACTCGATTGGATTTCGGTCGGGCACGACGCCCGTCCCGGACGGGAAACAGTTTGCACCGGCAAAAGACTTGCCGCAAGAACAGAATTGTTGTGTTTCTTCTATTGGCAAAAACAGCGAAGCCGGGAAAAAATACCCCGGCTTCAATGTCTGCATCAGGTTTGCACAAGCTTCCTGTGCCGCTGAATGCTCATGAGCATGCCGACACCCAGCCCCAGCGTCACAAACGCCGTCCCCCCGTAGCTCATGAAGGGCAAGGGCACACCAACTACAGGGAGAATGCCACTCACCATGCCCATGTTCACAAAGGCATAGGTAAAGAACATGAGCGTCAAAGCACCGGCCAGCAGGCGGCTGAACAGCGTAGGCGCATTGGCGGCGATGAGCAGGCCTCGGCCAATCAGCATCAGGTACAGGACGAGCAGCGTAATGTTGCCGATCAGCCCGAACTCTTCAGAATAGACGGCGAAGATGAAGTCAGTCGTACGCTCGGGAATGAATTGCAGGTGTCCCTGGGTTCCGTTCATCCAGCCCTTGCCCATCGGCCCGCCGGATCCGATCGCGATCATTGACTGGATGATATGGAAGCCCTTGCCGAGCGGATCAGAGGTCGGGTCGATCAGGGTCATCACGCGCTGGCGCTGGTAATCGTGCATCATCGACCAGCCGATCGGCAGGAAGGCCGCACCCGCAAGCGCGAGTCCGATGATGATTTTCCAGGGCAGACCGGCAAGGAAAATCACATAGAAGCCCGACGCCATCACCAGTAGCGCGGTGCCGAGGTCGGGCTGTTTCATGATGAGCGCCACCGGCACCATGAGCAGGATCGCGGCGACAATGAACTCCGGAATCCGGATCACGCTCTCGCGCTTCTGGAACCACCATGCCAGCATCAGTGGCGTGGCGATCTTCATGATCTCGGACGGCTGGATGACCACGCCGACGTTGATCCAGCGCTGCGCACCTTTCTTGATGATGCCGAACAGTTCGACACCGACCAGCAGTGCCACGCCGACCAGGTAAATCGGCACCGCCAGGCGCATCAGCGTTTGCGGCGACACGATGGCGGCAATCCACATGATCGCCACCGCCAGTGCGATATTGCGCAAATGCCCTTCCAGGCGTCCGGGGAAATCAATACCGGCCGAAACCATGGTGATGGTGCTGGCAAGGAATACCAGGCCGACGATAATCGTCAGCGGCCAGTCGAAGACAAGAAAAAAGGGTTTGAGGGTGGGCCAGATCGCCCGCTTTTCACCCAGGCTTGCAGTCGCCATCAGTCTCCCTCCACCTCAATGGGTTGCGCCGCCGTTTCCTTGTTCTCAGGCCGCTTGCCGAGCAGGTAGTAGTCGAGCGCAAGGCGCGCAATCGGCGCCGCGGCAGCCGCGCCGAAACCGCCGTTCTCTACGATCACCGCCAGCGCGATTTTCGGATTGTCGGCAGGTGCGAACGCAATATACAGCGAGTGGTCACGATGGCGCTCCGGCATCTTCTTCGCATCGTATTTCTCGTTGCGTCCGAGGCCGATCGCCTGCGCGGTACCGGTCTTGCCGGCGGATATGTATTCAGCTTTTGCAAACGCGCGCGAGGACGTACCTTCCTTCACGACGCCAGCCATCGCGTTCTTCACGAAGTTGATGTTTTCCTGCTTGAGCGGAATGCGGTAGCTTTCCTTCGGCACGGTCAAGGTGCGCTCCTTCGTAACGCCGTCCTCGATTGTCTTTACGAGGTGCGGCCGCATTACGACGCCGTTGTTGGCGAGGTTCGCCATCGCGTGCGCGAGCTGCAGCGGCGTAAATGCGTTGTAACCCTGGCCAATACCGACCGAGACGGTTTCGCCGGCGTACCACTTCTTGTGTTCCGGTTTTTTGTATGCATTGCGTTTCCAGGTCGTGGAAGGCAACACGCCGGTACGCTCGTTTTCGAGGTCGATGCCGGTGATCTGGCCAAAGCCGAAGGGCTTCATGAAGTCGTGGATGGTATCGATACCGAGGTCGTTCGCCAGCATGTAGTAATAGGTATTGCAAGACACGACGATGGACTTGTACATATCCACCATGCCGTGACCTCCCACCTTGTCGTCCCGGAAGCGATGGCTGCCGAACCAGAAGTAACCGGGATCGGCGATGGCCTGGTTGGGCGTGCGCTTGCCAGTCTCCAGTGCGGCCAGCGCCATATAGGGCTTGAAGGTCGAGCCAGGCGGATAAGTACCGATCAGCGGACGGTTGAGCAACGGTCGGTCGATGGAAGTATTCAGTTCTTCCCAGCTCTGCGCATCGATGCCTTCGACGAACAGGTTGGGGTCGAAGGTCGGCTTGGATACATATGCCAGGATGTCGCCGGTGGAAGGCTCGATCGCCACGAGCGCGCCGCGGCGGTCACCGAAGGCTTCCTCGACGATCTTCTGCAGTTCGATGTCGATCGACAGGATCAGGTTCTGGCCCGGCGTCGCCGAGGTGCGTGACAGCGTGCGCACCGCGCGGCCACCGGCCGTCACTTCGACTTCCTCGTAACCGGTCCGGCCATGCAGGATGTTTTCGTACTTCTTCTCCAGGCCTTCCTTGCCGATATAGTCGGTGCCGGCATAGTTCGCCGCATCTTCCATTTCCTCGATGCGCTTGGCGTCGCGCTGACTGATGCGGCCGATATAGCCGATCACATGCGACGCCGTCTCGCCCAGCGGATATTGGCGGAACAAACGGGCCTGGATTTCGACCCCGGGGAAGCGGTAGCGCTGTGCGGTGAAACGCGCCACTTCCTCGTCGGTAAGACGGGTGCGGATCGGCACGCTCTCGAAGTTCTTTGCCTCCTCCAGCAAGCGGCGGAAACGGCGGCGGTCCTTCGGCTGGATATCGACAACCGTCGATAGCTCCTCGATCACGCGATCAAGTGTGTCGGCAATTTTGGACGGCGTGATCTCCAGCGTATACGCTGAAAAATTGCGCGCCAGGACGACGCCGTTTCGGTCCAGGATCAGGCCACGGTTGGGCACCACCGGGACAACGGAAATCCGGTTCTCCTCGGCCTGGCTGGCGTAGTCGTTGTGCTTGACGACCTGCAGCCAGAGGAAACGTGCCAGCAGCAGGCCGAAACAGATGAACACGAACACGCCTACCACCGAGAGGCGGATGCGGAAGAAATGCAGTTCCTGTTCAGTGTTCTTAAACTCGGTCATGCGGATTCAGGTCGGTACAAAGCGTGTTTTTCCCTGCCATGCAGGTTTCGAAACCGGCGCAATCAGATCGGGCGCGTTTCGTCGCGGTCGACCGCGCGCCGCTGCGGCGCCAGCAGTATCCAGGTAACGAATGGCCAGAGCGCTGCCGAAATGATGCTTTCCAGAAAGTAGAGCCAGCCCGGGAAATCGCCGCCCACCATCAGGCGGATCACCAATTGCACAAACTGCATCAGGAACAGCAAGGGCAGCACATGCAGGGTCTGCGTCGGCACCTTGAACCATAGCACCCGGCGATGGATCATGATCGCGAAGTAGGACAACAAGGTGTAGGAAAGCGCGTTCTCGCCCAGCAGCGTCGCGTCGTGCACATCCATCAGCAGGCCCATGAAGAAGGCGATGCCGATGCCCACCTTGCGCGGCTGGTGGATGCTCCAGAAGACCAGCACGAGCGCAACAAAATCCGGAATGCCCACCCACTGCCCCCAGGGCAACAGGTTCAACAGGAAAGCGACGATCAGGCTGGCAACGATGAACAGCGGATTCGCCGGTAACAGGATGTATTGTGGACGATTCATGGCGTAACTCCCTGCTGTGCCGGCGCAGCAGTCGGCGCGGGTGCTGCGGGCGCGACTGCCTTCAGTTCTGCTTTGGGCGGCGCCGTTGGCTTGGCCGGCGCGGCAGTTACCGGCTTGACCGGTGCAACTGCAGCGGCCGGTGCCGGGGCTGCCTTCTCACCCGCCGGTTTCGGCGCAGCAGCTCCTGTGGCAGGCGCCGGCGTGGCCGTTGCCGGCGCGGCGGGTTTCGCTGCCGGAGCAGCCGTCGGCGCAGTGGCCGCTGCAGCCGCGGTTGCAGTAGCGGCAGTCGGCGCGACCGCCGCTGGGCCATTCGCCGGTATGGCAGCGGGCACCTGCACGGCGCCTGCGGCTGGCTGCTTGGAGGCGTCCTTCGCTGCTTCCCGCTTGGCCGCCTTTTCCTTCTTCGGATCTTCCGGCGCAGGGCGCGGCGGGAAGTTCGTCTCGGTTAGCAGGATCAGCATTTGACGGTTGCGGTCGATGCCGGCCAATGGCTGGCAGACGATGCGCGCGAATGCATCGGAGGATTTCCTTTCCACCTGAGTAACCTTGGCAACCGACAGGCCGGCCGGGTAAACACCATCGATGCCGGATGTGACGAGCATGTCGCCGTTCTGGATGTCGGCGTTGGCCGGCATGAACCTCAGGTCGAGCGCGCCGGAATGACCCTGGCCGTAGGCAATGCTGCGCAGTCCGCTACGGACGACCTGGACCGGGATCGCCTGCTCTTTGTCCGTCAGCAGCGTCACCTCGGATGTCAGAGGAAAAACCCGGGTCACTTGGCCGACGACGCCCTGATCGTCGATCACAGGCTGTCCCCGCGCGACGCCGTGGCTGGTGCCGCGGTCGACGATGATCTTGCGGGTAAATGCATCGCGCGCGTCGTACAGGATTTCAGTCATGACCGACTTCACCGCAAGCCGTTCGGTTGCGGCCAGCAGTTTCCGCAGGTGGGCATTCTCCGCCGACAGCTGCTGCACCTGCTGCAGGGTCTGCGCATTGGCGACCTGCTGTTCCTTGAGACTGCGGTTTTCCTTCTGCATCGCCGAAAGCGACGAAAAATAACCGCTCACCATGTAGGCAGCGTCGCGCGGCAACAGCGCCACGACCTGCAGCGGGTAGAGCACGGTGCCGACGACCTGCCGGATCGGCCCGAGCGAACGCAGTCGCGAGTCGGCCACCAGCAGGATCAGGGCAATAAGGGAGAAGAACACCACTTTGGCACGGGCGGAGGCGCCTTGCTTGAACAGTGGCGGTGGACTGTAATCCATCAGGGTCTATATCGGGGAACGTGACCGGGAATTTCTGTCCATCGGCGCGCCTTGCGGGAGCTTGGCAAGGCGCGTCAGGCAAAACATCGTGTCGATTACTCGTAGGAGAAGATGGAGCCCAGCTTGTCCATGCGCTCGAGCGCCATGCCGGAACCGCGTACAACGCAGGTCAGCGGATCCTCGGCGACGATCACAGGCAGACCGGTTTCTTCCATCAGCAGGCGGTCGAGGTCGCGCAGCAACGCGCCGCCGCCAGTCAGCATCATGCCCTTCTCGGCGATATCCGCGCCGAGTTCCGGCGGGGTTTGCTCGAGCGCGTTCTTCACGGCGGAGACGATGTTGTTGAGCGGGTCGGTCAGCGCTTCCAGGATCTCGTTGCTGGAAATCGTGAACGAGCGCGGGATGCCCTCGGACAGGTTACGGCCCTTGACTTCCATCTCCTTGACTTCGGAGCCCGGGAAGGCCGAACCGATCTCCTTCTTGATCGCTTCGGCGGTCTGTTCGCCGATCAGCATGCCGTAGTTGCGACGGATGTAGTTGACGATCGCTTCGTCGAACTTGTCGCCGCCCACGCGCACGGAACCCTTGTACACCATACCGCCCAGCGAGATGATGCCGACTTCGGTCGTGCCGCCGCCGATGTCGACGACCATGGAACCGGTCGCATCGGATACCGGCAGGCCGGCGCCGATCGCAGCAGCCATCGGCTCTTCGATCAGGTAGACCTGCGAAGCGCCTGCGCCGAGTGCGGATTCGCGGATCGCGCGGCGCTCAACCTGAGTGGAACCGCAGGGAACGCAGATGATGATGCGCGGGGACGGCTTGAACAGCTTGGAGTCGTGCACCATGCGGATGAACTGCTTGAGCATCTGCTCGGTGACGGTGAAGTCGGCGATCACGCCGTCCTTCATCGGGCGGATCGCTTCGATGTTGCCCGGCACCTTGCCCAGCATCTGCTTGGCTTCCTTGCCGACGGCCTGGATGGTTTTCTTGCCGTTCGGGCCGCCCTGCTGACGAATCGCCACCACCGACGGTTCGTCCAGCACGATACCCATGTTGCGCACGTAGATCAGCGTATTGGCCGTGCCCAGGTCGATTGCCAGGTCATTAGAAAAATAACTGCGTAAAAATCCGAACATGTATGGTCCCGATGCGCATCACTCGCGCGCTTAACATTGGTGGTGAAAACCTCCGTCCCGGCATAGTGTCAAAGCCGCCATGGCCGGCGAGGTATTAACCCATCATTCTACCTTATAATTTAGTCGAAATTAGTCGACGGAAACTTCAAAAATGCGGGACGGATACAAGCCAGTTCGCGCCTTTTGACAAGTTTTTGCAAGAATTAGAATTCATTTTGTCCCTTTGAAAATAACGGTCCTGCAAGGGGCCGCCCAACCCTTTCCATCATGTCACTCGACCTCTCCGACGTTAAGCGCCTGGCCCGCCTGGCGCAGCTCGACCTGAATGAAGATCAGGCAGCCAAAACCCTGGACAAGCTCAACGGCATCTTCGGCCTCGTGGAGCAGATGCGCGCCGTCGATACGACCGGCATCGAGCCGCTCAACCACCCGATTGCCGCCTACCAGAACGATGTCGCCCTGCGCTTGCGCGAGGACGTGGCCACCGAACCGAACCGCCGCGACGATTACCAGAAGGTCGCCCCGGCCACCCAGGACGGCCTGTACCTGGTCCCGAAAGTCATCGAATAACAACCGCAGGCGCATCATTCATTGCGCCGCATCGCTGCCATCCTATGCATACCAAGACACTCAAAGAGCTCTCAGCACTGCTGCAGGCCAAACAGGTTTCCGCCACCGAGCTGGCAAAGATGTATCTCGAGCGCATCGGCAAGAGCGACCTGAATGCGTTCATCCATGTCGACGAAGGCCTGACGCTGGCCCAAGCCGCCGAAGCAGACGCACGCATTGCCAAAGGTGACACGACGCCTCTCACCGGCATCCCCATCGCGCACAAGGACATTTTTGTCACGCGCGGCTGGCGCTCCACCGCCGGCTCGAAGATGCTCTCGAACTACATCAGCCCCTTCGATGCAACTGCGGTGAAACAGTTCCATGCGGCAGGTATGGTGAACCTCGGAAAATTGAACTGTGATGAATTTGCCATGGGCTCGTCGAACGAGAATTCGTTCTTCGGCCCCGTGAAGAACCCGTGGGACAGGAATGCGATTCCCGGCGGCTCTTCCGGAGGCTCCGCGGCAGCCATCGCCGCCCGCCTGGCGCCCGCCGTGACGGCCACCGATACCGGCGGCTCCATCCGCCAGCCGGCTTCCCTGTGCGGCGTCACCGGCATCAAGCCGACCTATGGCCGCGTATCGCGCTTCGGCATGATCGCTTTTGCATCTTCGCTCGACCAGGGCGGCCCGATGGCGCAAACCGCGGAGGACTGCGCGCTGCTGCTCAATGCGATGACCGGTTTCGACCCGCAGGATTCGACCAGTCTCGAGCGCCCTTCGGAAGACTTCACGCGCGACCTCGACAAGCCGCTGCAGGGCCTGAAGATCGGCGTGCCGCGTGAATACTTCGGCAAGGGCCTTGCCGCCGATGTCGAGGAAGCCGTGCGCGGCGCGCTGCGCGAATATGAAAAGCTGGGCGCGACGCTTGTCGACATTTCATTGCCGAAGACAGAACTGTCGATCCCGGTCTATTACGTGATCGCTCCTGCGGAAGCCTCGTCCAACCTGTCGCGTTTCGACGGCGTGCGCTACGGCCATCGAGCGAAGGAATACAAGGACCTCGCCGACATGTACCGCAAGTCGCGCGCGGAAGGCTTCGGCGAAGAAGTGAAGCGCCGCATCCTGGTCGGCGCCTATGTGCTGTCGCACGGTTATTACGACGCCTACTACCTGCAGGCACAGAAGATTCGCCGCCTGATCGCTCAGGACTTCCAGGAAGCATTCAAGCAATGCGATGTGATCATGGGACCGGTCTCGCCGACCGTCGCCTGGGACATCGGCGACAAGGCCGACGATCCGGTTGCGAATTACCTGGCTGACATCTTCACGCTGTCGACCAGCCTGGCCGGCTTGCCGGGCATGTCGATTCCCTGCGGCTTCGGCAAGGGCGAGAAGAACGCGAAACGTCCTGTCGGCCTGCAGATCATCGGCAACACCTTCAACGAGGCGAAGCTGCTGAACGTGGCGCACCAGTTCCAGCGCGTCACCGACTGGCACAGCCGGAAACCGGAAGGCGTATGAGCCATTTTCCCCGCGCGATGATTGCCGCACTCCTGCCATTCCTGCTTTACGCAGGAACCGCAGCCGCTGTCGAACAGCAGCTGGAGACGCGCTTCTCGTGCAGCGCCGCGCGGACGGTAGATGGCGAGCCGGTGACCTATGCCGACATAGGCGAGATTCGCATCAAAGGCAACCAGATCGATGCCTTCCGATGGGAATCGGCGCTGTTTCGCAGCACGCACGGCTTCGATTGCAGCATTGACGAAAGCGACGGCCTGCTGGCGGAGATGCGCGATGCATCGCCGGCGGTGCAGTGGCGCATCGCACTGGAGAACGCGCGCGAAGCACGCACCCGGCGAGGCTACGACTACGATCGCCGGTTGAATTGCACGATCCGCCTTGAGCGCGAAGGCAACAGGCTGGCGATGAAGCCCAGCTGCCCCGCGCTGTGCGGATCACGCCCCAATTTTTCGGAACTGTCGGTGGACCTGAAGACCGGACAGTGCCGTTATGAAGAATAACTTCTGAGGACATTACTATGCAGTGGGAAGTCGTTATCGGCATGGAGACGCATGCACAGCTCTCCACCCAATCGAAAATTTTCAGCGGCGCATCGACGCAGTTCGGCGCCGAGCCGAACACCCAGGCCTGCCCGGTGGACCTGGCCCTGCCGGGTGTGCTGCCGGTGATGAACAAGGGCGCGGTCGAGCGCGCGATCCAGTTCGGCCTGGCGATCGGCGCCAAGGTGGCGAACCAGTCGATTTTCGCGCGCAAGAACTACTTTTACCCCGACCTGCCGAAGGGCTACCAGATCAGCCAGTATGAGATTCCGGTCGTGCAAGGCGGCACGCTCTCTTTCGTCATGGAGAAGGACGGCAAGGCCGAGATGAGGACGGTGCAGCTGACCCGCGCGCACCTCGAGGAAGACGCCGGCAAATCGCTGCACGAGGATTACCATGGTATGACCGGCATCGACCTGAACCGCGCCGGCACGCCCCTGCTGGAAATCGTTACCGAGCCAGACATGCGCAGCGCCGCCGAGGCAGTGGCCTACGCGAAGGCGCTGCATTCGCTCGTGGTGTGGCTCGGCATCTGCGACGGCAACATGCAGGAAGGCTCTTTCCGCTGCGACGCCAACGTTTCGGTGCGTCCCGTCGGCCAGAAGGAATACGGTACCCGTTGCGAGATCAAGAACCTGAACTCCTTCCGCTTTCTGGAAGAAGCGATCAACTATGAAGTGCGCCGCCAGATCGAACTGATCGAGGACGGTGGCAAGGTGGTGCAGGAAACCCGCCTGTACGACCCGGATCGCAAGGAAACCCGCTCCATGCGCAGCAAGGAAGATGCGCAGGATTATCGCTACTTCCCTGACCCCGACCTGCCGCCGCTGGTGATCGCGCAGGACTGGATCGAGCGCGTGAAGGCGTCCATGCCGGAATTGCCCGGTGCGATGCGTGAGCGCTTCGTGAAGGATTACGGCCTGCCGGAGTATGACGCTTCTGTGCTGACACAGTCGAAGGCGATGGCGTCCTACTTCGAAGGTGTCGTGGCAAAGGCCGGCAAGGAGCAGGCCAAGCCAGCGGCAAACTGGTTGATGGGCGACGTATCGTCCACGCTGAACCGCGAAGGCGTCGACATCGCGGACTCGCCGGTGAAGGCGGAACAGCTCGCCGTGCTGCTGCAGCGCATCGCCGATGGCACGATCTCGAACAAGATCGCCAAGGAAGTGTTCGCAGGCATGTGGGAAGCGCCGTCCGACAAGGAAACGCTGGCCGACGACATCATCGAGGCCAAGGGCCTGAAGCAGATCTCCGACAGCGGCGCGCTCGAGAAGATCGTCGACGAAGTGCTGGCGGCGAATGCGAAGTCGGTCGAGGAATACCGCTCCGGCAAGGAAAAGGCGTTCAACGCGATCATCGGCCAGGCGATGAAGGCAACCAAGGGCAAGGCCAATCCGGCGCAGCTGACGGAATTGCTGAAGAAGAAGCTGGCGGGCTAAAGACAGGAAGAAGTGAGCGCGGCGCTTTCAGTGCTTTCTGCGCTCACTTCGCCGCCGTAGTCAGCTCACGATACCGCTTCAGCAAGGCGTCATGCTTTGCATTGACTTCCGCTTCATCTGCCTCATGTCCCTCCAACGCCTTGCGGGACGCATCCACCGTCTGTGAGGCATCGTCGATCCGGTGCTGCAGGACCGCCGGCACCGTGGCATTTTTCTTTTTCAACGCATCCGCTTCGGCCTGTGCCTGTTGCTGCTGCTTTTCCGCAGCAGCCAGGGCAGCCTTGTCGCGTTTGATCCGGTCACCCACCTGCTCCAGCGCACGCTTGCGCGCCTCCTCGATATCCGCTTCGCTCTTGTAGCGCGCCCGCAGCAACCGGTCGCTGCGGCGCTGCTCGTCGGCGGCGGCTTCTTCCGCCTTGCGCTTTTCCTGTTCCTGCTGGAGCCTGCGCTTTTCCTCGGCGCTCATCGGCGGCGGAATATCGCGGCGCGTGCGGCCGCTCTTGTCGAGCTCGCGCACGGCGCGGTCGGCGCATTCGGGAATGGGGCGGTCGGAGGTGATAGTGCGGCCGTCGGCGTCCTTGCACATATAGATCTGCGCGTGAACGCCGCAATGCACCAGAAGCAGGGGAAGGAACAACGTGGTCTTCAGTGAACTCATCATCGCTCCTCCCTTGGAAGCATGAGTTACATCACGCCATAGCGGCTTCGGTAGGCGCCCACCGCATCCTTGTACTTTGCCAGGTCGGGATTGGCGCCAGCCTTCGAGATATATTCCAACAAATCGGACAAGTTGCCAATAGACACTACCGGCATGCCATAGGCCTTGGTGACTTCCTGTACAGCGGAGTGTTCCGACAGCGCGCCGTCCTTGCCGGATTTTTCCATGCGGTCGAGCGCGATCAGCACCGCGCAAGGCGTGGCGCCGGCGGTACGGATCATGTCGACCGACTCGCGCACCGAAGTGCCGGCGGATATCACGTCGTCGATGATCACCACCCTGCCCTGCAGCTTGGCGCCGACCATGGTGCCGCCCTCGCCGTGGTCCTTGGCTTCCTTGCGGTTGTAGGCAAAGGGAATATTGCGCCCCTTCTGTGCGAGCGCAACCGAGGTGGCGGCGGCCAGCGTGATGCCCTTGTATGCCGGGCCGAACAACATGTCGAATTCGATGCCGGAATCGAGCAGCGTCTGCGCGTAGAAATCGGCCAGCCTGCCGAGCGTGGCGCCGTCGTTGAACAGGCCGGCGTTGAAGAAGTAAGGCGACGTGCGCCCCGCCTTGGTGATGAATTCGCCGAAACGCAGCACGCCTGCATTGACGGAGAACTCGATGAATTCCTGGCTCAGCTTACTCAAGATATCCTCGGTGTGTATAGATTGACAACTCCGGACGGTGCCGGACAAGCAAGCATTGTAATGGGAGACACCGCCCGCATCACCATTTTGGGCCACCACAAATTTCCGGACGAATCGGTTATGCTAGCCGCTCGTTTTTTCCGGTGAACACCATGCTCAAGATTGTCTCTGCCAACCTCAACGGTATCCGCTCCGCCGCCAAGAAGGGTTTCTTCGACTGGATGGCAAAACATGACGCGCATTTCGTCTGTGTGCAGGAACTGAAAGCACAGGCTGGCGACATGACGCCGGAATTCCAGGCGCCGGCCGGCTACCATGGCCACTTCCACTATGCGGAGAAGAAAGGCTATTCCGGCGTGGGTATCTATTCGAAGTTCGAACCGGACGCGATCCAGGTCGGCTTCGGTTGCGAGGAATTCGATACCGAAGGCCGCTATGTGCAGTGCGACTTCGGCAAGCTTTCGGTGATCTCGGTGTACTGCCCGTCCGGTTCGTCGAGCGAGGAGCGCCAGCAGGCGAAATTCCGCTTCATGGACGTGTTCCTGCCGCACCTGCAGAAACTGCGCGATTGCGGGCAGGAAGTGGTGCTGTGCGGCGACTGGAATATCGCGCACAAGGAAATCGACCTGAAGAACTGGAAGAGCAATCAGAAGAATTCCGGCTTCCTGCCGGAGGAACGCGAGTGGATGACGCGCGTGCTGGGCGAAGTCGGCTTGGTCGACGTGTACCGCAAGCTGCATCCGGACACGACGGGCGAAGCCTATACCTGGTGGAGCAATCGCGGCCAGGCCTGGGCGAAGAACGTCGGGTGGCGCATCGATTACCACATCTCCACCCCGGGCATCGCCGGGAAGGCGCGTGCCGCGTCAGTCTACAAGGACGAGCGCTTCTCGGACCACGCGCCGCTGACCATCGAATACGACGGCGCGTCTGCCTTTCTCAAGGGATGATCAAGGGATAGGGGCGATCCCCTTCACATTGCTGGTATAGGGCGGCAGCTTCGATTGCGGCTGCCCCTTCGCTTTCGCGTATAGCGGCATGACCGACGGCATGTGCTTCTGCATCTCGGCGATGCGTGTCTGACCGGCCGGGTGGGTCGAGAGCCACTCGAACGGCGCGTTCTTGCTCACCATTCCCATTTTCTGCCATAAGGCGACGCCGGCGCGCGGGTCGTAGCCGGCGCGGGCAACGATATCGAGGCCGACCAGGTCGGCCTCGGTTTCATCACTTCTTGAAAACTTCAGTTTCAACGCGCCTGCTCCGAGGTTGGCCGCGGTACCGGTAAGGTTGGGATCGACGCCGAGCAGCGCCGACAATCCGATGCCAAGCACCTTGGCTCCAACATTGGTCAGGCTGGACTTGGCCAGTTGTTCGCGGCCGTGTTCGCGCAGCGCATGGGCGATTTCATGCCCCATCACGATGGCGACTTCATCGTCGGTGAGTTTCAGTTCGGTCAGGATGCCGCTGAAGAAACCGATCTTCCCTCCAGGCATGCAGAAGGCGTTGATCTGTTTGGAGTTGAAAAGGTTGACTTCCCACTTCCAGTCTTGCGCGCCCGGATTCCAGCGCTCCGCATACGGGATCAAGGCTTTGGCGATTGTTCGCAGGCGCTGCACCTGCGGATGGTTGTCCGGCACCAGCGCGCCCTTCTGGCTGGCCTGCTGCTTGAGGCCGGTGTACTGCTGGACGGCGGCCGTTTCGAGTTCGCCCTCCGGCACCAGTTTGCGTAATGGCGACATCTTGTCGACCTTAACGCCGTCCGGGCTGATTTCGTCCTTGGCAAATGTATGCGGAGTTACCGCCGCGAACGAAACTACTGCGATCAGAATGGAGATCAACCGTTTCATGGTTTGTCCTTTCCGCCAAGGTCACAAGCTTACTTGAAAAACAACCTTATCATTCCGCAGCAGCACCTTCCAATTTGACGCGCGGATGGAGCCAGTAATACAAGACAACAGCCGGCACGATCGCCAGCGCGGTAATCCAGAAATATGTCCCATAGCCGACCGCCTCGACGATGCGGCCGGAATAGAAGCCCAGCACCTTGCCCGGCAGCGTAATCAGCGAACTGAACAGCGCATACTGCGTCGCTGTATAGCGCTGGTTCACTAGTGCTGACAGGTAGGCGACCGCTGTGGTTCCAAGCAAGCCCTGCGCCAGATTCTCGCCGGAGATCACCAGCGTAAGCATGCGCACATCGCCGTGCGCTCCAATCAGCGCCAAGTAGAGCAGGTTGCTCGCCGCGCCGAGCACGATGCCGGCCAGCAGCGCACGCTCCACACCCCAGCGGGCGACAGCCACGCCGCCGAGGAAAGCGCCGGCGATGCCAATCCAGATGCCGTACACTTTGGATACTGCCGCGATCTCAGTCTTGGTAAAGCCCTGATCGAGGTAGAACGGCCCCATGATGCCGCCGACCAGCGCCTGGTCGGAAACCTTGAACAGCAGGATGAACAGCAGGATCACCAGCCCCACCCGGCCGCCGAACCGGCGGAAGAAATCGGCAAACGGCTCGACCACGCCTTCACGCATGCCTTCCACCCAGCTTTGCGAATGGACGCGCAGCACATCCGGTTCGCGCGCGAACAGGTTGACGACGATCGGGATCAGCATGCATAGCGCCATGACCCGGTACACGTTCGGCCAGACGGTGTAGTCAGCGAGTACCAGCGCCAGCGCGCCGGTGACAATCAGGGCGATCCGGTAGCCGAGCGAATAAGTCGCGACCAGCGCGCCTTGCGCTTCGACCGGGGCAATTTCGATACGATAGGCATCCACCACGATGTCGAGGGTGGCGCCGGCAAAGGCGACCAGCAGCGTCAATCCAACGAACAGTCCGAGATCCGACGGCGTGATCGATGCCATCGCGCCGAGGCCGAGCATGACCGCCACCTGCGCCAGCAGCATCCAGCTGCGCCGCTGGCCGAGACGGCCGAGCAGCGGCAGGCGCAGGCGGTCGATGAAGGGCGCCCACAGGAACTTGAAGGAATACGCCAGGCCTGCGCTCGCGATCATCGTGATGTCCTTGAGCGTGATGTTGTTTTCCTTGAGCCAGTAGGCCAGCGTGCCGGCCACCAGCAGGAAAGGCAGACCGGATGCGAAGCCGAAGAAGAACATGGTCCACGCGGACGGGTGCAGGAAGGCATCGCGGATGCTGTGCGTTCCAGCAGCCTTTCCGGCCTTCTTCTCTCCCTCTTTAGTGCTCATCCGGCATTTCCAATTGTGACGGTTCTTGATCGAGCGACCAGGAGCCGGTGTTTTCAAATTCGTTATTTATCGCGCCGCAGACCGCAGGGTTCATGCGTGGGTCTTCTTGCGGAGCCGGAACACGGCAAGGCTGCCGCGCCAGTTCGGCAGGAATGACACGGGCTTGCCTTCATGCAACGCAATGCATTCGAGCACTTCGAGTCCGACTTTGTTGGCGAGTTCCTCGAAATCCTTGATTGTCGCGCAACGCACGTTGGGCGTGTCGTACCACTCGTACGGCAACGACTTCGACACCGGCATGCGGCCGCGCAGCAGTGCGACGCGGTGTGGCCAGTATGCAAAGTTGGGGAAGGACACGATCGCCTCGCGACCCACGCGTGCGATATCGGCAAGGATGCCTTCGACGTTCTTCATCATCTGCAGCGCCGACAGGCACAGCACGGTGTCGAACGCATTGTCGGTAAACATCGCCAGCCCCGCTTCCAGGTCCTGCTGGATAACGGACACGCCGCGGTTGATACAGACGGGAATCTTGTTGTCGTCGATCTCCACGCCGTAGCCGATGCAGCGCTTTTCGGATTGCAGGTATTCGAGCATCACGCCGTCGCCGCAGCCGAGGTCGAGCACATGCGTGCCCTGCGCGACCCAGTGCGCGATGAAGGCCAGGTCGGGACGGTGGGTAACCAGTTCGCGGAAGTTCATGCGCGCCCTCCGCCGTTGATGTCTTGCCAGATGCGGTCGTAATACGCTTTCACTACATTCATGTACCGGGGATCCTCGAGCAGGAAGGCATCGTGGCCGTGGGGCGCGTCGATCTCGGCGTAGTCGACGCGGCGCTTGTTCTTGACCAGCGCCTGCACGATTTCGCGGCTGCGCTCCGGCGAGAAGCGCCAGTCGGTGGTGAAGGACACCAGCAGGTAATCGGCCCTGGTGTTGGCGAGCGCGGCGGCGAGGTCGTCGCGGTGTTCGCGCGCCGGATCGAAGTAGTCGAGCGCCTTGGTGATCAGCAGGTAGGTGTTGGCGTCGAAGTATTCGGAAAACTTGTCGCCCTGGTACCGCAGGTAGGACTCGATCTCGAAATCGATGCCGAAGCCGAACTGGAAGCCGCCGTTGCGCAGCGAGCGGCCGAATTTCTCGGCCATGCTGTCATCGGACAGGTAGGTGATGTGGCCGACCATGCGCGCCACCCGCAGGCCGCGCTTGGGCACCACGCCGTGTGCATAGTAGTCGCCGCCATGAAAATCTGGATCGGTCAGGATCGCCTGGCGGGCGACGTCGTTGAAGGCGATGTTCTGTGCGCTGAGTTTGGGCGTGGATGCGATCACGACTGCGTGGCGCAGGCGCTCGGGGAAAATCATGCTCCACGCCAGCGCCTGCATGCCACCGAGCGAGCCGCCCATCACGGCGGCAAACTGCTGGATGCCCAGCCTGTCCGCCAGACGCGCCTGTGCGTGCACCCAGTCCTCCACCGTCACTACGGGGAAGCCGGCGCCGTACGGCTTGCCGGTGGCGGGATTGACATTCATCGGGCCGGTCGAGCCGAAGCACGAGCCCGGATTGTTGACGCCAATGACGAAGAAGCGGTCGGTATCGACCGGCTTGCCCGGGCCGACCATGTTGTCCCACCAGCCGACATTCTTGCTCCCGTCCACGCCTTCATATACGCCGGCAACGTGGTGCGACGCGTTCAGCGCATGGCAGATCAGCACGGCGTTGGAGCGGTCCGCGTTGAGCGTGCCGTAGGTTTCGTACATCAACGTGTAGTCGGAGAGCGTCGCTCCGCTTTTCAGCGGCAGCGGCTCCGGGAAATGCATCGATTTTGGCGAAACGATTCCGATGGATGGCATAGAAATCCAGGTAACAGGCGCCGGTTTTTCTCGGAAACCGTTGCGCCGAAAACAAAAAAGCCCGACAGCGGACAGCTTATCGGGCTAATTCAGGCTTTACTTGCAAGCACGCTTTAGCCGTATTTATTACGCGCCCGCAAGCTGATATCAAATCGGCGCGTTGCGTAAGAATAACCAAGTCGGTTCCGCCAGTCAAACCGGCACCGGTCAATGCTTGCCTGCTTTACATGCACCGTCCCGGTGCTATTCTGGCTTAACCGGTCACCGTGCGATTCTGACGTTAAACGGTTATCCCCCCCAACCAGCGAGGAGCACAAAAATAACAAATTGACAATTATTCAGACTAGGATTTTCCCCGATAGCCCATGGGGAAAAGCGATCATCGAAAGCTAACTGCAAGCTATGGTGTTTTAAAGTAAGTCCGGCAGCGTACGGACCCTGACGCTCAAACCAAAACAATCGGGGTTACCTCACTAGGATGAAGGAGATTCACCATGACTATCGGCAAACGCAATTCCCTCAGCCGCTGGCTGCTCACCTCGGTCACGGCGCTCGGCCTGATCGCCAGCGCGCCGGCTCTCGCCCTCGACAGCATCAAGATGCTGGTTCCTGCCAATCCGGGCGGCGGCTGGGACCAGACCGGCCGCGGACTCGCACAGGCGATCCAGCAGAATGACCTGGTCAAGAAAATCCAGATCGACAACAAGGGCGGCGCGGCAGGCACCATCGGCCTGGCCCAGTTCGTCAACTCGGCCAAGGGCGACCCGACTGCGCTCCTGGTCGGCGGCAGCGTGATGGTAGGCGGTATCGCCCTCAACAAGTCCCCGGTCAACCTGTCGCAGGTGACGCCGATCGCCCGCCTGACCGGCGAGTATGACGTGCTAGTCGTTCCCGCCAGCTCCCCGATCAAATCCCTCAAGGACCTGATCGCGCAGTTCAAGGCCAACCCGGGCAGCGTTTCCTGGGGCGGCGGCTCGGCCGGCGGCACCGACCACATCATCGTCGCGATGATTGCTCAGGCAACGGGTGTGGATGTCAGCAAGATCAACTACATCCCGTTCGCCGGCGGCGGTGAGGCACAGGCAGCCATCCTCGGCGGCCACGTGACCGTGGGCCTGTCCGGCTACAACGAATTCGCCGGCCAGATCCAGTCCGGCAAGTTCCGTCCGCTGGCAGTGACTTCCGGCAAGCGCCTGCCCGGGATCGATGTCCCGACGCTCAAGGAGCAAGGCGTCGATGTTGAACTGTCCAACTGGCGTGCAGTGTTCGCCGCACCCGGCCTCAACGACGCACAGAAGCGCGAGCTGATGATGACCATCGACAAGGCCGTCCGCACCAAGACTTGGCAAGACCTGCTGGCCAAGAACGGCTGGGCGGACGCCTACCTCCCGGGCGACGCGTTCCAGCAGTACCTGGAGAACGAAGTCAAGCAGACCGAGAAAATCATCAACGGCCTCGGCCTGGTCAAGAAGTAAGTCAATCATCGGGCGGACCATTCGGGCCGCCCGAACCGCATCCGATTGCACCTGCATCACAGCCGTCCGGCCGGATACCGCCGGACGGCATCATGTCTCGCCCCGGGCGCAGACGAAGGCGGCACTCGCCTTCCCCTGCGCGCTGGTATAGAAATATAGACATAACTACTCGAACTCTAGGTGAAAAAAATGACCTCTCGTTCTCGGATCAATCCGGGGGAGCTGATGGTGTCCATCGCGCTCGCCACGCTGGGGATCTTCGTGATCGCTGGTACCCAAGACATTTCTGCAGGGGGCGGCTACTCGCAAGTCGGCCCGCGTGCGTTTCCCTACCTGATCGGTGCCGGCCTGCTGATCCTCGGCGGCGTCTTGTGCTGGCAGGCAGTCTCCGGCGGCTGGCGCAACGTGCCGATGGATGAAAACCATGAGGAACCGGACTGGGTGGCCTTTGCCATCCTGAGCACCGGCGTGGTCCTGCACATGGCCTCGATCGCCTGGGCCGGTTTCGTCCTCGCATCGACCTTCCTGTTCACGCTGGTAGCGCGCGGCTTCGGCAGCCGCCGGCTGTTCCGCGATATCGTCGTCGGCCTGGTGCTGTCGACGATCGCCTTCTTCGTCTTCACGCGCGGCCTCGGACTGAACCTGCCAAGCGGTCTGCTCGGAGGCCTGTAATCATGGAAACCTTCAATGCCTTGATGTCCGGGTTCTCGGTCGCGATGACCATGCAGAACCTGATGCTGGGATTCATCGGCGTCACTCTCGGCACGCTGGTCGGCGTGCTGCCGGGCGTCGGCCCCGCGCTCACCGTGGCGCTGCTGCTGCCGGCCACGACCGGCTTCGACCCGACCGGCGCGCTGATCATGTTCGCCGGCATTTACTACGGCGCCATGTACGGCGGCTCGACCACTTCGATCCTGCTCAACACGCCAGGCGAATCCGCCACCATCATGACCGCCCTTGAAGGCAACATGATGGCCAAGCGCGGCCGTGCAGGTCCCGCGCTGTCGACCTCGGCGATCGGCTCCTTCGTCGCCGGCACCATTTCCGTGGTAATGCTGACGGTTGTTGCGCCACTGGTGGTGGATGTAGCAATCAAGTTTGGCCCGGCCGAGTACTTTGCCGTGATGATCCTGGCCTTCGTCACTGTTTCCACCCTGCTAGGCGCCTCGATGGCGCGCGGTCTCGCCAGCCTGTTCTTCGGCCTGTGGATCGGCCTGATCGGCATCGATGGGCAGACCGGCCAGCCGCGTTTCACCATGGGCATCCCCGAGCTGCTGGACGGCATCGATGTCGTGGTTGCCGCAGTAGGCCTGTTCGCCGTGGGCGAAACGCTGTACCTCGCCACCTACCTGAACAAGACGGTCGACAAGCTGGAGCAGGTGAAGGGGTCGATCTGGATGTCGAAGTCGGACTGGGCGCGCTCCTGGAAGCCCTGGCTGCGCGGCACCTTCCTCGGCTTCCCCATCGGCGCGATGCCGGCGGGCGGTTCGGAGATCCCGACCTTCCTGTCCTATTCGGTGGAGAAGAAGCTCAGCAAGCATCCGGAAGAGTTCGGTAAGGGCGCGATCGAAGGCGTGGCCGGCCCGGAAGCCGCGAACAATGCCTCCAGCACAGGCACGCTGGCCATGCTGCTGACGATCGGCCTGCCGACTTCGGCAACGGCTGCGATCGTGCTGGCGGCCTTCCAGCAATACGGCCTGCAACCCGGTCCGTTGCTGTTCGAAACCCAGCCGCTGCTGGTCTGGGGCCTGATCGCGTCGATGTATATCGGCAACGTGCTCCTGCTGATCCTGAACCTGCCGCTGGTGGGCCTGTGGATCAGGCTGCTGTCGATCCCCCGACCGCTGCTGTACGGCGGCATCCTGATCTTCGCGACGCTGGGCGCCTACGGCCTGCGCAATTCCTGGTTCGACCTGCTGCTGCTCTACATCATCGGCCTGATCGGCTTCCTGATGCGGCGCTACGACATCCCGGTCGCACCGACCATCGTCGGCATGATCCTTGGCCCGGTGGCGGAACAACAGTTGCGCCGGGCGCTGTCGATCAGCCAGGGCGACATGACGATCTTCATCACCAAGCCGATCTCGGCGTCCATCCTTGCGCTGACGGCCGCGCTGGTGATCGTGCCGATTATCGTGAAGCGCCGCCAGGCCAAGCGCGCGGAGGCGGTGCCCGAGCCGGCGGCTTCCTGAGCGTTGTGAAGGCAAAGAAAAAGGGACTCGTCGAGTCCCTTTTTTGTTTTTGTACCTGCAGAAAACAGCCGTGCCCGGCGGTTTCAAAGCTCGCGCAACTGTTCGACTGCGGTCTGGATCGCAGTCGGCTCGATGGTACGCAGGATCTTCTTCGTCTGCGCCGCAATCGCGTGCAGATCGGTGTTGAGGATTTCCTGCTTGACGGGAAGGATCTGCGTCGGATGCATCGAGAACTCACGCAATCCCATGCCCAGCAACAGCCGCGTCATGCGCGTATCGCCGGCCATTTCGCCGCACACCGACACCGGTATGCCCGCCTTCGCGCCGATCGAGATCGTGGTCGACAGCAGGTACAACACGGCGGGGTGCAGCGGGTTGTACAAATGCGCGACCTCGTGATCGGCACGATCGATCGCCAGCGTGTACTGGATCAGGTCATTGGTGCCGACGGACAGAAAGTCCATGCGCTTGACGAACATCGGCAGCGTGAGCGCGGCGGCGGGAATCTCGATCATCGCGCCCACCGGGATCAGCGGATCGAATTTCTTGTTCTGCTCGCGCAGCTGGGATTTCGCCTGCTCGATCATGGCCAGCGTCTGGTCGATCTCGAACGCATGCGCGAGCATCGGAATCAGCAGCTTGATCGGACCGTAGGCCGATGCGCGCAGGATCGCGCGCAGCTGCTGCAGGAACATCTGCGGCTCCGCCAGGCAGAACCGGATCGCGCGCAGGCCGAGGGCGGGATTGAGCGCGGTCTGCTCGGCCGAATCGAGCGGCTTGTCGGCGCCGATGTCGAGCGTGCGGATGGTGACCGGACGCCCCTTCATCGCCATCACCGCCTGGCGGTAGGACTCGAACTGCTCATCCTCGGAAGGCAACTTGTTGACGAAACCGGCGCGCCCCATGAACAGGAATTCGGAACGGAACAGGCCGACGCCCATCGCGCCGCCTTCGAGCGCACCCGGGCAGTCGTCCGGCAGCTCGATGTTCGCAAGCAAGCTGATCTCTGTACCATCCCTGGTTACTGCCGGCGTCTTCTTCAGCTTGCTGAGCTTCTTGCGCTCGCGCATCAGGCGCTGCTGCAGTTCGCGATACTGCTCCAGCACATTCGGCGGCGGCTCGACGATCACGACGCCGGCATCGCCGTCGATGATGATCAGGTCGTCCTGCTCGATCAGCGCCGACGCATTGGACATACCGACTGCCGCAGGAATGTCGAGACTGCGCGCGACGATCGCGGTATGCGAGTTCTGGCCGCCGAGATCGGTCACGAAACCGCCAAAGGCGCGGTCCTTGAACTGCAGCATGTCGGCCGGCGAAATATCGTGGGCGACGACAATCATGCGTCCGGCAGTCTCGTCGCTGCCGTCGCTCGGCGGCAAGGTGCCGGCACTCCCGGTCAGCACCTTCAGTACGCGTTCGCCGACCTGCTGGATGTCGCTCTTGCGCTCGCGCAGGTAGGCGTCTTCGATCTCATCGAACTGTGCGGACAACTCGTCGATCTGCGTGACGAGCGCCCATTCCGCGTTGTAATAACGGGTGCGAATGATGTCCAGCGGCACTTCCGCGATCATCGGGTCCGACAGGATCAGCGCATGCACGTCGATGAACGCGCCCAACTCGGCCGGCGAGTCCTTGGGCAGCTCGTTCCAGATCGTCTGGAGTTCCTTGTGGACCGTCGCAATCGCTTTCTGCAGGCGCAGCACTTCTGCTTCCACCTGCTCCTGAGGGATCAGGTAATGCTTGACGTCCAGTGCGGCCGGCGCGAGCAGGTGCGCGCGACCGATCGCGATGCCGCGAGAAACCGGAATCCCGTGGAGCGTAAAGGATGCCATTCTGTGTGCCGGGTCGTTGGAGACTAGTTCGCGGACAAAGGCTTATTCGCCTTCGCCGAACTTATTCTGAATCAGCTCGAAGAGCGCGTCAAAGCACTCCTTCTCGTCGGCGCCGTCGGCCTCGAGCGTGACTTTCGAACCCTTGCCGGCTGCCAGCATCATGACGCCCATAATGGACTTGGCATTGACGCGGCGCGCATTGCGGGTCAGCCAGACTTCGCTCTTGTACTTTGCCGCCAGCTGGGTGAGTTTCGCGGAAGCGCGTGCATGCAGTCCCAGCTTGTTGATGATCTCGATTTCCTGTTGAATCATTTTTCTTGTAGCTTTGTTGTTCAGTTCGGTGAAAGCCGCACGCGGTTGTCCACCCGCACCGCGCCGCTTTGCCCTCCGGCGAGGGCCATTTCGACCACCACATCGATCGTGTCGTTGCGGTAGGTCAGCGCCCGCAGCAGCATCGGCAGGCTGATACCCGCAATGACTTCGATATGCCCCGGATTGCACAGCTTGAGCGTGCAATTCGAAGGCGTTCCCCCCATGACGTCGGTGATCACCAGCACACCCGAGCCGTCGTCGATCCGCTTGATCGCTTCCTGCGCGACACGATTGACCTCGGCCGGATCCTGGTCCGCGCGCACGTCGATCGCCTCCATCCGTTCGGGGCGCGCGCGGAACACATGGGTCGCCGCATCCATGAAGGCGGCCCCCAGAGGTGCGTGCGTCAATAGAAGTATCCCTACCATGATCTGTCCGGCCTGGAACAGTCGCATCCGCGGACAGGAACCTGTCCTCCCCGGGCAAGCGCTCTGTTCGTCGCTATACTCCGCGCACCGATTGCACGAAGTGATTTATTTGCACTGCCGCTCCAGTGCATCGATGAACATTCCCGCCACATCGAAGCCTGTCTGCTGCTTGATTTCCTGAAAACACGTCGGGCTCGTGACGTTGACTTCCGTCAGGCAGTCCCCGATCACATCCAATCCTACCAGCAATAAGCCGCGCTTCAAAAGAACTGGCGCAAGGGCTTCGCCGATTTCCCGGTCGCGGGCCGACAACGGTTGCGCGACGCCAAGACCGCCCGCAGCGAGGTTGCCGCGCACTTCACCCCCTTGCGGAATACGTGCCAGGCAGTACGGCACCACCTCCCCGCCGATCAACAAGACACGCTTATCTCCCTGCACGATGTCGGGAATGAAGCGCTGGACCATGATGGTGTGCAGGCCGTTAGCGGTCAGCGTTTCGATGATCGAGCCGAGGTTCATGCCGTCTTCCTTGACACGGAAGATGCCTGCTCCGCCCATGCCATCGAGCGGCTTGAGGATGATGTCCTTGTGTTCCTTGTGGAAGGCGCGGATGCGCGCGCCATCGCTTGTGACCAGCGTAGGCGCGGTGAATTGGGGGAACTGCGCAATCGCCAGCTTTTCATTGTGGCTGCGGATCGCTTCCGCCCGGTTGAACACGCGGGCGCCCTGCTTTTCCGCCACTTCCAGCAGATAGGTCAGGTAGACGTATTCCATGTTGAACGGCGGATCCTTGCGCACGATAACCGCATCGAACTCATGCAAGTAGGCGGGCACGGCCGCCTCGGCGCGGTACCAGTTGTTCGTATCGCCGGTCAGTGTGATGCGCTGGATCTCCGCCGTCACCTTGCCGTCCTGGAAGGCGATGTCCTTCTGCTGGAATGCGAAGATCTCGTGGCCGCGGCGCGCGGCCTCGGCCATCATCGCGTAGGTGGTGTCCTTGTAGATCTTGAAGTGATCCAGCGGGTCGGCAAGGAAGGCGAATTTCATTCAGGCGTCCCGTCAGTAGACTTCCGGATTCGGATCGGTCTTTTCCAGTTCGATCGACGCCGCCAGCAGGGCCATGCGCGCAACCACGCCGTACATGTAGAAGCGGTTCGGTGGCGCCGTACCCGGCTTGGCCTGCAGGTCGGGCAGCGCATGCTGCTGCGCAAATGCGAGCGGCACGAAATGCGCGCCCGGCGAATTCAGGTTCTCGTCGATGCCGCGCTCCGCATGCACGCGATAGAAGCCGCCGACCACGTAGCGGTCGATCATGTACACCACCGGTTCGGCCACGGCATCGTTGATGTGCTCGAAGGTGTGCACGCCTTCCTGGATGATCACGTCGGAGACTTCCAGGCCTTCCTTCACCACCGACATCTTGTTGCGCTGCTTGCGGTTGAGGTCCTTCACCTCGCTCGCATCCTTAACCGACATGATGCCCATGCCGTAGGTGCCGGCATCGGCCTTGACGATGACGAAAGGCTTTTCCTTGATGCCGTATTCCTTGTACTTCTTGCGGATCTTCGTCAGAAGCGAGTCGACGTTCGCCGCCAGGCATTCCTCGCCGGTACGCTCCTGGAAGTTGATCTGGCCGCACTTTCCGAAATAGGGATTGAGCATCCACGGGTCGACATCGACCAGCTTGGAAAACTTCTTGACCACGTCGTCGTAGGCCGCGAAGTGGTTGGTCTTGCGGCGCACCGCCCAACCTGCATGGAGCGGCGGCAACAGGTTCTGTTCATGGAGTCCTTCCAGGATGGACGGGATGCCGGACGACAGGTCGTTATTGAGCAGGATGGTGCACGGGTCGAAATTCTTCAGGCCGAGGCGGCGGCCGTTCGAAGAGCGCTCGAGCGGTTCCAGTGTCAGGGTCGTGCCGTCGGGCAGGTCGATGTTGGTGGGTTCCTTGACATCTTCGGACAGAGAGCCGAGGCGCACATTCAGGCCGGTCTGGCGGAAGATCTGAATCAGGCGCGCCACATTCTGCAAGTAGAAGGTGTTGCGGGTGTGCTTTTCCGGGATCAGGAGCAGGTTCTTTGCATCCGGACAATATTTCTCGATTGCCGCCATAGCGGCCTGGACGGCCAGCGGCAGCATTTCCGGCGACAGGTTGTTGAAGCCGCCGGGGAAGAGATTGGTATCGACCGGCGCCAGCTTGAATCCGGCATTGCGCAGGTCCACCGAACAGTAAAACGGCGGGGTATGTTCCTGCCACTCCAGACGGAACCAGCGTTCAATCGCCGGAGTCGCTGCCAGGATTTTCTTTTCCAGATCAAGAAGCGGGCCGTTCAGGGCCGTTACGAGGTGCGGAACCATATAAACCTTCAGGGTATAAGCATTTTTGCAAACCGAATGAGCTGATTCTAACGGCAATCCCTCACTTGCGCCTGCGGGCTGTTGTTCGGCGATGGGCTCGCGCCGCCCAAACTTTCAGAAACGACAACATCAGCAGTTGATGCATCGCGGATACCCTAGATCTGGTCGATTCCGCCAATTTAAAGGGGAGAAAAAAAAGCGCCTCCGAAGAGGCGCTTTGGGAAACCCGCGGTCAGCGGGTTGGGGAAACGGTTCCCTGATGGATCAGGAGTGATATGCGGATTCGCCGTGGCTGGAGATATCCAGGCCTTCGCGTTCTTCTTCTTCCGGCACACGCAGACCGACGATCAGGTCGACCAGCTTGTAGGCGATGAATGCCACCACACCGGACCAGATCAGGGTGGTGATCACGCCTTGCGCCTGGATCCACACTTGGCCGGCGATCGAATACTCTTCCGCAACCTTGTTGGCGACATAGTCGTAGATGCCGGTGCCGCCGAGGGACGGGGAGGCGAACACGCCGGTCAACAGCGCGCCGAGGATACCGCCCACGCCGTGCACGCCGAACACATCCAGCGAGTCATCCGCGCCCAGCAGGCGCTTCAGACCGTTCACGCCCCACAGGCAGATCACGCCAGCCAGCAGGCCGATGACCAGTGCACCCATCACACCGACGAAACCGGCAGCCGGGGTAATTGCAACCAGACCTGCAACAGCGCCGGAAGCAGCACCCAGCATGGACGGCTTGCCCTTGCCCATCCACTCACCGAAGCTCCAGGACAGGGTTGCTGCGGCGGTGGCCAGCAGTGTATTGACCAGCGCCAGTGCAGCGGTGCCGCCGGCTTCCAGCGCGGATCCGGCGTTGAAGCCGAACCAGCCCACCCACAGCATCGATGCGCCCACCATGGTCAGCGTCAGCGAGTGCGGCGCCATGGATTCCTTGCCGTAGCCGATACGCTTGCCGATCACATAGGCTCCTACCAGGCCGGCGATTGCGGCGTTGATATGCACCACGGTACCGCCTGCGAAGTCGAGCGCGCCTTTGGCAAACAGCCAGCCTGCGGCTGCGGTAGCCTTCTCAGCAGCAGCAGCGTCGGTGTAGGCATCCGGACCAGGCCAGAACCAGACCATATGCGCGATCGGCAGGTAGGAGAAGGTGAACCACAGCACGACGAACAGCAGCACGGCGGAGAACTTGATGCGCTCAGCGAAGGCGCCGACGATCAGGCCGCAGGTGATGGCCGCAAACGTTGCCTGGAAGGCGACGAACACGAACTCGGGGATCACCACACCCTTGCTGAAGGTCGCGGCAATCGATTCCGGCGTAATGCCCTTCAGGAACAGGCGGTCGAAGGAGCCGATGAAGGAACCGCCTTCGGTAAACGCGAGCGAGTAGCCGTAGATGCACCACAGGACGATGATCAGCGAGAAGATCATGAACACCTGCATCAGGATCGACAGCATGTTCTTGGAACGGACCAGGCCGCCGTAGAACAGTGCCAGGCCGGGGATCGTCATCAGGATGACGAGCACGGTGGCGATCATCATCCAGGCGGTGTCGCCCTTGTTGGCGGTCGGGGCGGCGGCAGCCGGAGCGGCTTCAGCGGGTGCAGCGGCCGCCGCAGGCGCGGCAGCAGCGGCAGCCGGAGCAGCCGGAGCGGAAGCAGCCTCGGCAGCTGCGGGTGCGGATGCCTGCGCAACGACAACTGCTTCGGTCTTGGCCGAAGCAGCCTCTTCGGCCAGCGCCGGTTGCGCAAAGCCGACGGCGATCAGCATGGAGCCGGCCGCCAGGAAGCTTGCAAACAGTTTTTTCATCTCACTCCTCCTTTAGAGTGCTTCTTTACCGGTCTCGCCGGTACGGATACGAACGACTTGCTGCAAGTCGAACACGAAGATCTTGCCGTCGCCGATCTTGCCGGTGCGGGCGGAGCTTTCGATCGCCTCGATAGCACGGTCGACGATGGCATCGTCCACCGCTGCCTCGATCTTGGTCTTGGGCAGAAAGTCGACCACGTATTCGGCGCCGCGATACAACTCGGTATGGCCCTTCTGGCGCCCGAAGCCCTTTACTTCCGTGACGGTGATACCCTGCACACCGATCGCCGAGAGGGCTTCGCGCACTTCATCGAGTTTGAAGGGTTTGATGATCGCAGTGATCAGTTTCATGATGAACCTCTACGAGAGATTAGAAGGTCTTGGAAATCGACAAAACGGCCGTGTTCTTGCTCACGTCCTTTGTCTTGGTACCGCTTGCGTTGGAAATCGTGTAGACGGCGCTGTCCGCATTGGTTGCCACCAGAGCCAGGCCAAGCGTCGCAAAGCCGAAGTCCTTCGCAATGCCGATCTTGTAGTCGGTGTAGTCAAAGGCACCGAAATTCTTGAACTTCTGGCGACCGACGTGGAAGCCCAGCGTGGTCTTTTCAGCGACTTCGAAGTTGGCGTTCAGGTCCAGGTAATAGGAACCGTCGGCGTTGGTAAAACCGAAGTAGTCGTCGCTCACGGCATGGCTGTACTTGGCGGAGAACCACTGGTAGGTGGCGCCGACGTATACTTCGAGCGCGTCGGGCTTCACGCCGGCGATGGAGGCGCCGGGGTAGTAATACTTGAGCACGCCAACATCCGCAGTCAGGCCCGGCATCGGCTCAAACTTGTAGCCGCCGTACAGATCCATTTCGAGGCTGGCACCGTTCGGATACTGGTTGCCGCTCACGTTGGAGTTCCAGTTTCCAACATAAAAGCCGCTGCTGTGAGCATAATCGAACCCGCCCTGCACTGCCGGACGATCGAAAGTCTGGGAAATACCGCGGAACCGGTAGTCCGTTGCGACCGTGAGGTTGCCGGTAAAGGTATGCTCCGGCGTGGCAGCGGCTTGCTGTGCAGAAGCGGAAGACGCAAACGCGGCAAGGATGACGGAAGCAAGAACAAGTTTCTTCATGACGGGTCCCTTTTTGTTTATGGCGTTGGAAAAAATAGTTCTCATTGCATTTTTCCAACTACTTAGCAGGACTCATGCCACCTTTTTTGTGGGTAGATGCGTTATCATTTTTTTAATTTCTCGCATTGCTTTGGCGTCGCCCACACCGTTTTAAGGCAATGCACCATGAAATACGCACCACAGTGACGCGCACCATAAATGAGCGCACCACGGGAGTGCGTTTTCTCATATTAGGATTGATTATGGACAAGACAAACTTTTTCAACGACCTGCAGGCGAAGATCAGCCAGGCAATCGAAAACTCGCCCGCCAAGGACATTGAAAAGAACGTGAAGGCAATGCTGACTCAGGGTTTTTCCCGTCTGGACCTGGTTACCCGTGAGGAATTCGACATCCAGAGCCAAGTGCTGGCGAAGACCCGCGCCAAGCTGGAAGCGCTGGAGGCACGTGTTGCCGAACTGGAAGCCCAGCTGCGCAAATCGTAATCCATGAGTCTTGCGGTATTGAAGAGCCGGGCCCTGGCCGGCATGCACGCACCGGAAGTGACGGTCGAAGTGCACCTGACCAACGGCCTGCCTTCTTTCACCATCGTCGGCCTGCCCGAAACCGAGGTCAAGGAATCCAAGGATCGTGTCCGTGCGGCCTTGCAGAATGCCCGTTTCGAATTTCCTGCCCGCCGGATCACCGTCAACCTGGCGCCAGCCGACCTTCCGAAGGAGTCCGGCCGCTTCGACCTGCCGATCGCCCTCGGGATTCTGGCAGCGTCAGGGCAGATGCCGGCCGACGATCTCGACAAGTATGAATTCGCCGGCGAGCTCTCGCTCTCCGGCGAGTTGCGCCCGATCCGCGGCGCACTGGCCATGACCTATGCCATGCATCGTGCGGGAGACAACACAGGGAGGCAACGCGCCTTCATCCTGCCGCGCGCGAATGCCGACGAGGCGGCGCTGGTGCGGGACGCCGCCATATTTCCTGCTGAATCGCTGCTGCAGGTATGCGCACATTTCGCGGCCTCTGACAGCGAAGCGAGGCTGGCGCGGCACCGCCTGCAAGCCGAAGCGGCACGTCCCGCCTACCCGGATTTCTCTGACGTCAAAGGCCAGGCACAGGCCAAGCGTGCACTGGAAGTTGCCGCAGCCGGCGGTCACAGCGTGCTGATGGTCGGCCCGCCGGGAACCGGGAAATCGATGCTTGCAGCCCGATTCCCCGGCATCCTGCCGCCGATGACGGATGAAGAGGCGCTCGAATCGGCCGCCGTGCAATCTCTATCCACTGGTTTTTCTGTCTCACGCTGGAAAGCCAGGCCGTACAGGGCGCCGCACCACACCGCATCGGGTGTCGCGCTGGTCGGAGGCGGCGGCACACCCCGGCCCGGCGAAATCTCGCTTGCGCATCGCGGCGTCCTCTTCCTCGATGAGCTTCCCGAGTTTGACCGAAAGGTGCTTGAGGTCTTGCGTGAGCCGCTGGAGTCCGGGCACATCACCATCTCCCGAGCCGCACGTCAATCGGATTTTCCCGCGCGCTTCCAGCTGGTCGCGGCAATGAATCCCTGTCCCTGCGGCTATCTCGGGCACAGCGCCAACCGATGCCGCTGCACACCCGACCTCGTCGCCCGATATCAGGACAAGATCTCGGGCCCGCTGCTCGACCGCATCGACATGCAGATCCAGGTCGGCGCCCTGCCCCACGAGGAATTGCTGAAGCAGGCGGACGGCGAGCCCTCTTCCGCCATCGCATCCCGCGTCGAGCAGGCGTTCGGGACGCAGGTGGACAGGCAAGGCAAGGGCAACCACGCGCTGTCAACCGCCGAAATCGATACCTACTGCAAGCCCGATCCTGCCGGCGAACAGTTGTTGCGCACGGCAATGACGCGGCTGAACTGGTCGGCACGCGCTTACCACCGCGTGTTGAAAGTGGCACGTACGATCGCCGATCTAGCCGGTGCGAAGACAATCGGGCAGACGCATGTGGCGGAGGCGATTCAGTATCGACGGGCACTGCGGGAGCATTAAAATTCCACACCCTTGCAAAATTGATGCATAAAACCACGAGCGCAAGGAATGCTGACGGCAAGAGTAAACACGACTTCGCCGGCCGGCCGATGACCGGCAAGATCGCGTCATGCAGTGACAGGTTCGGCAAGCACAGAGTAGAAAAGCAAAGCACCTTCTTCTGCGGTTAGAGGTATCGGACCGGTGTGCGAGTAGGTGCGCTCCACACACCGTTTCATCCACCAGTGTACGCATCCTGAAATCCACTGCGCACCACAGCACCCGGCCGGCGCTGCCATGCCGCTTATTGCATGTCCCGACGAGCCTCGATCAATTCGTCGGCAAGCGTGCGCTCCCCTACCGCATGCAAATTAGGGTAGTCGGGAGCGAGCTGCGGCAGCAGCAGTGCTCCCACCATCGTCAGCATCTCAACCGAGGAAAACCGTCGCGGCGACTGGATATTCGACGCCGCCAGGATAGCGCGGATTTCCTTTTCCAATGCACGAGTGCTTCTTTGTTCATGAAGACCTGGGAAGCCAAAACAGATGCCGCCTGGATCTTGCTTTAACCTTGCATCCGCCTGCTCACCCCATTTGTAATGATGGATTGCGCCCGTTTCCGGTTCCTCTACGACCTCGACGTCCGGCAGCGGATATGGTTGCGTATATTCTCCGAGGGTCTCCACGGTCGCACCCGCAAGGCCTTTCAAATCTCCAGAGCGATCAAAGAATTGTCGCTGGATGTCCGCCCATGTCCATCGTTCGGGGTTGCTTTTTTCATTCAAGGCAGCGAGCGTCGCCCTTAATGTCACGAGTGCGCTGTTGAGGTTCTGCGACAGGCTCCATACGGTTGGCGGCCAGTTGTGTTCCGGCTGGGTACGATACGCTTTGCGCAGTCCTTGGCGTTTGGTTTCTTCGGTGAGGGCGACTTTAACTTCTTCCACTTTCTGCCACACTTCCGAGTGTGCCATGGATCGCTCGTATGAACCGGCGAACAACCTCACCGCCGCCGCCATCAGGCCATGGCGCGCATCGGAGTATGCGGGGAAAAAGGTGAAACCGTCTTTTCCGCCGGGACCATTCAACTCAAACGCGAAGTAGTCTCCGTTTTCCCTGGGGAATTCGGTACGAAGCAACTCGGTCAGCTGTGCAGGCTCTCTCAGCACGTCGACCAGGACGTTGAGCAAGGTCATGTGCTGCAGCGCGCTGTTCACAATCCCTTTTCTGAACTTCAGTTCGAGAACGGCTCGTTCCTCTGGTGAGGCAATGTTTGATTGAAGAAACGCGGAAAATTCCCTCCCCCACTTTTTGATGATGACGTCGACTTTTTCCGGGTTGTTCAAGACCTCTTCGGTTCCTTTTGCGGACAAACTACGAGTGACAACCGCGAGCCTGTGTTCAAGACTTCCGTGAATCTTCGTTTGATCATGCACGCGGCCGACGCCGCCGGACGAGAGATCATCCGACGAGCCCCCTTGTGCTCCTCCACCGTCATACGCTCGATCCGGCCCATATGCCAACTCCCCGTCATCTGCGCCGGTACGGGACTGCGGCAGCTTCCCGGGATTCTCCGACTCCTCGCAGTTCCTGCCGTCTCTGTTGAAGACTTCAGGCGGTGTTCGGTCATTCGCAGATGCTTGTTGCCACGCGCTCAACTTGACTTGTGCCACGCTACCGTTTAACGCTGGGACATTCGCCGCTGCAGTCGTTGCCCGACCATGTTGTGATGTGCCGTTTGTGGACGGCACAGGCGAACGGCCAGGAGCGGCCATCCGATCCGACGTGCCGTCACTCGGCGGGCGATGATCGCGCCTTGCATCTCTTGTGCCGGGCCTTGTATCCGCAGGCCCGGCTTTCTCCGGTCGCTCGCTGGCGTTGAGGACACGCATGCGTGCTGCTGCATTGCGGTTCACAAGGTGAACCGGCCCCGGTGCACTTTCTTGCGTATCCGATCTGACAACAGATGAATCTTCATGCGCTGCCGCAGATTGGCGTACTTGAGGAGCGTATAGCGTGGCTGGGTGCTGATCTGATGGTAGAACTAGAACTGGGCGGCGAATTTCCATATGGAACGAACCTTTCATAATGATGTCAAATTAATAACGAGCAGTGAGTGCTTGTTGAGACATACTTAGTTCCATTTGGCAGCCCTCCTCCCTATGAACCTGTGTTTATGTCGACTTCACTCCGATTTGTGAAACTGGCAATGCAACGAGTGCGGGTGGAATGGTGATGTGTCATCTGATGACCGCAACCTTAGTCGATAGCCTAGCCGTCAAGACAGGCGATTCATTTTTGGATGAAGTGCGAAGCATCGTCTTGGCTTTCCCCTCTGCGATACTTTTATATTTATTGAGTCGTGCGTATGCCGGATGGAGCATCGTCACGTCGGCACAGCAGGCGGAAGTGTATTGCAATCGCGATAACGGCAAGCCTGCCCGGTTCTGGCGCAACTGAGGCATTTGCTCCCGGCCTGCCCCGCGCGTTGCCTTTCATGCCCGGCGCGGGCGAAAGACTTGACGACTTTCCACGCAAAAGGCAAGAACGATTTATGATTGCATTCACGACGCCGCCCGCATTTCCTGCGGTTCAGCACACGGCACCACAAAGCGCTCATGTTCCAGCACCCAACCGAATTCGTTACATTCAAGGCCAGCCCGCACCTGCCGGGCGTGGAAATGTATTCGGCACGCCTGGTCGACCATGCGTTCGCGCCGCACGTACATGACGGCTACTCGCTGGGTGCAATCGAGGCAGGTGTTGAACGTTTCCGTTACCTGGGATCGGACCACGTCGCGCCAGCCGGAACAATCGTGACTCTCAATCCCGATGAACTCCATACCGGCCAGGCCGAGGTGGATGCCGGCTGGACCTACCAGATGCTGTACATCGAGCCGGAGACCTTGCGCGAGATGGCGGGCAGCGAAGCCTACTTCCCCGACGCCACGGTGTACGATCCCGCGCTGGCGGCTATATTCCAGCAGACTTTCCACCGCATGTGGCATGCGCCGGACGATGTCGCCTTCGTGTCCGAATTCACGCAGCTCGTCGATGGCATCGTGTCGCGTTACGGGAAGAATGTGCGCGACGTGCGGCCGGTGTCGGCGAGCGAGAGGCGGAGGTTGGCCTCCATGCAGCGCGTGCTCGACTGCATCGAAGCCCACCTCGACGACAACCTGAATATCGAAATGCTGGCTGGGGAAGCCGGCCTGTCGGTGTTCCATTTCGTGCGCACCTTTTCGGCGGCATTCCACGTGACGCCGCACCAGTACGTGCAGGCACGGCGCGCTGCACGTGCCAAGTCCCTGCTGGCACAACGTGCAACGCCCTCCGACGCCGCCGCTGCCGCCGGCCTGACCGACCAAAGCCACCTGAACCGCTGGTTCAAGCGCGCCTACGGCGTCACGCCTGCCCAGTATCAACAGCAAATCGGTACAAGACCGGCTCAAAACCGGCGCGGATAATCCGTGCCACGGTGCGCATCCGCGCACCGGTTTTTACTTTTCAAAAATCATGTTCATCGGTTTGCTTTGCGCGCTCGGCGCCGGCCTCATGTGGGGCCTGGTGTTCGTGGCGCCCCTCATGCTCGGCGACTATCCGGGTCTTGTATTGTCGTTCGGACGCTACATCGGCTTCGGCCTGATCGCGCTGGTGCCGGCCTTCTTCGATCGACGCCGCATCGCTGCACTGACTAAGACCGACTGGATTGTCGCTCTCAAGCTGTCGCTGGTCGGGAATATCCTCTACTATGCTGCGCTCGCAACAGGCATCCAGCTTGCGGACGCGCCTTTGCCGTCGATGATGATCGGCACACTGCCCGTCGTCATTTCCATTTTTTCGAACTGGTCGCCGGGGCATCCGTCGGAGACAGTCGCATGGGGACGGCTCATGCCGTCGCTGGCCATCATCTTCGCCGGCCTGATGCTGGTGAACGCGAGCGAGCTGGCGCATCTCGATGGCAGCCGCTCGCCGGGCGACTATATGCTCGGCTGCTTCATCACGTTGGGCGCACTCGCCGCCTGGACCTGGTATCCGATCATGAACGCGCGGCACATGAAGCAGAACCCGCACATCGCCTCGTCGACCTGGGCCACTGCACAAGGGCTCGCGACGCTGCCGCTGGCGCTGGCCGGCTTCATCGGTTACGGCGTGTATGCCGCTATGCAGCCCGACGCCTATGACTACCCGCTCGGTCCGCGGCCGTGGCAGTTCATCGGCCTGATGCTCACGCTCGGGCTGTGCGCGTCCTGGCTGGGCACGATGCTGTGGAACAAGGCCAGCCAACGTCTGCCGACATCCCTGGCAGGACAATTGATCGTCTTCGAAACCTTGTCTGCCCTGCTGTATGCATTCATCTGGCGCGGCGCCGCGCCGGCACCGGCAGTCATGGCCGGTATCGCGCTGCTGGTTGCGGGGGTGGTACTGGGCATGCGTACTTTCCAGAAGGCGCACGCGGAGAATTCGGATCGGCTCAGCACGAGTGCGCCGGGCGCCGACTGACGTGCACGACGCGGGCCCGGACGGAATAGTGCGCAACTGCTACCATGTCGCCCATGTCCACGTTTCTCCACTTCCTGAGAGGCGGTGCCGCGTGCATCGCCTGTGTCGCCCTGCTCGCCGCGTGCAGCCCAAAGTTCGATTGGCGCGAAGTGCGCGGTACGAGCGCGCCATTCACCGTGCTTCTGCCATCCAAACCGGCTACGCATACGCGCACCGTCAACCTTGACGGCTTGCAGGTACCAATGACGATGACGGCCGCCGATGTCGACGGCGTCACATTCGCAGTCGGCACCGCTGACCTGCCTGATGCGGCGCAAGCGCCGAAGGCGCTCGCTGCGATGAAGACGGCGCTGGTCAGGAACATCAATGGAGCAATCAGGCTGGAAAAGGCGTCCGTTCCCGGCGCCGTGCCGGTCACCATCGATATCGAAGCGGCGGGTTCCGGCCGTTTGCTGCTTGCGCGCTTTCTTGCAAAGGACCAGCGTGTCTACCAGGTCATCATCGTCGGCAACGAGAGTGTGGTATCGCGCGACGCTGCCGACACCTTCTTCACTTCCTTCAAGCTGAACTGACATGCCTGCACTCCGGGGTCTGGCTGCCGCGCGGATCTTCCTGTGCTTTGCCTCCGCCTACTTCCTGTCCTACGCATTCCGCTCCATCAACGCTGTCATCGCGCCTGACCTGCAAGGCGACATCGGGCTGCAGAACGCGGATCTCGGGCTGTTGTCATCGGCCTACTTCCTGAGCTTTGCCGCGCTGCAGCTTCCGCTCGGCATCTGGCTGGACAAGTATGGCCCGCGGCGCACCGAGTCCGCCCTGCTGATCTTTGCTGCGATCGGTGCAGCAATCTTTGCCAGCAGCACCACACTGACAGGATTGTGGATCGGCCGCGCGCTGATCGGCGTCGGCGTGTCGGCCTGCCTGATGGCCCCCTACAAGGCATACCGCCAGTGGTTCGCACCGGAGCAGCAAAGCCAGCTGGCAAGCTGGATGTTGGTGGCCGGCACCTTGGGCGCGCTGGCGTCAACCATGCCGGTCAGCGCCGCGCTGCCGCTGATCGGCTGGCGCGGGGTGTTCTGGGTCATGTGCGGCATGATTGTCGCAACCTCGATCGCAATCTTCTTTCTGCTGAGGAAGCTGGAAGCGGCGCAAGGCACGCCGAAGGCACCGCCGGCACAGGCGAACGCGGCGCCGTTGGCGCAGTTGGGTTATGCGCACATCTTCAGCAATCCCTACTTCCGGCGCATGGGCCTGCTCGGCGTCGTCAACCATGGAAGCTTTTCGGCCTTGCAAACCTTGTGGGTCGGACCATGGATGATGACGGTGCTGGGAATGAGCAAACAGGCAACTGCGCAGGCCCTGTTCATCTTCAACCTCTGCATGATGCTCGCCTACCTCGGGATGTCGTGGTGGGCACCGCGTCATGTTTCCCATGCAAAAGGATCGGGCATTCCGGCGATGCGCGTCATTGCCCTGGGCATAGGCGGCGCCGTCATCGTCCAGGCCGCCATGCTGATGATTTCCGCTCCATGGTCGTGGGCACTCTGGCTCATCCTTGCTGTCTGCGTCACAGTCACCACATTGACCCAGACCGGCGTCAGCCTGTCTTTCCCGGTTGCATTGGCTGGACGTGCGAACAGCGCCTTCAACCTGATGGTATTCATCGGCTCGTTCGCGATTCAATGGGGAATCGGCCTGCTGATCGATTTGTTCGGCAGCTACGGGATGACAGCACCGGATGCGATGCGGGCGGCGTTTGCAGTGTGTGTTGCCATGCAGGCAGCGGCCCTGGCGGTTTTCGTGCTCGGCCGCGCACAGCCAACCTTGCACTGATTTGGCCTATAGCAAAATCCCGAAGTCATGCTATGGTTTAGATATGGTGTTATAGAGACTGCTATCGGAGGCCCCATGCTAGTAACGTTCAAGTCCAAGGCAGCGGCAGAAGTTCTCATGTACGAAGAGCATGCCAAGCGCATACTTGATTTGCTGAACAAGGACGTCAAACGCGGCGTCATCACCTCGGCCGAGACGCCTAAGGCGGTAGAAAGGCTGGAGGCGGAAATCGCCGAAAGCCGCCTGCACCCGACTTCCGAGGAAGTCCGGCGGGATGTGCTGGCGCATCATGGGGACGAGGGCGACGACAACGAGCATGAGCCTGTCGAGTTTGTCAGCTTTGCAACCCGCGCCTATCCTTTGCTGGAAATGTTGCGGGCGGCGCGGAACGAAGGGCATGACGTGATGTGGGGCGTTTAGAGCGGTTTTAGCCTGGCTGTACGCGAGCCAAGGTCGGGTTGAGAAGCTCGTACGTGAGGTACGGTGAGCATCGCAGGTTCGAGATTGGTCGGGGCCGCTGAGGTGCGCACGACCAGGAAAAACCGCTCTCGCCCGCCCATCCATCTTGAGCCACTGAAAACGCGGCCCGATCTTTCTGCGCCGTTGACTCCGGCACCGGCTGCCGCCGCGGCAGCCTTGCGATCCCAACGCGGCTACAATGATGTCTTTACTCATTTTGCGCCGGCCAGCCGGCGTTCATTGCGCATGGACATCTTCGGCATTTCCGACTTCGGTCTGTTTCTCGCAGCGGTCTTGCTGCTCAATGCCACCCCCGGTCCCGATACGGCCTATATCGTCGGCAGGAGCATCGCGCAGGGCCGCGCTGCGGGGTTGACGTCCGCACTGGGCATCTCGGCGGGCTGCTGCGTACATGCGTTGGCATCCGCTGTCGGGCTGAGCGCCATCCTTGCCGCCTCCGCAACGGCCTTCACCGTCATCAAGCTCGCGGGCGGCGCCTACCTGATCTACCTCGGCATCCGCATGATGCTCGCCCGCCAGGCCGATCCCGCCGCTGCGGAGCCGACGCGCGACGTGCGCTCGCTGCAGACAATCTTCTGGCAAGCGATGGTCACCAATGTGCTGAACCCGAAAGTCATTCTGTTCTTCCTTGCGTTCATCCCGCAGTTCGTGCGCGCCGATGCGCCGCAGAAGACCGTCGCCTTCCTGCTGCTGGGCGTGGCATTTGCCGTGATCAGCATGGGCTGGAACAGCGGCACAGCCTTCCTGGCCGGCACACTCGCCCGCCGCGCGGGCAGCAATCCACGCGCCCGGTTATGGCTGGAACGCACCGTCGGCGCGACCTTCGTTGCGCTCGGCGCGAAACTGGCGTTCACCAAAACCTGATGATTCTTTCTCCTGGAGATTGTGCGCTGTGGCGCGCATGCTGACGTGTCGAAATCCCAACTGAAATCTGATTCACTGGCATTCAGCCTGCTCGGCGCCGCACGCGCGGTTGCCAGGGTCAAGGCAGGCACAGCGCTGCCGCAGGCGCTCGCCGCCGTCTTTTCGCAAACCGGCGCACCGCCGCAGGCGCGCGGCGCGATGCAGGACATCGGCTACCGCGCCATGCGCCAGCTCGGACGCACCGAATTCCTGCTCGGGCAGCTCGCCTCCAAGCCGCCGTCACCAGCCGAGCTGCACGGCCTGCTGTGCTGCGCGCTCGCTCTGCTATGCGATGAAGAACCGGAGGGTTCGTACGAAAGCTTCACAGTGGTCGACCAGGCGGTGACTGCCGCGGCGTCGGACACTCAGCTCCTGCATGCCAAAGGCATGGTGAACGCCGTGCTGCGCCGCTTCCTGCGCGAACGCGACGTCCTGATGCAACAGGCGCTGAAACAACCTGCCGGGCGTTGGAATTATCCGCAATGGTGGATCGATTCGGTCCACTCGGCCTATCCGGCGCACTGGGAAGGCATCCTCCTCGCCGGCAACCGCCTGCCGCCGCTCACGCTGCGCGTCAATCGCCGCAAGGCCTCGGTCGAGCAATACCTGCAGACACTCGCGGAGAAAGAGATCGGCGCAACCCGCATCGGCCCCTCCGCCGTCCGGCTCGAACGGCCGGTGCCTGTCGCACAGATCCCCGGCTTCGCCGAAGGCGTCGTATCGGTGCAGGATGCGGCGGCCCAGCTGGCCGCACCGCTGCTCGACCTACAGGACGGCATGCGCGTGCTCGACGCCTGCGCCGCTCCCGGCGGCAAAACCGGCCATATGCTGGAATGCGCGGATATCGACCTGCTCGCGCTCGACAGCGATAGCGCACGCCTGCCCCGCATCGCCGAAAATCTCGAGCGCCTGAAGCTGAAGGCAGACCTGAAGGTGGGCGATGCCAGCAGCAGTGATTGGTGGGACGGCCGCCCGTTCGACCGCATCCTGGCGGACGTCCCGTGTACGGCATCGGGCATCGTGCGACGCCATCCGGACATCCGCTGGCTGCGGCGCAAGGACGACGCCGCGCAGCTTGCAACACTTTCGTCGCGAATCCTCGACAATCTGTGGCGGATGCTCAAACCCGATGGTAAATTGGCATTGGTCACCTGCTCGCTCTGGCCGAAGGAGTCCGAGCTGCAGGCCGCCGCCTTTGCAGCGCGTAACAATGCCATCCGACTACCCGCGCCGGGCCAGCTACTACCGGTAGCGTCCGGGGAAGAGGATCATGACGGCTTGTTCTACGCGCTATTCCAAAAGGACGGGGTCTGATAGTATCTTCGCCGGAAACTCAGCCAGGCGCATGAAAAGAACGATTTGCATTCTTCCAATGCAGGACGGCATCAAGTGTCGCGGCGAGAGGCCGCCGGACTCGCTTGCGGCATGTGTGCGAGCTGCCCAAGCTGCCTTTTTCTGATCTGGATCCGCTCCCTTTACCGACCTGCGCCCGTACGAGTGATTCGCCCTGCCCTTCACCTGCTGACGAGCTGGCTGCTGACAGTGCTGCTGCTGACGGCTGCCCTGGCACCATCGCCGGCGCGCGCCGAGGGCGTCGAGATCACGCAGGCGGCGCTTGAATATACCGACGAAGGCTACAAGCTGGCGCTCAGCTTTTCGTTCGAACTGACGCGCGGCCTGGAAGATGCGGTCACGCGCGGTATCCCGCTCTACTTCACGACCGAAGTGCAGCTTACCCGGCCGCGCTGGTACTGGTTCGACGAGAAGGCCGTGTCCGCCTCGCAGACCATTCGCATTTCCTACAATGTCCTCACGCACCAGTACCACGCCTCGATCGGCGGCCTGCTGAAGCAAAGCTTCACCTCGCTCGACGACGCGCTGTCGCTGGTGCGCCGCCCCAGCCGCTGGGTGGTCGCGGAGAAGGGCGCGCTCAAGTCCGGCGAGGTCTACAACGTAGCCGTGCGCATGGGCCTGGACGTCGCACGCCTGCCGAAACCTTTCCAGGTCCATGCGATGAACAGCTCCGACTGGCGCTTCTCTTCCGACTGGAAGCAATTCACCTTTAGGGCCGAATAGCCGTGCAACGGTTCCTGCGTTATTTCCTGATCGTCGGCGGGGCGATCGTCAGCATCCTGCTGTTCCTGCTGGCGTCCGCCTCCGAGAACTCCGCGTTCTTCGACCGCCACTATCCTGAACTGCTGGTGCTCAACGCGCTGATTGCCGTCTCGCTGCTGGCGCTGGTGGCCCTGCTCCTGACGCGCCTGTACAAGGGCTACAAGCGACGCGAGTTCGGTTCGCGCCTGATGGCGCGGCTGGTGCTGTTGTTCGCCGTGGTGGGCATCCTGCCCGGAACGGTGATCTACATGGTGTCCGTCCAGTTCGTGTCGCGCTCGATCGAATCCTGGTTCGACGTACGCGTCGAATCGGCGCTTGAATCCGGCCTCACACTTGGGCGAACTGCCCTCGACGCCTCGCTCGCCGACCTGACTGCAAAAGCGCGCAGCATGGCGCTCGAATTGTCGGAAATGACGGATTCGTCGCAGGTGACACAACTGTCGCGCCTGCGTGATCAAAGTCAAATGCAGGAAGCAACTATTGTCACTTCCAGCGGTCATATTGTCGCCACTGTCGGGGGCCGGCTCGGCTCCTTGGTGCCCGAACTGCCCACGGCGGCGATGCTCCGTCAGGCGCGCCTGACACGCGCCTTTGCGGCCATCGAGGGCGGGTTCGATGCCAACGACAATCCGTCAAAGGACGCCGCGGCTGCGGACACGCAGGAGCAGCGGGTGGCGCCGGGCGGCCAGGCCAATCCGGCAGCCGATTTGCGCTTGCGCGTGGTGGTGGAAATCCCCGCCTCCAATAACGCCCTGTCGCTGCAAAGCGAGACGCGTTTCCTGCAATTGCTGCAACCGGTTCCGGCGCACCTCGCCGCCAACGCCGAGGCATTGCGGGCAGCCTACAGTGAATACCAGGAGCGTTCGCTGGCACGCACGGGCCTGCGCAAGATTTATCTCGTGACGCTGACGCTGACCCTGCTGCTGGCCATCTTCGGTGCGATCGCCGCTGCGTTCCTGATAGCGGGCGACCTGGCGCAGCCGCTGCTGGTGCTGGCCGAGGGCACGAAGGCGGTGGCGGAAGGCAACCTGTCGCCGCGCCCGATCGTCGCCACGTCCGACGAGCTGGGAACGCTGACGCAATCGTTCAACACGATGACGCGCCAGTTGTCGGAAGCGCGCGCCTCGGCCGAGCGCAACCGTGCCGCGCTGTCGAATGCGAAGGCGTATCTCGAGTCGGTGCTGGCGAACATGTCGGCGGGGGTGATGGTGCTGGACAGCCAGTTCCGGCTGGTGACATGCAATGAATCCGTGGAGCGCATCCTGCTGAACGATTTCGACGCCCATATCGGCAAGCCGCTGTCGGCCATCGAAGGCCTCGAACCGATGGCGGACGCAATCACCAAGGCCTTCTCCGAACAGCGTGCGCAATCCGCAGGCGGCACGCCGGGCGACCTGCACTGGCAGAAGCAGATCGAAGTACCGCGCCGCGGCGCCGAGCCGGGCGGCGACAACGACATCACGCTGCTGGCGCGCGGCTCCTACCTGCCGGTGGCCGGCGGCACCGGATACATCGTCGTGTTCGACGACATCACCGACGTGATTTCCGCCCAGCGCTCGATTGCCTGGGGCGAAGTCGCACGCCGGCTGGCGCACGAGATCAAGAATCCGCTCACGCCGATCCAGCTCTCCGCCGAACGCCTGCAGATGAAGCTGGAGCCCAAATTGGAAGGGCAGGACTCAGCGATCCTGACCAAGAGCACGACGACCATCGTCAACCAGGTCGCCGCGATGAAGCGCATGGTGGACGACTTCCGCGATTACGCGAAAACGCCGCCGGCAGTGCTGTCGCCGCTCGACCTGAATGCGCTGGTGGAAGAGATCCTGCATCTTTATGTCGGCGGCGACGACCGGTCTATCATCCATGCCTCGCTCGGTTCCACCCTGCCGCAGGTCATGGGGGATGCGACACAGCTGCGGCAGGTGATTCATAATTTGCTGCAGAACGCACAGGACGCCATTGCCGACCGCACGTTGCCTGGCGACAAGCCTCGCATTGATGTGACGACGGAAGCGGTTCACTATGACGCCTCGGATGGTGGCCGCCGCACGGCAGTGCGCCTTACGGTGACCGACAACGGGCCGGGCTTCTCGCCCAAGATCCTCGGACGGGCGTTCGAACCCTATGTGACGTCGAAGGCGCGCGGCACGGGATTGGGACTGGCGATGGTGAAAAAGATCGTGGATGAGCACGGCGGCCGTATTGACATCAAGAATCGGTCGAACGGCAATGGTGCAAAAGTGGCAATTTTGCTGTTAAAGTTAGCGCCGGACGAGAAGACGGCTTGAAACAAATCGTGACAACTCTCCTGCTTCTGTACCACGCACATCAACAATAATCAGCGACATTGGAAGCAAACAAGGTAAGCATATGGCAAACATTCTGGTAGTCGATGATGAAATGGGCATCCGGGAACTGCTCTCGGAAATTCTGGGCGACGAAGGCCACGTCGTCATCACCGCGGAGAACGCGCAACAGGCGCGCGACGTCCGCGCTCAGGGCGCGCCCGATCTCGTCCTGCTCGACATCTGGATGCCGGACACCGACGGCGTCACCCTGCTCAAGGAATGGCAGCGCGACGGCCTGCTCACCATGCCCGTCATCATGATGTCCGGTCACGCGACAATCGATACCGCAGTCGAAGCCACGCGCATCGGCGCGTTGAATTTCCTCGAAAAGCCGATCGCGCTGCAAAAATTGCTGAAGGCAGTCCAGCAGGGGCTCACCCGCACGACCGAAGTGCTGCGGCCCGCGCCCGTATATCACGCGCGTCCTGTCGTCGCGCCCTCTGCGGAAGAGGCTGCACCTGCCGCTCCCGGCGCCTACCCGCCCGTGACCGCTGGCGCCGCCATGGCCAATCCGGCTGCGGTTGCATCAGCGATGGTGCCGTCCGATTCGCATCTGTTCGGCCTGTCCTTCGACCTGCCGCTGCGAGAGGCACGCGATGCATTCGAGCGCGCCTACTTCGAGCACCACCTGGTGCGCGAGGGCGGCAGCATGACGCGCGTTGCCGAGAAAACCGGACTGGAACGCACGCACCTCTATCGCAAGCTCAAGCAACTCGGCGTGGAACCGAGCAAGCTCTCGCGCAAAGGGTGATCACCACCACCATCGTCGTCGGCGCAAGCCCGGCCCTGCGCGAAGCGGCGATCGCCGCCGCGTTCGCTTCCGGCAGCGACACCGCAGTCATCCTCGAAGGCTTGCCCGACGCAAACTCTTCTCTCGAAGCATCCTCCCCCCGCCTTCGCATTGCCCGCATCGCCCCTGGCTGTGTTTGCTGCACTGGCAACCTGACCATGCGTGTGACATTGAACAGGATGATCCGTGGCAAGCCCGAGCGGCTCTATATCGGATTGGCAACGTCGGCCCATATCGAACAAGTGCGCGCCTTCCTCACTGCACCGCCTTACGACAATTTACTCACCCTGACTCAAGATTTGCACGCCTAGTGCCGATCTTCCTAATTAAGCGCGTCTTTTTCGACGACAGCCCACCGGATTCCCGTCATGGCTTGAAATCCGCCAGGGTGGCCCCATTTTTGCATCAGAGGTAATGGGTTACCTGCAACCATCCCGAAGCATAAGGAGCGCAACATGAACTTGATCTACAACAGCGAGCAGTACAGCGTCGTAGAGTTCGGGGCCGATGACGGACGTGAGGCCTTGCGCTTTGGCGGATATGAAATCATGGATAAATCCGGCAAACGTGAGATCTTCATTGGCGGCACGCTCGCCAAGTCATTCCGCGAAGAGGTGGAGAACCTGATCGCGACCGAACCGACGGTGGAAGAGATCGACGACTTCCTCGGTAAATACGACGCGCTGATGCGTCAACCGGTCACCCTGCACTAATTACAAACCGCCTCCACAGAATACACGGCGTTCTGTGGAAGTCAGGGACTTCGCTGCGACTGTGCCCGAGTGCCGCCCTGTGGCATGATGGCAGGCAATTCATTCAGTCCGCTTCCCTTCCAACGCAAGACACTGCGACACGGACCCGATCCGTGCTCGGCACTGCCTTTGTGCGTTCTCATTGCGCGAGGGGAAGCCAGCAGCGAGGTCTACGATGGATCAACTCAGTGCATTGCGGGCGTTCTGCCGCGTCGTGGAAGCAGGCGGCTTTTCCGCCGCCGCGACCGGGCTCAACGTGTCGCATACCGTCATGTCCAAGCAGGTTCGCCAACTCGAAGGACTGCTGGGCGCGCAACTGCTCAACCGCACCACACGCCGGCTCGCGCTGACCGAAGCAGGTCAGGCGTATTACGAACGCGCACGTCGGATCCTCGACGACCTGCACGACGCAGATCTCGCGGTCTCGCGCCATCAGGCCGTGCCGCGGGGGATCTTGCGCGTGAACGCGCCGATGGCATTCGGCACGCTCGACATGGCGCAATGGCTGCCGGGCTTCATGGCGCGCTACCCCGAGCTGAAGGTCGACCTTGTCTGCAATGACCGTTTTGTCGACCTGATCGAAGAAGGTTTCGACGTGGCCGTGCGGCTCGCGCGCGAGATGCCGGACTCGTCACTGATGGCGCGCAAGCTCGCGACCACCGACACCATCCTGGTCGCATCGCCCGCCTATCTGAAGCGTTGCGGCATGCCCAAGACGCCGGAAGACCTCGCGCATCACAACTGCCTGACATACACGCTCGTCGCCCGACCCAACGAATGGATCTTTCCAGCGCCGGACGGCGGACATGTGACGGTCACTATCAGCGGCAGCTTCCAGTCCAACACCGGCATCGCGCTGCGCTCGGCCGCCTTGGGCGGAGTGGGCATTGCGACCACCGCCTCCTTCATCGTGCATGACGACCTGGAACGCGGCGACCTCGTCCCAGTCCTTCCCGACTACAGGATGCGCCCGCGCGAAATCTATGCCGTCTATCCGCACAACCGCCATCTCTCCCCCAAAGTGCGCGCCTTCGTTGACTATGCCTGCGAGGTCTATCGCTCGCCGTCCTGGAGCTGAACCAGATGTACGCCAACTCCAGCCCGATCACCAGCGCCCAGAGTGGTATTCACGAGCATCTCGCTGCCGTTGTCATGAAGCACGCGCAATCCGAATTCAAAAAGCCGGTGATGCCCTATAACCGGGAAGCATTCGAGGCGAGCATGGCGACGTGGCGACAGGCGGGCAGCTTGCCCCTGATACTCGATGCCGGTTGCGGCGTGGGCTTGTCGACGCGACACCTTGCCAGCCGTTTCCCCGGCCATTTCGTTATCGGCGTCGACCAGTCAGCAGACCGTCTGTCGCGCAATACCGCATGGGATGGACCGCCCCCGTCCAACTTCACTTGCGTACGTGCCGACCTCGTCGATTACTGGCGTCTGATGCTCGCTGCAAACGTGCGTCCGGAAAAGCATTTCCTGCTCTACCCCAACCCCTGGCCCAAGATCGGCCACCTCGCTCGGCGCTGGCATGGCCATCCCATCTTCCCCACCATCGTCGCGCTGGGCGGCGAACTGGAATGCCGCAGCAACTGGCAGATCTACATCGAGGAGTTCGCGTCCGCGCTCTCGCATCTGACCGGCGCGGATGTCCGCGCCGATCTATTCGTTACTGATCGCCCGATTACGCCGTTCGAAAAGAAATATTTGGATTCCGGGCATCGGCTATGGCGCTGCAAGACCCAGCTTATGGTGAAACGGCAAGCATGAGGCCATTTCCATGCAGAAATTTCTATTTTTATTTAACACTTTTGGACATCCAATATCCATGCGGCTTTCCCGACAAAACGGTCTGGAAAGCCTTTATTTTTCTTAGTTTCAGACAAGAAATCGTGATTTGACAGAGCACAAACGGTGATTCTGTTCTTGTCAACTCCCTTGTTTATGGCATTGTTCGGGTGACTAAAAGACGGTAATCTCGGCCCTTGATCACGTTTTGACCGGAGCAGATTCCGGCAAACGCCGAGGCGATTCCAAGCGCCAACGCAGACATCAAGATCTGCAAAAGCCGCGCGGAAAACCATGCCGCCCCACCGCCCGGGTCCAAACAACACGAACAAGGGTAATGCGACATGCTTAACGTTTCAAATCCCGCATCTACGACCCAACCCGTACTGGTCATGCGCCTTACCGGGCGCAACGGGCAGCCATGTCCCTATACCGAATCACTCAAGGAAAACGGACTGGACCTGGTCGAATGCTTCACGCTCGAGGCGGCGTACCAGGCCGTGGAAAGCGGCTGCCGCGTCGGTCTGCTCATCGTGACGCAAGAATCCGAACTGGCGAACCTCGACAAGTGCGAGCCCTTCGTCAGCAACAACCGCGTCTCGTGGGTGGGCCTCGTCGCGCAGGACCTGATTTCGATGCCGCGCATGCGTGAATTCGTCGGCGAGCACCTGTTCAACTTCATCACCCTGCCGGCGGACATGGACCACATCGTGCTGACGCTGCGCCATGCCTGGGGCATGGCCTTCATGCGCGACATCAGGCACGACGCGTCGCCGGTGCCTGAACCGGACGACGCCGACTTTGTCATGGTCGGACGTACGCCGCAAATGCAGCAGCTGTTCAGCCAGCTCAACAAGGTCGCGCGCACCGATGCCTCCGTCCTGATTACCGGCCCGTCGGGTACCGGCAAGGAGCTGGCCGCGCTGTCGATCCATCGCCAGTCCGCGCGCCGCGATGCGCCCTTCGTGGCGGTAAATTGCGGCGCGATCGCGCCGCAGCTGTTCCAGTCCGAGCTGTTCGGCTATGAGAAAGGCGCTTTCACCGGCGCAGTACAGCGCAAGATCGGGCGCATCGAGGCGGCACAGGGCGGCACGCTGTTCCTCGACGAGATCGGCGACATGCCTTTCGACATGCAGGTCAACCTGCTGCGCTTCCTGCAGGAGAAGACGATCGAGCGCGTCGGCGGTAACGACCCGATCGAGATTGATGTGCGCGTCATTGCGGCGACCCATATCGACCTGGCGGAGGCCGTGCGCCAGGGCCGCTTTCGCGAAGACCTGTACTACCGCATCAACGTCGTCTGCATCAGCATGCCGCCGCTCGCCGACCGCGGCCAGGATATCGAAGACATCGCGAAGTATTATTTCAACCAGTTCGCAAGCATGCACAACCGCAGCCTGCGCGGCTTCTCCAAGGCGGCGATGAATGCCATGCTCAGCCACGCCTGGCCGGGCAATGTGCGCGAACTGGTCAACCGCGTGCAGCGCGCGACAGTGATGGCGGAAGGACGGTTCATCCAGCCCGAAGACCTCGGCCTGGACCGCAGCAGCGAACAGTCGCAACTGCTGTCGCTGGAAGACGCACGCGCTGCGGCGGAACGGGCGACGATCCGTCGTGCGCTGTCCCAGTCGCGCAACCAGATCTCCCGTGCCGCCTCACTGCTGGGCGTGTCGCGTGTGACGCTGTATCGCCTGATTGAAAAGTACAACATCCGACCGGATACCGTGACGTCGGCGCATGCCCCGTTCATGAGCACCGCCAGCAGCAAGCCGGACCTCGAGGTTCACAAGTAGTCCGGGTTCTGCATCCCTCTCGACCGGACGCCAAAAGAAAAAGGCGTCCCGGCCTCATCGCCTTTCACGGAAGCCGGTATTCAAGCCGCGCTGCCCCCCCCTGAAGCATACGTAGCACACAACTGCATGCATGATCGCTACCCGCGTGGCGGGCAGCGATCATGCAATGCCGTTCAGACGTCGTCGTCGAGGTGTGCGTGACCGGAAAAGTGCCGCGTCGCTTCCGCACCGACTTTCCGCTCCTGCTCCTTCGCAGCGAAGCCGCGCAGCACTTCCGCCAACCTGCTCGCCGCCGGCGTGGCGCACCAAGGCCGGCCGTGGATCAGGTACAGCATTGACTTGTATGGATGCCGGTCGCCCAGTGAAAGGCGCGCGAGTTGCCCCTGATCGAGCCACTTCTGCACCCTGTGCGTGGGCAGCCACGCATAGCCCAGGCCTTCGCATACGGAGGCAACGACGGTATCGAAGCTGTTCATTGTCCATCGCCGCATCTGTTTCGGCCCGCCGGCAGCCAGCTTGCCGGTGCTGCTGGCATGGCCCATGTCGATCTGGATATGCTGCGCAAGGTCTACCGAGGTGACGTCGCGCCCCAGCTTCATCAGCGGATGATCCGGATGCGTGACGACGATGTACTCGACTTCCGTAAGCGGCTCGCCGAGGTATCCGAGCGGCACGCGTTCGCTGATCGCGAGGTCCACGTTGGGATCGCGCACGATGTCCTCGGCCTGCAGCGTCGGCACTTCACGCAGGCGCACGTGGGCCGCGCCTTTGCCGATTTCGGTGAATTTGCTTAATGCCTGCGTAAGGAGACGTACCGGAAAGTTATGGTCGACAACGAGACGCACTTCCTCTCCCCAACCTTGCCCAAGGTTCTTGGCGAAGGTTTCGAGCTCGATCGCTTCCTTGAGGACATTGCGCGAGCGTTCCAGCAAGGCACGCCCCTCGGGCGTGAGGATCGCCTTGCGGCCTTCAATGCGCAACAGCGGGGTACCGAGCTGGTCCTGCAGCTTGGAGATGGTGTAGCTGATGGTGGACTGGCTCAGGTGCAGGGATTTGGCCGCTTCCGCGAATCCGCCGCAGTCGATGACCGCGTGGAAAATGCGCCATTGCTTGAGACTGACGTAAAGGTTGTGGATGTCATGCGGACGCGAACGGTAGGTGGCGCGCGCGCCGTCATGTCTTGCTGCGTGCTTCGACTCATGCTTTCTCGATTGCGTCATATGGCTTCCTTCATCCTCAGAACAGATTTGCCCGCCAGACGGCACGGCGATGCCTCATCGCCTCCATGCCTTTGCCAGGCGCGGACTTCATGCAAATCCTGCGCCTGTTGGCGCAAACGCTTGATTTATCTTGTCTTTGAATGGCCAGAGGGGAAGTATTTGTCCAGCCATGTATCTCTGCTCGCCGAAGACAAGATTTTCGCTGGGCAGGCAGTGTGATGAACCGCAAATGCATTTCCACGCGCGGCGTATCGGCCGGGCATCAATCCCATGCAAATGCGCGCTTGCCGGGAATCTCGATGCGACAGGGGAAATTCCTTCACAAATTCGATGGGTCTTTCGCGATTTCGATGAGTAGGACAGCTCCTCATCATTTCCCCCATTCATCAATGCTTTCCATTTGGGTAGTGTCTGAAAATGTAAAGTAGCGCCGATGCTTGTCGCTTGGCGATGCCCGCTGTGAAGCCTTGAGTCCGGCATTGCCCCACGCTCCGATTACACGTCTTGCCATTACACGCGCACGGGCAAGGGGCGCACGCAATAAAAAACCCGCCACGCCTGCTTGCGCAGACAATGGCGGGAACCGGAGAGGGTCGTCGTCCGGCAGGATCCGCAAGAAAGGTCCCTGCCGACGCGTCAGTCACTGCGCGTATCGCAAGCAGCATGCCAATATTCCAACTGCTTGATTCGTTTGGCCTTCTCCGGAGATGCGCAAGAATCTGGTGATCACTCTGTCCGCAAGTGTCTCATCGTCGTGCGCCCTTACCGTAACGAGTGCGTCCGGTATGCATTTGGAACAGGCATAGGTCGCAGACAGGCTCCGGCAGCACGACTGAAGCCGGGGCGATACGTTTCCGGACGGCGAAGAAAGATCGGCGTCATCGAACGTTACGCGGATGAGCGTTGAGCGTCGTGCGACCGTCCTGGCTGTTTCCACAGCGGGAGCTTTCTCTCCGCGAGAGGACGATGCACACAAGAAAAAAAGGCGTGCCGGAGGCACGCCTTTCTACAGCAATTCGATGAATGGCACGATGAGCGCCAAACTGACACTCATCCCCCGAAATACAGCGAACGGCCGGTCTGGTTACGCGCAGCCTGGACAGCTTCACCGCGCACATCTTCGCGGGACTTGCTCGATGCCACGTGGATATGCTCGACGAATTCGCTGTTGCCGGCGAGACGGCCGGCCGCATGGGCCTGCTCCAGTTCGGCACGGACTTCCGCACGGGTCTTGGTAGTGGGCACGTTGAGGTGCTCGACATACATGCCGTTGTCGGCGGCAAAGGCGCTGCCGGCGGCAGCAAAGGCGGACATGGCGGCGATAGCGGCGAAGATTCGTTTTGCGTTCATTTTCAGGCTCCAGATCGGTTGTTCAGTTCAGGTGATGTGCGTTCGTTATTGCTTCGGTGGCGATCAGAATTCGCTCATCGATGAGTCACAGTGTAGAGATTGCGCGATTCACAAAAAAGACGAATAATCGCAAGACACTATTTCTGTTATAGAAACAATAAGCACGGATAACATGGACAGACTCCAATCGATGCGGGTGTTCGCCAAGGTCGTCGAGCAAGGCAGCTTCGCCGCCGCCGGCAAGGCGCTAGATATCTCCAACGCGGTCGTCACGCGCCACGTTGCCGATCTTGAGGAACATCTCGGCACACGCCTGTTGAATCGCACCACGCGCCGGTTGTCGCTGACGGAAACCGGCCACGCCTATCTGGAGCGCGTGCTGCAGATCCTGCAGGAAATCGAGGATGCGGAAGCGATCGCCTCCTCGCAGTCGAAGAAGCCGAGCGGCACCCTGCGCCTGTATTCCCACCTCGGCTTCGGCCAAACGCAGTTCGCGCACCTGCTGCCGGCATTCGCCGCAAAATATCCCGATGTCACGCTCGACGTGACCCTCTCGGATCGCTCGGTGGACCTGGTGGAAGACAGCTTCGACGCCGGCATCTTCATCGACTTCCAGAAGTTCGACGGCGGCATGATCGCGCGTCAACTCGCCGTGTCCGAAGCGATCCTGTGCGCGTCGCCCAAGTACGTCAAGGCACATGGGACGCCGCGCGCGCTGGAGGATATTTCGAATCATGCCTGCCTGAACTTTTCCTATGAACAGCTGCGGCATTACTGGCCGGCACGCGGCCTGGACGGCGAGACGGTCAATATCCCGATCAGCAGCAAGGTGATCTCCAACAACGGCGAACTGCTGCGGCAATGCGCGCTGGCAGGCATGGGCATCATGATCCGCCCTTCGTTTGCGCTCGGCGACGATCTCGCGGCAGGCAGGCTGGTCAGGCTGCTGCCGCACCATGAGCTCGGCCAGCTGACGGTGGTGCTAGTCTACCCGAGCCGCCGCTTGCTGTCGGCAAAGGTGCGCAGCTTCGTCGATTTCATGGCACAGGCATTTCCTCGGCCGGAGAGCGATCCATGGCTTTGGTGATGCGCTGCACCGCACATTCGGCCCGGACGTGATATGTTGTCATATCGCGTCCATTCCCATTCCGCATCATGTGTCAGCTCCTCGGCATGAACTGCAATGTCCCCACGGACATCGTGTTCAGTTTCACCGGCTTCGCCACGCGCGGCGGCCGCACCGATGAGCACAAGGACGGCTGGGGCATCGCCTTCTTCGAGGGCGCGGGCGTACGCCACTTCGTGGATTACGAATCGGCGGTCGCATCACCGATCGCCGAACTCATCAAGCGCTGCCCGATCAAGTCGAAGAATGTCATCGCCCATATCCGCAAGGCGACGCAGGGGCGCGTTTCGCTGGAAAACTGCCATCCTTTCGTGCGCGAACTCTGGGGCCGTTACTGGGTGTTCGCGCACAACGGCGACCTGAAGAATTTCTCCCCCACGCTGGACGGTGCATTCCGCCCGGTCGGCACGACCGACAGCGAGCAGGCCTTCTGCTACCTCCTGCAGCAGCTGCGCAGGACATTCGGCGATACCCGCCCGGCCCTGCAGGATTTGAGCGCGGCGCTGCGATCCATGGCGGCCGAGATCGCCTCGCACGGCACATTCAACATGATGCTTTCGGACGGCACG
>Ga0196972_1000135_pt1 | contig 60526 bp, 51 predicted proteins | sample S1v_2013CmetaG_FD_148618 | JGI IMG/M metagenome (GOLD analysis project Ga0196972, IMG submission 148618) | Soil microbial communities from Anza Borrego desert, Southern California, United States - S1+v_20-13C | ecosystem: Environmental > Terrestrial > Soil > Desert | place: USA: California...
GCGGCCCCGGCGCGAGCAAGGCGGGGTCGCCGCGGAACTTGTTGAGCACGAAGCCGCGCAGCAGGCGCCGCTCGGCTTCCTCCAGCAGCGCCCAGGTGCCGTACAGGTGGGCGAAGGCGCCGCCGCGGTCGATGTCGGTGACCAGCAGGCAGCGCGCATCGGCATGCAGGGCGGTGCGCAGGTTCACGATGTCGTCGGCCTTGAGGTTGATCTCGGCCGGCGAGCCCGCGCCCTCGATCACCACCACGTCGTTCTCGGCGCGCAGTTCGTCCAGCGCCGCCGCGACCTGCGGCCAGACACTGGCGCTGCGCCCGCGCCAGGGTGCGCGCGACAGGCCCTCGTCGACCCGGCCGAGCAGCACCACCTGGCTGCGCAGGTCGCCCTCGGGCTTGAGCAGCAGCGGGTTCATGCGCACCTCGGGCTCGGCCCGCGCGGCCAGTGCCTGGAAGTACTGCGCGCTGCCGATCTCGCCGCCGGCCACCACCCGCGCGTTGTTGCTCATGTTCTGCGCCTTGAACGGCGCCACCTTCAGCCCCTGGCGGGCGTACCAGCGGCACAGCGCGGTGGCCAGCCAGCTCTTGCCGGCGCCGCTGCTGGTGCCCAGCACCATGACGCACTTGGCGCGGCGCGTCGTCATGCGTCGGGCAGCGCGACCCAGTGGCGGTCGAGCGCGTGCACGCGGATGCGGCCGGCGAACACGCGCTGCACCGCCTCGTGGGTGGCGGCATCGCCGGTGGCACCATGGTGCAGCACGCGGCCACCGTCCACCACCAGCAGGTCGTCGGCGCGCAGCGCCAATGTGAGCTCGTGCAGCACGGTGATGGCGGTGCCGCCGGCCGCCACGTGGCGGCGCACCAGGGCCAGCACGTCGGCCTGGTGGGGCGGATCGAGATTGGCCAGCGGTTCGTCCATCAGCAGCACCGGCGCACCCACCGCCAAGGCGCGCGCCAGCAGCACGCGCTGGCGCTCGCCGCCCGACAACTGCCCGAGCGGCCGAGCACGCCAGTCCCAGCACTGGGTGCGGCGCATCGCCTCCTCCACGCTGGCATGGTCGGCCGCCGTCGGCGCCGACAGCCAGGGGCGATGCGGCATGCGGCCCAGCATGGCCACGTCCCAGGCCCGCAGGTCCTCCGCACCGGCTTCCTGGCCCTGCCCCAGCCAGGCCAGCGCACGGGCCCGCTCGCGGCTGCCCCATTCGCGGGCCGGCCGTCCCAGCAGCTCGATGCGGCCCTGGGCCGGCAGCAGATGCGCGAGGGCCTTGAGCAGCGTGGTCTTGCCGGCGCCATTGGGCCCGACCACCGCGGTCCAGCGACCTTGCGGCAGGCTCAGGTCGATCCCCTGCAGGACTTCGCGCCCAGCCAGTGCCACGCGCAGGGCGCTTGCGGAGAACGCCGGCGTCATCGCTCTCATGCCGCCCTCCGGTGCATCAACCACAGCAGGTAGGCGCCACCCAGCAAGGCGGTGAGCACGCCGACCGGCAGCTCGCGCGGCGCCAACATCCAGCGCGAGAGCACGTCGGCGGCCAGCAGCAGCAGGCCGCCGGCCAGCGTGGACAGCAGCAGCAACGCGCGGTGCGTGGGCCGCACCGCCGATCGCACGATGTGCGGCGCCACCAGGCCCGCGAACGCGATCAGGCCGACCTGTGCCACCGCCGCACCCGTCGCCAGCGCGATGGCGCCCACCAGGCCCAGGCGCACGGATGCCAGCGGCAGGCCCAGGCTGGCCGCCGCCGATTCGCCCAGCGCCAGCGCATCGAGCGCGGGACTGAGTGCCACGGCGGCCACCAGCACCAGCACCAGCATGGCCGCGAGCAGCAGCGCCCCGGTCCAGCCGAGCAGCCCGGTGGTGCCCAGCAGGAAGGCCTGCATGGCCCGCAGCACCTCCGGCTCCCACAGCATCACCAGCGCGGCGAGCGCGCCGAACACCACGCCGACGATCACGCCGGCCAGCAGCAGCCGCAGCGTGTGCTGCACGCCGCGCGCCAGCACCAGCGTCAGCAGCACCGCGGCCATGGCGCCGAGGAAGCCGGCGCCGGTCAAGCCCAGTTGCGCGAACGCGCCGGTCGCCGTGCCGGGTGCAGCACCCAGCGCCACCAGCAGCAGCGCGACGCCGAAGGCGGCGCCGGTCGAACTGCCCATGAGGTAGGGGTCGGCCAGCGGATTGCGGAACAGACCCTGCGCCAGCGCGCCGGCCAGGCCGAGCAAGGCACCGGCCAGCCAGGCGCCGAGGCTGCGCGGCACGCGGATGTCCCAGACGATGGCGCGGGCCGCCTCGCTGCCGTCCCACAGCGGCTCCCAGCCGAGCGAGCCCACGGCCGCACCGAGCACCAGCAGCAGCGCGCTCGCGCCAGCGGCGAGGATGGCGAACCAGCGCACGCGGCGGGCCTGCGCCTCCAGCAGCGGGTCGGCGCGGCCAGGAAAGGATCCGGCGCTGCCGGCGACCAGCGTGTCGTCGGCCGGGTTCACGGACGATCCCCCTGCAACCGGCCAGCCAGGCAATCGGCCAGCAGCTGCGCCGCATCGGCCAGGCGCGGCCCGGGCCGGGCGATCACGTCGCCCTGCTCCGCCGTGAAGCGGCACACGCGGCCCTCGCGCATGGCGCGGATACGCGGCCAGCCGGGCCGCGCCGCCAGCGCCGCGGCGTCGCGCTGCGCCACCATGATCACCTGCGGGTCGGCCCGCACCACGAATTCCGGATTGAGCAGCGGCACGGTGCCCAGGTGGCCCGGCACCACGTTCACGGCGCCGAGCCGGGCCAGGATCTCGCCGATGTGGGAGGACTCGCTGGCGGCGTAGGGCCCGGCGCTGACTTCGAAATAGACGGAGACCCCGTGCTGGGCCGGCGGCACGCTGCGGGCCGCGGCCGCGACGCCGGCATCGATGCGCCGCCACGCGGCGTCCGCCCCGCCCACCTGCAGCGCATCGGCCACCCGGGACAGCACGCGCCGCACGTCGCCCAGGGTCTTGATGTCGAAGCCCATCACCGGCAGGCCCAGCGCCTGCAGCCGGCCGAGCGCGCGCGAGGTGGAGGACAGCAGCACCAGGTCGGGCTGCAAGCCGACGATGCGCTCGATGCGCGGGTCGTCCACCCCGCCCACGCGCGGCAGGCTGCGCACCGAAGCGGGCCAGTTCGCATAGTCGTCGACGCCCACCAGCCGGTCGCAGGCACCGAGCGCACAGACCGTCTCGCCCAGCGAAGGCAACAGCGACACGATGCGCCGCGGCGGCTCGCGCAGGTCCACGGCGACGCCGCGGTCGTCCGTCACCGTCACCGCCAGGATCGGCCAGGCGGTCAGCGCCAGCAGGAGTGCAAGCAGCCAGCGCCTCATGCCGCCTCCTTGAGCACCATCGCGAGTCCGCCGGACATCAGCGTCACGCGTTCGCACGCTGCCGCGGCCTGCTGGTCCAGGCGGCCCAGGGTGTCGGCGAACTGGCGCGCATCGCGGCCAGGGAGCAGCGGCCCGCCGCGCGCATGCCCGAGCAGCACCAGCGGCCCGGCGCAGGTGGCGATGGCGTCGGCCAGGATGGCCGGCGGGTGGCCGCCCTCGCCTTCCGCCAGCATCGGGAGATGGCCTGCGAAACCGGGTCCGCCCTGCTGCGCCGATCCCATCATCAGGGCCGTCAGCCACAGGGTCAGGCAATCGACCACCACCAGCGTGCCCGGCCAGCTGGAGGCGCCCAGCGCATGGGCCAGCGCCAGCGGCTCCTCGGAGGTGCGCAGGCGCGGCTCGCCCGACGCGCTGCGCCGATGCAGCGACACCCGCTCGCGCATCGCGCCGTCCCAGGCCTGCGCGGTGGCGACGTAGACGGCCTCGTGCCCGCCGGCCAGCGCCAGCCAGGCCTCGGCCAGCGCCAGGGCGCGCGCGAGCTGCCCGCCTTCCGGCGTCCCCAGGACCAGCTCGCTGCGGGCCACGCACAGCTCAGGCATGGGCGCGGCTCCAGTCCATGACGATGCGGTGCAGCTGCTCCACCCCGTCGGTCAGCGCCGCCGGCCCGGGCTGCAGGATGTCGGCCGACTTGATCTCGAACAGCTGGCCGTCGCGCACCGCGGCGACCTGCTCCCAGCCAGGCCGCGCTGCCACGCGTTCGGGCCGGAACTTCTTGCCGCACCAGGAGCCGATCACGATGTCGGGGTTGCGCCGCACCACCTCGCCGGGGTCGGCGAGGATGCGGTCCTTGCCCAGCGGCTGCGCGGCCAGCTCGGGGAAGCAGTCGTCGCCGCCGGCGATGTCCAGCAGCTCGCTCACCCAGCGGATGCCGCTGATCAGGGGGTCGTCCCATTCCTCGAAGAACACGCGCGGCCGGCGCGGCAAGGCGGCCGCGGCGGTGCGGATGGCCTCCAGCCGCTCGCGCATGCCCTGCAGCAATTCCAGCCCGCGCTCGGCGCGCCCGACCATGGCCGCCACCTGGTACAGCATCGAGAAGACCTGCTCCACGCTGCGCTGGTTGAAGATGGTGACCTGCACGCCGCGGCGCACCAGTTCCGCCGCGATGTCGGCCTGCAGGTCGGAGAAGCCGAACACGCAGTCCGGCTCCAGTTCCAGGATGCGGTCGATCTTCGCGGAGGTGAAGGCACTGACCCTGGGCTTCTCCTGCCGCGCGCGCGGCGGCCGCACCGTGTAGCCGGAGATGCCCACGATGCGCGCGTCCTCGCCCAGCAGGTACAGCCACTCGGTCGTCTCCTCGGTCATGCAGACGATCCGGCGCGGGGCGAGGTCGCGGGCAGGCAAGGCGGTCGGCTCCTAGAAGTTCACCCGCACGGCGGCCGTGACGGCACGGCCCGGTTCCGGGTAGATCGAGGTGGGCTGCCCGGCCGCGCAGGCGAAGGCCTGCGTGAAGTACTTGCGGTCGAACAGGTTGGTGGCACCCAGCGAGAACTCCGCGTTGCGCCACTGGTAGGCATAGCGCAGGTCGGCCGTCGCATACGAGGGCATGGCGCAACTGTTGGCGAAGTCCGGGTGCTGCGAGGACACCCAGTTCACGCCGCCGGTGAGGCGGTGGTTGGCCGCCGGCGTCCAGTCGGCGCGCAGCGCCAGCGTGCGGCGCGGCGTCAGCGGCACGTCCTGGCCGGCATAGGGGCCGCTGCGGAAGGTGGCGCGGCGCAGCGCCGCGTTGGCCCGCAGCGTGAGCCGGGCCGAGACGGCGTGCGAGGCGTCCAGCTCCAGCCCGGTGCGGCGCGTCGGGTCCAGGTTGACGTTGGCGCCGCCCGGCAGCGGACGGAAGGCGGCCGGATCGAAGCCGATCTCGTCCTCCAGCCGGTGCTGGTAGAGGCGCGCTTCAACGCTGCTGCCCTCGCGCGCCCAGCGCACGCCGAACTCCAGGTCGTTCGAGGTCTGCGGCCTGAGCTGCGCGCTGGGCAGGGTGAAGCTGAACTCGTCCACGTTGGCCAGCCGGAAGCTGCGCCCGGCACGGGCATAGACGGTGAGGTCCGGCGTGACCGGCTGGCTCGCGCCCAGTTCCCAGGCGTGCAGGCGGTCCGCCAGCCGGGTGGCCGAGGCGCTGTCGGACTTGCGCAGGCGCTCGCTGCGCCAGCCGGCGCTCAGGCGGGTGCCGGCCGGCAGCGTGAGCTCGTCGCGGACGTAGGCGCCCAGCGAACGCTGCTTCCCGGTGGTGCCGAAGGCACCCAGGATGTCCCGCGTCCAGCGGCCGTGGTCCAGTCCCAGCACCAGCGAGTTGGCCATGCCGGCGATTGTCCCCGCATGGCGGGCGCGCAGCGAGGCGTCGGTGGCATCGACGTCGTAGTCGTAGTTCAGGAAACCGAAGTTGAGGCTGCGCAGTTCCTTGGTGCGGGCCGCAGCGTCGAAGCCGAGCTGCCAGGCGCCCAGGTCGAGTTCGGCGAAGACGCCGGTGCGCGAATTGCGGATGCGGGCGAAGTCGAGGGGCGTGGTGGCCTGGCGCGGGTCGGCGGCGAACTGCGCCGCCGTCAGCGCGCCCGGCAGGCCGGTGTCGAGGTCGTCGCGCGAGAGGCTGGCACCCACGCGCAGCTGGTCGCCCGACCACTGGCCGGTCACCGTCGCCGCGTCGAACTCGGAGCGGAAGTTGTCGCGATGGTTGTCGCTGTCGCGCTTGTCCGCGCCGGCGTCCAGCGAGAAGCCGCCGCTTCCCACGTGCGCGCTGGCGCGCAGTTCGCGCGTCGCATGCGTGCCGGCACCCGCGTACAGCGAGGCCGTGTTCGGGCCCTGTCGGCCGGCGCCCGCCTTGGTCGTGACCAGGATCACGCCGCCGGTGGCGCCCTCGCCGTACAGCACGGCACCGCTGCCGCGCAGCACCTCGATGCGCTCCACCGACTCGATCGGGATGCCGGCCAGGCGCGGGCCGACCAGGTCGGGCTCGGTCAGCCGCACGCCGTCAACCACGACCACCTGGTTGCTCAGCGCGGTCGTGCCGAAGCCGCGCAGGTCGATGCGGTACTCGCCGCCGCCGTACAGGTCCTGGCGGCCCGGCAGGCCGAGGATGCGCATCAGCGCCTCGTTGACGGTGGCGGCGCCGGAGCGCGCGATCTCCTCGCCGGTGACCACGCTGACGCCATAGGGCAGCGAGCGCGCCGGCTCCGGGAAGCGGGTGGCGTGCACCACCATTTCGCGCAATCCGGGCGACTGGGCCTGGGTGAAGACAGGGAAACACGCGGCGAGCGCCAGCGACAGCCGGGCCAGTCGCGCCGTGGAACGGGAAACGTTCATGGGATACGAGATCGTCAAGAGCCCCGGCCGGCTTCCCCGCCGGCATGTGGGGCAATACGGCCGCGCAGGCGCGGCCACCTCGTTGGCCGGTATCCGGGCTGGCGGAGGACGCTTCCATCGCCTTCCCGGCGGCGTGTGTTGCGGCACGCGCGCCAGTGGCTGTCGTGATGGGGCGGGCGCCTGCGGACAGGCGCCTCCGCTTACCGTTGCGGGGGCAGCGCAGGTTGGCTGGCTCCGTGTGCGCCCGGCGTGCCGGGCGTGGCGGAGCAGGCTCCCTGCTTCCCGTTGAACTGCGGCATGCGAACCACACCGCGAGCACCAACGGCTGCGATTCTAGGCGCAAGCGCGCCCCCAACCCTACAATCCCTTACAGCCATGGCCACTGCTTCCCAGGTCGATCAGATCGCCGAGCGCGTCGAACGCCTGCTCGTGCGCTACGAGGAGCTGCAACGCACCAATGCGCTGCTGCAGCAGCAGGTCGATGGGCTCACGCAAGAGCGCGATTCGCTCAAGTCACGGCTGTCCGCGGCGCGCGCGCGGGTCGATGCGCTGCTCGAGCGCCTGCCGGACATCAACTCCCCGGTGTGAGATGGCTGCCACCAAGCAGATCGAAGTCCAGATCATGGGCCAGAGCTACCTGCTCGGCTGTCCCGAGGGGGGCGAGGGCCGCCTGCTGGAAGCGGTCGAGAAGGTCGACACGGCGATGTGCCGCATCCGCGACGCCGGCAAGGTCAAGGCACGCGACCGCATCGCGGTGCTCGCCGCGCTGAACCTCGCCTTCGACGTCCCCGACCGCGATGCCGCGCCTGCACGTACGGCCCAGCCGCCGGCAACCGGCGAGCGGGACCCGCGGCTGGACTCGCTGATCGAACGGCTGGACCGCGCGATCGGCAACGACGGCCGGTTGATCTGACCCAGCGTCATTCCCGCGAAGGCGGGAAATCCAGGGCTTCCGCTTCTGCGACATCGGCGCGCCGCGGTCGCTGTCAAGCTCGACCACTCTTTCACGTTCGCGCGCCCGGAGTTTTCGCCGCAACGGCCCACGCGGGCAGTCCCTGCCCCTAGAATGATTTCCGTCTGCAGTGCGTGCCGGGCTTTATATTTCCTTGAACCAATGCTCAATGAGCTCGGGCCTGGAAAATACCTGGCGAGCGTGAACGTCTCGCGTCAGATGATCCCAACGCCTGGTTGACCTAGCCCACCTGAACCCCCGGTTCAGGATGCCGGTCCGGTGGCAACTGCAGACACCCCTTTTCTTCACGAAGAAATCGCTGCGCGATTTCTTCGTGGTTGACTAGCTAGATGACGAAGGCCGGAGTGAATCCGGCCTTCGTCATGATTGGACCGCGCTGCATGTTATTCCGCGCGGTCCGGCGCGCCGATCTTGCAGACCGGCGCCAACGGCGAAGCTCAGCGACAATCCGGGCCGATGCGCCGCAAGGGCGCGGAAGAACAAACGGCATGGATCTCGCACTCCCCCTCATCCTCGAACTGGTCGCGCTCGGCCTGGCCACCGGTTTTCTCGCGGGGCTGCTGGGCATCGGGGGCGGGATGATCATGGTGCCCTTCATCACGCTGATCCTCGGGCAGCGCGGCGTGGCGCCCGAGCTGGCGGTCAAGATGGCGATCGCCACCTCGATGGCCACCATCATCTTCACCTCGGTGTCCAGCGTGCGCGCGCACCACAAGCGCGGCGCGGTGCGCTGGGACATCGTCAAGCGGCTGGCGCCCGGCATCGTGATCGGCAGCATGGTCGGCAGCCTGGGCGTGTTCGCGCTGCTCAAGGGCAGCGTGCTGGCCATCATCTTCGCCGCCTTCGTGGGCTTCTCTGCCACCCAGATGTTCCTGGACCGCAAGCCCAAGCCGAGCCGCCAGATGCCGGGTACGGCGGGCACGGTGGCCGCGGGCGGCGCGATCGGCTTCCTCTCAGGCCTGGTGGGCGCCGGCGGTGGCTTCATCAGCGTGCCGTTCATGACCTGGTGCAACGTCGCCATCCACAACGCCGTCGCCACCTCGGCCGCGCTGGGCTTCCCGATCGCGGTCGCCAACGTGGCCGGCTACATCGCCAGCGGGATGCGGGTCGAGGGGCTGCCGCCGGGCTCCTTCGGCTATCTCTGGCTGCCGGCGCTGGTCGTGATCGCGCTGGGCAGCGTCAGCACCGCGCCGCTCGGCGCCCGCGCCGCGCACGCGCTGCCGGTCGGCAAGCTCAAGCGCGTCTTCGCCAGCATCCTGTACACGCTCGCGGCCTACATGCTCTACAAGGGGCTGGCCGCCTGAGGTCCGGCGCGCCTGCTGCGCCACCTCGCGCAGCACGTCCAGCACCAGCTCCGGCTGGGTCAGCTGCGGGAAGTGCCCGCTGCGCCGGGCGATCACCTGCCGGCCGAGCGGCGACAGCCGAGCCAGTTCGCTCTGGTGCTCGCGTCGCCGGCGCAGCGAGGACTCCGGCACCAGCCAGCGCGGCGGCCCGCTGCCGCCGCTGACGACCAGCAGCGGCACCGGCGGAAAGGATCCGGCGGCTTCCACTTCGCATGCGGTCTGCTCGAACCGGTCCAGCTCCGATTGCAGGTTGGGCCGCAGCAGGCGCTGGGGCACGGACAGCAGCTTCTCGAGCACCTTCGCGAGCCGGCCCTCATGCCCCTTGAGCGCCTCGTGGTCCTGCGGGTGCGTGGCTTCCAGCAGCACCACGCCGGCGACCTCGGCGGGATGCCGCCGGGCGAACAGCTGGGCATGCAGGCCGCCCAGCGAGTGCCCCACCAGCAGGTAGGGCGGCGACAGGTCGAGCCGTGCCAGCAGGTCCCGCAGGCCGGCGACCACGGCGCTGGCCGGTTGCGGCGAACGGGGCGGCGTGCTGGCCCCGGCGCCGCAGCGGTTCCAGGCCAGCGTACGGCCGATCGACTCGATGCCGGGATACAGGCGGCTCCAGGCCTCCAAGGTCACGCCCGCGCCGCTGAACAGGAGCAGAGCCGGCCGGCCCTCGCCCGAGAGCACGTATTCCAGCTCGCCGGCGGTCACGGCCAGCCGCCGCCGGCGCGGCAGCGATCGGGGCAGCAGCACGTCGGTTCGCAGTCCCGCTCAAGCCCCGCCGATGCCCCGGACCACCTTGCCGGTGCCCTCGCATTCCGGGCAGGGACCGCCGTTGAGCTGGCCCGTCCCGCCGCAGGCGCGGCAGAGATCCTCGCCGGTGCCGGGGGTCCCGGGCGGCGCCTCGTCGCCGGGCGCCATCGGCGCCTGCGGCCCGGCGCCACGGGTGCCCGTGTCGGGGTCCGATGCAGCCGATGGGCGCACGGCAAGGTCGATGGAGGCGCCCGGATCCTCCTCGCCGGCGACGGATTCGCTGAGGTCGATGGGGCCGGTGGCAGGGGTTCGTTGGTCAGCCATGGAACATCTCGTGCAAGGTGGATCCCATGCTAGGCCGGCTGCGCCCTCCGCCCCGTAGGACGTTGCAGCGGATGGGCGGCCCCGGCTGCACCGTTGCAGAGAGATACCTCAAGGCAGAGCCACATCCCGCCTAGACTTCGCTCCGCCGCGCGCCGCCATCCCCAGGGGCCGGACGCGCGGTCCACGGAACGGCCCGGGCCCTCCTGCTCTTCCATTGCACAGGCGCATCGCGGCTCGACGTTTGACAAGCCGAAACAATCGGCAGAAAAAGCGGCTTCGCTGCAGCAAGCGGCTGGGCTGCAGGGGAGCAACGCCGCCGGGCACGGCGGCCGGGCTGCAGGGAGCGATGGGCTCCCCGGGCAGCGGTTGCGCAACGGCCCGGCCGCAGCGCGACCACATCCACAGTGACGACATGAGCGAACCCACGGGCCTGACCGAAGCGACCACAGTCCACTGCCAGCCGGCAGCCGGCGCGCTGGTGTCCGGGCGCGCCGCAGAGGCCGAAGCGATCGCCGACAGCGACATGGCCGCCCTGGTGGCCGAGCACGACTGGGCCGCCACGCCGCTGGGACCGGCCGAGCACTGGCCGCAGAGCCTGAAGAACACGGTGCGGCTGCTGCTCGGTTCGCGCTACCCCATGTGCGTGGGGTGGGGGCCCAAGCTGATCTCCATCTACAACGACGCGTACACCGAGTTCCTGGGCACGCGGCATCCCTGGGCGCTGGGGCGCAGCGCGCGCGAGACCTGGGCCGAGATCTGGCACGTCATCGGTCCGCAGATCGATGCCGTGCTGCAGCGCGGCGCCGCCACCTGGAACGAGCGCCAGCAGCTCATGCTGCAGCGCGAGGGCTTCGCCGAGGAAACCTATTTCACCTTCTCCTTCAGCCCCTGCTTCGACGACCAGGGCGAGGTCGGCGGCGTGTTCTGCGCCTGCACCGACGAGACCGCGCGCGTGCTGGGCGAGCGGCGCCTCAAGAGCCTGGCTGCGCTGGCGGCGGCGGTGCAGGATGCACACAGCCCCCGCGGGGCCTGCGACAGCGCCGCAGCGGCGCTGGCCGGCAATGCGCACGACCTGCCGTTCGTGCTGCTCTACCTGCAGGACGGCGCGACGGCCCGGCTGGCGGCGCGCACCGGCGTGAACGATCCCCGGCTGGCACTGCCGGAGATCGACCAGGCGGCGGCCGCCCCCTGGCCGCTGGCGGCCGTGGCCGAGCGGCGCGAACCCATGGTGGTCAACGGGCTGGCCGCGCGCGCCGAGGTGCCCGCCGGCCCGTGGCCCGAGCCGGTCCAGGACGCGGTCGTGCTGCCGCTGAACGTGTCCTCCCCCGGCGCACCCAGCGGCTTCATGGTGGCCGGCCTCAACCCGCGCCGGCCGCTGGACGGCGACTACCTCGATTACCTGGGGCTCGCGGCCCGGCGCGTCGCCAGCGCCATTGCCGACGCCCACCGCTTCGAGATGGAGCGCGAGCGCGCCCGCTCGCTGGCCGAGCTGGACCGCGCCAAGATGCTGTTCTTCTCCAACGTGAGCCACGAGCTGCGCACGCCGCTGGCGCTGTTGCTCGGCCCGCTCGGCGACCTGCTGGAGGGCCCGGCCGTGAGCGGCCCCGCCCGCGAGTCGCTGCGGCTGGCCCAGCGCAACGGCTATCGCCTGCAGCGGCTGGTGAACACGCTGCTGGAGTTCTCGCGCTTCGAGGGCGGCCGCGTCCAGGCCAGCTTCCGCCCGCTCGACCTGTCCGCCCACACCGCCGGGCTGGCGGCCTTCTTCCAGTCGGCCGCGACCCGCGCCGGCCTGGGGATGCAGATCCGGTGCGAACCGCTGCCGCAGCCGGTGTACGTCGACCGCAGCCTGTGGGAGAAGATCGTCTTCAACCTGGTCTCCAACGCGATCAAGTACACGCTGGCCGGCCAGGTCGTGGTGCGCCTGCAGCCCACGCCCGGCGGCGCCCGGCTGGAGGTGGCCGACACCGGCGTGGGCATCCCGGAAGAGGCCCTGCCCCACGTGTTCGAGCGCTTCTACCGCGTGGAGGGCTCGCAGGGCCGCAGCATCGAAGGCACCGGCATCGGCCTCGCGCTGGTCGCCGAGCTGGTGCGCCTGCATGGCGGCACGGTGCAGGTGCGCAGCCGGCTCGGCGGGGGCAGCACGTTCACGATCGACCTGCCCTGGGGCAGCGAACACCTGCCCGCCAACCAGGTCGACCATGCCGCCGCCGAACTGCCGCTCGCGCAACCGCCGCATGGCTGGCTGGACGAGGTCGAGGGCTGGATAGTGAACGCCGAGGCCGGACAGCTGTCCATGGACTCCGCGTTCGCCCCCGAGTTGGTGGCGAACGAACCGGCTCCGAACCCGATCGACGCGCGCGCACGGGTGCTGGTGGTGGACGACAACGCCGACATGCGCGGCTACCTGGCCCAGCTGGTCGGCCACGAGCACGCGGTGCAGGTCGCGGGGGACGGCTGGCAGGCCCTGCAGGCCATCCACGAGCGCCTGCCCGACCTGGTGCTGACCGACGTGATGATGCCGGGGCTGGACGGCTTCGGCCTGTTGCAGCGCCTGCGGGCCGATCCGTCCACGGCGGCGCTGCCGGTGGTGATGGTGTCGGCCAACGCCGGCCACAGCTACCGCCTGCAGGCGCTGGAAGCCGGGGCCGACGACTTCCTGGTCAAGCCCTTCCATGCGCGCGAGCTGCTGGCGAGGGTGTCGGCCACCCTGCGCCTGGCCCAGGTGCGGCGCGAAGCCATGGAGCGCGAGCAGGCGCTGCGCGCCGAGATCCAGGGCATGGTGGAGAGCATCACCGATGCCTTCGTCGCGCTCGACGCGAACTGGTGCTTCAGCTACGTCAACGGCGCCGCCGAGGCCATCTTCGGCCGTTCGCGCGAGAGCATGCTGGGGCGCAACTACTGGGAGCTGTTCCCCACCGTCCTGGGATCGGTGTTCGAGGAGCCGCTGCGGCGCGCCATGCGCGAGCGGGTGGCGCTCAACGTCGACGGGCCCTACGACCCGCTGGCCGGCTGGTTCGAGATCGGCGTCTACCCGCTGGCCTCGGGCGGGCTGGCGTGCTCCTTCCACGACGTGCTGCAGTCACGGCTGATGGAGCGCGGCATCCGCGAGAGCGAGTCGCAGCAGCGCTTCCTGGCCGAGTTCAGCGAGCTGATGCAGCGCACGCTGGATCCGGAAGCAGTGCTCGACGCCGCGGTGCAGGCGCTGGCGCAGCACCTGCAGGCCGACCGCTGCTGCTGGGCGCTGGTGGACGAGGACGAGGACGGCCTGGACGTCCGGGGCGAGTACCGGCGCGAAGGCCTGCCCTCCATCCTCGGGCACCTGCGGCTGAGCGATTTCGGCGGCGAGCAGCTGGCCATGTACCGGTCCGGACGGGTGTTCGCGGTCAACGACATCGAGACCGACCCGCGGCTGGCCGGCCAGCGCGATTCCCATCGCGCGATAGGCAGCGCGGCCAACCTCTCCTTCGGGATCCTGCGCGCCGGGCGGCTGGTGGCCGGCATCGCCGTCCACCAGCGGCACCCGCGTGCCTGGACCGAGTCCGAGATCTCGCTGGTGCAGGCAGCGGCGCACCGCTGCTGGGAGGCCTTCGAGCGGGCCCAGGTGCAGCTCAGGCAGCGCGAGGCCGCCGAGGCGCTGGCGCAGGCGCTGGCGGCCCTGCAGCAGGTCGAGCGGCGCAAGGACCAGTTCATCGCCACGCTGGCGCACGAGCTGCGCAACCCGCTGGCGCCTCTTCGCAACGGCGTGCAACTGCTCGAGCTGGGTGGCGGGCCCGACGGCGGAGCCCGGGTGCAGGCCATGATGCGCCGCCAGATCGACCAGCTGGTGCGGCTGGTCGATGACCTGCTGGAGGTCTCGCGCATCACCTCCGGCAAGGTGGTGCTGCAGCGCAGCCGGGTGTCGCTGCACGAGGTGCTGGCCGGCGCGGCCGAGACCAGCCGGCCGGTGCTGGAGGCGGCCAGCCACACGCTGCAGGTGTCGATCGGGCGGGTGGCCGCCGTGCACGTGGACGGCGATCCGCTGCGCCTCGGCCAGGTGTTCGCCAATCTGCTGAACAACGCCGCCAAGTACACCGACCCCGGCGGTCGCATCGTGCTGGTGGCATGGAAGGAAGGATCGCAGGCCGTGGTGCAGGTGCAGGACAACGGCATGGGGCTGGCGCCCGACATGCTGGAAGAGGTGTTCCAGCCCTTCGTGCAGGCGGACCGCTCCGCCGCCCGCGCGCAGGGCGGATTGGGGATCGGGCTGTCGATCGTGCGCAGCCTGGTGGAACTGCACGGCGGCAAGGTGCGCGCGCAAAGCGACGGGCCCGGCAAGGGCAGCACCTTCGAGGTGCGGATCCCCACGTTGCCGGCCCAGGCCCAGGAGGCACCCGCGCCCGCCTCCGAGCCCGCCCGGACGCCGGCCGAGGCGGAAGGTCCCACCGTGCTGGTGGTCGACGACAACCGCGACGCCGCCGACAGCCTGGGGACCATGCTGGACATGATGGGCGCCAGCACGCGCGTGGTCTACGGCGGGCCGGACGCCCTGGCGGCGGCGCAGGAACAGGCGCCGCAGCTGGTGCTGCTGGACCTGGGCATGCCCGGCATGGACGGCTACGAGGTCGTGCGTCGGCTGGCCGCGCACCCGGAGCGCCGGCGCATGCACGTGGTGGCGCTGACCGGCTGGGGACAGGCCGAGGATCGCCAGCGCACCCGCGAGGCGGGCTTCGACGAGCACCTGGTCAAGCCGGCCGAGATCGACGCGCTGCAGGACCTGCTGCGCCGCGTGAGCGGCGGCGTGCCGGCCTGAGGGCCGTCCGCAGCGACTCCTGCAGGCCGCTGCGCGGCGGCCCGGCGCGGCGGGCACCGGCGCGTGCGTTACGCTTGACGTTTTTTTCAACCTGCCGCCGGATGACCGCCTCCAACGAGCCTTCCACCACGGCGCCGCCGGTGCGGCGCTTCCGCGATCCCGCCTACCGCCCCGTGGCCGGGTCGCTGGCCGAGCTGCGCCAGCGCATCGACTCGCTCGACGAGCAGATCGTGGCGCTGCTGGCCCAGCGCGCCGAATGCGTGCGCGACGCCACCCGCTTCAAGCGCGACGCCTTCCAGGTCCAGGCGCCGGCGCGCCAGGCGCAGGTGTTCGAGCACGTGCGCGCCCTGGCCGCCGCGCACGAATCCGCGTTCCCCGGGCTGCCCGACATCGTGGAGGCCGCCTATCGCACCCTCGTGGCGGGCTACATCGCCGCCGAGGGCCAGTTGTTCCAGCAAACCGAAGCCATCGAACCATGAAGACACCCCTGTCCGCCCGCCGCCTCCTCGTCCGTTCCCTCGCCGCCCTCGGGCTGGCCGGATTCGCCCTCGCCGGCATGGCGCAGCAGGGCTGGCCGAACAAGCCGGTCAAGATCGTCGTGCCCTACGGCCCCGGATCCTCGCCGGACGTCATCACGCGCATCGTGGCCGAGCGGCTGTCCCCGCGCATCGGGCAGCCGGTGGTGGTCGAGAACCGGCCCGGCGCCGGCGGCAACAACGGCACCGGCGCAGTCGCCAAGTCGGCCGGCGACGGCTACACCTACCTGATCAGCACCAACGGCCCGCTGGTCTACAACACGGTGCTGTACAAGAACCTGCCCTACGACCCGTTCAAGGAACTGCGGCCGGTGGTGCTGGCCGGCGGCCAGCCCAACGTCTGCGCCGTGCGCACCGACTCGGGCATCAACTCGCTGCGCGACCTGGTCGCGGCGATGAAGAAGAATCCCGGCTCCTTCAACTTCTCCTCCACCGGCGTGGGCAGCCTGTCGCAGCTGGGCGTGGAGCTCCTGAAGGTCAAGACCGACACCTTCGCGGTGCACATCCCCTACGCCTCGTCGCCGCTCGCGATCCTGGCCATCCTGCAGGGCGACGTGCAGTTCGCCTGCGTGCCGCCGGTGGCCGTGATGCCGCACGTGAAGTCCGGCAAGCTGCGGCCGCTGGCCGTGTCCACGGCCAAGCGCAGCCCGCTGATGCCCGACATCCCGACCATGAAGGAAGGCGGCCTGCCCGAGATCGAGAGCCTGGCCTGGATGGCCATCATGGCGCCGGCCAGCACGCCCGACGACATCGTCCAGCGCATGAACCGCGAGATCAACGCGGTGCTGGCCATGCCGGAGGTCAAGGAGAAGCTGAACGCGCAGTACATGGAGCCGATCGGCGGCTCGCCGCAGGACCTGGCGAAGTTCATGCAGCAGGAACTGCGCGAGATGACCCCGGTGATCAAGCGCACCGGCATCTCGATGGAATGATCCGGCTGGACGTACGGCGGGCGCCCTGCCCGCCGGCGGACGTCCCGCCCGCGCTGGCGGCGCTGGACGGGCACGAGGGCGTCTATTTCGGCGTCGATACGGGCATCGCGGGCCTGCACCCGCTGCAGGCCACGCTGGCCACCCGGCCGGCGCTGCGGCTGGCGCTGTTCGCCGACGGCGCCGAGGTCCGGGCGCTGACGCCGCTGGGGCAGGCGCTGCTCGCGCACCAGGCCCTCGCCGGCTGGCGCTCCCGCGTGGGGCGCGGACGCGGCGAGGGCGCCCTGGCGATCGCACGCGCCCTGCTCGCCTGCTTCGAGCCCTCGGCCGACGTGCTGCTGGTCGGCGCGCTGCCGTTCGAGGCCTGGCGGCTGGCCCTCTCCGCCGCACAGGACGGTGCCAGCCTTCGCGGGAATGACCCAGCGCTGGGCGTGCTGTACCTGCCGGAGCACCTGCTGCGGCGAAACGCCGAGGGCCACTGGACGTCGGTGCAACTCGGCCTGCCGGGCTTGCCGGCCGAGGCCACGCCGCCTGCGTCGGCAGCCGGCAGCGTGCCACCGGTTGCAGCCGAGCCCGCCGACGACCTGCCGGCGGGCGGCTACGCGGCCATGGTGGAGCGCGCCCTGGCGGTGCTGCGAGAACGGCCGCTGGTGTCGCTGACGCTCAGCGCGAGCTACCGGCGCCGCGTGGAGCTGCCCCCGTCGCAGGCGTTCGCCCGGCTGCGGGCGGCCAATCCGGCGCCGGCCAGCTTCTTCCTCAACGACGGCAGCGGCCTGCGCCTGTTCGGCGCTTCGCCCGACCTGCAGCTCGTGGTCGCGAACGGCGAGGTGCAGGCGCTGCCGGTGTGCGGCACGGTGGCGCGCCGGCCCGGTGCCCAGGGCGAAGCCGAATCGCTGCGCGAGCTGTTCAACGAAGAGGTCGATGCTGCCGCCCTGGCGGTGTGCAGCGACGCCCTGCGCAACGACCTGGCGCCCCTGTGCGAACCGGGCAGCCTGCGCCTGCTGGACCGGCGCCGGCCGATGTCGCTGGCCACCGTGGTGCATGCGGTGGACCGGCTGGCCGGACGCCTGCGCGAAGGCTGCGACGCCTGGGACGCGATCGCCGCCACGGCCGCGCCCGTGATGCTGACCGGCACGCCGCGCCCGCAGGCGCTGCAGGCGATCGCCGAGCTGGAGGCCAGCCCGCGCGGCTGGTACGGCGGCATGGTGGTGCAGGTGGCGAGCAACGGCGACGCCCTGGCCGGCACCATCCTGCGCGCGGCGGCGGTGCGCGACGGGATCGCCGAAGTGCGCACCGGCGGCGACCTGCTGGCCGACTCCGCCCCGCCGCGCGAGGAGGCCGAATCGCGGCTGAAGACGCGCTCGGTGTGGCGCGCCTTCGGCCTGGAAACGGACGCGGCGACGAATGCCACTGCCGCCGCGCCGGGTGCGCGCCGGCCGCTGGCCGTGCAGTTGCAGGCCGAGGGGGACCCCTTTGCCGCCGCCCTCGCGGACTGCCTGGCCGGGCTGAACCTCGCGATCGATCCCGCTGCCGATGTCGTGGTCGTGGCGGGTCGCCTGGCCAGCCCCGGCGACCGGCCGCGGGTGTTCGTCGGCGACGCCGCCTACGAGGCGCTGGCCGCGGCGGGCGCGGCGGTCGAAACCTGCGCCCCGGAACAGGGGCGCGCGCTCGAGGGCTCTCGCTGCGCCGACGGCGTGCGCTTCAGCGCCGGTCGCTACGCCCGCCACCGGCTGGTCGCCGCACCACCGGGATGGACCGTGCACGCGGTGGACGCCGGCGGCGCGCCACTGGCCCTGGCCCGCGGCCCGCTCGCCTGCCTGCTCTACCGGCCGGATTCGCTGCTGTCCGACGACACGGCGCGCGGCTTGCTGCGCAGCCTGGTCGAGGAAGTCGGCGCGCTCGCCTGAAGCCTGCGGGGCCCGACGACCCGCACGGCCCGGTACGAGCCGGCCATGGCCGAAGCGCGCTCAGCGGGCCTGGCGCAGGAAACGCCGCACGTTGTCGGCGTCGGCACCGACCGACTCGACCGCGTGCCGCAGTTCCTGTTCGCTGCAGCCCAGCCAGCGCGCCCAGTTGCGTCGCTCCCAGTCGGGTTCCAGGCTGACCAGCAGTTCCTCGGCGGTGCAGGCATCGTCGTCGTCCGGCATGTGGGCCTCCATGAAGCTGTTCGCTGCCAGCGTATGCAAGGCCGGCCGCGGCGCCATCGGATGCCGCGGTGCCATCCGGTGCGAAGCCGCCCACCTGCGCTGTAGGCGCACGGATGGGCCCGCTGAAAGCCGGAACCGCATCGCCGATCAGCACGCCAGCACGAACACGTTCCACGAGCCCGGCTGCAGCCGCGCGCGCAAGCGGCCGGGCTCCAATTCCACGCCCCGGTGCGGACGCGGCGACACGGTGTCGGGTTCGGCCGCCGTGTTGATCGCGTGCAGTTCGGGGTGGTGCAACTCCACCGCCTCCTGCAGCACCCAGCGCGGGTCGGCCCCGCGCAGTTCCACCTCCAGAGCCATCGGCTGCGCCAGGTGACGGTTGAGCGCGAAGATGGCGGTGCGCTGCGCCTGCCGATCGTGCGTGGCGCTGGCCACCAGGTACGGCATCTCCGGGTGCAGGCGCCCGCTGCCCGCCGGCGAATCGATCGCCGGCTGCAGCACCTGCCCACGGGCGTGGCGCGACGCCAGCGCGAACGGGTGGAAGATCGCCTGCCGCCACGCCGGCCCGCCCGGCTCGGTCCGGATCGCGCCGATGGCGTTGACCAGCTGGGCCAGGCAGGCCACCTTCACCCGGTCCGCGTGGTTCATCAGCACGCACAGGGCCCCGCCCGCGGCCAAGGCATCCTCGAAGGTATGGATCTCCTCGATCAGGCGCGGCGCGCTCGGCCAGCCCGGCTGCCGGGCATGCTCGCCGCTGCGAGCCCGGTACCAGGTGTTCCACTCGTCGACCGCCAGCAGGGTGCGCTTGCGCGAATGCCGGCGCGCGGCGACGGCATCGGCGATCGCCGCAACCTCGCGGATGTGCCCGTCCAGGCTGTCGATGTTGCCCAGGAACTCCCAGCTGTCGGCCTGCGGGTTCTCGAAGTAGGCGTGCAAGGAGACCAGATCGACCTCCTCGAAGCACTGCTCCAGCACCTCGTACTCCCATTGGCCGAAGGTCGGCAGGGAGCGGCTGGACGAGCCGCAGGCGGTGAGCTGTAGGTCCGGCGACACAGCGCGCATCAGGCGGGCGCAGTCGCGGGCCAGCCGCCCGTACTCGGCCGCCGACTTCTGGCCGATCTGCCAGGGCGCATCCATCTCGTTGCCCAGGCACCAGGCGCGCACCGCGTGCGGCGCATCGAAGCCGTGGCTGCGCCGCCAGTCCGACAGCTGCGTGCCGCCGGGGTGGTTGCAGTACTCCACCAGCCGCCGTGCGGCGTCGGCGCCCCGCGTGCCGAGGTTGACGCCCAGCATGGGCTCGACGCCGGCGGCCCGGCACCAGCGGATGAACTCGTCGGTGCCGAAGGCGTTGCTCTCGGTCGAGTGCCAGGCGAGGTCCAGCCGCGCCGGACGCTGCTGCGGCGGGCCGACGCCGTCCTCCCAGTCGTAGCCCGAGAGGAAATTGCCGCCGGGGTAGCGAACGGTCGTCACGCCCATCTCGCGCACCAGGGCCAGCACGTCCTGCCGGAATCCGTGCGCGTCGGCGGTGGGATGGCCGGGCTCGAAGAGGCCGCCGTGGACGCTGCGTCCGACGTGCTCGACCAGCACGCCGAACAGGCGCCGGTCCAGCGCTCCGACCACGAAGTCGCGGTCGAGGACGAGCCGGGCGCGGAACATGGAACCGCGCTCAGGCCCAGTCGGGCTGCAAGGTGAAGCGCGCCACCAGGCTGTCGCCCGGGGCCAGCCGGGCGCCACCGAGCGCGTCGGGCCCGAAGCGCGGCGCCAGGTTGAGCCAGTCCGTGCACTGGCTGACCGGTTCGGCGCAGAAGTGTTCCTGGCCGCGCGGGCAGTACAGCACGAAATGGTCGAGCGGGGGCTCGGCCTCCAGGGCCAGGCTGCGGGCCGGCCCGTGCACGTCGGCCGGCCACTCGATGAGGGCGCGCCGGCTCCAGCCGGTGAAGTTGTTGTCGAGATCGAGCCGGCCCAGTTCGATGCCGCGAATCAGCGCCTCCACCGGTTCGGCCCGGGCCAGCTGCGTGGGCATCACCTCGCCGTCGGTGAGCCAGACCGCCTGCGTGGCCGTCGCCAGGCGCGTGCCGGGATGGTGCGGGAAGTAGGGGTGGTGGCCGATGCCCAGCGGCATGGCCGCGTCGTCCTCGTTGCGCACGGCGATCTCGACCGACAGTCCGTGCTCGTCCAGGGTGAACCGCTGGTGCGCCGAGAAGCGCCAAGGCCAGGCGGACCCCGCCTCGACCTGCAGGCGGATCTGCGCTTCCCGGGGCCCGGCGGCCTCCACGGTCCACGGCCGCAGCCAGCCGATGCCGTGCAGCGGATGGGGCGAATCCTCGCCCGGATGGTTGGGCGGACAGCGGATCTCGCGGCCTTCGAAGCGGGCCCGGCCATCCCGGATGCGGTTGCAGAACGGCAGCAGCGGAAAACTGGCCATGCCCAGCGGGTTGCGATCCGCGAGGTCGGACGCCGTGGCCGGTCGCAGCCAGTGCAGCTCGCGCCGCCGCCGTCCGTCGCGCCAGCGACGCGAGAAGGCCGCGATCGAGCCGCCGGCGCTCGGTGCCAGCACGGCATGCAACTCACCGGCGGCGAGGACCAGCAGCGGCTCGGTGGCCGCGCCGCCACCCTGTTCGATCGGTGCACCCATGACCAGCCGCATGGTGGGGGCGATCCCGATTGCTGCGCGGCACGGCTGGCCCGGTTCCATTGATCGCTCGCGTAGGACGCGGCCCATTTGGTGAGCCGCTCCCCCATGGAAGGGCTGCCACTCCCCAGAATGCATCCATGCAAACCCTGATCGTCTTCTCCCACCTGCGCTGGAACTTCGTCTACCAGCGTCCGCAGCACCTGTTGTCGAGGCTTGCGCGGCGATGGCCGGTCGTGTTCATCGAGGAACCGGTGCCCGGCTCCGAACGCGACCATCTCGAGCCCATCGAGGCGGCGCCGGGCGTGCAGGTGTGGCGTCCGCACGTGCGGGGATCGGCCTACGGCTTCCACCCCGAGCACCAGGCGGTGCTCCAGCGGCTGATCGGTGCCGCGCTGCGGCGCGCGGACGTGCGGGACTACTGGCTGTGGTTCTACACGCCCATGGCGCTGCCGCTGACCGGGCTGTTCGAGCCCGGCGGCGTGGTCTACGACTGCATGGACGAGCTCTCGCTGTTCCGCGGCGCACCGCGCGAACTGGTCGAGCAGGAGGAAGCCCTGTTCCGCACGGCGGACGTCGTCTTCACCGGCGGGCGCAGCCTCTACAACGCGAAGCGTGACCGACATTCCGACGTGCACTGCTTTCCGAGCAGCGTGGACGCGGAACACTTCCGGCGCGGCGCGGCCGACCATTCGCTGCAGGCGTCACTGCGCCGGCCGCGTATCGGCTACAGCGGAGTGATCGACGAGCGGATCGACCTGGACCTGATCGCCGGCATGGCGGACGCACGCCCCGGGTGGGACTTCGTGATGGTCGGCCCCGTCGTCAAGATCGATCCGGCCAGCGTGCCGCGCCGGGACAACATCCACTGGCTGGGCCAGCAGGCCTACGACGACCTGCCCGCCTTCATCAACGGCTGGGACGTCTGCCTGCTGCCTTTCGCGCTGAACGAATCGACCCGGTTCATCAGCCCGACCAAGACGCTCGAGTACATGGCCTGCGGCCGGCCGGCGGTGAGCACCGCCATCCGCGACGTGGTCGAACCCTACGGCCACGTGGTGCCGATCCGGGAGGACGCGGGCGGCTTCGTGCAGGCCTGCGAGGCGTTCCTGCACGCCAGCGCCGCCGAGCGCGCCGGACACGAGGCCGCGCTGGCCGGGATCATCGCCCGCACCTCCTGGGACCGCACCGCCGCGGCCATGGCGGACCTGGTCGCCAGGGCGGAGGCGGCACGCCGGGCCGATGCCCTGCCGGTGGTGCGGCGTGTCGCCGCCGAGCTCGCCCGCGTCTCGACCGGTTCCGCTGCGCTGGCGGGTTGACCGCAGCCCGCACGAGGATCGCCCATGGACATGACCCGACCCGACCTGCGGCCGGCCGCTCCCACCCACGGCTCCGCCGCCGGCTTCGACTACCTGGTCGTCGGCGCCGGCTTCGCCGGCAGCGTGCTCGCCGAGCGCCTCGCCAGCGTGCTCGGCCAGCGCGTGCTGCTGGTGGACAAGCGCCCGCACATCGGCGGTAACGCCTACGACCGCCACGACGACGCCGGCCTGCTGGTGCACCCCTACGGGCCGCACATCTTCCACACCAACTCCGAGGACATCTTCCAGTACCTGTCGCAGTTCACGCGCTGGCGGCCGTACCAGCACCGGGTGCTGGCCAGCGTGGACGGGCAGCTGCTGCCGATGCCGATCAACCTGGACACCATCAACCGGCTGTACGGGCTGAACCTGAGTTCGTTCGAGGTGGAGGGCTTCCTCGCGTCGCTGGCCGAGAAGAAGGACGAGATCCGGACCTCGGAGGACGTGGTGGTCGGCAAGATCGGCCGCGAGCTGTACAACAAGTTCTTCCGCGGCTACACGCGCAAGCAATGGGGCCTGGACCCGTCCGAGCTGGACGCCAGCGTGACCTCGCGCGTGCCCACCCGCACCAACCGCGACGACCGCTACTTCGCCGACCACTTCCAGGCCATGCCGCTGCACGGCTACACGCGCATGTTCGAGCGCATGCTGGCGCACCCGAACATCAAGGTCATGCTCAACACCGACTACCGCGACATCGTCGGGCTGCTGCCGTGGAAGCACATGATCTACACGGGGCCGATCGACGACTTCTTCGACTGCCGGTTCGGCAAGCTGCCCTACCGCAGCCTGCAGTTCGAGCACGTCAACCTGCCGCAGGAGCAGTTCCAGCCGGTAGGCACGGTCAATTACCCGAACGACTACGGCTACACCCGCATCAGCGAGTTCAAGCACATCACCGGCCAGCGGCACCCGACCACCTCGGTCGTGTACGAGTACCCCTGTGCCGAGGGCGATCCCTACTACCCGGTGCCGCGGCCGGAGAACGCGCAGCTGTACAAGCGCTACGAAGCCGAGGCCGAGAAGCTGCCGAACGTGACCTTCGTCGGCCGCCTGGCAACCTACCGCTACTACAACATGGACCAGGTGGTCGGGCAGGCCCTGGCCGCCTTCCGCAAGCTGCAGGCGGCCCATTCGGCGGCCGAGCGCAGCATCCAGGTCGCGCGGCAGCGCGCGCAGTCGGCGGAGGCCTGATGCCGCTGGCGCTGTGGGCCGGCCCGGAATGCACGGTCAACCGGGTCGGCGACCGCTTCAAGGACCAGCTGGCGCAGAGCGGTTTCGACATCCGGATCGAGGACCTGGACCGGCTGGCCGGGCTGGGCATCGCCCGGATGCGCTTTCCGCTGGTCTGGGAGCGCACCGAAGCCGAGCGCGGCCGGCCCGACTGGGCCTGGGCGGACACCTGGCTGGCCCGGCTGCGCGAGCTGGGCGTGGCCCCGATCGCCGGGCTGCTGCACCACGGCAGCGGTCCGCGCTGGACCGACCTGCTGGATCCGGCTTTCCCCGGGCTGCTGGCCGACTACGCGGCGGCGGCGGCGGAACGCTATCCGCACATCGACGCCTGGACGCCGGTGAACGAGCCGCTCACCACCGCGCGCTTCAGCGGCCTGTACGGCCTGTGGTACCCGCACCGGCGCGACGACGCGAGCTTCGTGCGGGCCCTGCTCCACCAGCTGCGCGGCACCGTGCTGGCGATGCGCGCGATCCGCCGCGTGCATCCCGGGGCGCTGCTGGTGCAGACCGAGGACCTGGGCTTCACGACCAGCTCGCCGGACCTGGCCTACCAGGCCGACTTCGAGAACCTGCGCCGATGGCTCAGCTTCGACCTGCTGGCGGGCAAGGTCGACCGCCACCACGGACTCTGGGACTACCTGCGGCGCGCCGGCGCGAGCGAAGACGAGCTCGCGTGGTTCGCCGACGCGCCCTGCCCGCCCGACATCGTCGGCATCAACAGCTATCTGACCAGCGAGCGGCACCTGGATTCGCGCGTCGAGCACTACCCGGCGCGCTGCATCGGCGGCAACGGCCGGCATGCGTACGCCGACGTCGAGGCCGTGCGCGTGCTGGGCACGCCGGTCGGCAGCTTCGAAGCGCGGCTGGGCGAGGCGCACGCGCGCTACGGCCTGCCGCTGGCGATCACCGAAGTGCACCTGGGCTGCTCGCGCGAGGAGCAGATGCGCTGGCTGCTCCAGGCCTGGCGCACCGCCAGCCGGCTGCAGGACGAGGGGATCGACGTGCGGGCCCTGACCTGCTGGGCCGCGTTCGGCAGCTTCGACTGGAACAGCCTGGTCACGCGCGATGACGGCCACTACGAGCCGGGTCTCTGGGACCTGCGCTCCGATCCGCCGCGGCGCACCGCGCTGGCCCGGCTCGCGAGCGACCTCGCGTCCGGCCAGCCGCCCGATCACCCGGTGCTGGAGAGCCCGGGCTGGTGGCTGCGGACGGAGCGCCTGGAATACCCGCCACACGGCCCGGTGCAGGGCGCGGAACTGGCCGGCCGGCCGCTGCTCGTCACCGGCGCCACCGGCACCCTCGGCCGGGCCTTCGCGCGACTGTGCCGGCTCCGTGGCCTGCCCCACCACCTGCTGGGCCGCGCCGACATGGACATCGCGGACGCCGCATCGGTCGAGGCGGCGCTGCGGCGCTGGCAACCCTGGGCCGTGGTCAACACCGCCGGCTTCGTGCGCGTGGACGACGCCGAGGACGATCCGCGGCAGTGGCGCGAGAACGTGACCGGGCCGCAGGTGCTGGCGCAGGCCTGTGCCCGGCACGGCATCCGCCTCGTCGGCTTCTCGAGCGACCTCGTGTTCGACGGCGCCAAGCAGCAGCCCTACGTCGAGGGCGATCCCGCGCTGCCGCTCAATGCCTATGGCCGGGCCAAGCTGGAGGCCGAGCGGCTGATGCTGCGGCAGCACCCGGATGCGCTGGTGATCCGGGCGGCCGCCTTCTTCGGCCCCTGGGACCGCCACAACTTCGTGACCTGCGCCCTGGAGAGCCTGCGCCGTGGCGAGCCCTGGCGCGCGGCCGGCGACCAGTGGGTCTCGCCGACCTACGTGCCGGACCTGGTGCACGGGACCCTGGACCTGCTGGTGGACGGCGAGAGCGGCATCTGGCACCTGGCCAATCGCGGCACGGTCAGCTGGGCGGAACTGGCTTGCATGGCCGCCGAAGCGGCCCGTCTGGACACCGCGCTGGTGCAGGCGCTGCCGGGGGCAGCGCTCGGGCAGCGGGCCCGCCGGCCGCGCTACTCGGCCCTGGGCAGCGAGCGCGGCCTGCTGATGCCGCGGCTGGAGGACGGCGTGCAGCGCTACCTGGCGGACTGCCCGGCGGCCGCGTCTTGAGGCGCGCCAAGCGCCCAGGTTTTCGGGTCGTCGCTGCCGGGCACCAGTTGCCGGCCCTGGTGACCATGGTCCCGGTAGCGGGCCAGCACCTCGCGGGCCGCGGCCTGAACGGCGCCGGCGTCGCACAGCGCCACGCAGGCACCGCCGAACCCGGCCCCGGTCAGTCGCGCCCCGTGCACGCCCGCACGGGCCTGCAGCAGGCCCACCAGCAGGTCGAGTTCCGGCGTGGAGACCTCGTAGTCGTCCCGCAGGCTGGCGTGCGAGGCATTCATCAGGGCGCCGAACGCCGGTGCGCCGGTGCAGGCCGCGGCCTTCAGCACGCGCGCGTTCTCGCTCAGCACGTGGCGCACCCGCCGGCGCAGCACCTCCGGCAGGCGGTCGGCCGCGGCGGCGTCGGCCACCTCGCGCAGGGACGCCACGCCGAGCTCGCGGGCGGCGCTCTCGCATTCGGCCCGCCGCTGGTTGTAGCCGCTGGCGGCCAGCGTGCGCGCCACGCCCGAATCGAGCACCAGCACCGCGGTGCCGGACGGCAGCGGCACCTCGCGCCGCTCCAGCGAGCGCGTGTCGATCAGCAGGGCGCGATCGGTCGCGGCCAGGCTGGACGCCATCTGGTCCATGATCCCGCAGCGCACCCCGGCAAACTCGACCTCCGCCCGCTGCGCCAGCTGGGCGACCAGCACGTCGTCCATCGGCAGCCCCAGCAGTTCGCGCAGGCAGCGCAGCGTCGCCACCTCCAGCGCGGCGCTGGACGACAGGCCCACTCCCATGGGCACCTCGGAGCGCACCTCGATGTCCAGCCCCGGCACCTGCACCCCCTGCTCGCGCACCAGCGCCAGGCAGCCGAACACATAGCTCGCGAAGTGCTCCGCCGGCGGCTGCTCGAAGCTGAAGCGCGAGCGGCTGCCCAGTTCGGCCGCGTGCAGCGTGAAGTGGGTGCCGCCGTTGCGGCGCATCGCGACGCGGGTGCGCTGGGCGATCGCCACCGGTAGCACGAAGCCCTGGTTGTAGTCGGTGTGCTCGCCCAGCAGGTTGACCCGGCCGGGCGCATCGGCTGTCGCTTCCCAGGCTGGGGGCGCCGCGTCGCTCATGGGAGATCCACTTCCACCTGCTGCAGCTCGCGCGCCTTGTCCTCGGGCAGCGCGTCCATGGCGAAGAAGCCGGCGGCCAGTTCGGTGCCGGCCAGGTACTTGAGCCGGTCGCGGGTGCGGTACGGCGGCCACAGCTGCGCATGCAGGTGCGACTCCGGATGCGGCCGGCCGTCCGTGGGTGCCTGGTACCAGGCCATCAGGTAGGGAAAGGGCCGCTGCCACAGCCCGTCGTACTTCAGCAGCACCGTCTTGAGTGCGCGCGCCAGGTCGGCCCGCGCCTCCGGTTCCAGCTGCGCGAAGCCCTCGACCGGCCGCACGGGCGCGATCCACACCTCGTACGGGTAGCGGGCGCAGGCCGGCACGAAGGCGACGGCATGCGGGCCGTCGTACAGCAGGCGCGCGCCCTCGCGCCGCTCCGCCTCCACGTGCATCTCCAGCACGCCGCGACCGTGCGCCGCGAAGTGGTCGGCCGCGACCTGCTGCATGCGCTCCGGCACCGGCGGGACCATCGGGTAGGCATAGATCTGCCCATGGGGATGGTGCAGCGTCACGCCGACCTCGGCGCCGCGGTTCTCGAACGGCAGCACGTACTGGATCGCTTCCTGCGCGCCCAGCCGTGCGGTGCGCTCGCCCCACACCTGCAGCAGCAGCTCGATGTGGTCCAGCGGCAGCGCCCCCAGCGAGGTCTTCCGGTCCTGCGTGAAGACGACCACTTCGCAGTGCCCCTGGGCCGACGCCGTGGGCACGATCAGCTCCGGCGGCGCCGGCACGAAGCCGCCCAGCGAAGGGAATCGGTTGTCGAACACGGCCACGTCCCAGGGGCCGGCCGGCACCTCGGTCGGGTTAGCCGGGTCGGTGGTGGGCGCCAGCGGGTTGTACTCGGGCGGCGGCAGGAAGGTGCGATCCTGCCGGTGCGCGGCGTAGGTCACCCATTCGCCGCGCAGCACGTGCCAGCGCAGGTGCGGCCCGGCCGAGAGCGGGTCGGCGAACGGGCTGGGCGCCGCCAGCCCGGCCGGGAGCGGCTGCCGGCCATAGAGCGTCAGGCGGCGCCCGTCCGGCTTGGCGAGTTCCAGCCGGTGCATCAGACGCCCCCCTGGATGTAGGTGCGCGACAGCGAGGTGATCCGGCGGATGCGTTCGAGCGGGATCTTGGGCGTGCGATCCGCATGCAGCAGCCCGTTGGCTTCCTGGAAGGTGTCGGCGAACTGCGTGTAGCAGAAGCCGCTGAACAGGGCCGTGTAGATGACGGTCTGCAGCAGCTGCTCGTACAACTGCGCGAAGGTCTCCTCGTCGGTGACCTCGGTGTAGCCCCAGATCTTCTTCACCCCGGCCTCGGCCCGCGCCTGGAAGGTGATCCCGCCGAACTCGGTCAGCATGATCGGCTGACCGCGGTGCGGATAGCCGTCCAGCGTCAGCACCCGGCCGCCGGGCCGGCGCCGGTCGAACAGCTTCTCGGGCTCGACCTCCGGGCCGTAGCGCTGCCGGATGTGCTCGATGTTGGAGTCGTAGTCGTGGATGCCGATGATGTCGGTGGCCGAGGACTCCCAGCCGTCGTTGCCGATCACGGCCCGTGTCTGGTCCAGGGTCTTGGTGAGGTGGTACAGCGCCTCGACCGCATGCCGGTGGGCCCGCACGGTGGGCAGCTCCGGCACGCCCCAGGATTCGTTGAAGGGCACCCAGACGATCACGCAGGGATGGCTGTAGTCGCGCTCGATCGCCTCCGACCATTCCTGCACCGTGCGTTCGATCGCCGTGCGCGTGAAGCGGTAGGCCGAGGGCATCTCTTCCCACACCAGCAGGCCGAGCCGGTCGGCCCAGTAGAGGTAGCGCGGGTCCTCGATCTTCTGGTGCTTGCGCACGCCGTTGAAGCCCATGGCCTTGGCCAGCTCGACGTCGCGCCGCAGCGCGTCGTCGCTGGGTGCCGCCAGCAGCGACTCGGGCCAGTAGCCCTGGTCGAGCACCATGCGCAGCACGTAGGGTCGGCCGTTGAGCATGAAGCGGTCGCGCAGCACGTTGGCCGAGCGCAGCGCGGTGTACGACTCCACCTCGTCGACCAGCTTGCCGTCGCACCACAGCCGCAGGCGGGCCTCCAGCAGGGTCGGACGCTCGGGGCTCCACAGCAGCTCGTTGCGGAAGTCGTCGATGCCGGGGTCGGACAGCACCACCAGCCGGTCCACTTCGCCGTCGACCACCCGGTAACGGTCCCGCGCCAGCAGGCGCTCGCCGTGCCGCAGTTCCAGCTCGAGCGAGGTGTCGGCGCCGGTGTCCCCCTCGACCAGGGCTTCGATGCCGAGGGCGAAGCTGTCCAGCCGCGGTGTCCAGCGGATCTTGCGGATGTGCACCGGCGACACCCGCTCCAGCCACACGGTCTGCCAGATGCCGGTGGTGCGGGGATACCAGATCGAATGGGGCTCCAGCTGCCAGTCCTGCTTGCCGCGCGGCTTGGTCAGGTCGTGCGGATCGTCCTCGGCGCGCACGGTGACCGTCTGCCGGCCGCCGGGGTCCAGCGCCTGGGTGATGTCGGCCTGGAACGGGGTGTGGCCGCCCTGGTGCGTGGCCACCAGGTGGCCGTTGACCCACACGCGGGCGGCATAGTCCACCGCGCCGAAATGCAGGATCACCCGGTCGCTGCCCGGCTGCAGTTCGAACTCGCGCTGGTACCAGCAGGCCTTGTGGAAGCCGCGATCGCCGACACCGCTGGCTTCGGCCTCGGGCGGGAACGGGACGGTGATCTCCAGCGGCCACTGCGCCACCTCGTCCGGACGGCCCAGGCGGCCGTCGTCGTCGAAGCGGAAGCGCCAGGCGCCATTGAGCGACAACCAGTCGGCACGCCTGAGCTGCGGCCGTGGGTAGCCGTGTCGGATCGCTGGGTCCACGTCGGTCATCTCTTTCGGCAAGGGGACCCGAGCTTGGCGTCGGGATGCGGGCCGGGCGTGTCGGACAAGGGCCCGAACCCGGCGGCCCGGGCGACCGGCGCAGCGGACGGCTTCAGCCTCCCTCGTCCAGCACCGCCTGCCGCAACCAGCCCCTCACCGTTTCCAGGTGCCGCGCCTCGGCCTGCAGCGGACCGGCGAAGGCCTGCGCCATCGGCTCGTGCCCGGACTGCCGGGCCAGCTCGGCCAGCAGCTCCCAGCTGGCGTTGTCGCCCAGTTCGACCATCAGCATGGAGCCGAGCGCCTGGGCCAGCGTGGTTCGCGGATCGGTGAGCACCTGCAGGTGGCCGGTGGCAGCCACGCCCGCCACGTCGGCGCAGGGCGTGACCGCCGTCGGGTCCGCGCCGAGCTGCTGCAGGCAGCGGGTGAGCAGTTCGAAATGCGAGGCTTCGTCGTCGCGCATGGCCTGCAGCTGGGCGAGGTCGAGCATCGGGCCCTGGCTCGCTGCGCCAGCCTTGGTGATCAGCGCCTCGTACAGCCGCACGCCGGTGCGCTCGAACGCCAGCCGCTCGCCCAGCTTGTCGATCAGCACCTCCGGATTGTCGCCCTTGAGCTTGCCCATCGCCGCCTTGGCCACGCCCTTCAGGCTGGCGGGCACGGGCACCGAGCCTACGCGGTCGGCCTCCAGCGCGTACTGCTTGCGCACCTCGGCCAGCCCGGCCGGCTCGTGCGGCGCCCGCGGTGCCTGTTCCCGTGCGAATTCGACCAGCTGGTCCTTGCTGAGCGGGGCCATGTCCAGCCCCGTGCGGTTCATGCCGACGGCAGTCGTGTTGTCCATGTGTCTCTCCGGTTTCAGGCGATGGTGGCCGGGCGGGCGGCCAGCTCGGTGCCCGGCATCCACTGGTAGGCGCTGGAGACGCCCTGCGAAGGCGAGCCCTGCGAGTTCATGTGGTTGCGGTACTGCAGCGAGGCCACGGCTTCGTCGTCCTCGTCGACGAAGCGGGTGCCGTCCTTGCGCATCGGCACCTCGGCCAGGGCCTGGCGCAGGAAGTCGCGGTGGCTCCTGAACTCGATCCCCCGCGGCAGCTTGCCGTCGCCCAGCACCTCGGCCGGGTCGCGCCGCTCGATGTCCTTGAACAACTGCAGGGCGCACTGCACGTGCCCGAGCTCGTACTCGAGGAACTGCTCCCAGAGCGCCTTCACGCGCGGGTTGGTCTCCTGGCTGGCGCAGGCCTGGTAGTTCCACACCTCGTTGGCCTGCTGCAGCAGCAGCTTCTCCAGCGGGCTCTCGTCCGGGTTGAGCATGGAGCCGTAGTGCACGATGTGCTGGCTCTCCACCGACGCGATCTCGGCATAGAGCTGGCGCGCCACCGGGTCCGCGAACCAGGGGCCGTAGTGGATGTAGTAGTCGTGCGTCTGGTACTCGCCGCCCACCAGCGTGATGGCGTGCAGCTTGGTCGCCAGCGCCGCGTCCCGCGCGTAGCACTCCAGCAGGTCGTTCTCCGGGCTGCGGTGGTGCACGACCGTGGGGCGCCCGGGCACGATGTCGGTGTAGCCCTGGGTGATGCTGTTGGCGTCCTTGCCCTCCAGCCGGTCCATCAGGGCCGCGTAGCGGTACAGGTGGTCGAAGTCCTCCAGCAGGGCATAGCGGTAGGCCTGCGCCATGTACGCGTCCGGTTCGTGCTGGGCCACCGAGGCGGTGACCTCGATCGCCACCTGCTCGTAGGCAATGGTGGTCTCGAGCGGCGAATGGTCGGCCGACACCATCCAGTTGATCGCCGTCGCCTGGTGGTTCTCCACCCGCGTGAGCTGGGCCAGCGGCACTCGCGCCTCGCGCTGCATGCGCAGCAGCACCTGCGACACGCGCAGTGCGTCGGTCTCGATGCCGTTCATCAGGATGACGCGCACGCGGGTGAAGGCGTCGTCGTCCAGCTTGCTGATCGGCTTGCCGACCAGCTCCTTCCAGGTGAAGCGCTGCCGCTCCAGCGGCACGCCCTTGTCGGTGAAGAGATTGATGGCCATGGGGGTCCTTTCCGGTTGGAGGCTTCCGGTGGCAACTGCCATGCCACTCCCCCGGGGCGGCGCGGTCAGCGGCCCGGCAAGGCATAGGCGATCACGTCGTCGCCCGCCTTCGTGCCCAGCGAGCCGTGGCCGCCAGCCACCACCACCAGCATCTGGCGGCCGTCGGCGGCCTGGTAGGTCATGGGGGTGGCCTGCCCGCCCGCGGGCAGGCGGCTGCTCCACAGCTCGCGGCCGGTCGCGAGGTCGTAGCCGCGCACGTAGTTGTCCAGCGTGCCGGAGAGGAAGGCAACGCCGCCGGCGGTGACCAGCGGCCCGCCGAGGCTGGGCACGCCCATGCGGAACGGCAGCGGCACGGGCGCCAGGTCGCGCACCGTGCCGTTGCGGTGCTGCCAGGCGACCTGGCCGGTCGCCAGGTCGATGCCGGCCACGTAGCCCCAGGGCGGCTGCTGGCACGGGATGCCCAGCGGCGACAGGAAGGGTTCCATCGCCACCGCGTACGGCGCGCCGAAGTTCTCGTTCAGGGACGGCAGCGCGCCATGCGGCGGCGCGTCGTTGGAAACCAGGCTGGTGGCATCGGAGCGCGGCAGCAGCCGCGAGGTGAAGGCCAGGTAGGCAGGCGTGGCGAACGCGTACCCACGGACCGGGTCGACGGCGATCGAACCCCAGTTGAACACCCCGAAGTTGCCGGGGTAGATCAACGATCCCTGCAGCGAGGGCGGCGTGAACCGCCCCTCGTAGCGCAGTCGATGGAAGGCGATGCGGCAGGCCAGCTGGTCCAGCAGCGTGGCGCCCCACATCCGGGCGCCGGTGAGCGGCGGCGGGGCGAACGACAGCGCCGACTGCGGCTGCGTCGGCGCCGTGTGGTCGCCCGGCGCAGCCCCTTGCGGCGCGGGCTGCTCGCGCACCGGCAGCACCGGCCGGCCATTGCGCCGGTCCAGCACGAACAGCTCGCCCTGCTTGGTGGGCTGGACCAGCACCGGCACCATGCCGTCGGCCGTGCGGAGGTCCAGCAGCGAGGGCTGGGACGGCACGTCGTAGTCCCACAGGTCATGGTGCACCGTCTGGAAATGCCAGCGCACCTGTCCTGTGGCCAGGTCCAGCGCCACGATCGAGGACGAATAGCGCTCCACCGGCGCGGAGCGCCGGCCCCCCCACTGGTCGGGCGGCTGGTTGCCCAGCGGGACATAGACCAGGCCCAGTTGCTCGTCGGCCGCGAGGATGGTCCAGCTGTTCGGGGAGTTGGCGGTGTAGCTCTGGCCGGGTGCGATCGGTCCCGTGCGCCCAGGGTTGCCGGAATCCCAGTTCCACACCAGCTCGCCGGTTTCGATGTCGTAGGCGCGGATCACCCCCGACTGCTCCTGCGTGGAGACGTTGTCGAGCACGGTGCCGCCGACGACCAGCAGCTTGCGCGTCACCACCACGGGGGACGTCGAGTAGTAGGCGCCGGGCCGGTAATTGGGCATGCCGCGCCACAACCAGATCTGCCCGGTGCCGCCGCCGAACCGGGCACACACGTGGCCAGTTTCCGGATTCAGGGCGATCAGCCGCCCATCCGCCGTCGGCATGAACAGCTTGCCGACGGGGCAGGCCGCGTCAGCCGGCGAGCTGCTGGCCGCGACCAGGGGTGCGCGCTCGGGTGCCGCCCCATCGGGCGCGGCCTCCGCCGGCATCTCGCCGGCGGCCGCTCCCGGTACCGGGACGGGCGTGGCTGCGGCCGCGGCAGGCGGGCCGCCCGCCGGCGCCGAAACGGGGGCACTGGCGGCGGCCTCCGGCGCCGGCGGCTGCCAGCTCAGGCCGCGGCAGGTCAGGTGCTGCAGCGCCAGCTCGCCCTGGATGCGCGGATCGAAGCGCCACAGCTCACGGCCGGTGCCGGCGTCCAGCGCCACGACGTGCTGGTGCGGCGTGCAGAAGAACAGCCGGTCGCCGATCTTCAGCGGCGTCACCTCGAAGGTCGTCTCCGGCGGATCGCCTGCCTGGCCGCGGGTGTCACCCGTCTCGTAGTGCCATACCGGCTGCAACTGGCCGACGTTTTCCGGCGTGATCTGGGCCAGGCCGGAGTAGCGCTGGCCATGCCAGGTGCCGCCGTACGCCGTCCAGTCGGCTTGCGGCGCACCGGGCGCAGGGCCGGACGCCGCGGCCGTGGGCAGTCGGCCCTCCAGCGTTTGCGGATCGACGAACGCGCTGGCCACCGCCACCACGCCCATCGCCGCCAGCGAGGCTCCTACGGCGGCGCGAGCGGCACCGGATCGTCCGCGCGCCACCGCCGGCAACAGCATCAGCAGGCCGAGGACGAACAGCAGGTCCAGCCGCGTCGCCAGCGGCCACCAGTCCAGTCCGGATTCCCACAGGGCCCAGGCCAGCGTGGCGACCGACAGCAGGGCGAAGAGCCACCAGGCCGAGGCACGGTCCTTCCACAGCAAGCCGCCATCCACCATCAGCACGACGCCGGCGAGCAGGTAGTACCAGGAGCCGCCCAGCGCCGCCAGCCAGGCGCCGCCGGCCGCCAGCCCGAGCCCGCACAGGGCAATGACGACGGCCAGCGCCCGGCGGAGGAAGGAACGGGATTCGTGCATGTGCGCTGCCGTCGGTGCGCCCGCACCTGCAGGCGATCCGCGCCCATCCTAGGAGCGACGCCCGCTCGCGGCCTCGGACGCTGCATACGCGCCGTGTAGGAGGGCTTCCCCCGCTCTGGCGCGACGGGGCGGCGCGCACGGGCGAAAAAAAGCCGGGCAGTGCCCGGCTCGTTCGCGAAGGGGCCAGAGCCCCGCGCTGACTACTTGACGTAGTCGGAGATCACCTTCCACTTGCCGTCCTGGATCTGCGACAGGCGCGACAGTTCGCTGCCCAGGCGCTTCTTCGGGCCATAGGTGGCCGGGGCGCTGCCGAAGATGTCGGCCGGGTAGGTCATGCTGTCCATGACCTTCACGAAGCTGTCGGTGTTGAGCCCGCTGCCCGCCTTGGACGCCGCCTGCGCGAACGCGTCGATCGCGTTGTAGCCGTAGACCGAGAACACCGTCGGGTCCTCGTTGAACCTGGTCTTGTACTTGTTGGCCCAGAAGCGGATCGGCTGCGAGGCTTCGTCCAGGTAGGGATGCTGCACCGTCATGGTGGCGTACAGGCCGTTCATGGCCGGGCCGCCCAGCTTGTGGATCAGGTCGGTGTAGGCGGCGCTGGAGCCCAGGAAGGTGGGCGAGAAGCCGGTCTTGCGCGATTCGGCGATGGTGCCGATGGTCTCGCGGATGATGGTGCCCAGCACGACGAAGTCGCAGCCGGCCGCCTTCATGCGCGCCACCTGCGAGGAGAAGTCGGTGGCGCCGCGCTTGAAGGTGGTCTTCTCGGCGAACTCCATGTTCATGGTCTTGAGCGCCGCCTCGCCGCCGCGCATGACCTCCAGCCCGAACTCGTCGTCCTGGTAGATGGTGCAGACCTTCTTGGCGTTCTTCTCCTTCACCAGCTTGGGCAGCGTGGTGCGGATCTGGTCGTAGTAGGTGGCGGCGAAGGAGTACTTCAGGCGGTGGTACGGCTCGTACATCTCGCGCGCGGCCGTGACCGGGAAGAAGTTGATCACGTTCTTCTGGAACTGCACCGGCATGGCCGCCATGTTCTGCGCCGTGCCGATGTGGGCCACCATGGCGAAGATCTTGTCCTGGTTGACCAGCTTCTGCGCCGCCAGCACCGCCTTGCGCGGGTCGTAGCCGGAATCCTCGACGATCAGGCGGACCTTGCGGCCGTTGATGCCGCCCTGCTCGTTGAGCTCGTCGACGCGCAGCATCATGCCCAGGCGCACCTGCTTGCCGAAGCCGGCCAGCGGGCCGGAGAGGTCCTGGATGGAGCCCAGGACGATCTCGTCCTTGCTCACGCCCTGGTTGCTGTTCTGGGCGCCGGCCAGGCCGGATGCCAGGGCGAGGGCCGCGGCTGCGGCGATCGTGCGTTTCATGCTCTTGTCTCCTTCGGGTTGTATCAGCGGTACATCGCTTCGATCTGGGTTTCGTACTTCTTCTGCACCAGCTTGCGCTTGAGTTTCATGGTGGGGGTGAGCTCCTCGTCCTCCGCCGTGAGCTGGGTGTCCAGCAGGAAGAACTTCTTGATCTGCTCGACCCGCGCGAACTTCGCGTTGACGCGGTCGATCTCGGACTGGATCAATTCTTGGACTTCGGGTGCACGTGTCAAGCTGGCGTAATTACTGAACGGCACGTCGCGGTCCTGCGCGTACTTCTCGACGTTCTCCTGGTCGATCATGACGATCACCGTGAGGTACGGCAGCTTGTCGCCGATCACCACCGCGTCGGTGATGTAGGGCGAGAACTTCAGCTCGTTCTCCAGTTCGCTGGGCGTGATGTTCTTGCCGCCGGCCGTGATGATGATGTCCTTCATCCGGTCGGTGATGCGGAAGAAGCCCTCCTCGTCCACCGTGCCCACGTCGCCGGTGTGCAGCCAGCCGTCGGCATCGATGGTCTCGCGGGTCTTCTCCGGCTGGTTCAGGTAGCCCATGAACACGTTCCGCCCGCGCACCAGGATCTCGCCGGTGGCCGGGTCCAGCTTCACCTCGTTGAAACCCGCGGCCGGGCCGATGGAGCCGGGCTTGATGCGGTGCGCCGGCACGCCGGTGGAAGCGCCGCAGGTCTCGGTCATGCCCCAGACCTCCAGCATCGGCACGCCCAGCGACAGGTACCACTTCACCAGCTCGGGCGAGATCGGCGCCGCGCCGGTCACCAGGAAGCGTGCGCGGTGGATGCCGATCAGCTTGCGCACGTTGTCCAGCGCGAGCCAGCGCGCCAGCGTGAACTTGGCCTTGAGCATCGGGCCGACCGGGCGGCCTGCCAGCACGCGGTCGGCGATCTCGCGGCCGACCCCGATCGCCCAGCCATAGGCGGCGCGCTGCAACGCACTGGCTTCCTTGAGCGCGATGGTCACGCCCGAATAGAACTTCTCCCACACCCGCGGCACAGCGGTGAACACCGTGGGCGCGATCTCGCGCACGTTCTCCGGCACCGTCTCGGGGTTCTCGACGAAATTGAGCCTGGCGCCTGTGTACAGCGAGAAGTACTCGCCGCCCATGCGCTCGGCGATGTGGCACAGCGGCAGGAAGCACATGCACTCGTCCTGCTCGGTGCGGGCGATCAGCGTGTTCAGGCCGTGCGCCTCGTAGACCAGCCCGGCGTGGCTGTGCATCGCGCCCTTGGGCTTGCCGGTGGTGCCCGAGGTGTAGACCAGGATCGCCAGGTCGCCCGGCTTGCAGCCAGCGGCGCGCTCGGCCACCGCGTTCGGGTGCTGCGCGTTGTACTCGCGCCCCATCTCGCGCAACGCGGCCAGGCTGATCACGCCCGGATCCTGCAGCTCGCGCAGGCCCTCCATGTCGAACACCACGATCTTGCGCAGGGCCGGCAGCCGGTCGCGCACGGCGAGCGCCTTGTCCAGCTGCTCGTCGTCCTCCACGAACAGGATGCTGGTGCCCGAGTCCTCGCACAGGTACTGCACCTGGGTCGGCGCATCGGTGGGATAGATGCCGTTGGACACGCCGTTGCAGGACAGCACGGCCAGGTCGGCCAGCACCCATTCGATCACCGTGTTGGACAGGATGGAGGCAGTGTCGCCACGCCGGAAGCCCAGCGCCAGCAACCCGCCGGCGATCTCGCGCACCGCCTCGCCCACCTGCGTCCAGGTGTGGCTGCGCCAGATGCCCAGTTCCTTCTGCCGCAGCCACACCTGCGGCCCGCGCTGCGCCACGGCGTTCCAGAACAGCGCGGGAATGGTGTCGCCCGGCAGCACGACTTCGGTGCGGGCCCGGATGTGGGAGAGGTCCCAGAGATTGCTCATGCCGTGCGCACCAAGGAACTCCCTCCCCCTTTGGGAGAGGGCTGGGGCGGGGGCAGGCGGCGGGCCGTGCGTGCCCCCACCCCGACCCTCCCCCAGGGGGGGAGGGAGAAAGACAGGTGCCCTCTCCTCGCCATGTGTTCGCTCATCTCCACGTCTTCTTCTTCTTCCAGCGCCGCTCGCCGCGCGCGCCGGCTTCCTTCATGCCCAGGTAGAACTCCTTGATGTCCTCCTTCTCGCGCAGGCGGGCACAGGTGTCCTCCATCACGATGCGGCCGTTCTCCAGCACGTAGCCGTAGTCGGCGGCATTCAGCGCCATGTTGGCGTTCTGCTCGACCAGCAACAGGGTGGTGCCGCGCTCGCGGTTGATGCGCACCACGATCTCGAAGATCTCCTTGGTCAGCTTGGGCGACAGCCCCAGGCTGGGCTCGTCCAGCAGGATCAGCTCGGGCGCGGCCATGATGGCGCGCGAGATCGCCAGCATCTGCTGCTGGCCGCCCGAGAGCAGGCCGGCGTCCTGCGCCGCGCGCTCCTTCAGGATCGGGAAATAGCGGAAGACCGCCTCGAGGTCGCGCGCGATCCCGTCCTTGTCGGTTCGGGTGTAGGCGCCCATGGCCAGGTTGTCGCGCACCGACAGCAGCGGGAACACCTCGCGGCCCTCGGGCACGTGCGACAGGCCCAGCTGCACGATGGCCGCCGGATCGCGCGCGGTGATGTTCTCGCCCTTGAACTCCACGTGGCCCTTGAGCGGGTCGATGATCCCGGAGATGGTCTTGAGGATGGTGGTCTTGCCGGCTCCGTTGGAGCCCAGCACGGTGGCGATCTCGCCGCGGCGCACCTGCAGGCTGACGCCGCGGATCGCCTTGACCGGCCCGTAGGCCGACTCCACGTTGGCCAGCCGCAGCACCGGCACGTCCGTTGCCGTCGTCATGCGACCACCCTCCGCAGCGAGGCGACGTCCTCCACCGAACCGAGGTAGGCCTCGGCCACGCCGGGGTGCGACTGCACCTCGGCCGGCGTACCGACGGCCAGCACCTCGCCCTGGTTCATCGCCAGCACCCGGTCGGACACCCGGGAGACCAGCGCCATGTCGTGCTCCACCATCAGCACCGTGATGCCCAGCTCCTTCTGGATGTCCTGGATCCAGAAGGCCATGTCCCCGGTCTCCTCGACGTTCAGGCCAGAGGACGGCTCGTCCAGCAGCAGCAGCTTGGGCTCCGTGCAAAGGGCGCGCGCCAGTTCCACCACCTTGCGCACGCCATAGGGCAGGCCCGCCACCATGGACTCGCGGTGGTGCTGCAGGTCCAGCAGGTCGATCACGCGCTCGACCTTCTCGCGCGCCTCGACCTCGGCGGCCCGCGCCTTGGGCGTGAACAGCAGGTCGGCCCACAGGCCGGTGCGCCGGTGCGTGTGGCGGCCGATCAGCAGGTTCTGCAGCACCGTGGCGTGCTCGAACAGCTCGATGTTCTGGAAGGTGCGCGCGATGCCCAGCTGGGCGATGCGGTGCGGCGGCTGGGCCGTCAGCGGCTGGCCCTCGTAGTCGATGTGGCCCGCCGTGGGCTGGTAGATGCGGCTGATCAGGTTGAACACCGTGGTCTTGCCGGCGCCGTTGGGGCCGATCAGGGTGAACACCTCGCCGCGCCGGACGTCGAAGCTGACGTCGTTGACGGCCAGCACGCCGCCGAAGCGCACCGACAGGTTCTTCGCCGATAGCAGGACGTCGCTCACCGCAACCTCTCGGACTTCTGGAAGGCCTTCTGCCGCCGGAACATGCCCTGGCGGTAGAACGGGAACAGCTGGAACCAGGTGCGAACCTTCAGCCAGCGGCCGTACAGGCCCAGCGGCTCGAACAGCACGAAGGCGATCAGCACCGCGCCGTAGACCACGGCCTTCAGGCCGGGCGCGTTGCCGATCGGTTCCGGCAGGAAGTCCTTCACCGCCGAGATCGCCTGCGGCAGTCCGATCAGGAAGATCGCGCCCAGGAAGGCGCCGTGCAGCGAGCCCAGCCCGCCGATCACCACCATCAGCAGCAGGTCGATGGACTGGATGATGTTGAACTGGTCGGGCGACAGGAAGCGGATCTGGTGCGCGTACAGCGCGCCGCCTATGCCGGCCAGCGCGGCCGAGATCGCGAAACTGAGGGTCTTGTAGTACGCGAGGTGGATGCCCATGCTCTGGGCCGAGATCTCGGAGTCGCGGATCGCCACGAAGGCGCGGCCCGTCGGCGCCCGCAGCAGGTTGCGGCAGGCCAGCGTGGCCAGCACCGCGGTGACCAGGCAGACGAAGTAGAAGGAGGTGGCGCCGTCGGCCGCCCAGCCGAAGGCCCGCGGCACGTCCACCGCCAGGCCGGAGTTGCCGCCGGTCACCGACTCCCAGCGGGCGAAGCCCTCCTCCACGATGAAGCCGAAGGCCAGCGTGGCGATGCCCAGGTAGATGCCCTTGACCCGCAGCGCCGGCAGGCCCACCACCACGCCAACCGCGGCCGCCAGCAGCCCCGCGACCGCCATCGCCAGCGGGAACGGCCAGCCCATGTTGGTCAGCACCGCCTGCGCATAGGCGCCGACCCCGAAGAAGGCGGCGTGTCCCAGCGAGAACAGCCCGGTGAAGCCGGCCAGCAGCATCAGCCCGAGGCCGACGATGCCGTAGATCAGCACGAAGGTCAGTTGCGCCAGCAGGTACTCCGACATCAGCCAGGGCGCCGCCAGCAGCACCAGCCCCAGCAACCCGTACCAGAACGTGTGCCCGCCATGCTGGGCCAGCCGGATGTCCTGCAGGTAGTCGGTCTTGAAGATGAAGCGCATGGGGAGAACCGGTCGCTGATCGTCAGCTCGTCTTACTTGGTCATCCCCGCGAAGGCGGGGATCCAGCGCAACGCGCCTGCGGCGCCTGCGGGAGCGACGCTCTGGATTCCCGCCTCCGCGGGAATGACGGGATCGGCATCAGACTTTCTTCCTCAACTTCTCGCCGAACAGCCCGTTCGGCATCACCACCAGCATCGCCAGCACCACGATGTAGGCCGCGATGTCCTTGAAGCCTTCGGGCAGGTAGAAACCGGACAGCGACTCCACCACGCCGATGATCAGGCCGCCCACGATGGAGCCGGGCAGGCTGCCGAAGCCGCCCACCACCGCGGCCGGGAAGGCCTTCAGGCCGATGAAGCCCATGTTGGCGTGCACGAAGGTGATGGGCGCCAGCAGCAGGCCGGCGATGGCGGCGACGGCGGACGCCAGGCCCCACACCAGGCTGTTCAGGCGGCGCACCGGAATGCCCATGTAGTAGGCCGCGAGCTGGTTCTGCGAGGCCGCCTGCATCGCGATGCCGACCTTGCTGTAGCGGAAGGTGGCATAGAGCAGCGCGCACAGCGCCGCGGTGGCGACGATCACCACCACCTGTTCGGCGTTGATCACCAGCCCGCCCAGCTTCCAGATCTCGTTGCGGTACGGGACCGCCAGCGTGTGCGTCTCGGTGCCTATGCCCGGGATCATGGTGATGGCGCCGCGCGCCACGTAGCCGATGCCGATGGTCAGCATCACGATGGAGAAGGCGGGCTGGCCGAGGATGGGGCGGATCACGAGCCGCTCGAGCAGCACGCCGAACAGCCCCATGGCGGCGATGGCGGAGAGCACGGCCAGCCAGAACGGCATGCCCATGAAGGTCATGGCGGCGAAGCCGCCGAAGGCGCCCAGCATCATCAGCTCGCCCTGCGCGAAGCTGACCGTCTCGGTGGCCTTGTAGATGAGCACGAAGCCCAGCGCGATCAGCCCGTAGATGCATCCCTGCGCGATGCCGCTGATCACCAGTTGGAGGAATTGCACTGCGCCCCGCACCCTTTCGTTGTCGCGAGGTTTATAGCCGCGCACGTGCGCGCTCCATACAGGGTTCGTCCCGAGAGACCGCGATTGCGGGCGCGTGCTGCGCCCTGTCTAATGCCGCCATGGAACCCACCGTGCGGATCGAGAAGCAAGGACCGGTCACCCTAGTGACACTGGACCGGCAGGACGTGCGCAACGCCGTCGACAAGGAGACCGCGAGCCGCCTGCACGAGGCCTTCGTCGCGTTCGACGCCGACGAGGAGGCGCACGTGGCGGTCTTCCACGGGGCGCACGGGCATTTCTGCGCCGGCTGGGACCTGCAGTACGGCGCCCGGCTGGCGGCGCAGGGCGTCGACCCCATGGCGGGGCTGGCCTTCGAACCGGACGAGCGTCAGCCTGTCGGACCGATGGGGCCTTCGCGGCTGCTGCTGTCCAAGCCCGTGATCGCCGCGGTGAGCGGCGCCGCCGTGGCCGGCGGGATGGAACTGGCGCTGTGGTGCGACCTGCGCGTGATGGAGGAGGACGCGTACTTCGGCGTGTTCTGCCGCCGCTTCGGCGTGCCGCTGATCGACGGCGGCACGGTGCGCCTGCCGCGGCTGGTCGGGATGGGGCACGCGATGGACCTGCTGCTCACCGGCCGCAAGGTGGGGAGCGCCGAGGCGCTGCAGATGGGGCTGTGCAACCGCGTGGTCCCCACCGGGCAGGCGCGCGACGGCGCGCTGGAGCTGGCGCGCCGCATCGCCGCCTTCCCCCAGGCCACGATGCGGGCCGATCGCCTGAGCGCCTATCGCCAATGGGGGCTGCCGCTGCAGCAGGCGCTGCACCAGGAGTGGCTGGGCGGCGCACCCTGCATGGGCGAGGGCCTGGAGGGCGCGCTGCGGTTCGCGGCCGGCGAAGGCCGCCACGGAACCTTCGGGTGAAGTCGCCCGCCGGCGACCCGCTGCACCCGGCCCCGCCGGGGGACCCGACCGGCGGCTGGTGTCCATGGGTGCCGGCGCCGACGAGGTCATGCTGCAAATCCTGTCCAGGTTCATGGGAACAGCTCCGAGGGCGGGGTGACGCCGCGCCAATCGGCGCTCCCTTGCGGAAGATCAAGACTCGCCGCGCTCCACCGGCGCACCATGGGCTGGACTCTCCTTCGAGCCATGGCCACCAAGCGGTTCCCCCTCCGACCCGCCCACCCCGAGCGCAACTGCTGGGGTTGCGACAAGTACTGCCCGTCGCACGACATGGCCTGCGGCAACGGATCGGATCGCACGCCGCACCCGATGGAGCTGTTCGGCGACGACTGGGCCTCGCTCGGCCTGGATCCGTTCGAAGCCATCCCGGTCGAGCCGGAGCGACCGGAACCGGCCAAGACCTGAGCGCTGCCGCGCCGCGGCGCCTCACACTTTCGTTCCCGTTTCCTCGACCGGCGCCGCGCCCGCGGCCGTTGCCGATCGCAAGCTGTTGCGCCGGCGCTTCAGGGCGCTCGAGTAAGCCCGCCTGTGTTCTGGTTCCTGTTGCGATCCAGCCGCTCCCTGCCCATCATCCGGCGCGGGATACAAGCGAAAGGATGGTGCCGTGAACGAACTGATCCCGCGGATCTACGACGCGGGCTGCGGGCAGGCCGGTTGGGACGAGGTCATGACGCAGGCCTGCGCGTACCTGGGCGCGGCCGGCCACCTCACCTACCGGGTGGCCAAGGATCCGGAAGCCGGCAGCTCCACCGTGCTGTCCAACGACCGCTTCTCCGACGAGCTGCTGCAACGCTACTTCAGCCATTACTCGGGCTGCAACATCTGGGCGGCCAGCGACGCCATGGTGCCCGGCGCGGTGTTCACCTCGTCCCAGCTGTACCCGGACGAGCGCCTCAAGCAGACCGAGTACTGGAGCGGCTGGCTGCGCCACGCCGACGTCTTCTACGTGGTGGGCGGCATCATCCACGACGACGCGCAGTCGCGCACCAAGGTCAGCTTCGTGCGGCCCGAGGGCGCCGGCCGATTCGAGGAGCGGGAGCGGCGCCTGCTCGAGTCCGTGGCGCCGCATTTCCAGCAGGCGCTCGGCGCCCAGCAGCGGCTGGCGCAGGCCAGCCTGCTGGTGCAGACCCTGGACGAGGTGGACCAGGGCGTGGTGCTGCTAGAGAGCGACGGGCGGCTGGTCCACATGAATGCCTGCGCCGGCGCCCTGCTGGCATCGCAGCGCTCGCTGCGCATCGTGCGGCGGCGGCTCGAATTCGTCTCGGCCGAGCACGCCGATCAGTTCCGCGCGCTGGCCCGCACCGACGTGCAGCTGGCGCGCACGCGCACCCTGCACCTGCGGCTGGAAGGCGACACGGGCCAGGTCCTGCATGCCGCCCTGCTGCGGCTGCCGGACGGCGACGCGGGTTCGCGCCGGCTGGCGCTGTTCATCCGACCGCAGCGCCGGGGCGCGGCGCCGGAACTGGCCCTGCGCCACCTCTACGGGCTGAGCCCGGCGGAGGCCTCTCTGGCCAGTTCGCTGGCCGACGGGCTGTCGGTGGCCGAGCTGGCCGAGACCCGCGGCGTCAGCCTGCACACCATCCGGGCCCAGCTCAAGGCGGTGCTGCACAAGCTGGGCGTGCGGCGGCAGGCCGAGGTCGTCCAGATCGTCGGCAGCCTGGTGCAGCGCCACGACGCCGGCCACTGACGGCTGCGTCGCTGCGCTCCGAGCGGGGTTCCTCCCCCGCCGCTACCATGCGGCGATGACCCCCCTCAAGATCGACTTCGTCTCCGACGTGGCCTGCCCCTGGTGCGCCGTCGGGCTGGCCTCGCTCGAAAGCGCGCTGCGGCACCTCGGCAACGAGGTGCAGGCCGAGCTGCACTTCCAGCCCTTCGAACTGAATCCCCAGATGGGCCCCGAAGGCCAGGACATCACCGAGCACCTGAACCAGAAGTACGGCTCCACGGCCGAGCAGCAGGCCGCCACCTGGGCGGCGCTGCGCGAGCGCGGCGCCGCCGTCGGGTTCGAGTTCCGTGCCGAGGGCCGCGGGCGCGTCTGGAACACCTTCGACGCCCACCGCCTGCTGCACTGGGCCGGCACGCAGTCGGAGACGGCCCAGCTCGCCCTCAAGAAGGCACTGCTGGGCGCCTACTTCACCCAGGCGCGCAACGTCTCGGATCCGGCCGTGCTGCTGGAGGCCGTGGACGCGGCCGGGCTGGACCGCGCACGGGCGCAGGCGATCCTGGCCGGCGACGAGTTCGGCCGCGAGGTGCGCCAGCAGCAGCAGTTCTATGCCCAGCATGGCATCCGCGCCGTGCCCTCGGTGATCGTCAACGACCAGCACCTGATCCAGGGCGGGCAGCCGCCGGAGGTGTTCGAGCAGGCGCTGCGCCAGATCGCCGCCGCGAGGGCCGCTGCCGAGTAGCCAGCCCTGCACTTCGCACCACGCCGCCTGCGGGCGGCTTTTTTGCGCCCTTACGGTTGAGCTGCCAAGCACATCCGCGGCCCGTTCCGCGGACGAAGTCGTAACCGTCTGCCTGAGCCAACCGCCGATCAGCCGATGGTCGGGCTGCATCGGTGCGTCTGCACAACAGTGGCGTCCTACAGCCTTGTAGGACGCAATCCCAGCCGTGCGCCCCGGGGGAAGCCCATCCGCAAGCCGCTTGGATGCGGATGCGGCGAAACGCGGCCGGACCTTTTTCGTGAAGCGATTCACGGAAAACCCAAGCTCATGTTCGGTTACGACTGTAGTCACTCTCCTACAGGGTCGTAGGACGTCGCTGACTACAGTCCCGGCTCCTCGCTGAGATCTCCACCCGCCGCGCTGCGGGTCCGGCCCGACAGTCGGAGCTCAGCTCATCTGCACCAGGTCCTCGCAAGGCCGCCGCCCTGAGCGGCCCCATGACCACCTCAACGGAAAGCTGAACATGAAAAGACGACTCTTCCTCTCCGGTACCGCTGCCTCTGCCCTCGGCCTGATGGGTTGTGGCGGTGGTGGCGGCGGCACGGCCGCCACCGTCGGCGACCTGGCCACGGGCGTCATGGCCGCCAGCACCCCGGCGGCCGTGCCCGGCGCCAACACCGCGGCGAGCGCCGCCTCCGGCCTGCCCGAGCGCGTGCTGGCCTGCTACTACACCGGCTGGGACACCGGCCGCTATGCGATCACCGACGTGCCGGCCGACTTCAACGCCATCTACCTGTTCCATGCCAAGCCCAACGGCTCGCCGGTCAACGGCAACTGGAACAACGTGGGCAACGGCGCGTTCACCTTCGAGTTCTGGGACAGCGTGCTGCCCTCCGACGTGCAGCGCTGCCGCGGCCGCGGCCAGCGGGTGATCTTCACCATGGGCGGCGCCCAGGCCGGCTTCAACTTCGACAGCCGCAGCAAGAGCAGCAACTTCATCGCGTCCTTCCGCGACATGGCCGACCGCATGGGCGGCGTGGACGGCTGCGACTTCAACAACTTCGAGGCCAACATCGGCTCCTCGCCGGCCGAGATGATCTGGATCGCCGAGCAGCTCAAGAGCCTGTACGGCCAGGATTTCGCGATCACCGCGCCGCCGCAGCCCAACTCGCCGGAGGACCGGGCCATGCTCAAGGCGATGGCCGATGCCGGCGTGCTGAGCTGGGCCGCCCCGCAGTACTACGACTGGTCCGGCTTCAACGAGCCCGGCTTCATCCGCACCCGCACCCGCGACTGGGTGAACGACCTGTCCGCCAAGCGCGTGATGGTCGGCCTGTCGGCCAACTACCCGCAGGGCCCGTCGCTGGACGACTGCATCCGCGAGTGGGACGCCATCAAGGCCGAGCATCCGGAGATCCGCGGCATGTTCTGCTGGAGCGCCCAGCTGAACCTGGACGGCGGCAACACCTGGGGCTCGACCATGAAGGCCCGGCTGTAAGCGACGCCGCCTCCGCCGGCCGCAAGGGCCGGCGCTTCGCACCGGTTTCCAAGGCCGCCCTCTGTGGGACGCCGCCGACAGCCCCTCTGCCGGGGCGCTGGCAGCGAACCCGCGGACGGCGGCTATGTTGCGCGCATGGAAACCCTGCTGCAGCCGCCCTCCGGGCCGCGTCCCCTTCCAGACGGGTTGAGTGCCGAGGCCCGCGGCCTGTTCGCCGCGGGCTGGTACGCGACCCGCGAAGAAGGCCGTGTCGTGCACCCGGCCGACCAGATCGAGCAGATCGTCTCCACCGATACCTGGCGCCTGCTGCGCGAGCTGGGCGCCGCCGGCAGCCCGCTGACGGCGGCCGCGGCCTGAGCCGCGCCGCCGCCCGCCTTCAGGCCGCCGCCCGCACCCGCGGCGTCGCGCGTTCGATCAGCGCTCCCACGTCCACGCCGCGCGGCAGCGTGCCGTAGTTGCGGTGGCCGCCATCGGCCAGGCGCGAGGCGCAGAACGCATCGGACACCGCGGCCGGCGCATGCTGCACCAGCAGCGCCGCCTGGATGCCGAGCGCCATGCGATCGACCAGGTCGCGGGCCCGGTATTCGGCGTCGGCAGGGTCCTTCAGCAGGCCCTGGATGCCGGCCATCCAGCGGTCGAGCAAGGCATTGGCGCCGCGCGCGCGGCCCGTTTCGGCGAAGTAGGCGTCGACCACGGCGGGCGTCTTCTGCATGGCCCGCAGCACGTCCAGGCACTGGATGTTGCCGCTGCCTTCCCAGATCGCATTGACCGGCGACTCGCGGAACAGGCGCGGGAACGGGCTGTCCTCCATCACGCCGCTGCCGCCTATGCACTCCATCGCCTCGTAGGCCAGGTGGGGCGTGCGCTTGCAGATCCAGTACTTGCCGACCGCGGTGCACAGGCGCACCAGCAGGTCCTCGTGCGGATCGTCGCGATGGTCCAGGGCGCGGCCGATGCGCATGGTCAGCGCCAGCGAGCCCTCCTGCTCCAGCGCCATGTCGGCCAGCACGTTCTGCATCAGCGGCTGCTGGTTGAGCACGCGGCCGAAGGCGGACCGCACGCTGCAGTGGTGCAGCGCCTGCGACACGGCCTGGCGCTGGCCGGCCGAGGAGCCCACCATGCACTCGAAGCGCGTCATGGCGACCATCTCGATGATGGTGCGCGCGCCGCGGCCCTCCTCGCCCACCATCCAGCCCAGCGCCCCGCGCAGCTCGGTCTCGCTGGAGGCGTTGGAGACGTTGCCCATCTTGCGCTTGAGGCGCAGCACCTGCAGCGGGTTCTTGCTGCCGTCGGGCCGCCAGCGCGGCACCAGGAAGCAGGTCAGGCCGCCGGGCGCCTGCGCCAGCACCAGGAACGCGTCGCACATCGGGGCCGCCACGAAATACTTGTGGCCGACCAGCTCGTAGGGCTGCCCCTCGCCGGGCTGTCCCAGCGGATACGCACGCGTAGTGTTGGCACGCACGTCCGAGCCGCCCTGCTTCTCGGTCATGGCCATGCCGACGGTGATCCCCGCCTTCTGGCTGTCCGGCACGTTGCGCGGGTCGTAGTGGCGGGCGGTGATCTTCGGCTCCCACTGCGCGGCCAGCGCCGGCGTGCTGCGCAGAGAGGGCACCGCCGCGAAGGTCATGGCGATCGGGCAGCCGTGGCCGGCCTCGGCCTGGGTCTGCAGGTAGACGTGGGCGGCGCGCGCCACGTGCGCGCCGAGCTTGGGATCGGTCCAGGGCGACGAGTGCAGGCCGTGCTCGATCGCCGTCTTCATGAAGTGGTGGTAGGCCGGATGGAAGCGCACCAGGTCCACCCGGTTGCCGAAGCGGTCGTGCGTGTCCAGTTCCGGCCCGAAGCGGTTGGCCTGCGCGCCCAGGTCCAGGTACTCGGCCGACCCGGTCAGCCGGCCGAAGGCGACGAGGTCCTCGTGCGCCCAGGCGGCGCCTTCGCGCGCGACCGCCTCGACCAGGGCCTTGTCCTGGGTGTACATGTCGTAGTCGGCCAGCTCGGTCGACACATTGATCACCTCGTGGGTGTCCGCGAGCCAGTCGTGCCTGGCGAAGAGGTCGGGTGCGTTCATGGAGGTCTCCTGGGAGGGGATGATGGACCGTCGGCGGCGATCAGGCGGCCGCCAGGAAACGCTGCCAGATGACCTGGCCGGCAGCGTCGAAACGGATCAGGGTGTCGGTGAAGGCGCGGCGTGCCTGAACGTCCACCAGCGGGTCGGGCAGCAGCGGGTCGAACACGAGTTCGCGGATCGCCTCGTGGCCCAGCAGGAAAGCTTCGCGCGCGGCCGCGTCGGGCTCCAGGCCGGGCGCGCGGGCCAGCCACTCGGACAGGCGCTGGCGGGTCTTGCGGTAGCGGCGGTTGAGCGCAGCGCCGTCCCACAGCCGCCGGGCCTGGCGCTCGCGCGCGGCGTCGAAGTCACGGGCCACGAAGACCGCGACGTCGCGGTCCAGCCCCAGCTTGTCCAGCCGCTCGCGCACCCCGGCCGCGCCCTGGGCCAGGTTGTCGGGACGCAGGTACAGGCCGCGCTCCAGCTCGGCCAGGCCCAGCATCCCCAGCGCACGCTCGCGCGCCCGCAGGGCCTTGCGGTCGCTGCGACTGAGACCGGCGACGTGGACGGCGATCCAGCCGCCCTGCCAGTCGGCCACGCGCTGCTCGGACTGGCGCCATTGCGCGACGTCGCCGGCCAGCGCCTTCGCCGGCGGCCCGAGCACGTAGTTGCCGCGGCCCTCGGCGACGATCAGCCCGGCGGAAGCCAGCCGTGCCAGCGCGACCCGGGCACTGTTCTCCCGGATCCCGAACAGGGCGCAGGAGGCCACCGCCTGCCGCGCGCTCAGGGGCGCGCCGCCGGCGCCGAGCAGCAGGTTGAGGATGAGGTGGCGCGCACCGGGAGCCATGGCCGCATGTTACGCGGCCCTGCAGGATCGGTCAAAACGCGTAATGAACGCGCGACCGAGGCGGGCTTACCGGTAGCGGGCGGAACTGATGAACTGGCTGAAGGACTCGCACCACACGATCACCGTGTCGTACTGCGACACGTCGACCGATTCGGGCACCGGCACCACGAAGTTCTCGAAGGTGCGGACGTCCCCGATCCGCACCATCCTCGGCTTCAGGCGCGCGAAGTCCGCCTCCGTCTCGACGAACTCCGGCGACAGGTAGAGCTTGTAGTCCGGCCCCGGCGCCAGCCGGCCCGCCAGCGCGATGCTGCGAGGCCCGACCGAGACCGTGCCCTCGCCCCAGTGCAGCAGGTCGCTGTCCTTGAGGTCGCGGCGGAACTGGCCGGAATAGCGGGCCTGGCCCGCGGCAGCCGTGACTTCGGTCGGGGATGGCGCCGCCGGCGCGGTGAGCACCGGCAGCAGATAGATGCCGAGCGCGAAGCCCGCGGCGAACACCGCGGCGTGCGAGACGAGCAGCAGGAGCTTCTTCATGGCCACGGCCCCCGTGAGGTTGGCGGTGGCTGAACTCTAGATCGGTGCCGGCGCCGATCCAAGCGGAATGCAGAACTACCGCGACTAGAGCGCGCCGGACAAGCCGTGGGTGCGACGCACCAGGGTAGGCATTTGCGGGTCGCGGATGAAGCGGTAGGCGACGTAGATGCGAAGGGCGACTGCGGCGACGAAGCCGCCGACGACGACAAGAGAAGGAAGCATTGCGGGTTCTCCGAGGGCTGTGGGTTGTTCCCTTCATATAGGGATAACCCTTGGTTTTTCCACTCGGTCAGTGCTTCTACGTAGCGGCGACCGCCCAGCTCAGGCGCCTCTCGCCCCACCGCTTACGAGAACAACCCCTTGTACTGCTCCCGCAGCAGGTTCTTCTGGACCTTGCCCATGGTGTTGCGCGGCAGCGCGTCGGCCACGAAGCAGCGCTTGGGGATCTTGAAGTTCGCCAGCTGGGCCTTCAGGGTGGCGATGATCCCGTCGGGGTCCAGCTGCGCACCGTCCCGGGGGATCACCACGGCCACGCCGACCTCGCCGAAATCCGGGTGCGGCACGCCGACCAGCGCACTTTCCGCGATGCCGGGCAGCTCGTTCATGAAGCCCTCGACCTCGGCCGGATAGACGTTGTAGCCGCCGCTGATGATCAGGTCCTTGCTGCGGCCGACGATGGTGACGTAGCCGCGCTCGTCGATGCGGCCCACGTCGCCCGTCCTGAACCAGCCGTCGGCGGTGAATTCCTCGGCGGTCTTCTCCGGCATGCGCCAGTACCCCTTGAACACGTTGGGACCGCGCACCTGGATGCCGCCGATCTCGCCGGTGGCCACTTCCGCTCCGTCGTCGCCCACCACGCGCAGGCCCACGCCCGGGAGCGGGAAGCCCACCGTGCCGCCGCGCCGTTCGCCGCCCTCATAGGGATTGGAGGTCAGCATGATGGTCTCGCTCATGCCGTAGCGCTCCAGGATGGTGTGGCCGGTGCGCTCGCGCCAGGCGTTGAAGGTTTCGATCAGCAGCGGCGCGGAGCCGGAGATGAACAGCCGCATGTTGCGCACCGCCGTTCGGTCGAGTGCGGGCTCGGCCAGCATGCGCACGTACAGCGTCGGCACGCCCATGAACACGCTGGCGCGCGGCAGCACGGCGATCACCTTCTTCGGGTCGAACTTCGCGAACCAGATCATGCGGCTGCCGTTGAGCAGCGCGCCGTGGATGGCGACGAACAGGCCGTGCACGTGGAAGATCGGCAGCGCGTGCACCAGCACGTCGCCCGGCATCCAGCCCCAGTAGTCCTTGAGCACCTGCGCGTTGGACAGCAGGTTGCCATGCGTGAGCATCGCGCCCTTGCTGCGGCCGGTGGTGCCGCTGGTGTAGATGATGGCCGCCAGGTCGTCGGCTCGCCGGGTGGCCGGCTCGTGCCGGTCCGGGTGCTGGGCAGCGCGGTCCAGCAGCGAACCGGTGCGGTCGTCGCCGAGCGTGAAGACGTTGCGGGTGCCGGCCTTGAAGGCGATCTTGCTGACCCAGCCGAAGTTCTTCGGCGTGCAGACCACCACGGCCGGTTCGGCGTTGCCGATGAAGTACTCGATCTCGGCGCTCTGGTAGGCCGTGTTCAGCGGCAGGAACACGTAGCCGGCCCGCAGCGTGGCCAGGTACAGCATCATGGCCTCGACCGACTTCTCCACCTGCACCGCGATGCGCGAACCCTCGGGCAGCTGCAGCGAGGCCAGCAGGTTGGCGATCATGGCCGTGCCGCGGTCCAGGTCGCGCCAGCTGTAGGCCAGCTCGTCCTCGGTCTCGACGGCGATGGTGTCCAGGTCTTTCGGGAAGGCCGCGCGGAGGGCGGCGAAGAGGTTGTCGTTGCTCATGGGATCGTCGGCTCAGAAACGGGGCTTGCGCTTCTCCAGGAAGGCCGCCACGCCCTCGCGGTGTTCGGCGGCCGGTGCATAGCGGTAGGCGGCGGCGAGTTCGGCGGCGGCCGCGCCGGCGCGTGCCGGATCCTGCTGCTCGCGCAGGGCGCGCAGGGTGCGCTTGTTCAGGCGCGCGGCCTGCGGCGCCAGCGAGGCTATGCGCCCCGCCAGGTCATCGCAGCGCGCCGCCAGTTCGGCGGGCGCGACCAGGTGCTGCAGGAACCCGCGCGCCTTCATCTCCGCCGCGTCCAGCACCGCCGCCTCGAGCAGCATCTGGCGCGCCGTGCCCTCGCCTGCGGCGCGGGCGACCAGGTCTGCCTCGCGCGGGGCCATCGGGAACCCGAGCCGCGCGATCGGCGCGCCGAAGCTGGCGTCGGCCGCGGCGAGGCGGATGTCGCAGCAGCTGGCGATCTCCATGCCCGCGCCCATGCAGGCGCCCGCGATGCAAGCGAGGACCGGCGCGTCGCAGTCCAGCATGGCCTGCAACGCGCCCCAGACGTCCTGCTCGTGGAAGTCGCGCAGCGAGGCTTCGTCGAAACGGAAGTCGGCGTACTCCGAGATGTCGCCGCCGGCGCAGAAGGCAGAGCCCTCGCCCTGCACCACCACGCAGCGCACGGCGGCGTCGGTCTGCAGCTGCCGGAAGACGGCACGCAGCTCCCGCCACATGGCACGCGACATGGCGTTGAGCTTGCCGGGATGCGACAGCAGCACCCGGGCGACCGGGCCCTGGGAGTCGAGCCGAACCTGTCCTGGCATGTCTGGGGAAAGCGATGCGCGGTCGTGAACCTGGAAACTCAACCGTACAGGTCCTCGATGGCCCCGGCTATCGGGATTTCTCCCCGCGCCAGCATGGCCCGGTGCTTGTCCAGGCGCTTGAGGTCGTACAGGTAGTTCACCATCAGCCCGAACGACTGCTTCAGCCCCTTGGGCGAGGGATCGGCACCCCAGTTGAGGCGCTCCACGCGGGCGCCGTTGCCCAGGTGGAAGCGCGCGACCGGGTCGCAGGGCCGGCCCTGGTCCGTTTCGCGCGCCAGGTAGCGCGCGGCCCAGGCGAGCAGTTGCGCCCGATGCGGCGACTTGGGGCCCAGCGACAGCGGATCGTCCAGCGCCGCCAGCAGTTCGGCCGGCGCGCGCTTGTTCATCCAGCTGCGCAGGGTCGGAATGGGCGACAGGGTGGCGAAGGTCTTGAGCCGGGGGAACTCGGCCTTCAGGGTCTCAACCACGCGCTTGATCAGGGAGTCGCCGAAGCTCACGCCCTTCAGGCCGCGCTGCGTGCTGCTGATCGAATAGAAGATCGCCGTGCTGGCGCGCGCCGTGTCCGAAGCCGGCCCGGCTTCGTCCAGCAGCGGCGTGATGCTGTCGGCCATGCGGTCCATCAGCGCCACCTCGACGAAGATCAGCGGCTCGCCCGGCAGGCGCGGGTGGAAGAACCCGTAGCAGCGCCGGTCGCTGTCCAGGCGGTTCTTCACGTCGGCCCAGCTGCGGATGTCGTGCACCGCCTCGTACTGGATCAGCTTTTCCACCAGCGAGGCGGGCGAATCCCAGCTGATGCGCTGCAGTTCCAGGAAGCCGACGTCGAACCAGGTCGAGAACAGGCCCTCCAGCTCCGCGTCCAGGGCCAGCAGGCGGCGGTCCGACTTCAGTTGCGGCAGCAGCTCGGCCCGCAGGTCCACCAGGAAGCGCATGCCGTCCGGATAGCCGGCGAAGCGCTGCAGCAGGCGGGTGCGCGGCGACATGAAGGCCCGCCGCAGCCGGATCTCGGCCTGGGCTTCCTCGGCGGTACCGATCGCCGCCTCGTACTGCTCGCGCGCTGCCTTGACCTCGGCCGCATCGGGTGCGAACTGCTCGCTCATCAGCAGCCAGCAATCGCGCCGTTCCTCCGCCTTGGCACTGGCGTACCAGTCGGCGAACGCATGGGCCAGCCGGGCGCCCTCCACCTCGCTCACGCGCGGATCGACAACGGCCTGGAGTTCGGACAGGATGCGGCGCAACGCGCGCGGCGACAGCGCCTCGGGGCCCCGTCGCAAGGTCGCCTTCAGGCGCTCGCTGGTCGAGCGGGGGGCCACGGCAGAGGCCGGCGCCGGCGTGTCCAGCTGGGGGCGCAACGCCGCCATGCCGCGGCTGATCCAGTCTCCCGCCTTCATGCCGCCACCCCGGCACGCGGGCGCCGCTGCGCCCACAGCCACAGCGCGATGCCGAAGGCGATCATCGGCACGCACAGCCACTGGCCCATGCTCAGGCCGGTCTGGTCCTTCAGCCACATCAGGTAGGCGTCGGGCTCGCGGAAGAATTCGGCGATGAAGCGGAACACGCCGTAGCCGACCAGGAACATGGCCGAGACCTGGGCCTCGCGCCGCGGCTTGCGGGCGTACAGCCACAGCAGCACGAACAGCAGCACCCCTTCCAGCAGGAACTGGTAGACCTGCGACGGATGCCGCGGCGCCATCGAGCCGCTGTGCGGGAACACCATGCCCCAGGGCAGCGAGGGGTCGGCGAAGCGGCCCCACAGCTCGCCGTTGATGAAGTTGCCGACGCGGCCGGCCGCCAGCCCCAGCGGAACGCAGGGCGCGACGAAGTCCATCACCTGCCAGAACGGCTTGCCGCGCGTGCGCGCGAACCACCACTGCGATGCGATCACGCCCAGCATGCCGCCGTGGAAGCTCATGCCGCCCTGCCAGATGAAGAAGATCTCCAGCGGGTGGGTCGCGTAGTACGCCGGCTTGTAGAACAGGCAGTAGCCCAGGCGCCCGCCGGCGATCACGCCCACCACCCCCAGGAACAGCGCGTCCTCGACGTCGCGCCGGCTCCAGGCACCCCGGCCCTGCACCGAGGCGAAGGGTTCGTGCTTCAGCCGCCGCGTGGCCAGCCAGTAGAACAGGGCGAAGGCGGCCAGGTAGGTCAGGCCGTACCAGTGCACGGCGAGCGGACCGATCTGCAAGGCGATCGGGTCGATCTTCGGGTACATCAGCATGCGGGCATTGTGCCCGCTGCCCTCACCCGCCCGCGGCCACCTGCCCGCGTGCGAACGCGATGAAGCGCGACAGTGCCGCGCCGGGCGCCGGGCGCCACACCAGGCTGGTCTCGCAGCGCGGCACCTGGCGCGCGGCGGCGCCGCCGATGGCGCGATAGACCACGCCGGCCCGCTGGAACTGGCGCACGCTGTCCGGCACCCAGGCCAGCCCCAGGCCGGCCGAGACCAGGTTGACGATGGTCTGCATCTGGATCGCCTCCTGCGCCACCTCCGGCTCCCGCCCCGCGGCGTGGTACAGGCCGAACAGCGCGTCGTGTAGCGAAGGCAGGATGCGGCGGGGGAACAGCACCAGCGGCTCGGCCAGCACGCGCGCCAGCGGCAGGCTGCGCGCCGCAGCCAGCGGGTGCTGCTCGGGGATGGCCAGCACCAGCGGCTCCTGCGCGATGCGCAGGTGGTCCAGGCCGGCCGGCGCGAACCCCGGCGAGTGCAGCAGGAAGCCGGCGTCCACCTCGCCGCTCGCCATGGCGGGCAACTGCACGTCGGCGGTGGCCTCGACCAGGTCGAGCCGGATGCGCGGATGCCCGGCGTGCCAGGCCTGCACCCAGCGGGGCAGGAAGGTGAAGCCGACGGTGGAGACGAAGGCAAGGCGCAGGTGGCCGGCCTCGCCCTCGGCGGCCGCGCGCGCCACGGCCGGCAGAGCGCGCGCCCGCTCGAGCAGCGCGACGGCCTGGGGCAGCAGCGCCTCGCCGGCCTCGGTGAGCTGCACGCTGCGCCGCGTGCGGTCGAACAGGCGAACGCCCAGCAGGCGCTCGAGCTGCGCGATCGCCTGGGTGAGCGGCGGCTGCGTCATGTGCAGGCGGGCGGCGGCGCGGCCGAAGTGCAGCGTCTCGGCGACGGCAACGAACTGGCGCCACAGCCGCAGCTCGATGGGGGGCTCTTTCATATGCAGAGCATATCAATCAGCCATCGAAAATGGATTGGAAGCAATCACCGGGCCGCCGCATACTTGCCGGCTGCCTTCCCTTTCCGGAGATCCCATGGCCACCGAGCAACCGATCCGCCTGCACCTGCGCAGCGACAACATCACCCAGGGCAAGTCCCGCGCGCCCAACCGCTCCATGTACTACGGCATGGGCTACCAGCCCTCCGACTTCGGCAAGCCGATGGTCGGCGTGGCCAACGGGCACAGCACCATCACCCCCTGCAACAGCGGCCTGCAGAAGCTGGCCGACGCGGCCATCGCCGGCATCGAGGAAGCCGGCGGCAACGCGCAGGTGTTCGGCACGCCGACCATCAGCGACGGCATGGCCATGGGCACCGAGGGCATGAAGTACTCGCTGGTCAGCCGCGAGGTCATCGCCGATTGCGTGGAAACCTGCGTGCAGGGCCAGTGGATGGACGGCGTGGTCGTCATCGGCGGCTGCGACAAGAACATGCCCGGCGGCCTGATGGGCATGCTGCGCGCCAACGTGCCCGCCATCTACGTCTACGGCGGCACCATCCTGCCCGGCAAGTGGAAGGGCCAGGACCTGAACATCGTCAGCGTGTTCGAGGCGGTGGGCCAGAACGCCGCCGGCAAGATCAGCGACGAGGAGCTGACCTGCATCGAGCAGCACGCAATTCCCGGCACCGGCTCGTGCGGCGGCATGTACACCGCCAACACCATGTCGTCGGCCTTCGAGGCGCTGGGCATCTCCCTGCCCTGGTCGTCCACGATGGCCAACCCGCACGACGAGAAGCAGAACTCGGCCAGGGAATCGGCGAAGGTGCTGATCGAGGCGATCAGGAAGGACATCAAGCCGCGCGACATCGTCACCCGCAAGTCGATCGAGAACGCGGTGGCGGTGATCATGGCGATCGGCGGCTCCACCAACGCGGTGCTGCACTTCCTGGCCATTGCGCATGCGGCCGGCGTCGAGTGGACCATCGACGACTTCGAGCGGGTGCGCCAGAAGACGCCGGTGATCTGCGACCTCAAGCCCTCGGGCCAGTACCTGGCGGTCGACCTGCACCAGGCCGGCGGCATCCCGCAGGTGATGAAGATCCTGCTCAACGCCGGCCTGCTGCACGGCGACTGCATCACGATCACCGGCCAGACCATCGCCGAGGTGCTGAAGGACGTCCCTGACCAGCCGCGCGCCGACCAAAGCGTGATCCGTCCCATCGACAAGGCGCTGTACAAGCAGGGCCACCTGGCCATCCTCAAGGGCAACCTGTCGCCCGAGGGCTCGGTGGCCAAGATCACCGGGCTGAAGAACCCGGTGATCACCGGGCCGGCCCGCGTGTTCGACGACGAGCAGTCGGCGCTCAAGGCCATCCTGGACGGCAAGATCAAGGCCGGCGACGTGATGGTGCTGCGCTACCTGGGGCCCAAGGGCGGCCCCGGCATGCCGGAGATGCTGGCACCCACCGGCGCGCTGATCGGCGCCGGCCTGGGCGAGAGCGTGGGCCTGATCACCGACGGCCGCTTCTCCGGCGGCACCTGGGGCATGGTGGTCGGCCACGTGGCGCCGGAAGCGGCGGCGGGCGGCAACATCGCGCTGGTGCAGGAGGGCGACTCCATCACCATCGACGCGCGCCAGTTGCTGCTGCAGGTGAACGTGTCCGACGAGGAGCTGGCCAAGCGCCGCGCCGCGTGGAAGGCCCCGGCACCGCGCTACACGCGCGGCGTGCAGGCCAAGTTCGCGTTCAACGCCTCGAGCGCGAGCAAGGGCGCGGTGCTGGACAACTTCTGATCGGCGTTCGTCGCCGCCGTCCTACACGGGGGCGCGCGACCGCTTCCTAGCATGGGGGCTCCCCACAGGAGACCTCCATGGACACCACCTCGGTGTGGCGCGCGACCGCGCCCGGACCCGGCTTCGCGAAGCTGCAGGGCAACCAGTCATGCGACGTCCTGGTGGTGGGCGGCGGCATCACCGGGGTGACCACGGCGCTGCTGCTGGCCGAACAAGGGCGCAAGGTCGTGTTGCTGGAGGCCGGCGGGATCGGCAGCGGCGCGACCGGCCACTCGACCGGCAATCTCTACGTCACCACCAGCCTGGGGCTGGCCGCCATCGCGTCCGCCTGGGACAAGTCGGTTGCCCGCGAGGTGGTCCGCCAGCGCGGCGCCGCCATCGACTTCATCGAGCGGCAGTGCCGGGAGCTGCCGGCGGCCGCGTTCACCCGCTGCGGCCACTACCGGTATGGGCGCTTCGCGCAGGACCACGCCGCCATCGAGAAGGAGTACCGGGCACTGTCCGACGCGGGCTGCGCCGTGCGCATGGAGGACTCGGTGCCCGGCGGACTGCCGCCGCCGTCCGGATCGGTGCTGCTGCTGCCGGACCAGGCGCAGTTCCAGCCGCAGGCCTACGTGCGCGGGCTGGCGGCGCGCGCGGCCAAGGCGGGTGCCGCGGTGCACGAGCAGTCGCGCGTGCTGGAACTGGACACCCAGGCGCGCACGGCCAGGACCGCCGACGGCTCGGTCAAGGCCGCCGAGATCGTGCTGGCCACGCATTCGCCCAAGGGCGTGCACCTCGTCCATGCCGAGATGCCGGTGCACCGCGAATACGCGGTCGCCTTCGAGGCGGGCGAAGTGGACCACGGGGCCGGCATCTTCTGGTGGCAGGGCGACGAGAGCCTGTCGATCCGCATGCACGAACACGAGGGCCACCGCTACCTGGTGGCGGTGGGGCCGGAGCACAAGGTCGGCACCCACAACGCCAAGGCGGCCCTGATGGCCGTCGAGGCCATGGCCAACAGCTACCTCAGCCCGGGCCAGGCGGTCCATCGCTGGTCGGCCCAGAACTACCGGTCGCACGACGGACTGCCCTACATCGGGCGCGACCGCTCGGGCTGCTTCATCGCCAGCGGCTTCGCCACCGACGGACTGACCTGGGGAACGGTCGCCGCGATCGGCATCGCGGGCCAGCTGGCGGGGCGTGGCGATGCCTTCATCGATCGCTGCGCGCCGGGTCGCTTCACGCCGGCCAAGGGCGCCAAGGCCCTGCTGGAGGAGAACGCGACCACCGTGCGGTCGCTGGTGGAGGGCTACCTCACCCGCGGCCAGCAGGAACACCTGGCCAGCCTGGCGCCCGGCGACAGCGCCATCGTGGAAGCGGAAGGCGAAACCGTGGCCGCCTGGCGCGCCCCCGACGGCGAGCTGTTCGCCGTCTCGCCCGTGTGCACGCACATGGGCTGCAAGGTGCACTGGAACAGCGTGGAGACCAGCTGGGACTGCCCCTGCCACGGCAGCCGGTTCAGGCCGGACGGCACGGTGATCGAGGGTCCTGCGCTGGCACCGCTGGCGCGCAGGCCGGTGGCGCTGGGCTGAGGCGGCGGAACTGCGCCGGTGGAGAGCCGGCGCGGATGATCCGGTCCGAAGACGGGCGCGCTCAGCGCTTCTTGCGCGGCGCCATGCCCATCGCGGCGCGGCTCTTGTCGATGCGGGCCTGGCGCTTCTCGTTTTCCTTCTGCACGGCCTTCTTCTTGGTGTAGCCCGACCAGTCGGCCCAGGCCCACCAGAGGACCGCAAGGCCGAACGGCGCCAGCACCACCCACCACTCCCATTCGGCCACCGGGCCGATCGCCAGATACTTCATGGCCGCCAGCAGGATCCCGAGACCGAGGAACAGCATCACATCTCTCCGCAATAACCCGCATTTCGCCGCGGTCCCCAGGTCAGCCGGGTCAACCGCGGTCGGTACAATGACGTTGAGCACTGTAACCCAACCATAGAGGATCGCTCCCATGAAACGTGTCCTGTTCGCCCTTGCTGCCACGGTCGCCGTGGCCGGTCCGGCCTTCGCCGACCAGGCGCTGGCCCAGGCCAAGAACTGCATGGCCTGCCACGCGGTGGACAAGAAGCTGGTCGGCCCGTCGTACAAGGACGTCGCCAACAAGTACGCGGGCCAGAAGGACGCCGTCGACAAGCTCGCCGTCAAGATCCAGAAGGGCGGCTCCGGCGTGTGGGGCCCGGTCCCGATGCCGGCCAACACCCAGGTCAGCGATGCCGAAGCCAAGAAGCTGGCAGCGTGGGTGCTGACGCTGAAATAAGCCGATCGAACGCCATGAGAAAGGCCCGCGGAAGCGGGCCTTTCTCGTTGGGGCTCATCTCGCCCCCGCTCGCCGATCCCTCGTCAGTTCTTCTCCGCCAACTGCTCCAAGATCGCCGGGTTCTCAAGCGTCGTCGTGTCCTGCGTGATCGCCTCGCCCTTTGCGATCGAGCGCAGCAGGCGGCGCATGATCTTGCCGCTGCGGGTCTTGGGCAGGTTCTCGCCGAAGCGGATGTCCTTGGGCTTGGCGATCGGGCCGATCTCCTTGGCCACCCAGTTGCGCAGCTCGTTGGCGATCTGCCTGGCCTCCTCGCCCTTCGGGCGCGGCCGCTTGAGCACGACGAAGGCGCAGATCGCCTCGCCGGTCAGCTCGTCGGGGCGCGCCACCACGGCCGCTTCGGCCACCAGGTCGGTCTTGGCGACCAGCGCCGATTCGACTTCCATGGTCCCCAGCCGGTGCCCCGACACGTTCAGCACGTCGTCGATGCGGCCGGTGACGCGGAAGTAGCCGCGTTCCTTGTCGCGCACCGCGCCGTCGCCGGCCAGGTAGGTGCGGCCGCCCATCTCCTCGGGGAAGTAGGTCTTGCGGAAGCGGTCCGGGTCGCCCCAGATGGTGCGGATCATGGCCGGCCAAGGCCGCTTGATCACCAGCATGCCGCCCGAGCCGTTGGGCAGCTCCTTGCCGGTCTCGTCCACGATGGCGGCCATGATGCCCGGCAGCGGCAGCGTGCAGGACCCCGGCACCAGCGGCGTGGCACCCGGCAGCGGCGTGATGACGTGGCCGCCGGTCTCGGTCTGCCACCAGGTGTCGACCACCGGGCAGCGCTCGCCACCGACGTTCCGGTAGTACCACATCCAGGCTTCCGGGTTGATCGGCTCGCCCACGCTGCCCAGGATGCGCAGCGAGGACAGGTCCCAGTTCTTCGGGTGGACCTTCTCGTCGCTCTCGGCGGCCTTG